>CXWL01003904.1_pt1 | contig 66760 bp, 67 predicted proteins | sample 590931 | NCBI WGS metagenome assembly CXWL01 (sample SAMEA3498368, study PRJEB10139) | groundwater metagenome | biome: water well; material: biofilm material | place: Germany | collected 2015-04-27 | reverse complement strand
GCTCCACAACGTCATCGACCGGGCGATCCAGGTGCACGGCGCGGCGGGCGTGACGAGCGATTTCCCGCTGGAGCGGATGTACCGCCACGCGCGGTTCGCCCGCATCTACGACGGCCCGGACGAGGTGCACCGCTCGACGGTGGCGCGGCTAGTGCTGCGGGAGTACGAGCGCGGGCGTGGGTTTGATTTTGGGATGCGGTGATCGGCGGGGGGACGTGTCCGCAGATGTAGCAGATGGGAACAGATGTAGTTCGGAGAACTATGCGGAGTGACTAGCGCTGTGTCGGCGAAGGGTTATTGCTGTTAGCGGCGGGAGGGAGAGTGCATTGGACGAAATGAAATACGGCTACATCGGAAAGGGCCGGAATCGCACAGAGTACGTCCTATACCCGCAGCAGGTAGACGACGGCACAAGGCTTTCGCTAATTCAAGCATTCCGAGTTGCGAAGTATTTTCTTGCCACGGAGTTCGAGATAACGCATTCCGATGAGGTTGCTGATCTTCTTGGTTACATGATGCTCGCCACGGATGGATATCCATTCGACGGTGCAAGTTGGCACGACTGGAAGGAAGCCGTCGCCAAGGTACTTGCCGAGGATGCATCGGCCGAACCTTAGGTCTAGCTACATCCTCTTTCGCACCAGCCGAAGACGCCAATTCCATCTGAAACGGGCGCGGCAAGCGGCACCCCTACTCGGCGTCCTCCTCCGTTGTTCGCGACGGGGTTGGGATGGGCGGTGCGCGCTCCACTTGGACTGTGCGCCTACAGCAAGTAGGTCGCTATGAGGACGAAGTGGACGGCGGAGCCGGCGACGACGAAGACGTGGAAGACCTCGTGATAGCCGAAGATGCGGGGGGCGGGGTTGGGGCGATGGGTGGCGTAGGCGACGGCGCCGACGGTGTACAGCAGACCGCCGAGCATAAGCAGGCCGATACCGAGCGGGTGCAGTGTGTGCACGACAGGCCACACCGCCACGACGCCGATCCAGCCCATGCCGACGTATAGCCCGACGCTGAGCCATGACGGGCCGTACGGCCAGATCACCTTCACGATCGTGCCGAGGCCGGCGAGGGTCCACACAATGGACAGCAGCGGAATGCCCCAGGCATCGCCGACGAGGATGAGGCAGAACGGCGTGTACGTGCCGGCAATCAGAACGAAGATCATCGAATGATCAACGCGCTTCGCGACGGAGCGCAGCCGGCTAGACCAGGGGATGAGGTGGTACGAGGCGCTGGAGGTGTACAGCAACATCATGCTCGTGGCGTAGATGGCGGCGCCCACGTAGCCGCGCGGTGAATCGGCAAGCAGCAGCAACAACACGAGTCCGCCGGGCGCGAGCACCGCGAGGACGCCGTGCATCGTGCCGCGCAGGATGGGTCGCGGTGGCGCTGCGCCCTGGTTCACGGTGTTGGTGGAGTTCATCACGTGGCTTCTTCGGCCTTCTCTGTATCTGTCGGAGAGGATCCGCGCTCGGGTGGACGGAGCAGCGCCTGCAGGATGTTGTCCGGGCGCAGGGACATGATCGCTTCGAGCCATTCGTTGTAGCGGCGGAAGCCGTCGTTGCCCATCTTCATCATCTCGACCTGGTAGCGCATCGACTCCGAGCGCAGAGTGAGAAACTCACCGAGGGCAATCATCGCCTTGCCTTCGGCTTCCCAGACTTTCTGGTACTTGTCGACAAAGGAGATGACCTCGTCCGAGGTCTCGACGATGTCTTTGAGGCGCATGAAGCGCAGCGGGGGGCGGGACTGTTTGTCGTTGGTTGCCATTGTCGTCGTTCGGGCTACGGGCGGGCACGTTGGCGGCGCCTACCTCTCAATGTTACGAGATACCACGCGCAGTTGGCTGCAGAGCCTAGATATACACCTGTAGCCGCGGAGCTGAAGCTCCGCCGAATCGTCAAGCGGATACGGTTGCCGTTTACTCCTCCGCTCCAGTCTTGGCCTCGGGCCGCAGGGTGGCAATGAAGGGGAGGTTGCGGAAGCGCTGGCGGTAGTCGAGGCCGTAGCCGACGACGAACTCGTCCGGAATCTCGAAGCCGACGTAGTGGAGGGGGATCTCGACCAGGCGGCGGGCGCGCTTGTCGAGAAGGGCGGCGACGGCGATGCTCGCGGGTTGGCGGGCCTCCAGCATCTTCACGAGATGCTGGAGGGTCATGCCGGTATCGATGATGTCCTCGATGACGATGATGTCGCGGCCGGAGATGTTCTCGCTAAGATCCTGCAGGATGCGGACGGCGCCGCTGCGGTCGCCGTCGTACGACGAGATGGTCATGAAGTCGATGCCGATGGGCAGGCTGATGTGACGCATCAAGTCGGCCATGAAACAGGTGACGCCCTTGAGAACGCCGACCATCAGCGGCTCGCGGCCGGCGTAGTCGCGGGTGATCTGCGCGCCGATCTCGTTGATGCGGCGTTCGATCTGGCTCGAGCTGATGAGGATTTCCCCCGGCGCGAGCCGTTCCTGCTCGTCGACCATGCTGATCCCGTACTTGGCCAGCAGCGTGAGATAGTCCCGCTTGTGGAGCAGCTTGATGTTGATGGCGGGGTGCAGCTCCCGCAGCGTACGGATCTTGCGATGCTTGTCGGTGACCAGGCCCTGCTTCAGGGTTGTCAGCTCGATGTAGAGATCGAACTCGGCGAGGTAGAAGTCGGGCGAGAACGCTTCGATGACGCGGCCATCACCGCCCTGCTTCAGGGGGAAGGTGCGGGGCTCGTACTGCCAGTAGACGCCGTAGAAGTCGAGGATGCGGGCGAACTCCTCCTCGCTCTCGTGGGCAAAGCGGGCGTCCTCGATCGTGGAGGGCGGCGGTGACCTTGCTTCGAGAGGGCGGATGTTCATCTCACGCCCTCACGTAATGCCCTGGAACACATGCTGCATCGCGACCTCGACATGGCGGTGCAGCTCCGGCGGCGGCGCGTCGTCGGGCCGCGAGACGGCGGGCGTCATCATGTAGTCGGCGAAGGCGCCGATGACGGTGACGGCGATCTGCGTCGCCAGCTCGTCCACCGCTTCCGTGCGGAGGAGGCCCTGATCGGCGAAGTGACGGAGGATGCGCGCCAGTGCGCGCTCCCAGCGTTCGACCAGCGCGCGGTATTCCTCGGCGGCGACCTGGTCTTCGGCCATCGCCTCGAGCATGAGGACCTTCATCAGGTCCTTGTTCTGGTAGATGAACTCTAGGGCGCCGGTGGCCAGGCCGACGAAGGCTTCCCGGGGGCCAATCTTGATCTCGGAAAGTTCCGTCTTCTCGAGGTTTTCGAGCGCGGTCGTAAAGCCCCGCTCGTCGAGCAGGGCATCGAACAGGTCGCGCTTGGAGTTGAAGTGGTAGTAGATTGCGGCGTCGGTGATGCCGGCGGCCTGGGCGATGTCGCGCACACTGGTACGCGCGAAGCCCTTGTCCGAAAAGAGACGCAGGGAGGCGTCGAGGATCTGCTTGCGGGTGAGAGGCCCGCGGCGCAGTTTGCGCTTCTCCGGCGCGACGTCGACAGCGGGTGCGGCAGCGGTGCGTGGCGGCACGATGTGCGTCCTCCGTTAGCTAAGCGTATGCTAGGTTAGATTCACTGTCAACAATATGGATTAGACGGGTTATCGAAATAGCCCGCCGTGACGGAATGGAGGACGCATGGCCGGATTACCGGCGGTCGGACACAAGGTGTCCTACACGAGGATCGTGACGGACGAGGACGTAGTGGCCTTCGCGCGGGTGACCGGCGACGACCAGGCCCTGCACCTCGACCCCGACTTCGGGAAGCAGACGCGGTTCGGGAAGCGGATCGCCCACGGGATGCTCTCGGCGGGCTACATCTCGGCGGTGCTGGGGACGCGGCTCTGGCCGGACGGCACCGTGATCTACATGAACCAGAATCTACAGTTCCGCCGCCCGGTGTCGATCGGGGACACCATCACCGCCGGGGCCGAGGTCACGGCGGTGGACGCCGACAAGCGCATCGTGACGGCGCGCACGGACTGCGTGAACCAGGACGGCGAGACGGTGGTGCGAGGTGAGGCAACGGTGATGATTGATGAGTTGCGCTCGTAGTTGATAGTTCGTGGTTCGTAGTTCGTGGTTCGTAGTCAGGGACTACGGTGACTTCCCATTCATTGCCGCCGTCAAACTCCCCCTGGGCAAGATGTGCGGAGGTTGTTGGGGTGCGGTACGATCTACGTGCCACGCGACCGGCGCGGGCGAGGGCGTCCACGCTCTATCGGCGCGTAGGAGGCGCATATGACTTGCGTAGCCTGCAAAAGCAACTCAATGAAGGATGGCGCGACCACGATCACGGTCGAGCGCGGGGCCATGATTCTGGTGGTTCGACACGTCCCCGCCCAGGTATGCGAACAGTGCGGCGAGGAGTACATCGCTGGCGAAGTTCAAGAGCGGTTGGAAGAACTGGTTAGTCGGGCCGAAGGCGAGGGTGTGCAGTTCGCCGCGCGTGACTTCACCGAACGCGTTGCGGTTGGATAGAGGCTGATCATGGAACAACAGGGCTCAAGCCGACACGCTGACTCCACCACGCTCAAGGGGTTGGACCACTGGGAGAACGGCGTCCTGAAGAAAGCGCTGGAGCGCGGGGGCGAGCGGCAGCCTGAGTTCGCGACGACCTCGACGGAGACACGGCGACTGTACACGCCGCTGGACGTGCCGGATCTCGACTACGAACGAGACCTCGGATACCCGGGACAGTTTCCCTATACCCGCGGCGTGCAGGAGACGATGTACCGCGGGCGCCTCTGGACGATGCGCCAGTATGCTGGCTTCGGGACGGCAAAGGAGTCCAACGAGCGATTCAAGTTCCTCCTCGGCCAGGGCCAAACGGGGCTATCGATCGCCTTCGACCTGCCGACGCAGATTGGCCTCGATTCCGATGATCCGGAGGCGAGCGCGGAGGTGGGGCAGGTCGGCGTCGCGATCGACTCGCTTGCCGACATGGAGGACATGTTCGACGGCATTCCGCTCGATCGCGTCAGCACCTCCATGACCATCAACGCCCCGGCCTCGGTGCTGGTGGCGATGTACATGGCCGTTGCGGAGAAGCAGGGCGTGCCCACCGGCGACATCATGGGCACGGCACAGAACGACGTCCTGAAAGAGTACGTCGCCCGCGGTACCTACATCTACCCACCACGCCCGTCGTTACGGCTGGGCGCCGACCTCATCACCTACTGCGCGAAGTACGCCCCGAAGTTCAACTCGATAAGCGTCAGCGGCTACCACATCCGCGACGCCGGTTCGACCGCCGCGCAGGAGATCGGCTTCGCCTTCTCGAACGCCATCGCCTACATCGAGGCTTGCCAGAAGTCCGGCGTCAGCGTGGACGAGGTGGCGCCGCGGATCTCCTGGATCTTCAACACCCACAACAACTTCTTCGAGGAGATCGCCAAGTATCGGGCCCTGCGCCGCATGTGGGCCCACCTGCTGAAAGAACGATTCGGCGCCCTCGACCCCAACTCCCAGAAGCTGCGCACGCATATCCAGACCGGCGGGGCGACGCTGACCGCGCAGCAACCGGAAAACAACATCGTCCGCGCGGCGGTGCAGACGTTGGCGTCGGTGCTCGGCGGGGTGCAGTCGATCGCCCTCTCCTGCTACGACGAAGCGCTGGCCATTCCGACGGAGGACGCCCAGCGGATCGCTCTGCGCACGCAGCAGATCATCGCCCACGAGACGGGCGTGACGGACACCGTCGATCCGTTCGGCGGCTCCTACTATGTCGAAGCATTGACGAACGAGATCGAGCGGGCGGCGCAGGAGTACATCGACCGCATCGAAGACATGGGCGGCTCCGTCCCGGCGATCGAGTCCGGCTACATGCAGAGCGAGATTCAGGAAGCGGCGGTCGCCCAGCAGCAGGCGATCGAGTCCGGCGCGCGGGTCGTCGTCGGCGTGAACAAGTTCAAGAGCGCCGAAGAGCCCGAGCCGGCGATCTTCCGGATGAACCCGGAGCTCTCGCGCTCCCAGATCGAGCGCCTGAAGAAGGTGCGCGCCGAACGGGACACGGCGAAGGCAGAATCGTCGCTGGTACGGCTGGGCGAGGTAGCACGCGGCGAGGACAACCTGATGCCGGCGATCCTGGAGTCGGTAAAGGCCTACGCGACACTCGGCGAGATCTGCGGCGAACTGCGAAAGCATTGGGGTGAGTACCGCCCGCCGACGGTTGTGTAAGGGTTTTCACGTAGTTTGTCCCGCGGCTCCATGCAATTTCCCTCGTCCTCAGATTTACGACGGGTGAGAGCGGGGTCGGCAGGCTGTAGGGGCTGGCTGCACTGCCCGATACTTCTCTCGTGAAGAATCTGCTTTGGCTGTCCCTAATTGTGGGCGTGATCATGGGCGCCGCGTGCATTTCTGCTGAGGCTCGGCAGTACGCCGATCCGAAGATCATCGGCCCTGACGCTGCTTCAAGCGCGGCCATACGCGTCGGTTTGGTGGACTACGCCTTTGAACTGGAAACCACATCGGCCCCCGCCGGCGTCATCGACTTCATCGCTGAAAACAAAGGCACCGACTTTCACGAGTTCGCCATCGTCCGGCGACTGGGTGACCACTACGACCTCCCGTATGGGGAGATCGAGGCAATGGAACCAGGCGAGACCGGGGCGATCCGGGCCGATCTTGCCGCCGGATCGTACGCCCTCGTCTGCCTGATCGTGTCGGTTGCGGACGGCGAGCCCCAATCACATATGGCGCTCGGCATGGTGACTGCCTTTGAGGTAACCAAATGACGCGGATCGCGCGGCCTGGCACGCTCTCGGTGAATCCCCTGTTCTTGCAGCTAGCGAGCGTAATCTTCGGCGGCGCGGTCGTGGTGTCGATCGCCCTGTACACCTCGAGCGTGGTGGGATCCAGCCTGCATAGGGCCGGGGAGGAGTCGACCGCCGCTCTGTTGACATCGCAGATTCAGGCAGAAGTGGACGCCGTCGCCGTGCTAAACCTCACCGACGGTCTTGGGATAGCTGCCGGGACCACGCGAGACGCGGACGCGCGCATTCCCCTGGACAAGGCGATTGCGGCGCACGATGCCCTGATGGTCGGAGGTCAGCGTTCGGACGCCTTGCACGCACTCATCGGTTCCGACGTGACGCTACAGATCTGGGGGGCGATGGGTGAAGCGAACTCGGCGTTGGACCTGTATCTCGCCGAGCCAACGGCCCTCACGTTCAGCGAGCTGGAGTTGCGACTCACCGCACTGGGTGTTCTCACGAGGTTCGAGGCGCCGCGGTTGGCCGCTTCCGCGCAGGCCAACCAGGATCAGGCGACCACAGCGACACAATTCGCGCGCGCCGCGACGATGGTGGCGATCTTGTTTGCGGCAGTCGTTGTTGGCATCACCACGCTCGTGATAGGGCGGCGACTACGGCGGGCGCTGGCCTCGGCGGAAGACGAGAAGAAACGGCTGGTCGAGGCTAGCCAAATTATGCAGCGGCGAAACGAGCAGTTCGGCGCGCTCTATCAGGTAGTGTCGGAGGTGACGGAATCGCTGAGCATGCGGTACGTCGTGAACACGACGATACGAGAGGCGCGGAAACTCGTGGGTGCCGACGTCGTTGATCTGCGACGACTGGAGGCCAGTGAACTAGCCCTGGCGGGGATGGAACATGACGCCGGACAGGACATCGCAGGTCTGGGCTCCGTGGCACTGGGCACAGGGATCATTGGCCGGGCGGCGAAACGAGGAAAGACGTTCCGGATAGATGAAGGGGCAGAAGCCCAGATGACCGACGGCGAGCGGATTCCGGCGATGGAGTCGGGGCTCGTGGTGCCGCTCATCGTTGGAGCGCGCGTGGTGGGGACACTTGGATGCTGGTCGCGCGAGCCAGGTCACTTCACGGTGGACGATGAGCGCATCCTGGAGATGATGGCCTCGCAGGTAGCGACGGCGATCGCCTCGGCGGATACGCATGAGGCCAGCGAGCACGACGCCCACCACGATGCCTTGACGCAGTTGCCGAACCGGCGCCAGCTCAACGAGGACACCAAGGGAGAGCTGGGCATGGCGATCAGCTCCGGTGAGCCGATGGCGATCGCGATGATCGACATCGACCATTTCAAGCGCTTCAACGATGACTTTGGGCACAAAGTCGGCGACGTGACCCTGCAAAAGGTAGCGCAGGTTCTGCGCGCCGCCGTCCGCGAAGGAGACCGGGTGTACCGGTTTGGGGGCGAGGAGTTCATCGTCGTGTTCAAGGGGGCCGACGGCGAAGAGGGGCTCCGACTGGCAGAGCGGCTTCGTATCAACGTCGCGGAGACGCCGCTCACCGGCGATACATTGCGGCCGGTTGGCCCCGTCACGATCTCCATAGGAGTCGCCGCATGTCCGGAACACGGGACCGCTGTCGAAACGCTCGTAGATATGGCGGATCGAGCGATGTACGCGTCCAAGGAAATGGGCCGCAACCGCGTCACCCTGGTCGGTAACGAACCGGAGCATCTCCAGAAGGCGGCCTGACCCCGTTATTGACGCGCCGCCTCCCTCCCTAGTCTGGCCATCCCCGATTCGCTACAGTCTCTCCCGATGTGACTGCTCCCCGCCCCCGGGCGGGTTTTCTATGCGGAGGGACGATGTCGAAGCGACTTGCAGGCCAGGTAGCGGTGGTGACAGGGGCGTCGAGGGGGCTCGGTCGCGCATGTGCGGTTGAGCTGGCGCGCGAGGGCGCGTCCGTCGTCGTCAACTACTTCACGAGCCCGGAGCCGGCCCGCGAAGTAGTGGCGGAGATCGAAGCGCTGGGCAGCAAAGCCGTGGCGGTCGGCGGAAACGTCGGCAAGCCCGAAGACTGCCAGGAGATCATCTCGGAAGCGATCGCGAACTTCGGCCAGATCGACATCCTCATCGCCAACGCCGGTGTGAATCGCGATAAGATGCTGAAGCGCATGACCGTCGGTGAGTGGGATGAGGTCATCACCACCGACCTGAGCAGCGCCTTCTACTGCGTGTCGGCCGCCATCCCCCACATGACCGAGAAGAACTACGGCCGCATCATCGTGATGTCGAGCATCATCGGCCAGATGGGCAACCTGGGCCAGTCGAACTACGCGGCGGCGAAGGCAGGGCTGATCGCCTTCGCGAAGTCGGCGGCCAAGGAACTGGCGCGGAACAACATCACCGTCAACGCGATGTGTCCCGGCTTCGTCGAGACCGACATGGTGGTGGCGCTCAGCGATGAAGTGAAGGCCGCCCTGCTGAAGAACATCCCCCTCGGCCGCTTCGGCAAGCCCGAGGAAGTCGCCAACTTCGTCCGCTTCCTCTGCACAGAGGGCGACTGGATCACCGGCCAGCAGTTCAACCCCAACGGCGGACAGTATATGTAGTTGCGGTAGTCGTCAGTCATCAGTCGTCAGATATCGAGGCGGAGCAGTGTGCTTCGCCTCATCGTTTCGTGGCTATACTCACGCATTGGAAGGGCAGGGAACAAGCCCGGGTAGAGTAGGCTCGTAGCGCGGGCTTTTCAGCCCGCGTCGAAGACCTGACGACCGTCACGGCGGTGCATCTTCAAGGAAGTCGCTCCAGCGACTGCGAGTTCACGGTGTGTTCGGCGTCCCGCCAGGAGTCATTCGATGCCCATTGCGAGAATACGCGGAGTTGTCGACGAGCGCGGTGACGATTGGGCCATCGTTTCGGTCGGTGGGATCGGAGTCCTCGCTTCTGTCCCTTCTTCGACGGCCAGCGCGATGATCATCGGCCAGGCCACGGCGCTCTTCACGCATCTCCATGTGCGAGAAGATGCGCTGACGCTGTTCGGATTCTCCTCGCGGGAGGAGTTGGTGCTGTTCGAGCAGCTCATCTCCGTCAGCGGCGTGGGGCCGCGGGTGGCGCTGGGGTTGTTGTCGGCGCTGGACCACGGGCAGCTGGCGGGGGCGATCGCTGGCGGACGCGCGGATGTGCTTCGCAAAGTGCCGGGTGTGGGGCAGAAGACGGCCGAGCGCATCGTGCTGGATCTGCGGGACAAGGTGCTGCCTCCGGCGGCGGGCGTAGATGCCGCTTCACAACCGCAATTCACCGGAACGCAGGCCGACGCCGAGGTCGTCTCGGCGCTCATGGGCCTCGGCTACACACAGCAAGAGGCCGTCGCCGCGGCCGAGCGGCTGCCCGAAACCGAAGCGGATGCGCCGCTGGAAGATCGCGTGCGGACGGCGTTGGGCTTCTTCGCGCGGGCCTAGGGGGCAGGTCAGCCGGTCAGCGGCAAGAACTCGGCGAGATTGGCTGACAGCCTGGCTCGCCTCAAACAGTCTTGATCCTCTGTGTCGAAGACCTGACGACCGTCACGGCCTCTGCGTTTGCCCGCACTGGCGCTGGCCAGTACGTGGTGCCTCTGTGTTTAGCCTAATCCAGCATGCTAGCCAAGCTGCCATTTGTTGCCGTGGTTGGCGAACCAGCGGAGCATGCCGTCGCGGTCGGTAGGATTGCGGGCGGCCCAGCGGAGTTCTTGCGCCGCGCCGTCCAGATCGCGCCAGGCGCCGCGGAGCTGGTCGACTTCGTCGGTGTCGAGCCGGCACTTCGCCACCTCGACATCGCCGACGCCGTAAAGGCGAGCGGCGTTGAGGCCGAAGACCTTGCGCTTGATCTCGTCAGTCAGCTCCGGATAGCCGAACTGCGCGGCGAACTGCGGGTCGATCTTGAAGGCGCGAAAAGCGGCGATCTGAGGCTGGGGCGAGCCGGTCCAGATGCAGTCCGTCCCCCAAAGGACGTTGTCCTCGCCGCAGTACTTCAGCAGCTTGCCCAGCAGGTGCGCCGCCTGCGTCGGGTCGCTCATGATGTTGCGCCAGGTGCTGCCCAGCTCTGCATAGACGTTGCTATTGGGCTGGATGCCGTTGTCCAGCATCGACTTCACCAGCACGTCCACGCCTTCGACCGTCGCGGGGTTGTACTCGCCCTCGCGCGAGCCCGGGAACCAGCCGGAGTGGTACACAACGAAGTTCATCGTGGGATAGGACTTGGCGACGACGCCGACATCGCGCGGCGAGGACGCGGCGCGATCAAAGCCGAATAGCGGCAGCCCCTTGTGGGCGCAGATCGTCATCACGCCAAGCTCCAACGCCTTCTCGATCACCGGGATGCCGAGATCTTCGTCGTCCATCTGCCAGCCCTTGCCGCTGGGAGCGTAGGGCGTGTAGATCTTCCACGCCGCGACCTCCATCGCCTCCGCCCGCGCCTGCATGCGTTCGAGCTGCGACTGTAGGGCATCGGGGCCGGCGTTGGGGACGACGACGCTATGCAGGCGCATACGGCCATCGCTGGCGGGCGAGAGTTGGTTGATGATGTCGCGCGTGCGTTTCATCTCGTCGAAGTTCAAAGGATCCTGGTTGTCGTTCGACGACGGCGTGTCGGAGAGGACGGCCATCGTCGTGTCGCTCTCCATGAAGATGTCGTGCGCGTAGTAGAAGCGGCTGATGCAGTCGAGCTTGTCCGCCTCCACACACGACGGATCGCCGCCAAGGAAGCGCGCGAAGAACTGCGCCGTGATCGGGCTCTCCTTCACCCACGGGCCTTCGGGATCGACGTGATGCGTCTGGACGTCGAAGATGAACTCATCGCCTTCCAGCGCGCGGCAGACGGCGTCGGGATCGGCGTCTGTGGGCACTTCGAAGGTGCCCCCGGCATCGACGCCCTCGGGTAGCGACTTCTTGTCGCCGTCATCACAGCCGACCAGGTTGATGGCAGCGAGGGTGACGGCGATACCGGCGCTGCTCTGCAGGAAGCGGCGGCGGTCAATGCCCTGCTTGCCGGCGATGCGCTCGGCCATGTCGTGCGCGAGCGCCTCCGCTTCGAGGTGCTTGCGCGAGCGCGCCTTCGGGACGAACTCGCCGTTGCTCGCCTGTCCGGGGATGAAGGGGAGGCGAAGAGGAAATTCAGGATCGGTCTTCTTCTCGCGCATGTGGACTCTGTCCTCGTTGCCTGGACGCGGAGTGAACGCGGTTCATGGTACGGGAATGCTGCGACGCCAGCCTAGCGGTAGCCTGGCGGGGGATCGTAAAGAGACTGCAATTTCTTGCGGCGCGCTAGCCCGCGATCACCGGGTTGCCGACGGTTGGCCCTTCAATGTCCGCCTTCACCGCCGCCGCGATCGTCGCTTCGGGCGGCCGCAGCCGCGCACCTGATGCGGCGAGGTCGAGCAGTTCCGATATCGAAGCATCGCCGCCGTCGGCTGTGAGATCGGCGAGACGATCGACCAGCGCCATCAGCTCGGGCGTGTCGGGGATGGTGGACTCGGGCCCTTTGGCGATGCCGAACGGCTCCCAGGGCAGCAACTCGACCTTCTGTAGCGAGGCGACATCGAGGGCGAGATCTCCGCGCACGAACCAGGCGCCCCACATGTCGGCGATGCCGAAGCCGTCTGCGTCCGCGCGGCCGTCGCGGATCATCTGCCATGCCGCGCCGGCGACGAGAAAGCGGTCGCGGGGGACATCGAGCGGATCGAAGTCCGCCTTGATGACGCTCACCTGCAGAGAATCGAGCTGCGCATCAACCTGCACCCAGCGTTCTTCGTCCGCGTTCCAGTATTCGCAGACCCAGTGGTCGACGTACTTGCCGGGTTGGAAGTACGAGGAGAAGCCGCACCGCGCGCGGGCAGGGATGCGTTTGTGTCGCAGAAACGCCGTCATCATCGTCGAAAAGTGGCGGCAGCCCCCGACAACGCGGGCGTCGGGAAGGCGCACCTGCCCGATCGCCGCTGGTCCGCGTTCCATCGCCCGCGTGAGCATGGCCTCGGCGCTGTGGAGTCCCTGCTCCTTGTCGCGTTCGGGCGTGATCGCTGTTTTGTAGGCGTCGGCCCAGAATCGATGCACGACGAGCATCTGCACGGCCCGCGCAATCTGCCCGATGTTATCGGGCAAGGCATCGACCTGCTCGCCGAACGCCCCGACGCTGGTGAAGATGCCGGGGCTGGTGTAGTAGGCGAGGATCTCGTCGTGGGTCATGGTGAGAGTGTGCGTCAGGCGTGGGCGTCGATCAACAGGCTCCTGACAACGGGTGGCAGCTTCAATACCACTTTGGCGGCTTGGCTGCGCCGGTGGTTTCGTTCTAGACTACGCGAAACGCCGCCGAGTGACGGGGGGAGAGCTTCCATGCAAGTACCGGAAACGCGCTACGCCCGCGTCGGCGATATCCGCATCGCCTACCAGATGTGGGGCGAAGGCCCGCCTCTGATCATCATTCCCACCTTCATATCGAACATCGAGATCCACTGGGAGCACGAGCTCTATCGCCGCACGCTCGAGTACATGGGTAAATATATGACGTGCGTTCACTTCGACAAACGCGGCATGGGCTTGTCGGATCGATTCGAAGAGGTGCCGACACTCGAGCAGCGGATCGAGGACGTCCTTGCCGTGATGGACGCGGTGGGTTGGGAGCGCGCGCACATCTTGGGCGTGTCGGAGGGCGGGGTGATGGCGCAGCTCTTCGCCGCGGACTACCCGCGTCGCACCGAGAGCCTGACGGTCATCAACACGTTCGTCTCCCCGCGTTACCGAAGCGGGCTCCGCGGCTACGTCCGAGACAACGACGCCCCCAGGGCCACCGAAAAGCAAACCATCGATCGATTCCTCCACATGGCCGACACGTGGGCCGAGGAACCCGCGTACCAGGTCGAGTACGAAATGCCGAGCCAGATCGGCAACGAGTCCTTCACTCGGTGGGTCGGGAGACTGCAACGCTTCTCCGCTAGCCCGAAGGACTTCCGTCGTCAGTTCTTGAGCATCGTTGGTCTCGACGCGGGCGACGCCCCCGAGCGCATCGCTGCTCGCACGATGGTGATGCACGTCAAGGGCGACAAGGTGCTACACGTATCGGGGGGTCGCCGGTTGGCTGACCTCATTCCAGGTGCGGAATTTGTGGAGATCCAGGGCGCCGATCACTTCTCATGGATCATGCCGAACTGGCGAGAGGTCTGCGATATCTTCATCGAGTTCATCACCGGCACGCCAATCACACGCACGACGACACGGCAGTTTGGCACCGTGCTCTTCACCGACATCGTCGACTCGACACGACAATCGTCGGCCCTCGGCGACGCAAAATGGCGCACAGTGCTCGATAGCCACGACCGCACCACGCGCGGCCTCATCGACCAGCACCACGGCCGCGTCGTCAAGAGCACCGGCGACGGCTTGCTCGCCGTGTTCGACGCGCCGTCGCAAGGCGTCGAGTGCGGCATCAAGATGTGCGACGCCCTGCGCGGCATCGGCATTCAGATCCGCGCCGGTCTCCACGCGGGCGAGATCGAAGTCCACGACGACGGCGACATCTCCGGCATCGCCGTCAACCTCGCTGCCCGTGTCGAACAGCAAGCCGCAGACGGCGAGCTGTGGACGTCTTCCACCGTGCGTGACATGATGCTCGGCGGCAGCGCCTCCTTCACCGAGCGGGGCGAGCACGACCTCAAGGGCATCGACGGCCGCTGGCGGCTATTTTCCGTCAGCGGCGCGGCTTAGGAGATAAGCAGCGCCTTCGCCCAATCCCACCAAACGGCTTGATTGCACCGAACGTCGGCGTAGGGGCGCCGCTTGCCGCGCCCAACAATCGCCGTCCAGCCGCACTGGTGGACCGAAGCCGACCGAGCTGTGTGAAGAGGCCGGAAAGCTGCGCGTTAGCGACCCGCCTGCCAGGTCAGCAGTCGCTGCACGGCGAGCGTCGCATCGCGCACGCTGTTGAAGACGGGGAGGCCGGCGGTGGCGACGCTCTGCTGGAATGCCAGCGTGCCCGCCATCCCCAGCTCCGTCGTCGGGATGCGGGCAACGCAGACGATGGGCTTTCCCGACTCCTTCGCCAGCTCGCCGAGCTTCTGTGCCGCTTCCGAGGCCACTTCGACGATGCTCGGCCCCTCCGCCCGCATCGCCCCCCACGAGTACGACGTGTGATACAGGATGTAGTCGATGTTCGGCGACTCCGAGACGATGCGGATCGTGTCGAGCATCGGCTTGAGGCCGTCCGGGCCCCAGCCGACGCTCGTGTCGACGGGGTTGCGCACGCTCGTGCCGGCGGTGGGCGTGAAATCGTGCAGCTTCTGCTGGATGTCGGCCGGCAGCGTTGGCATCTCCAGGCCGGAGGCCCCGATCTCGTCCGAAGCAAGGACGCTGTAGCCACCACCGCCACCAACGATGCCGGCGCGCGGCCCGGCCAGCGAGCCGAGGTACCGGAATGCCACCGCCTGGTCGACCAACTCCTCCATCCGATCGACGCGCACCGCCCCCGCCTGACGCACCGCCGCGTCGAAGACCTGTAGCGAACCCGCAAGGCTCCCCGTGTGCGATGCGGTCGCCCGCGAGCCTGCTTCCGTGCGTCCACCCTTGAGGATGACGACCGGCTTGGCGGCCGCCGCCTTCCGCAGGGCCCGCATGAAGTGCGCGCCGTCCTCGATCCCCTCGATGTAGCAGGCGATGACGCTCGTCTCCGGGTCTTCGGCTGCATATTCCAGCAGTTCTGATTCGCGGACGTCGCTGCCGTTGCCGTAGCTGACCACCTTGCTGTACCGCAGCCCACGCACCGCGCCGGTGCGGCAGAACTCACCGGCGTTCGCGCCCGACTGCGAGAGCAGCGCCACCGGCCCCGGCTCCGTCGGCAACGACGGCATGAAGGCCAGTCCGGACGCCGGCGCATATAGCCCCATGCAGTTCGGCCCGATGACCCGAATACCGGCGTCGTGCGCCCGCTGCAGGATGCGCCGCTCGAGTGCGGAGGCGTCCTCGTCGCCGGTCTCGCTGAATCCGGCAGTGAAGAAGTGCACCGTCTTCACGTCCTTGGCGATGCACTCCTCCATCAGCCCCTCGACGAAGCGCAGCGGGACGGACGAGATGACGTGATCGACGTGCCCCGGGATGGCCGTCAGAGTCGGGTAGCACTTCAGCCCGGCGATCTCCTCCGCCTTCGGGTTCACGGGGTAGAGGTCGCCCTTGAATCCCATCTCCTTCGTGGCAGCGACAAACGACCCGGGGCCGTCCTGCGTCGAGGCGCCAACGACGGCCAGCGACCGCGGGTGGAACATGAAATCGAGGCTATTGAAGCTGCCTTGTGGCATGAAAAGTCCCCTCGTGAGTGTCCGCCACCGCAGGCTGATGGCGCCTCGTCCAGAACACGACGAAGGGCCGCAGGAAGCGACCCCTTCCGTTCGATCGTAGCAGCGGGCCCGAGCGCGGGCAATCGAGCCTCGACCGGGTGCCAGCACCTCGCACGGCGCTGGGCGTGAGTACCCAATCGCAGGTACGCCCTTAGGGATGCCCTTAAGAGTTTCCCTTAGGCGCCGAGCATCTAAGGGAAGGTGGCCGGGAATCCTCCGCGATTCCCTCTCTAGAGGCGGCAGCTGATGTCTTCGACACCCACACATCCGCCTCGCGCCGGCTTGCGAGCGGCGCTATCAGGCCACCGCCGGGTCGTGGCGTGGGCGCTGCTCGGCGTGGCCTCAGTGCTCGCGCTCGTTATCGCCTCGGCCGCGACCGGCGCCACGAGCGGAAACGCCGCGGCGCCGCCGCCAACCGCCACCGCCAGTCCGACGCCCACCTACACCGCAACCAACACGGCGACGGCGACGGCAACCGCGACGTGGACGGCCACGGCAACCGCAACCACGGTTCCTGCCACCAACACGCCGGTTCCTCCAACGAACACGCCACTGCCACCCACGGCGGCGGCACGCCCTGCACAGCCAGCCGCTCCACCGCCACCATCACCCCCGACTTCTACGCCGATTGCGCCACCGCCAGCCCCTGCTGCCAGCTCGATCTCAGCGATCGGGATGGACGGATACTCGCGCGCCCTGTTCGACGCCACGAACGCGCGGCGGGCCAGCGTGGGCCTGCCGCCGTTGCGCGAGAACGGCGACCTCAACGCAATCGCCCACCTGCGGTCGCAGGAGATGGCGGACTACAACTACTTCGCCCACGAGAGCCCGATCACCGGCGAGAATGTCTTCGCGCTGATGGATCAGTTCGGGGTGCCCTACGGCTGGGCCGGCGAGAACCTCGCCAAGAACAACTATCCGGACGACGAGACCGTGGGCGTGGCCGACGACGCCCTCTGGAAGAGCCCGTCGCACCACGCAAACATCGTCAACGCGAACTACACGGACGTGGGCATCGCGTTGGTGGTGGACAGCGCGGGGATGAAGTACTTCACGTTCGTGTTCACGGACTAGCGGAACGCTGCAAGCGTTCAATCTCAGGTAGCCAGTTTCATCTTGCGAGAGCGGCGCGGCTCGGGAGCCAGGATTCGCACCTCCACTCGATGGCCTTTACCAAGAGCGTCCACGTACTTCCGCAATGTCGTCAGCGTGTACGAGTCATAGCCACGCTTTTCGATGCGTGCCACCTGGGCTTGCGATACGCCGAGTTTCTCCGCTAGCTCCGCCTGGGTTAGTCCGGCGGCCATCCTTGCCTCCACGAGCTGGAGCCAAAGCTCCTTCTTCGCCGCCTCATCTTCATACACGCGGCTCAATCGCGGATCCCGCTTGATTCGCGCCATCATTCGATCCAGATCATCCGGCCCCTTTTTGCCCGTCTGTCGTTGGCTAACCATGGGCCCTACCCTCCCGTGCCTCGAAGCGCTTCTGTCGATCGAGCGCGATGTCGATCTCGCGTCGAGGCGTTCGTTGTGTCTTCTTCTGGAAGCCATGCAGCATGACGAACCGGCGCCCCGCTGCCGCGAAGTAGAGAACGCGATAGATGTTCGTGCGGCTTTCCTCGCGCAGTTCCCATACCTTCCCCTCGACATGGCGCACCAGTGGCTCTCGGGCCGAGATGTTTCGGTGGCGGAGCTGTTCGAGTGACCAGGTGAACCGTGCGTAGGTCTTCTCGTCGAGGCTGCTCAGGAAATCCTCGACGGGATTCCGGAGACCCTCGCGATAGAAGTCGATCCGCCATTCTTTAGCCATTATACGTATTTCCGTATAGGTACCGCCAGCTACCCCGACCGCGCCACATCCGCCGGCGCGATCACCCGCAGCGGAATGACGTTCGCAAAGCGATCCTCGATGGCGATGTCGTCCGGCGCCGCTTCGCGACACGCCCCACCCCGCGCACAGCGTCCGTCACCGCTGGGCTGCGGGCCGGAGGCCGCGATGTGGTCGGGGCAGATGGCAGCCGCTTCGGCGAGTGCGGGCGAGTTGCCGACGACCACGTAGCGAATCAAGCCTTGACAGACCTGCGCCGGACAGCGGTGGTCGAACACGTGCACGTTGTACTCGTCGCGGAAGTACTGCAGCGTGTTCCGCATGATCGTCGACGAAAGTCCGCCATGAAGACAGTTCGAGTTCTGCAACGAGGTCTCGAGCTGCTTCAGGTCAGTGACGTCGCGCTCCCGGCCCTCACCACGTGCCGTGCGCTCGAAGATCTCGACCATGCGCTGGTTGCCGATGCGGCACGTGGTGCAGCGCCCGCACGACTCGTCCTCACAAAAGTGCGCCATCAGCACGTTCAGGTCGATCACGCAGTGGGTATCGTCGAGGAACATCAGCCCGCCGCCGCCCATCCCGACGCCCAGGGCGCGGAACGGCTCCGGCTCCAGCGTCATCGGCCCGGCGATGCCCGCGGGAAGGAGTCCGGATAACGGCCCGCCCTGCTGTAGCGCCTTGAACTCGCGGCCGTTGGCGATGCCGCCGACGCTGGCCAGCAGATCGCTCACCGTTGTGCCAAACGGCACTTCCAGGCAGCCGGTCTTCTCGCAGGCGCCGGAGACCGTGAACATCTTCGTGCCGCGATTCGCCTCCGTGCCGACGGTGCTGAACGTGTCGGCCCCGACCCGCAGCAGCGCCGTCACGCACACATAGGTCTCGACGTTGTTCACGTTCGTCGGTTTGCCGAGCACACCCGACTGCGCCGGAAATGGCGGCTTGATGCGCGGCATCCCCCGCTCGTCGTTGATCGACGAGATAAGGCCGGTCTCGTCGCCGCAGACGTAGGCCCCCGCCCCACGCACGACCTCGCAGTCAAAGTTCACGCCGGTGCCGAGACAGTCGGGGCCGATGATGCCGCGCGCTTTGCCGTCGGCGATCGCCTTGTTCATCCGCTCGATCGCCAGCGGGTACTCGTCCCGCACGTAGATCCAGCCGTGGGTGGCGCCGGTGGCGTATGCGCCGATCAGCATGCCTTCGAGCAGCGAGTGCGGGTCGCTTTCCATGATCACGCGGTTCACCCAGGCGCCCGGGTCGCCCTCGTCGGCGTTGCAGACCAGGTATTTGGGCTCCGTCTTGGCGTCCTTCAGGAACTGCCATTTCGTGCCGGTCGAAAAGAAGGAGCCGGAATGGCCGCGCAAGGTCGAACCTTTGACGACGTTGATGAGGTCGTCCCGCGACATCTGCACGGCGTCCACGAACTGCTGGTAGCCGCCGCGGCCGAGGTAGTGGTCGAGGTTGTCGGGGTCGATGACGCCACAGTTGTGCATCAGCCAGCGCACCTGGAGCTTCGCCCAATCGAGGTCGCGCAGCATCGGTACGCCGTCGGCAGATCCGCTGATCACGCCGATCGCCTGTTCTTTCGCGACGCCCGTCGCCGCGGCCGCTGCGAAGGTTTCGGCGTTGTCAGCCGTAACGCGCCCGTAGACGATGTGCTGCCCGTCCGGCTTGCGCACCTGCACCACCGGCTCCGCCCACGCAAGCCCGTCGTCCCCCGTCTGCATCACGTCGAACCCACCCGACGCCGCGAGCTTCTGTAGCGCCTCAAGAGTCTCCCGCGCGCCAGAGGCGACCGAGGAGGTGTTGATGGAGACAACGAACAGCGGACGCGCCGGTTTCTCAACCGCCGCCCACGCCGCCTCTCCCGCGCTCCGCAGTTCCTCGTACGTCGCCATCAACCTCTTACCATCCCGTACCGCAGGCCGCTGAGCCTGGTTTCCACCACGTGCGGGCCCTTCAGCCCAAAGTATTTCCGCCCCGTAGCGCGGGCCTTCAGCCCGCGCGGTGCCGCTTTGAAGGCCACCACTCTTGTCTCACCAGAGCGTCAGCGTTAGGGCCTAATACCCGCCACCCAACCTCTGTGCCCTCTGTGTCCCTGCCCGGACCGCCGGTCCGCGGTGGCTAGTCCCCCCGCTACTGCTTCATCTTCCGCACCAACTTCACCGTATCCAGCGCCGTCAGTGGACCTACGACCTTGCCGTTGACCCAGATCTGCGGAGCGTGTTCGCAGGTGCCGTTGCACTGCGCGAAGTGCAACCCGAGTTTGTTGTCCGGCGTGTTCTCGCCCATCCCGATGCCCAGCTCCGTCTCCAGCGCCTTGCGGATGCCGTCGCCGTTGCGCAAGCGGCAGGGAGCCCCGCTGCACCAGCCGATCAGCGTCTCCGGCGGCGGCGTCAGCCGGAATTCGGAGTAGAACGTCGCCGCGCCGTACACCTGCGCCTCGCTGAGGCGAAGCTGCCGCCCGACCACCTTCATCGCCATCTTCGGCACATAGCCGAAGTGATGCTGCACCGCATGCAGCGCCCCCATCAGATCCCCGTCCGCCGGCTTAAAGTCGCGGACCAGGTGGGCGATTTCCAGTGTGGCTTCGTTGTCGGGCATGGGGGGCGACTCCGCCTTCATCTGCCGATTGTGCGCTGTTTCACAGGGTAGGCTAGGGGCTTCGGGCAGACAAGCTGGCCGTGTGGGATAGTACGGTATGCCGCCAGCCGAGAAGACACGCGATTTTCGATCCAGGTTTCGCCACAGGATGGCCTTTGGAGCCATCCTTCTATTGTTCGTGGCTCCCGCGCTCGTGGCAGTTTGGCTCTTCGCTGGACCTAACTCGAGCGATGGGAAACCGGCCGCAACAGCGCACACTCCAACGCCAGCCGGCGGTAGAGACTTCGTGTTGAGGCTGCCGACAGACCGACTTCTTGATGATCCGAGAGTTTTCGAACCGCTTCTTGGATATGGATCGTGCAAGGCACCGACATTGGAAGTCATTGATCCGCCTCAGCCCGGCAAGGTATGGAAGGATGGTGCGATCCTATCGGTCTCCGTCAGGTTTGAGGCGCCCGGATGCAAGGTGATGACGCTCGGCTTCGGTGGTAAACACGTGCCGGGCTCACCTTGGTTCGACTACTATTGCGGGAAGTGTCGGGCGAAGAGTTACGGAAGCAACATCCCCGCTGAAGCCGTCATCCTCGATTCTGAGAGCGGCACCATTCGCTTCGTTGCTGTCCCCGGAACGTTCCCGCCTTTAGACCTTGCTTCGCGGCCGAACCTTGAAGGCTTCGTAGTTTGCGCTTTCGTGATCGGGGCAAATGACGGGAACCCGGACAGCATGAGTCACATAGAGCAAATCGACCTGCCGTGCGAACCGCGTTCGTAGGGTTGCACTCCTAACGCAGCCAGGACTAGAGGCTTCGGGCAGACAAGCGATCGGCATGGGACAATCGGCGCACTATGCCCGTAGATTGGGAACGACCAGCACCGACTCACACCCTCCGCCGGCTTCTCATCGCGGGAGCCATCGCCATCTCCACAGCCATGCTCGTGGGAGCGGGGGTCGCGATCATCGTGCTGGGCCCGGGCGACAAGGAGGAGCCCATCGGAGCCGGCTTCAGCATTGACCTCGCGGCGGTAGAGATCATTACGCCCCGACCATCGAGAATGGATGTGCCGCCAACGCGCGTTCGCGTACCTTCGCCGACGCCCACTTCTCCTTCCGCTCCTTCTGCGCCGCCACCGACCGGGCCCTGCACCCGTGCCACCTACAAGGTGGTGGGCGACTCGCCAATTGGCCACACGTACCACAGCGGTGACGAACTGTTCATCACGCTTGCCTACGAAACAGACGGATGTACCTACTTCGGCGGATCGTTTGAGGGCTATCACTCTGCCGACACGCGGCGCTACGAGTACTACTGCTCCGAAGGCTGTGGATCCCGGCTCCTCAGCTTGTTCATCACGATCCCCCAGCAGCCAATCCGCGCGCAAGTGGGTACGATCACGTTGCTCGCGAATCCGGGCCTCTTCCCACCAACCAGCAGTCAAAGCCCGCCAGACCTCGACGGCTTCACGTTGTGCGCTATTCCTATCACGTTCGGCGATGGAGAGTTCGGCGGTACCGCAATCCAGAGTGTCCTGGGCGATCGGTGCTCGGCAACACCGGCTCCCATCAGATAGCGCCTGGTGGCAGTAGGATCCGCTCTGGCGATCTGACTAGGAACCCGCTCGCACCGGCTCGTCTAGCGCGATGCGGTCGAGGGCCTCGACGATGCGCTGGCGCAGCAGATCGGTTCCCCACCGCTTCTCCGCAGAAACGAGGGCGGCGTCGGGGAGATTCTCCGTCAGCGCGGACTGGAACGACCACCGTTCGTCGAAGCAACCGGGGAGCTGACCATCTCGGCGTCGCGAATCTGGCCGCGTTACCTTATGTCGCGTCTAAGGCCTCTGCTCTACCGCGGACACACCTCCCGGCTTTGCGCTGCCCGGAACTTTATTTTCGAAAAGTGACATTTCGCGCTTGGAGATCGCTCCCCGCTGGTGCTACGTTCGCGTTGCCATGACATCCACCACCGTCCGTCGTCCCCGCCACGCGTCCCCGCCCTCAAGATCGCGCCTCATCCCTCCCGGCCCGCCCGCGGGCTCCGGTGGCAGCAGCTATCAGCAGCGCCAGCTTCGCAGCTTTACCGATTACATGGTTGACAGATTATTATTCGGAAACTTTTTTCTGCGCTCTTTTTTCCCGGAGGCGCCGCCCCGTTCCCCCGCGGGCCCCAGCGCCCGAGCCGTTGGCTTAAGAGCCCGCCCGCACCGGCTCCCCCACCGCCGCGCGGTCGAGGGCTTCGACGATGCGCTGCCGCAGCAGGTCCAGCCCCCAGCGCTTTTCGGCGGAGACCAGGACGGCGTCGGGGATGTTCTCGGTGAGCGCCGACTGGAACGAGCGCAGCTCCTCCAGCGAGCCGGGGAGGTGACCTTCGGCGTCGGGGATCTGGTCGACCTTGTTGAGAATGGTGAGCCGCGGCTTGTCGCCGATCTTCAAGTCGCGCAGCGTGTCCTCGACGGTCTGCGATTGGCGCGCGGCGTCGGGGTGCGTGATGTCGACGACATGCAGCAGCAGCGTCGCGTCGGTCAGCTCTTCGAGCGTGGCGCGAAACGAGGCGACGAGGTTCGTCGGCAGCTTCTGGATGAAGCCGACGGTGTCGGTCAGCAGCGCCGGGTGCGCGTCGTCGAGGTACACGCGGCGGGTCAGCGGATCGAGTGTCGCGAACAGCTTGTTCTCGACGTACACCTCGTCGTCGCGCGTAAGCGCGCGCATCAGCGTGCTCTTGCCGGCGTTGGTGTAACCGACCAGCGCGACGACCGGCACTCCCTCGCGCTCTCGCCGGCGGCGGTACAGCGAACGCTGCTGCCGCACGTCTTCGATCAGCTTCTTCAGGTGCGTGATCTTCTTGCGCGCCAGCCGGCGGTCGGTTTCGATCTGCGTCTCACCCGGCCCCCGCACACCGATCGCCCCCGGCGCCCCGCTGGCCCCGCTCAGGCGCTCCAGGTGCGACCACTGCCCCTTCAGCCGCGGCAGCAGGTACTCCGTCTGCGCCAGATCGACCTGCAGACGGCCTTCCTTCGTCCGCGCACGCATGGCGAAGATGTCGAGGATCAGCGCCGTCCGATCGAGCACCTTTACGTCGAGGGCTTTCTCGAGGTGCTGCTGCTGCGACGGCGACAGCTCGTCGTCGAAGATGACCATCGTGTAGTCGCCGCCCTCCTGCCGCGAGTGGGCGCGCTTCTTCACGATCTCGTCGAGCTTCCCCTTGCCGATGTAGATGCCCGGGTTCGGCGACTCCATCCGCTGCAGCGCCGTCCCCACTACCTCGGCCCCCGCCGTCTCGGCCAGCAGCGACAGCTCGCTCAGCGAGGCCTCGCCCCGCCACTTGTCGCGCTCGCTGTTGAGCTGCACGCCGACAAGGAAGGCGCGCTCGCGCTCCGGCGCGGTGCCGTGCATGGCCGATCGGGCAGTGTCGTGCATTTTTGGCATGTGCGTGCAGGGTAGCAGGTTGGGGGCTGGTCGTTGGTCGGTGGTCGGTGGGGGCGGGACGGTCACTAAGGCTTGGGGTCGTGGGCCTGGGCTTGGCGTCGTCGCGGTGGTGTACAAACTGAATGCGGCAAGCTGGTCGTGTATGATCGGGCCACGGCGAGCCAGGAGAGGCGATCCAGCAAAGTTGCAGGGAGAGCACGATGGCTGTATCAACCGACGTGATAGAAAACCCGGTCAGTGGAGAACGCGTCGTCTTCCGACAGACTGGCAGCGATACGAACGGCGAGTTGGTTCAGTTCGACCTGTACTTCGCACCGAACAAACCGATCCCGGTCGCGCACATCCACACAAAGCAGGAGGAGCGGTTCCAGGTCGTGTCAGGCAGTGTGCGGTATCGCCTCGCTGGTATCGAGTCGGATCTCGCCCCCGGCGATACGGCAGTCCTGCCGTCCGGCATTCCTCACACGCTTTGGAACTGTGGAGCGGATCAAGCCCACCTTGTCGTCGAAGTTCGGCCGGCGATGAACGTGGAGGCCGGACTCGAGACGATGTTCGGCCTGGCGCGAGACGGCAAGTTGAACAAGGGCGGCGCGCCAAGCATCTTGCAAGGGGCCTTGCTGGCGCGCGAATACGAGACATTCCTCGCCTCACCGCCGCTAGCCGCGCAACGGATCGGCACCGCAATCCTCTCGCCAATCGCGAAACTGTTCGGTTATAAGGCGCGCTACGAAGCGTACAGCGGCGACTAAGGGCGGACGCGCGGTCGGCCTAAACGTCGCCTCCCTCATCTCGCCCCGCACCTCCCGCACCCTGCTTCCCGCCTCTCACTTCCCGCCTCTCACCTCCCACATCTCCCGCCTCCCGCTTCCTCCGCCCCTCCCACCCCAGATCTCGGGCGCGGTAGTACTTGTGCCCGGCCAGACGATCCGGGAGATGCTGCTGCTCGACGGTGCCGCCTTCGTAGTCGTGGGCGTACTTGTACCCGCTGCCGTAGCCCATCTGCTTCATCATGCCGGTGACGGCGTTGCGCAGGTGCAGCGGCACGGGGTCGTTGCGCGTCTGTTCGACGTCACGCATCGCGGCGCCGTAGGAGCTGCCGATGCTGTTGCTTTTCGGCGCCAGGGCGAGATACAGAGCGCACTCGGCCAGCGGAAAGAAGCCTTCAGGCATGCCGACGAAGTGCACGGCCTGCTGTGTCGCCTGCGCGATCAGCATGGCCATCGGATCGGCCAGCCCGACGTCTTCCGAGGCGAGAATGACCATCCGGCGGACGATGAACAACGGGTCCTCACCCGCCTCGATCATCCGGGCCAGCCAGTACAGCGACGCGTCAGGATCGGAGCCCCGCAGCGACTTGATGAAGGCGGAGATGGTGTCGTAATGCGAGTCGCCCTTCTTGTCGTAGAGGTAGGTGCGATGCTGCAGCGCCTCCTCGACGTCGTCCTTCGTCACCCTGGGCTTCTTCCCGTCGCGCGCCGCGCTGTAGGCCACCGACGCTTCGAGGGCGTTGAGTCCTATACGGGCGTCGCCTCCCACGGATGTTGAGAGGGCCGCGAGGGCCTCATCGTCAACGGTGACCGTACTGCTGCCGAGCCCGCGCTCCTCATCGGCCAACGCGCGCCGCAGGATCTGCTCGATGTGTTCCGGATCGAGCATCTTCAGGGCGAAGACGCGCGAGCGGGAAAGGAGCGGGCCGATGACCTCGAACGATGGGTTCTCGGTCGTCGCGCCGATGAGCGTGATGGTGCCGTCCTCGACGTAGGGCAGGATGGCGTCCTGCTGGGCCTTGTTGAAGCGGTGGATCTCGTCGATGAAGAGGACCGTGCGCCCGCGCCCAGCGCGGTGGCGCTCGCGGGCTTCGGCGACGGCCTTGCGCAGGTCGGCCACACCGGAGGACACGGCCGACACCGGCACGAACATCGTGTCGGTCGCCCCGGCGATGATGCGGGCGAGCGTCGTCTTCCCGGTGCCCGGCGGCCCCCACAGAATCACCGACGGCAAGCTGCCGCTTTCGACGAGACGCCGCAGCAGTTTGCCCTCGCCGACGATGTGCTCCTGCCCGACATAGTCGTCGAAGGTACGCGGCCGCATGCGCGAGGCGAGCGGCGCACCGGCAAAAGGTGCGTCGTCCGCTGCGGGCTGTGGTTCGAACATGGGGTTGGGTTTCGGCGTCGCACTACGTCGTGGCATGCGTGGATTGTACCGCCGGGGTGATTCGGCACCGGGCTGACCCGCTGACCGGCTGACTCGCTGACCAGTCTGGCCCGCTCAGATCTGGTTGAAGCGTTCGAGGCCGGGGATATCCGAGAACCAGGCGTTGAAGATCGTCAGCTCGTCGAAGAACAACAGCACGCCGACGGAGATGATCATCGCGCCGGTGACGATCTCGACGATCGGCATGATGCCCCGAATGCGACGAAAGAAACGCGTCATCGGGACGACGGCGAGGCCAGTGATGATAAACGGCACACCCAGCCCGAGCGAATACACAAGCAGTAAGAAGCCGCCCTGCGCGACGTCGGCGCTGGTGGCGGACAGCGTGAGTATCGCCCCCAGCACCGGACCGATGCACGGCGTCCAACCGAGCGCGAACGCCGAGCCAATACCGAACGACTTGGCATAGTTAAGGCCGTACCACGCACTGCCACCACCGCCAATCGTAACCGCACCGACTCCCGCGGCGGCACCAGCAGGCGTTCGGTTCGATGTTGCCGTCTCGAAGGTGTACGTACGGTAGAGGAACGGGATGCGGATGACCCCGATGAGGTTCAGCCCCATGACGATGAGCGCCACGGCGCCGATTTTTTGCAGCAGAGGGACGGCGTCACGGAAGGCCGTGGCATCGTCGGAGCCAAACAATGCCGCGAGGTAGCCGAAGGAGGCGCCGAGGGCGGTGAACAGCACGGTGAACCCGAGCACGAAGGCGATGGCATGCGTCACCGTCTCGCGGCGGTCGGAGCGGCCAGGCTCAAGCGTCGCGGTGGTGCCAGTAAGGTGGGCGATATACGCAGGAACGAGCGGCAAGACGCAGGGCGAAAGGAAGGAGAGGATGCCGGCCGCAAAGGCGAAGGCGAAGCCCCAGGGGCCGGTGAGGTAGTCGACCCAGGCTTCCGTCATGGCGGGCAGGAAGTGAGAAACGAGAGGCGGGAAGTGAGATCAGGGACGGCCATGTAGTCCTTCACGCTGTCTGGCGCTCTCCTAGTCGGAAAAGGGCGAATTCTCATGTTGGGGGATGCCGAGGAGTTCCAGCCGTGCCTGATCGTATTTTTCCTTGGCGCGGGCTTCGCGGTTGAGCAGGCCCTTGAACTGGTCTCCGACCGGGGTGCGGGTGCCGGCGAGGAAGACTTCGTGAAGCTCCCCGAGCTTCTTCTGCCAGTCGTCGTAGGCGGCGAGGTAGGCCTCACGGCGCGCGTCGGAGACTTTCATGGTGTAAGGGTAGCAAGCGGTGGGCTTGGCAGCCGGGCAGCCGGTCAGCGAGTCGGCGAGTCGTCCTCGTTCGGGTGCGAGAACACGCGAACGCGGCCACCGCGGCGTCACGAATGTGGCGAGGCGGTTCCTCGCCCCTACGATGCGGTCGCGCGTAGAATCAGCGACATCCAAGAAGTGTGAAGGGACAGTGGCATGGCAGGACAGGCGCCGAATATCGATTGGGACGCGATCGGCGAAGAGGCGACGCGGCTGCTGGCCGATTTCATCCGCATCGATACGTCGAATCCCCCTGGTCGCGAGAAGGCCGCCTGCGACTGGCTGGCGGGGCTGTTCCGGGCGGAGGGCATCGACGACATCGCCTTCTATGACGCCTCCGATGGCCGGGAGTACGGCGACGAGCGGATGAACATGACGGCGACGATGTCCGGCGACGGCACGAAAGCGCCCCTGATCCTGCTGAACCACACGGACGTGGTGCCCGTGGAACGCCAGTACTGGAGCTTCGAGCCGTTCTCCGGCGCCGTGGTTGATGGGGTGATCTACGGCCGCGGGGCGCTGGACATGAAGTCGATGGGCATCATGGAACTGCTGGCGATGTTCATCATCAAGCGGCACAGCATCCCTCACACCCGCGACATCGTCTACATGGCCCTGGCCGATGAGGAAGCGGGCGGCGAGTGGGGTATCGAGTGGATGGCGAAGCACGCACCAGAGACGCTCGACGCGGAGTACGTGATCAACGAAGGCGGCTGGGGGCAGGCCGAGGTCTTCGGGACGCGGCGGCCAGCCTTCAACTGCTCGATCAGCGAGAAAGGGCCGCTGTGGCTGAAGCTCATCGCCGAGGGCCGCCCGGGACACGGGAGCGTCCCGCACCCGGACAATGCGCTGGAGCGGCTGATCCGGGCCCTGGCGCGCGTGCAGGAGTGGTCGCGCCCGATGACCGTGGTGCCGGAGCTGCGGGAGTACTTCGACCGGCTGTGGCGGGCGCGGGTGTTGAAGGACGAGCCGACGCAGGAATCGCTGGAGAAGCTGGGTGGACAGAACCTGCTGGCAAAGGCGATCCTCACCAACACACTGAGTACGACGTCCCTGCACTCGGGCATGAAGCACAACGTCATTCCCGGCATTGCCGAGGCGACGCTGGACATCCGGCTCCTGCCGGGACAGGATCCGGAGGCCTTCACGCAACAGGTGCGCGATATCGTCGACGACCCGAAGGTCCGCGTCGAGACGATCTTCGCCTCGAGCACACCGTCATCGCCGATCGACACCGAGCTGTTCGGGATTATTGAGGATGTGGTGCGCGATACTGTGGAAGAGGCGCTGGTGCTGCCGAGCGTGTCCGCCGGCTTCACCGACTCGCGCATCTTTCGGCAGCACGGAATCACGTCCTACGGCTTCATCCCGTACCTGCTGGAGCAGCAGGACGCGATGACCGTACACGGCCACGACGAACGGATCTCGGTCGAGAATCTGCGCCTCGGCTGCCAGGTGCTGTTTGAGACGGTACGGCGGCTTGTCAGTTAGCGGATGCCACAAGATTGACAGGCGCTTAGTAGCGCGGGCTTTTCAGTCCGCGCGGTGCAACTTAGAGGAGGTTTCATGGCCAACAACCGCGGCTACGTCGTCATCACGGGCGCATCGACCGGCATCGGCGAAGCATGCGCCCTCAGGCTCGCCACGAATGGCTACCACGTCTTCGCCGGCGTACGACGCGAGGACGACGGCGCGCGGCTTCTTGCGCAGGCGTCCCCGGAGAGCCTGACGCCCGTGATCATCGATGTCACCGACGAGGCCTCGATAGCCGCCGCCGCGGCCACTGTGTCAACAACGGCAGGTGACCGTGGCGTCGCCGGCCTCGTGAACAATGCCGGGATTAGCGTTACGGGGCCGCTCGAGTTCCTGCCACTGGCCCGCTTTCGACAGCAAATGGAGGTGAACGTGACCGGCCAGATCGCGGTGACGCAGGCGTTCATGCCGTTGGTGCGAAAAGCGCGCGGCCGTGTCGTGTTCATGGGGTCGATCGGGGGCCGCATGTCGTCGCCGTTCCTGGCGCCATACAGCGCCTCAAAGTTCGCGTTGGAGGCGATCACCGACTCGATGCGGCTGGAGTTGAAACCGTGGGGCATCCATGTATCCATCGTCGAGCCGGGCTCCGTCGCGACACCCATCTGGGAGAAGGCCCTCGGCATGGCCGACGAGATCGAACGGGAGATCGACCCGGCAGGCGTGAAGCTCTATGAGAAGTCGATCGCCGCCCTCCGCAAGACGGCGAAGGATCTGGGGGCGCGCGGCATCCCGGCGGATGACGTGGCGAAGGTGGTCGAGCACGCACTGACCGCGAAGACGCCCAAGACGCGATACGTGGTGGGTCGCGATGCGAAGATGCAGGCCATCCTGCTCAAGTTTGCGCCGGATCGGCTACGCGACCGGGCAATCGCCCGGGTGCTCGGACTGCCTTCGAAGCCTTGAGGGCGACGGTGCCAGGGCGCGATTTCGCATCTGCGGCCACGCGCGGTTAGGATTGTTGGCAGGACGAGAGTAGAGGAGCGCGAACATGAAGGTCGATGACATCAAGACAGTTGGCGTGATGGGGGGCGGAGTCATGGGCGGCGGCATCGCCCAGACGTTCATCGCGCACGGCATCAACGCGGTCGTGCGAGACCTGAACGACGACCTCATCGAGAAGACGCGCGCCTCGATGATCGACGGAAGGTTCGGGTTGAAGGGGGCGGTAGAGCGCGGCAAGATGACGCAAGCGGAGTACGACGCGACCATCGCACGCCTGTCATTCACGCAGAACGCCGCGGATCTGGCGGGCGTCGATCTCATCGTCGAGGCCGTCCCGGAGAACCTGGAACTGAAGAAGACGGTGTTCACCGAGTTGGACGGCCTCGTGAAGAAAGAGGCGATCTTTGCCACGAACACGTCCGGGTTCGCCATCGGCGACCTGAACAAGGCGGTGTCGCGGCGCGACAGGTTCATCGGGTTTCACTGGTTTAGCCCCGCCTTCATCATGAAGCCGGTCGAGATCATCTACGCCCCGGAGACATCAGAGGAGACGCTGGAGACGATGCTGGCCCTGACCGTGAAGCTCGGGAAGACGCCGATTAAGGTGAAGGATGCGCCAGGGAAGTACGGCTTCGTTGGCAATCGGATCTACTTCGCGATGGTGGCGGAGGCGCGCAAAGTGCTCGAAGAAGGCATCGCCTCCGCCGAGGATATCGACGCGGCGATGATGCTGGGCTACAACTGGCCGATCGGGCCGCTGGGAATGACGCGCGGGGCGCGGTCCGGCTGGCAGTGATCTGGAGATTCGAGACTGGTGCTTTGTGATTGGGGCCGCCGCACGGTGGCCCCTTCGTTTTGGGAGCGTCCGCCTTGCTGATTGACCTGCACTGCCATACGAAAGTGTACTCCGCTTGCAGCGCGTTGACGCCGGAGGCCCTCGTGCGTGCCGCCCAGTTGCGTGGGTTGGACGGCGTCTGCATCACCGAGCATGATGCTTTATGGGCGCTCGCAGACATCGAGCGGGTGGCGGCGGAGATGGACTTCGTGGTTCTGCGGGGGATGGAGGTGACGACGGAGGTCGGACATGTCCTGGTGTTCGGAGCGAGCGCGCATCACCCGGCGATGGCGACGCTGGACCAACTGCGGCGGCGTGTCCGGGATGATGGCGCGCTGATGTACTTCGCGCATCCGAGCCGGAAGTACGGGACACTGCCACCGGAAGATCTCGCCGCGTACTTCGACTCGGTCGAAGCCCACAACGGGACCGAGGGCATCCTGCAAAACGACCACGCGGTGCGACTGGCGACCGGGATGCGGTTGCCGGGCATCGGCGGCAGTGACGCCCATTCGGTGCGGGAGGTCGGTGTGTGCGCGACGGAGTTCGGGAGTGATGTTCGCGACGAAGGCGCCCTTCTTGAGGCGCTGCGTTCGGGAACGTACCGTGCGCGTCGGGTGTGAGTCCTTGTTTCTCGCTCCACGATCTATTTCCGAAGCTATCTGGCGACGGCGACTAGAAACGCGCAGACCGCGTTTGGTAGCCTGACCCGTCGAATGACGCCTGGTGAGTGGCAAGGAGGTCTGTGATGGGATACGGCGACATTCTCGCGAAGCCGATGGCACGGCGGCGCTTTCTCGCGGCATCGGTCGCTTCAATAGGCGCGGCGGCCGGGCTCGGCGTCGCCCAGTGCGACCCCTACGGCATCCGCAAAGCCGAGCGCGACAAGAATCCACAGCCGCCACATCACACCACCTGGGTGTGGCAGTTCGCCAGCGACGGCGCCCTCGACGCCATCGCCGAGCAGCTCGCGGGCAAAAATGTCGGCGTCGTCCTCAAGACCCACGACAGCCTCGACTGGATGTCGACGTACGACCACCACCCGGATGCCATCACCGGCGCCCAACGGGCGAGCAACGTCGGTCGTTACTTCGAGGATCGCGGGATCCCGTATCACGCCTGGTGCGTCGTGAAAGGCGGAGAACCCGAACGCGAGGCGGAGATGTGCGCCGAGGTGCTCGCCGGGGGTGCCCGCAGCCTGGTCATCGACCTCGAGGGTGGATCGGGATTTTGGTACGGGAGCGCCGATGACGCGCGCCGGTTCGGCGATCGCCTGCGCACGCTGGCGCCGTACGGTCGCGTGGATATCTCCATCGATCCGCGCCCCTGGCGCATTAACCTCGTGCCGATGGCCGAATTCGTCTCACTGAGCGACGGCATCTGGCCACAGCTCTACTGGGACACCTTCAATACCCCTGGCAACCACGATGGCTACCGATCCGCCGGCTTCACCATCCCGCCGGAAGGGACGACGCCGGAGTTTCTCCTCGATGCGACGGCGCAGGTGCTCGCCAACTATGGGCGGCCGATCATTCCGATCGGCCAGGGCGCGGCGAGCGATCCCGCAACCTGGCCGCGGTTCACCCACCGTGCGTGGGAACTTCAGCAGTTCGAAGTCTCGATCTGGCGCCACGGCGTGACGCGAAACGAGACCACAGGATACCTCGGCGTGAATCCACCCGGACCGGAGCCGACAGCGCCCCCGCCAACCCCAACCGCTACTCCGAATGCGAAGACAAAGACACCCACACCATCGCGAACACCACCGGCGACACGTACGCCCACGCCGACGCGCGCGGCCACCAACACATCGCTGCCGGCGACGGCGACGGGAACGCCGACGCCCGCGGCAACGGGCACGCTGACGGTCACTCCGCCGCCCACGCCATAGGGTTCGCGTAGATCAGGCAACGCATAAACGCAGAGCGCGCCCGACGGGCGCGCTCTGTTTCTTGTTCATGCGAGCGGTGTGGCTATTCGTCGCGCCACGAGACGAAGTCCGTGAGGAAGCGGCGGAATACCCCTGGCTCGCGTGACGCTGGCGTGCTGGGCGACCGCAACTGATAGCGCCGGAAGCAGCGCGTGCAGCGGTGGACGGCCTGCGCCCCGCCGAGCGAGTGCCGCACGACGGCGCCGCCGCAGCCCTCGACGACGCAGTTTGTGACCCGCGCGTCGACTTCGATGACAGAGGTGGGATTGGGGAGCGGAGCGGTTACATGCATAGCGCTCCGATCCTAGCCCAACTCTTGCCCGCTCGATCCCGTTTATGTCCAGCGTTAACCTACTTTAACGATCCGTTAATGTACGGAATCTGGATGGCGGCACTCGCCTCAGACACGCACAATGACTAACGGCGCACAGAGACACACACACCGGGGGCGGCATGGGGAAACGGCTCGGCATTGGATTCGTCGGCGCGGGGTTCATGAACCGCTTTCATGCCCAGAGCCTCGTCGGCGTGCGGGACTGCGACGTGACGGGCGTGTTCAGCCCGACCCGCAAGCATGCGGAGGAACTGGCGGCGAGCTGCCGCGAACTGGGTATCGCTGGAGACGTGCATCTCGCGTCGTCGGTGACCGAGCTCGTTGCGAACCCTGACGTCGACGCGCTCTGGATCGCCACCACAAACGACACGCGCATCGCGGTCATCGAAGAGATCGTCGATACGATAAGGAGCGGCAAAGGCGAGCTAGCGGGCATCGCTTGCGAAAAGCCGCTGGCCCGCAACTTGCGCGAGGCCCGCCGGATGATCGAACTGATCGAGTCCGTGCCGGTGCTGCACGGGTATCTCGAGAATCAGGTGTTTGAGCCGGCCATCGTGCGCGGGAAAGAGATCATCTGGCGGCGGGCCGTGCCGATCGCCGGGCGGCCATACCTTGCCCGGGCAGCAGAGGAGCACAGCGGGCCCCACATGCCCTGGTTCTGGGACGGCGTGCGTCAGGGCGGCGGCGTGCTGAACGACATGCTCTGTCTCGGCTACGAGGTGGCGCGGTTCCTGCTGACTTCGCCTGACGAACCACGGGACGCGGTGAAGGTCGAGGAGGTGAATGCGCAGATCGCCTCGCTAAAGTGGACGCGCCCGGAATATGCGGAGCTGCTTCGCGAACGCTACGCCGGAGCCATCGACTACGCCCGTGCGCCCGCCGAGGACTTCGCGCGGGCCTCGATAAAGCTGCGGGCGCCTGGCGGCGAGACCATGCTCGTCGAGGCAACGACATCCTGGAGCTTCGTCGGGCCGGCCCTTCGCCTCCGCGCCGAACTCCTGGGGCCTGAGTACTCGATGCAGGTGGACAGCCTGAGCACCGATCTCAGCGTGTTTCTGAGCCGCCATGTGCAGGGGCCAGAGGGCGAGGATCTGGTCGAGAAGCAAAACGCCGAACAGGGACTCATGCCGGTGATCGCCGACGAGCCGGGAGTGTACGGCTACACGAACGAGAATCGCCACATGATCCAGTCGTTCCTCTCCGGTCAGATGCCGTCAGAGAACTGGTACGACGGACTGGCGGTCACCGAGGTGCTGATGGCCTGCTACAAGTCAGCGGAAGAGGGGCGGACGATCACCTTCCCCGAAGATCTGACCGACTTCGTGCCGCAGGTAGCGCAGGGAACCTGGCGCGTCTGACTCATGATTGGTGAATCGTGGTTGGTTCAACCACACGGCAGCCACCTGCGGCCGCGAGACTCTACGGCTCCACGGCGACCTCGCGCCCTTCTTCGGCGCTACGGTAAGCGGCGTCGATGATGCGCTGGACGTTGAGCGTCTCCTCCGCCTTCACCAGCGGCTCTTCCTGACCGCGGACTACCTTGAGCCAGTGGGAGATCTCGCGGTTGTAGGAAGACGTCCACTCGGTCTGTAGCACCTGGAGCTTCTCGTCGACGGGGATGCCGGCGTGGTTGCGGTACACCATCGGCGGCAGCGTCGTCGCGCCGGCCTCGGTGCCGAGGAGGCGGACGGAGAACTGCTCGGCGTCGATGTGGGTCGCCCATGAGGTGCGGAGGAGCAAGGTCGCCCCGTTGCCGAAGTGGACCAGGGCGACGGCGAAGTCCTCGACGTCAAACTTCGCGGGATCCCAGGCGTTGCGGAGCTGCTTGGCGATCTCCGGCCGCTGCCCGAACTTCGTGGCCATCTGCGCCGAGACGCGGACGGGCTTCGGGTTGTTCATGAGATAGATCGCGAGGTCGAGCATGTGGACGCCCACATCGAGCATCGCCCCGCCGTGCGAGTGCTGCTTGTAGTGAAACTGCCCCCACGTCGGGATCCCCATGCGGCGCATCGCCGTCGCCTCGCCATAGTAGATCTCGCCCATGTCGCCGCTATCGACGATGCGCCGGATGGCGCGCGAGTTGTCGTTCCAGCGCCAGTTCTGCGCCGCCATCAGCGCCTTCCCGGCCGACTTCGCGGCCGCAAACATCTCTTTCGCCTCAGCAACACTGGTGGCGAGCGGCTTCTCGCAGAGCACATGGATGCCGGCGTCGAGGCACCCGAGCACGAGCTCGCGGTGGTAGACGTTCGGCACGCAGACGCTAACCGCGTCCGGCTTCTCCTTCGCGATCATCTCGCGCCAGTCGCTGTAGACATTCGCGATGCCGTGCTTCTTGGCCTCGGCGTTCGCGATGTCTGTGTTGAGATCGGCGATGGCCACCGGGACGACGCGAGCGGCGGTGTAGGCGGGAAGGTGGGCGATGCGGGCGGCCCATCCGGCGCCGATAACGGCGATCTTTGGTGTTTCGGGCATGTGACCTCGCGGACTTGTTGGCCGTAGGGACGAAGCTTCAGCTCCGCCCCAGCAGTGTTAGGGGGCGGAGCTGAAGCTTCGTCCCTACGATCGTTCGTTGCTACTGCAATCTCTCGAGCAGTTTCTTGCAGGCGAGGATCCCGTCTCGTTCGGACAGCCGCTCGCCTTCGTACTCAATGCCGACATACCCGCCGTAACCGCCAGCGGCAACGATGCCCATCATGCGCTCGAAGTCGATCTTCGTTTCATCGCCGCTGGCGTCATCGAAGTCGTAACATTTCGCGCTGACGGCTTTGGCGAAGGGCATCATCTGCTGCACGGCGTCGTAGCGGTCGACGGTGTCGGGGAAGTTGCCGAAGTCCGGCAGAGTCCCGAATCGCGGGTGGTTGACCTTGCGCATCAGGCCGGTGAGCCACTCCGGTTCGGACGAGAGGCCCCAGTGGTTCTCGATGAGGACGTTGATGCCGGCGGCGGCGGCGTACTCCATCAGCGCCGAAAACGACTCCGCGCAACGGTCCTGCGCCTCCGCATCGCCCTCACGCGCGCCGGTGTTGCAGCGGATGGCGTGGCAGCCGAGGATGGCGGCAATGTCGATCCACTTGTGGTGGTTCTTCGCCGCCTGGGCCCGGCCCGCCGCCTCCGGGCTGGCCATGCTGCCTTCGCCGTCGCACATGATCAGCAGCAGCTTCACGTTCTGGTCGTCGGCCCGCTGCTTTAGCTGCTTCAGATAGGCATACTGTGGAGAGGGGAAGAAGGTGTTGACCATTTCGAAGCCGCCGATGCCGTGCTTGGCGGTGAAGTCGACCATCCCCATCTGGTCGATCTCCTTCGCGAAGAACATCTTGTGCAGCGACCAGGCGGCGAGAGAGATATCGAACTTGGGCATAGGGCCTCCGTTTGTAGCATGGTGGTGCGCAATGTAGCGGCGATGGAACCTACAGGCTAGAACGGCGGCGAGACAGAAACGTCTAGCGAACGGTGCGACATGCAGCCTTCTTGGCCCCCTGATGCCTCGAATTCCGTCGACGTTTCTCCACGAGTATCGTTGCTACCGCGCCGCTCGAAACCTGATAATCAGCGATGAACACCTTGAAGGACCGCGTGAGCGCCTTGAATGCACTTGCGATGCAACGACCGACACCAGATAATTTCGGCCAAGTTCGCGATGCTCTAGAGGATAAGTGGGAGGGCGTGCAAAGTGCAGGCTTGAAGGTCCTTGGCGCATGGGGAGACGGCGACTCCTGCAAGCTCTTGCAAGCATTCCTCGTCGGTGCATTCGAGCGGCCATACGGATGGTCCATTCGAGGTGTCGCGGTTGCCGCGTTACGCCCACACATCAGCAAACACGATGTTGACTGGGTGCTTGACCTCTACTTCGGGCTAACTGGTTTTGTGAGGAAGCATGAAGTTCGGCACCTTGTGTTCGCGCTTCCGGCAGAAGCCGCGCGCGACCGACTAGTCAACGCCCTTCGGGACGACCACCCCCACAATCGGCAGGCAGCCGTGAAGGCCATCGGGAACATGGACTACCCGGATCGCCTGAGCCTGATCTCGCCCTTGAAAGAGGATCCGGACGACTTTGTGCGCCGCAGCGCGCAGGTGCTGACGCGCACTGTGGATTGAGGAAGGCCCCTTGGTGGCGCGTAGGAGGGCCGTCCTCGCTATCCAGTGCCCGATCCACCTCCCTCGTCGACCTCACTCGCTATGTCTCACATCCCACCTCTCTCTGCGAACCGCCCCTGCACCGCAGCCGACCGCAGTTCGCGAAGCGCATCGTTGGCGATCTTGCGGCCCGCCTTCGTGTTCGTCGCCAGGATGCGTTCGGCACAGGCGATGGCGGCAGCGTTGCAGACGCGGTTCCGCTTGCCTACCTGCCGCAAGGCCCAGTTGACGGCCTTCCAGACGAAGTTGCGGTCGTCATCGGACGCCTGCTCGATGAGGGGGAGGTATCGCAGCAGACTCTCGTCCGGCGCCTTCTTGGCATGCACGGCCAGCCCGGCGATCGACGCGAAGGCGGCCCGCTTCACGTACTCGTCCTTGCTCTTGCTCCACGTCAGGATCAGCCCATGAGCGTGCGGGGACGCATCGACGAAGCCGTAGGCGAATCCATCACAGACGTCCCATGAGTCGAGATCCCGCACCCACGCTTCGAGCTGCTTCCTTGTGACGGTGTTTGGGTCTTCGACCATGCAGGCGAGGATGCGCGCTTCGTGCATGCCGCTATCCCAAAGAGCGACGGCCATCGCGTGGTCTCGGCCGATGCGCTTCGCCATCGCCCGAAGCGTCGGGATGTTGATGCCAAGTGTGTTGTGGGAGGCGATCCCGAACCGCGCCATGCCCTTGACGTTCTCGGGCTTGGCGAGAGAGCGGAGTTCGGCGATGACTGCCGGGGCTTTTGATCTTGACACACCCGCACTCCCGCCGATGACAGGCCCTGTCCCATATACCTCTTCAAGCACATCAGACTATCCGGCCCCACGCTATGATTCAGCCCGCGTGGCGAGCGGGACGATGCGAATTCGAGGTGGCTGTTGCAAGACGTTTCCACAGCGGATCATCTCTCACCGAGGCTGCCGACGCTTGACGGTGTGCGCGGCCTTGCGATCTTGCTGGTGATGCAGCTCCATTTTTGGGGCATGGGCTTCACCTTGAGGCAGGAGCTACCAACCGCCGAGATCGACAAGTTTGTCGCGAAGCTGGCTGGAACAGGATGGGCCGGGGTCGAACTGTTTTTCGTCTTGTCGGGCTTTTTGATCACCCGCATCCTGGTTACATCGAAGGGCAGTGCTGGCTACTTTCGCATCTTCTATATCCGTCGCGCGCTTCGGATCTTTCCCGCCTACTTCGGGTTCCTCACCTTTACTCTGCTGGTGCTACCGCACCTTACATTTCTCGAGTTGAGTGATGACGCTCGCCAATTGCGTGGCGAGCAATTGTGGCTTTGGACATATACGTTGAACGTCGCGTTCTCCTTTCATGAGTTCACGGCAGATGTCCCCATCACCTTTGTGCATCTCTGGTCGCTGGCGTTCGAAGAACAATTCTATCTCGCATGGCCAGTGCTCGTAGCGTTGCTCGGGCGCCGTCACCTTACGGCCTTCTGCATCGCTCTGATCCTGGGGTCGCTGGCGATGCGGGTGGCCATCAGCAGCAGCGCCGCAGATGAGATCTTCACAGCCGCGGCACCGCGCCAGTTGGTGCCCGCCCACTGCGACACGATCGCCTTGGGCGCGCTTTTGGCGTTGGTTTCGCGTGACGCCGGCGGCCTCGCAAGCTGGCGGCCCAATGTCCTACTGGGGATCGGAGGAGCCGTTATCGTGCTCATCACGCTGTTCATCACAAAAGATGGGTTAGCGCTCCGGGATCGCAGTGTGCAGACAGTCGGCTTCGCAGCATTGACGATCCTTTGTGGCGGGGTCGTGTACGCCGCGATCACCGCGCGTGAAAAAGGGCTGGCCCACCGCCTGTTCTCTTCTCCAATGCTGGCAGCGCTCGGACGATATTCGTACGCCATGTACCTAATTCACATATTCGTCGGCGTCGAGACAGCGAGCGTCATCGTTGAGCAGGATCTGCTGTTCACCTTGGCTGAATCGCAGATACCGGCAAATGTCGCTGTCAGCGTCGTGGCCAGCGGCGTGACGTTTGCCGTGGCGTGGGTGAGCTGGCAACTGTTCGAGTCAAGGATCCTCGCGCTGAAGGACCGTGTCCCCTACGGCAGGCCACTGCAGGGTGAGGGCGCCCAACCCCAGGGTTCAAGCGGGACGTAGCGACGAGCCGGCGCGCCTGCTCGGCGCTACCCCTGACGGCCAGCGCGGGCACGCTCGTTCTGGGAGAGGTAGCGCTTGCGGATGCGGAGGGCCTTCGGGGTCACTTCGAGCATCTCGTCGTCGCTGATCCACTCCAGCGCCTGCTCCAGCGAGAGCTTTCGCGGCGGCAAGAGCTGCACCGCGATGTCAGAGGTGGACGAGCGGATGTTCGTGAGCTTCTTCTCGCGCGTGATGTTCACGTCGATGTCCTGGTTGCGGGCGTTCTCGCCGACCACCATACCCTCGTACACCTTGTCCGTGGGCTCGATGAACATCTCGCCGCGGTCTTGCAGATGCTCGATGGCAAACGGCGTCACGCTGCCGAAGCGGTCGGCGACGAGGGCGCCGTTCGTGCGGTGAGGAATATCTCCCAGCCAGGGCTCGTAGCCGTCGAACAGGTGATTCAGCAGGCCCGTCCCGCGGGTGTCGGTGAGAAACTGGCTGCGGAAACCGATGAGGCCGCGCGAGGGAATGCGAAACTCGATGCGGACGCGGCCGGTGCCGTGGTTGGCCATGTTCGACATGCGGCCCTTGCGCAGCGCCACTCCCTGCGTGGCTACGCCGACGTAGTCCTCGGGGCAGTCGATGACAAGCTGCTCCATCGGTTCGTGGCGTTTGCCGTCGATCTCGCGCGTAATCACCTGCGGCTTGCTGACGGAAAGTTCGAAGCCCTCCCGCCGCATCGTCTCGATGAGGACGGCCATCTGCAGCTCACCACGCCCTGACACTTTGAAGGCGTCGGCGGAATCGCCCTGTTCGACGTGGAGGGCGACGTTCGTGAGGATCTCGCGCTCGAGGCGATCTTTCAGGTTGCGGGAGGTGACGAGCGTGCCTTCCTTCCCGGCGAACGGCGAGGTGTTGATCGAAAACAGCATGCTGACCGTCGGCTCGTCGATGACAACGCGAGGGAGGGCCTGCGGATTTTCGGGGTCGGTGATCGTGTCACCAATGTGCGCTTCGTCGAAGCCGGCGAGAGCGACGATGTCTCCCGGGCCCGCTTCCATCACCTCCGCGCGCTCCAGACCTTCGAAGGCGTAGAGGTAAGTGACGCGTGCTTTATCGATCGTCCCGTCCTGTCGGATCAGCGCGATGTCCTGCTTGGGCACGAGGTTGCCGTTGACGATGCGGCCTATCGCCAGGCGCCCGACGAACTCCGAGTAGTCGAGGTTCAACACCAGCATCTGCAGCGGCGATGCCGGGTCGTAGCGCGGAGCGGGGATCGTGCGCACGATCTCCTCAAAGAGCGGCTGGAGCTTGTGATCTTCGCCGTCCAACGTCAGGCGGCAGATGCCCTCGCGAGCGATGGTGTAGAGAACAGGAAAGTCGAGCTGATCCTCGCGGGCATCGAGGTCGATGAAGAGGTCGTAGATCTCGTTGAGGACTTCCTGGACCCGCGCGTCCTTGCGGTCGATCTTGTTGATCACGACGATCGGCGCCAGGCCAAGCTCGAGCGCCTTTTTCAGCACGAAGCGCGTCTGGGGCAGCGGCCCCTCGCTGGCGTCCACGAGCAGCAGGACGCCATCGACCATCTTCAGCGTCCGCTCGACCTCGCCACCGAAGTCGGCGTGTCCCGGAGTGTCGACGATGTTGATCTTTATGTCTCCATAGCGAACAGCGGTGTTCTTCGCGAGAATCGTGATGCCCTTCTCGCGCTCAAGGTCGTTCGAGTCCATGACTCGGTCGACATGTTCCTCGTTCTCGCGGAAGATGCCCGACTGCCACAGCATCGCGTCCACCAGGGTGGTCTTACCGTGGTCAACATGGGCGATAATGGCGATATTGCGGATGTCCTCGCGGACAGCCATGGTAGGGCTTTCGGGCATCATGGTCTCAGTCGTCATGAAAAATCCAACTCCGGGCACAACAGAAGACGCCGCGAACGGGCGGCGTCCTACCTGTCCACTCTAGCACATCTATTCTCGGCCTTGCCGGACTGTGCTAGCATCGGGCACGAGAGTATATTTCAGACTCAAACCAGAGGAGGGCGGCTGTGCTTAGATTCGTGGCCATCATACTCACCGCAGTGGGATTGGGTATCGCCGTAGCCGCCTGTGGAGGCGGGGACAGCGGGGGATCCGAGAGCGAGGATCGGGACGCTACCCGGGAGGCGCGGCGCGAGGAACGGACCGAAACCGCGGAGGCGCGGGGCGAGGACGAAACGCGAGCGCCCGACCGCGAGCGCACCCCTCGCCCCGACGCCACCAGGCGCCGCAGCTCCAGCCCGACGCCGCAAGCGCGCGAGGGCGAGCTGAACTACGGACAGCTCATCGGCTGGACGCTCGAAGACCTGGTGCAGTTCTGGGAACAGCAGATGCCCGTGATCTACGGCATCCCCTTCGTCCCTCTCACGAGCGTGGGACCCTACTTCATCTCCACCGGCGACCTTCCTCAATGTGGTCCGGATGCCAACGACACGTCATTCCTGGTGGGCAACGCCTTTTACTGTCCTCCCGAGGACTACATCGCCTGGGACGAGGAGGTTCTGTTCCCCCAGATCTTCAACGACCACGGCGACTTCTCGGTCGCCCTCGTGCTGGCGCATGAGTATGGGCACGCGATCCAGAGCCGCGGCGGCGCTACCGGCCCGGACATCCTTCTAGAGCTGCAGGCCGACTGCTTCGCTGGCGCCTGGACCTCATTTGTCGATCAAGGCCTGAGCGCGAACTTATCTCTTTCGCCTGGCGATATCGACGAGGGCGTCGCCGGCTACATCCAATTTCGCGACGCGCCCGGTACATCCGCCGGGTCCGTCGGTGCGCACGGCAGCGCCTTCGACCGTGTGAACGCCTTCAGCGAAGGCTTCGCCAGCGGCGCGGAGCGGTGTGCTGACTACGTCAACGAGCCGCCCCTCGTGATCCCGCTACAGTTCACGACCGCCGAAGAGTTCGAGAGCGGCGGGGATCTGCCCTTCGACGAGATCGCCCCATTGATGTCGCTCGACCTCGAGGAGTACTGGACCGGGGCGATGCCCATCCTGTACGGCCAGGAGTGGCAGCCGCTGGCGGCCTTGGGGTCGTATACGTTGTCCGACCTCACATCCTTGCCTTCCTGCGGCAATGAAGATCTGGACACGGACTTCTACGACGGAAATGCTTTCTACTGTCCGGCCGACGACTACATCGCCTGGGACGATGAAGGGCTCATGCGGCCGGTGTACGACGCGTTCGGCGACTTCGCCGTGGCGCTGATCATCGCGCACGAGTGGGGCCACGCCGTGCAGGCGCGATCAGGGCAAAGCGGGACATCACTCGAGGAAGAGCAGCAGGCCGACTGCTTCGCCGGCGCTTGGGTCGCCTCGGTGATCCTGGAACTGCGAGACAATTTCACGCTGTCGCCGGGCGATCTCGACGAGGCGATCTCGGGTTTCATCGCCTTCGGCGATGTGGCGGGCACCGCCGAAGACGACCCCGCCGCTCGGGGCACTGCGTTCCAGCGTGTGGCCGCATTCCAGAACGGCGTCATCAACGGAGCAGAACCTTGCAGAGACCTGCTGCCGTGACGCAACGAGCGTGACTTCACCGCGAGTTTCGATCGCGCTCTGCACGTACAACGGGGCACGCTACCTGCGCGATCAGCTCGAAAGCATCGCCAGCCAAACCCTGACGCCGCACGAGCTTGTCGCCTGCGACGATGCCTCCAGCGACGCGACGCTCGCGTTGCTGAATGCCTTCGCCGTGGCGGCACCCTTTCCCGTCCACATTTCCCGCAACACCTCGACCCTCGGAGCCACGAAGAACTTCGAGCTGGCGATCAGTCGCTGCTCCGGCGATCTCATCGCCCTCGCCGATCAGGACGACGTGTGGCTACCCCAAAAGCTCGAACGGCTGGCTCGTGCACTCGACCAAACCGGTGCGGCGTACGCCTTCTGCGACGCCCGCCTGATGAACGAAGACGGCGCCGAAGCCGGCGGAAGGACGCTGCTCGGACGCCGCTTCGACCTCCGGGACATCGAGCAGAAGTACCGCGACGGCCGCGAGCTCGACCTGCTCCTGAAACGCGACTTCGTGTACGGCACGACGCTGATGTTTCGCGCGGAGTTGCGGATGGTGCTCCTGCCGATTGCGGCAAGTTGGTCGCACGACACCTGGATCGTCAACGTCCTGGCGCTGCTCGGCCACCGCGGCGTCCCCGTCCTCGAGCCGCTGGTCCGCTATCGGCAGCATGATGTGCAGGCCTCGGGCGGATTTCTCGCGCCAGTGCCGGTGTCGTACGAAGCCCGGGTGCGGGCGTACGAGGAGTTGCGAAGGCACCTGCTTGATTTGGAAAAGACAGTCGCACTCGAGAACATCGCGCGACTCGACGACAAGGCCGCCTATCTTCGGGCGCTCGTCGAAGTGCAGCGCGAAGGCCCGTTCGGAAAAGCTCTCACAGCGGCCCGCGAAGTGCTGTCAGGCCGGTGGGCGCGCTACTCGCCACGCACGTTTCGCTAACGCGGGTTTCGGGGAACGCAGGGGCCGCCGCCTGCTATCCTGACGACCGGACGGGGAGTGGCGCAGCCCGGTAGCGCGCCTGCTTTGGGAGCAGGAGGCCGCAGGTTCGAATCCTGTCTCCCCGACCACAATCACTCTTCTCCGACGTTGAACCCCATCTGCTCAATCTGTTTCATCTGCTGGCAGACCCATCGCTACGCGGCCGAGCGGCGCCGATGATCTCGCGCACATCGGTGACGCCCTCCGCCCGCATGTAGGACTCGATGCCGTCGAGGACGCGCAGGGGCGTCAGCGGATCGCGGAATGTCGCTGTCCCCACCTGCACCGCCGTCGCGCCGGCCATCAGGAACTCCAGCGCGTCCGTCGCCGTCGAGATGCCGCCGCAGCCGATCACCGGCACCTTCACCGCGCCGCAGACCTGCCAGACCATCCGCAGGGCGACCGGCTTGATCGCCGGGCCGGAGAGGCCGGCGAAGGTGCGGGCGATCCGCGGCTTTTTCTTGCGCACGTCGATGGACATTGCCTGCAGGGTGTTGATCACGCAAAGCGCGCTCGCCCCCGCATCGACCACCCGCTGCGCGATGTCGACGATGTCAGTCACGTTGGGCGTGAGCTTGACGATGATGGGGAGCTGCGTCGCCCGCACGCAGGCGGCGGTCACCGCCGCCGCAACCGCCGCGTCCTGGCCGAACTCCATGCCGCCCTTCTGCGCGTTCGGACTGCTGATGTTCAGTTCCAGCGCCGCCACCCCCTCCACGCCATCGAGTGCGGCGGCGCAATCGCCGTACTCTTCGACGCTGCTGCCGAGAATGCTGACGATGACCGGCACCTTCCAACGGGCCCACACCGGCGCCAGGTCGCGCCGCAGCGCCAGCACACCGACGTTCTGCAAGCCGATCGAGTTCAACATGCCCGCCGGTGTCTCGTCGATGCGCTGCACCGGACTGCCCTGGCGCGCCTGCAACGTCGTCGTCTTGCTGACAATCGCCCCGAGCCGCTGGATGTCGAACACCTTGGCGTACTCGATGCCGTAGCTGAACGTCCCCGACGCCACCATCACCGGGTTGGCGAGCGTGAGGGAGCGCTTCCCAGCGGCGATATCGACAGAGAGGTTCATGGCAATTCCAGGTGCTGCATCTGAATTCGATGGAGTATAGCCTTCTGACGGACGTCGGCTGTCGTTAGGTGCGCCGAACCTTTGGCGGACGAATGTAGGTGTCGAGCCTACGTGCCCGCCCGGCTAGCCGGAGACCACGGTACAGAATGCTGCCGTCTGCTACGGTGCAAGGAACAGCTTGTTTCGAGGGAGGACGCCGTGGGACGCAAAGAGATCGAGGCGCTGATGAAGGTGCTGCAGAGCCAGTTGGACGACTGGAAGGAGAACGTGATCGTCGGGACGTGGACGATCATCTACAGCAAGGAACAGAACGGGTTCCTGTTCGAGAAGTGCGAGTTGGGTGGGTACTGCGAGGAACGTCCGAGCGTGATCGGCATCGACGGGCGCGTGAAGGACAAGGGCGGCCCGCTGCTTCAGGTCTAGGGGCTGTCCGCACGTTCACGGTGGAAGTACTGCGATGGTGGCGCCCCCATCGCCTTCCGAAACATGGCGATGAAAGCGCTGGTGCTGTTGTAGCCCGAACGGGTGGCGGCCTCTGTCACCGAGGCGCCTCCAGCGAGCAATCGCATCCCTTCCATGAGCCGCACCTGCTGGCGCCACGCGCCAAAGGTCATGCCGGTCTCCCGCAGGAAGGTCCGGCTAAACGTGCGGGCGCTCATGCCGAGCGCGCTGGCGCACGAACCGACGGTTCTCTGATCAGCCGGTGTGGCGACAAAGTCAACCAGCATCGACCGGAGCGGCTCCTCGCTCGGTAGCGGCAGGAACACCGGCATCGATTCGGCTGCTCGGATCTGGTCGAGCAACACCTCCACGAGACGCGACGCCGCGCCACCCGATATGTATGCATCGCCGAGATCGATCGCGGCGAGGATCAATGCACGCAGCAGCGGCGTGACCGACACAACCGTGCAGCGCGGCGGCAGCGTGCGGCAAAGTTCCGGCGCGATGTACACGGTGCGCATGGCGACAGCGCCCGTGTGACGCGCCTCGTGCGTCGTGCAGGGCGGGATCCAGAGCGCGCGCGAAGGCGGGACGAGCCAGGTGCCCTCGTCGGTCGTGACCGTCATGATGCCCGTCGTGGCGTAGTCGAACTGCCCGCCGGGATGGGCGTGCGGGACGATGTGTTGGCCGGGCGCGTAGTCGAAGGCCCGGGCGACGACTGGTGGTTCAAGTGCGGTTGTCGGCATGGTTGGCCTGCTCTCGACACATTATGACTGAATCACGCAAGACGGCCGGCGGCACTTCGTAGTACAACAGGGTGGACCGGAGGAACTTTCTACAAGCTAAAGAGGATCGGCATGCTTGGCTCATCAGAGGTGATGGCGTTCGTCGCAACGAGTGACCCCGCCAGTGCCCGCACTTTCTACGAAGACACGCTGGGGCTCCAGCTACGTTCGGACGCGCCCTACGCGCTGGTGTTCGATGCGCACGGAACCACGTTACGGATCGCCAAAGTACAGACGGTCGTCGTGGCGCCGTACACCGTCCTGGGGTGGACCGTGGCCGACATCGCCGCGACGATCGAGGGTCTTGTAGCGAAGGGCGTGCGGTTCGAGCGCTATCAAGGCATGGAGCAGGATGATCTCGGTATCTGGTCGTCCGGGGCAGCGAAGATCGCCTGGTTCAAAGATCCCGACGGCAACACCCTTTCCCTAACACAATGCTGAATCTTTCGGAGGGAGTCCGATGAACATCGTCCATCGCTGGTACTGCAACTCCGAGGCTTGGGGAAAGATGCTGCACGAGCAGATGCTGCCAGGCGCCCTGCGCGGCATCGACCTGGGAGACGATCTGCTTGAGGTAGGTCCGGGGCCGGGAAAAGCGACTGACTGGTTGCGCGAGCGGGCTCCCCACGTCACATCGATCGAGATCGATACCAAGCTGGCGACAGCGCTGCGGGCGCGCATGCAGCACACGAACGTGACGGTGGTCGAAGGCGATGCCACCGCTATGCCGTTTCCCGACGCTGCCTTTACTTCGGCGGTCTGCTTCACGATGCTGCACCATGTGCCGGCGAAGTTTCAGGGCAAGTTGCTGGAAGAGGTGGCCCGCGTGCTCCGTCCGGGCGCCTGGTTTGTCGGTGGTGATAGTATCCCGAGCCTCACATGGAATCTCTTTCACCTGTTCGACGATCGGAATCCCGTTGATCCGGCGACCTTTGTCGAACGACTCAAGCGGGCGGGTTTCGTCGAGGCGCAACTGACCTATCAGGTGAAAAGCGGGTTCGGGTGGAGCGCACGCCGCGCCTAGCAGTGCCACGTCCATCGACACCCCTTGGTGCGATAGCGCCGCGCAACCTCACCCACAGCCCATCCGATCCTCTGCGCCCTCCGCGTCTCTGCGGTGAACAACAAAGCCCACCACCGAGGCCGCGAGCACGCACAACACCGGCACCAGCGGCGCGTGATACCGCGGCTCCCCCGCGAACACCAGGTGCAACCCCACCCACACCCCCACCGCCGACCATAGCGCCCACCACAACCGATCCCGCCGCCCGACAACCACCGATGCCGCCGCGACCGCCATCAGCCCGTACCAGTACACATCGCCCAACAGCACCAGCAGATCCCGCCCCGCCCCCACCGGCGTCCGCCCCAGGCTCTCCGACCACCACATCGCCGGCGCCGCGTCCGACCGCAGCAGCCACCCCACCCGCTTCACCGCCAACTCCATTTCCCGCCCCGGATGCTCCCGCATGTACGCCAGCGCCCGCTTCCGGCCCTCCGTATCGAAGAACAACTCCCGCTCATGAAACGAGATCCCCGGCCGCTCGTCCCACAGATCCTGCGGCGGCACCGAAGTCCCCGTCGAATAGGGCGCGTGCGCCAGCCGCAAGTTGTACCCCAGGTTGTCGTTGATGAGGTACGGCCTCCCCATCTGCTGCTGATTCCGCACCGCCCAAGGCAACACCAACACCGCAACGCCCACCATCACACCTGCGATAGCGCCGAACATTCGCGGACTGTCATTCTGAACGCAGTGAAGAATCTTGTGGTACCACGCCCGCAGCCCCGATCGTGCCACCGACTCCCCACTCAAACCTCTGTTGTCTGCTGTCTGTCGGAGGCGAAGCCGGAGATCCCGCGCCAGCGGGATTGGCGAAGCAACCAGCGGCCCCAAAACCAACACCAACACCGGCACAACCAACACCATCCCCTGCGACCGCACAAACGCCGTCGCCGCCAGCGTCAGCCCCGCAAAGAAATACGCATCCATCGAGCGCCGCTCCCCCGCCCACAGCGCCACCACCAGCGTGCAAGCCACGCCAAACGTAAACAGCGCCTCCGAAAACAACGCCGGCGCCCACAGCACGAGTGCAGGGCAAACCGCAAACAGCAAAGCCGCTACGATCCCACCAAGCTCGTGAGAAGAATCAAGAGTAGTCGTAGGGGCGCCGCTTGCCGCGCCCTCCTCGGCCGACAACGGCTTCCGTCCTCCCCCCGCAACCCGCCGCCCCAAGAAGAACACCGGCACGACCATCAACGCCCCGACCACGGCGTTGAACACCCTCGCCGCCCGCACATCCGGCCCAAACACTGCATACAACGGCGCCAACGCCAGCGGATACCCCGGCGCCCAGAACGCCGTCGCCTCCCCACCCTCGCCCGCCACAAACCCCCGCTCATCGACGGCGACCGTATACCCCCGCCCATCCGCGATGTTCGATGCCGTAGCGTGGTAATACTGCGGATCCGACAGCAGCGGGATCTCGGTATCGGTGCGCGCAATCCACCCAAGCCGCAGGCCAAGCGCAAGCAAGAAGATCGAGGCGAGCGCAACAAGAGGTTGTCTGGTGATCACTTCGGAAGGATAGCGGCGAGCGATGCGCCCGGTAGGGACCTATATGGGGAGCAAGCCGAGCTTCCCGGCGATTCGAGCAGCCGTCTGCGCCGCCGCGACGTCCGTCGTATCGAGCCGGAGACTCTCCCGTCCCGGCACGGCTGTCGAAAGGTCATACTCCTCCATGTACCGGCGGAGGCCGACAATCGAATCCAGTTTCCGCCCGACGCGATCGCCCAACCCCACACGCTGCTCCTGAACAGCCGCGTCGCAGGTCAACTGCACGAGATCGACCGAGCCTCCGTGCCGCTCGACGAGTCCACAGACTATCTCGACGTAGTCCGCGTCGAGTGGATGTGCGTAGACGAACGTGAAGATCAGACTGACACCCTCGCGTGCGGCCTCTTCGATCACGAGGTGACGGATCTGTGTCACGAGCTTGGTGGCCGACGGAGTTCCGATACCGAACACCGGAACCACGCAGTCCATGCTGAGGTGGTTGTCGAACACCGCGAACGAAGTCAGCCGCCCCAACTCCCGTGCGACGGTTAGCTTGCCAACGGCCGGCGGGCCGTAGATGTAGATCAGTTTCATGTCATTGCCTCACTCCCGCGAACGCCATTTGGCTGCAGAGTCGAACTGTGGCGGGTCGGAGTCCGTCGCCTAGCTACTCGCCTCGACTAATCGAGGCACCTTGACATGGTGTCTGGTGACAGGATAGTATCCGCACCCGTCACTCGAATCTAACGCTAGGTGAGGAGAGCAATGGTCAATCAGACGTACAGCAATTGGAACCATCGGCGCGCACACCGAACTTACCGCCCCTTGGCGGATGAGTTCCGTGCGTTTGTAAGACAAAACGACCCGCGAATCGCGATTAGGCAGAATGGACAAACCATCACATTCGGCCACATTCAGGGGCTTCGAGTCTCATGTTACTTGCGGGAAACGGGCGTTCACCTCCGTGCCATCCGGTCCGGAACCGAGCACAAGCAAGTATTCACGAATCGAGAACAGTTTTCACGCGCCTTGGCTTTCGTACAGCAGGCGACGAAGGCTTGATTTTGCATGCGCGCCGGAGCCGACGAGTCCATCTCAGGCCTCCAGCGGAACCCCGAAGAACGTTTCGACCCCGAGCAGTTCGTCGTCGCCAATCCTGTACACAGCGCTGAATACCTCACTCGACGCAAAGACTGCTGAAGGTACGTCGACCAGCACGTATACAGAGTAGTTGAGCGAGGCCGGATTAATTGAGAGTCCCATATCCACGAGCGTACGCTCCTGCTCGTTCGAAAGTTGAGACTCAGGGGGAAGGTACTCATTCGACACCGCTTCCATGTAGAGCCCTTCATCATCTGCGCCGGCTGCGAACTGCACATAGTAGCTCGCAGAGCCCAGTATTAAGCAGTTGCCGGCGCGATCTTCCGCCAGCAGCCTTCTTAGAAGGACTTCACCTAGCCCGTTGCGCCAGGCGTCGAGTGTGACTTGCAGGCGCGCTCCAGACTTGCGGGCCACGCCAAGGGACTTCTGCTGCGCTGAAGCGACGATCGGTTCCCGTGCAAGCTCAATCACGACTTCTTGGTCCTTTGTGAGTCCCAGTCGATGTGCACGGGCGGCGGCGAAGTTCATGAGGATGTTGTACCAGGCGTATCTGCTGCAGAGGGGATCGTCCGCGCGCCAGCTCTCGAGTACTTCGGGTGCCGTCTCTTGCTCGATTCGTTTGGAGATGCTCCAAACCCAAGGCTCCTGATGAAGACGGATCTCCTCCCGCATGATTTGATCGTGTAGGGGAGTCCACCACCTAAGGATGAACTCATTGTCTGCCCTGTCTTCAACGATCGGCAGAACAGGGAGCACACGCTTCTTACGTACTCCAGCCATGACTCCTCCGGCTACACCCGCGCAACGCCCAAGGTAACAGACCGCCCTTCAACTTCCACCGTCTCCGAATGCGCCTCCGCGGGCGGGGCGCCGGATACGATCTCAACGGTCAGTGTCTCCTGCCGGACATAGTCGTCGTATTCGGACAGGGCGGCGCGGATCTCGTCGTCGGCCGCGAAGTACACACGGATGCGGTCGGCGATCTCGAAGCCCGCCTCCTTCCGGAGATTCTGGATGCGATGCACGATCTCCCGCGCCAGACCCTCCCGCAGCAATTCTGGCGTCAGCTCCGTCGAGACGATGACCACCGCCCCGTTCTCCTCCGCCGAAGCGAACCCTTCCTTCTCCCGCCCGTTCACCAACAGCTCGCCAGGTTCCAGAGTCTTCCCCGCCACCTCCACCGTCCGCCCCGCACCCACCGCCTTCGCGATCTCGCCGCGACGCTCATCGGAGATCGACCCCAGCTCTCGCGCGATTACCTGCACGTCCTTCCCGTACTTCTGGCCTAGCACCTTCAAGTTCGGCTTCACCTCGAACCGAAGGAAGTCGCTCTCGTCGTGGACGATCCGCAACTCCCGGATGTTCAGCTCCTCCAGCACCTGCGGCGCCAGCCGCTCCAGCGCCCGCTCCTCCAGCGCCGAAGGCACCTTCACGAACAGCTCCGCCACCGGCTGCCGCACCTTCAGCGAAGCCTTCGCCCGCGCCGCCCGCCCCAAAGAAGCGATCCGCATCACCAACCGCGTCTCCTCCATGAGCGTGCGGTCGATCCGCCCTCCATCAGCCACCGGCCAGTCGGTGAGGTGCACCGATTCAGCAACCGACTTCTCTGCTGGCTCCCCCTCTCCCCTCTGTGGGAGAGGGGGTCGGGGGGTGAGGGCCGTCCGAGGTTCCTCCCCGACGACTGACGACTGCCGACCGACGACCAGATTCTGATACATCTCCTCCGCCACAAACGGCGCCACCGGCGCCAGCAACTTCGCCACAGTCACCAAACACTCATACAGCGTCGCGTACGCCGCCCCCTTGTCGGCGTCTGATTCGGACTTCCAGAACCGCCGCCGCGACCGCCGCACGTACCAGTTCGACAGATCGTCGACGAAGGCCTCGATCGCCTTCACCGCCGCCTGTGCGTCGAAGTCCGCCAGCCGCCCCGTCACCACCTCGATCAGCGCATGCAGCTCCGCCAGCACCCACCGATCAAGCTCCGAAAGCGGCCTTGTTGTCTGTTGTCTGTCGGAGGCGAAGCCGGAGATCCCGCGTAAGCGGGATACGTCTGTTGTCTGTTCTCCGCCTTCTGTTGTCTGTTGTCTGTTGTCTGTTTTCTCCGACGGAGTCCACCCATCAATCGACGCATACGTGACGAAGAACGCATACGTATTCCACAACGTCAGAAAGAACGACCGCCGCACTTCATCCGCCTGCCCGTACCCAAAGTTCACATTGCTCGCCGGATTCTGCCGCATAAACAGCCAGCGCATCACGTCGACGCCCATGTTGTCCGCCGCGTCCTCGAACCAGATGGCGTTGCCCTTGCTCTTGTGCATCTCCTCGCCGTGTTCGTCCCGCACCATCGCGTGACCCAGCACCGTCTTGAACGGCGGCTTGTTCTCGAGCGCCGTCGACATGGTTAGCAGCGAGTAAAACCAGTTCCTGAACTGCCCCGGAAACGCCTCCGTGATGAAGTCCGCCGGAAACCACTGCTCCCACGCCGCTCGATCGTGCCGATAGTCAAGCGTCGCGAACGGCACGATCCCTGCGTCGAGCCAGGGATTTCCAACGTCCGGGATACGGGACACCGCAGCCCCACACTTCACGCAGGCGATCTTCACCGCGTCGATGAAGGGCTTGTGCGGCGAGTGTCCGTCGAAGACGCCCCAGCCTTCGACCGCGCGCGCCTTCAACTCCACCTCGCTGCCGATGATCTCGAAGTTGCCGCACGCCTCGCAGTCGTAGATCGGCAGCGCCAGCCCGTAGTAGCGTTTCTTCGAGATCATCCAGTCGTCCATGTTCTTCAACCAGTCCAGCTCCCGCGCCAGGCCGAAGTCGGGGATCCAGCGGATCTGCTTCGTCACCTCGGCGATCTGGTGCCTCAGTTCGTCCATGCTGATGAACCATTCATCCACCAGCCGGAAGATGAGCTGCGTGTTGCAGCGCCAGCAGTGCGGATAGCGGTGAGGGTACTGCTGCGTCCGGTACATGAACCGCTTGTCGCGCAGCTGCTCGAAGATAGCGTCGCGCGTCGCATCGTCGTTCACGCTGTGCCCACTCAACGCCCCGAATCCCTCGACGTACACCCCCTCATCATCCACCGGCGCGATCACCGCCAGCCCGAACTCCTTGCCGAGGTGAAAGTCTTCCTTACCGCAGCCCGGCGCGATGTGGACGATGCCCGTCCCTTCGTCGTCCGTCACATCCTTCCAGGCGATCACCCGGTGCTCGATCCCCTGCGCCACCGGGAGCTCGTCAAACGGCGCCCGGTACGTCAGTCCCACCAGTTCCTTCCCCTGCACCTCACCGACGATCTCGTAACCGAGGCCGTCCTTGGGTGAGGTAGCGTCTCCCTCCCCTTTAGGGGAGGGCCGGGGAGGGGTCTTTAGTGCGGACTTCAATGCCCCCTTCGAGACATACAGCACTTCGTCGACGCCATCGGTCGAGACCTTCACCTTCAAGTACGTCAGCTCCGGATGCACCGCCGCCGCTACGTTCCCCGGCAGCGTCCATGGCGTCGTCGTCCACACCAGCAGCGACTCCCCCGGCCGTTCGAGCAGCGGGAACCGCACGTACACGCTCGTGTGCGTCACCTCCTGGTACCCCTCCGTAACGATCTCGTGCTCGGACAGCCCGGTCGCGCACCGCGGGCACCACGGCATCACGTCGTGGCCCTTGTACACCCATCCGCGCTCCCAGCATGTCTTCAGAAAGTGCCAGATCGTGTAGTTGTTCTCGTCGCTGTTCGTGTAGTAGCTGTTGTCCCAGTCCATCCAATACCCCAGCCGGATCGACTGTTCGGTCTGGATCCCCGCGAACTTCCGCACCCGCGCCTTGCACTCATCGACAAACTTGTCGACCCCGTACGTCAGGATGTCTTTCTTCGACGTAAACCCGTGCTCTTTCTCGACCTCCACCTCGATCCACAACCCCTGGCAGTCGAAGCCGTTCTGGTAGCGCTGCTTCTCGCCGAGCATCGTGTGAAACCGCTGGAACACATCCTTGTACGTCCGCCCCCACGCGTGGTGCACCCCCATCGGATTATTCGCCGTGATCGGCCCGTCGATGAACGACCACCGCCGCTCGCTCGCGTCGTTGCGGTGGATGTACTTCTCGATCATCCCGCACTCGCGCCACCAGGCCAGCGTCTGCTTCTCCATCTCAACGAATGACGGTCGTGTGTTCACAGGTTCCATCGCCATCTTGTGCTCCCTCACCAACTTGTAACCGCTCGTCTTCAAATGACCGCGTATGATCTCCGCACGCCCTCACCCCCGGCCCCTCTCCCACAGGGGGGAGAGGGGAGCTTGTCACGGCTTTTTCGCCAAATAGCCGCGAATGATCTCCAGTACGCTCTGAAGATCGCGCGCGACCGATTCGGATCGAACACGGACGACTCGAATGTCGAGCGACTCCAGAACCTCTTGCCGGTGGGCGTCAGCCACCTGCTGTTCAACCGTGTCATGCACCGAGCCATCGATTTCGATCGCGAGCCGCTCCCGTGCACAGTAGAAATCCAAGATGAAAGGGCCGAATGGTTGCTGCCGACGAAACTTCAGTCCCTCGAACCGCCGGTCTCGTAACACCTCCCACAGNNCCTCCCACAGCATCCGCTCGCTCGTCGTCGCATCAGCACGTAAGTCGCGCGCAGCAACCACCATCCGTCGCTTCGTGACCGCAGGCACATCAAGCCGCTGCCGTCCTCTGTCTACCTGCGTGCGCTTACTCATTCTCAATCACAATCTCCCACTTAAGCTCCCCCTCTCCCCTCTGTGGGAGAGGGGGTCGGGGGGTGAGGGCCGCCCAACAGCAAAAGCCCGCCCCTACGATAGGGACGGGCTCAAGTGCGAGTCCGCGGTACCACCCAGATTGGCCGCCACACGGCAGCCCACTCATCGGGCGCTGACACGCCCTGCCCCGTTAACGATGGGCTTCCGGATCCAGCTACTCACCCGCAGGCGTTCGCCGAACCAGCTCAGGAGTGATCTTCCGCCGTCACGTCCGCACCCGGCTTACACCTACCCCGCAGGGATACCCGGACTCGCTTCGCGTCGTCGACTACGTACTCGTCTCCGTCATCGCCAGTGCGCGAAGTATAGATGAAGGCTAGAGCGATTCAAATCGGGCCAATCCCTCAACCACGCGCGGCGCTACTTCTTGGCCGGAGCGCTGGCCGCGGCCTTCTTGTCCTTCTTCGGCTTCTTCTTCTCTTTGTTCTTCGGACTCTTGTCACCCATGACCGTGCCTCCTTCTTGAACAGAGATTTGCCTCAGCACATCATAACCCAGCGCACGCTCCATGGATCAACTCCCGATGAGTTCTTCCGAGACTTCCCACAGCCGCCGCGCATCGGCCGCCTCCAGGGCATACGGCATGTACCCGGACATCGGGCGCTCCTCCGTCCACGGTGCGGCGGTCGCACAGTCCTCCAGATACCGCCCGCCGACGCCCTCCAGCTCCAGCGCCACAGCGGCCCAGATTGAGGTCGCCGCCCCCTGCTCGGTGTTCTTGAATCTGGGGTTCGGCGCGCCCGCCTCATCGATCCATCCCAGCGCCAGTAGGTCCTTACGGGGCATGTGTTTCTGTAAGCCGGTCATGATCCCGCCAGGCATCACCGCGTTCGCTGTAATTCCATCTGCTGCGTATCGCTCGGTAAGCCCGACCGCGAACAGCGCGTTCGCCGTCTTCGACTGCCCATACCCGGTGAACGGCTCGTACGGGCGCTGGCGAAAGTTCAGATCCTCGAAATGCATCCCCGACCGCCGATGACCGATCGAACTCAGCGACACCACCCGCGCCGGCCCCGCTGCCTTCAGCGCCGGAAGCAATCCCGTCGTCAGCGCGAAGTGCCCGATATGATTCGTCCCAAACTGCGACTCGAACCCGTCCTCGGTGTACGACAAGGGCGTCGCCATGATGCCCGCGTTGTTAATCAGCAGATGCAGCGGCCGCCCCTGCGCGAGATAGCGCCCGGCGAAATCCCGCACCGACGCGAGTGACGCCAGATCAAGGTCGCCGATCTCGATAGCCTCATTGCCGGTTGCCGCTCGCAGCGTCTGCGCGACGTCGTCCGCCTTCGCGCGATCTCGCGCCGCAATCACCACTCGCGCCCCGGCCGATGCGAGCGCCCGCACCGTCTCCACCCCGATGCCTGAAGCGCCACCCGTCACGATCGCCTCGCGTCCGCGCAGGTCGTGACCTGCGATTACTTCCAGCGCTGTCGACTTCGCCCCAAACGTTTCTGCCATGTCACCTCTCCAAGTCCAAATGGCGCGACATCGCGCCGCCGTTCCCATTTTCCCACTGCACGAAGCCTGATGACAGCGGCATCACTCGCCCGCTTTCGCCAGAATTGCCGTATGATCTCCTCTATCCCAAGGATGGGAAACACACACTGAGGAGAAGAGCATGAGCCCGAAGTGGACCGCTACCCACATCGCCCGTCAGGATGGCCGCACCGCGATCGTCACCGGCGCCAATAGTGGCATCGGTCTGGAGGCCGCCCGCGAACTCGCCCGCGCCGGCGCACGCGTCGTGCTCGCCTGCCGCAACCTCGACAAGGGCAGGCGGGCGCTACTCGACATCCAGAACACGGTGCCCGGCGCGAATATCGAAATCGCCCCCCTTGATCTGGGGAGCCTCACCTCCATCAGGGAGTTCGCCGATCGATTCTCCACACAGAACAACAGCCTCGATCTCCTGTTGAACAACGCCGGCGTCATGGCGCCGCCGCGCCAACTCACCAGCGACGGGTTCGAGCTCCAGATCGGCACGAACCATCTCGGCCACTTCGCCCTCACCGCGCAACTCATCAGCCTCATGGCGGATCGCCCGGACGCGCGCGTCGTCAACGTCAGCAGCGGCGCTCATCGTGGCGGCCGCATCGCCTTCGACGACCTCCACGGCGAGCGCTCGTACGGACGCTGGCGCATGTACGGCCAGTCCAAGCTCGCGAACCTGCTCTTCACATTCGAGCTCGATCGGCGCTTGCGCGCTGCCTCTTCGACGATACGCAGCATGGCGGGCCACCCCGGCTACGCTGCCACGAACTTGCAGTTCGCCGTTTCCCCTCCGCATGAGGCGTTCTTCATGTCGATCGGTAACCGGATTCTCGCGCAGAGTGCGGCGCAGGGTGCGCTACCCACGCTGTACGCGGCAACCCACCCCGATCTCGAAAGCGGCGCCTACGTCGGCCCTGACGGCATGTTCGAAATGCGTGGCAACCCCAAGCTCGTTGACTCCAGCGTCGCCTCACGCGACGAGGCCGCCGCGAAACAGCTCTGGGACATCTCGGAGGAGCTCACCAGCGTCCGCTTCTCTTTCACCGCCAACAACGCGCCAGCGGCTGAAGCGACTCCCCGGCCGCCCCAAGCAGCAACGGCGCCGCAGCAGGCCGCTGTCACCGTGAGCAGCGAGCCCCCGGTGAATCTCAAGATCACATACCCCACCGACGCCGAAGGCAACCGCAGGTTCCACATGCCCGAAGAAGCCCGGACCGCCGTTTTGGACTTCATCCACGACACCGCCGCGAAGAGCCCGGCGAAGATCGCCGCCATCGTCCAGGCTGGCCACGACGCCGTCCTCCGCAGTATCGCCGGTCTCACCGACGCCCAGGCCCAACACAAACCTTCGGCCGACGACTGGTCCGTGCTTGAAACCATGGGCCACATCGTCACCGTGAAACGCGTGATGGCCGCCCTCGCCGCCAGTCTCGCCACCGGCGAACTCCCGCCCGGCTTCGGCCCGCAGTTCGAGGAAGAGCGCGCGCAAGACGGCTTCATCGCCGCCACCTTCACCACTGTCGCCGAAGCCCGCGACGCTGCCGACGCCGCGCACCGCGACCTGCTCGCCGTCATCGAGAAGGTCGACGACGCCAACACCGACGTGCGGTTCAAGCACTTCTTCTTCGGCGCCATGAACGCCCGCGAATGGTGCTGCTTCCAGCGCATCCACGACGGCGACCACGCCCCGCAGATCGCGAAGATCATCGCCTCAGCGGGCTTTCCGGCGACATAGGGCACGCCATGCCCGATCCAGCCGTCGCACAGATCGCCGCCGGATACGACGCCGTCTACGCCGCCCTCCCGCGCAGTCCAACCTTCGCCCGCCTCTGGCGCGAACACTCACTGGGCCCGGATTACCCGCCCGGCTTCGAGCACATCAGTTTCCTGACGTTCGCCGAAATGCAGTCGATGGCAACCGCACTGGCGCTGACCCCCGGATCGACGCTCGCCGACCTCGGCTGCGGCATGGGTGGCCCCGGCCTCTGGATCGCCCGCGCGACGCAAGCGCTCCTCGTCGGCATCGACATCTCCACCGTCGCCCTCGACCACGCCCGCTCTCGCGCCCTCACCATTGGCATGTCAGAACGCGCGTACTACACCCAGGGGGCCTTCGACGACACCGGTCTCGACGCCGCCTCCGTCGATGCCGCGATGAGCGTCGACGCCCTCCAGTACGCCCCCGACAAGCAGGCCGGGCTGAACGAGATCGCGCGCATCCTCCGCCCCGGCGCCCGCCTCGCTCTGGTCTGTTTCGAACTCCACCCCGAACGCCTCGCCGGCGTGCCCATCCTCGGCGCCGATCCCGTCGCCGACTACCGCCCCCTGCTCGCACAAGCCGGCTTCGAAGTCGAACGCTACGAAGAGACGCCTGGGTGGCAAACCCGCGTGACGAGCACCTACGAAGCCCTAACCGCCGCCCGCCCCGCCCTAACGTCCGAGATGGGCGAAGTCGCCGCCGACGCCCTCTTGGGCGAGATCACGCTAACGCTACAGGTGCAGCCGTACCGACGCCGGGTGTTGGTGGTGGCGGAGAGCCGACAATAACGCGACCTTGAGACCCGTCCGGTGCGCACATCGTGTCTCCATCACGGCAACACTCGCTCCGTGGGTTCACTCAGGCGTACGCGAAGATCGGGCGCGAGGTCGCGACGATCAATTGGCCCGGCCTGATCCTAGGCTCAAATATAGCAATGACAATTCCGCTGCCAGTGGCGGATGGCGCAACAATTCCTTGCAATCCAAGGTAGTGCGCGAGCTCACCAATACGCTGGCAAGGCGACCAATCGCTTGCGTCCAGGTCTGCGGTCGTGAGGCCAACAGCGGACAGCGCCCCATCCGTGCGAAGATCCACCACCTCAAGGTCGATGATGTCGATTTCATGCACTTCTCGCTGAAGAAAAGAGGCGACACCGCGCGCCTGCCCTTTTGCCGTTCGTTCGAACTCAGCGATGCAGGTTTCGACTGGCGATGCAACATATATGGTCGAGACGAGGTCAGGTGGGTTCCAGCGACCGCCGAAAAGCAGCGCACCGACACCAGACAAGCCGTCACGACCCGGTGCTGTGTGGCGAAACGTCTTGCCAGACCAGCATGTGCTTCCCAGGTCATTGACTTGCTGAAGAAGGTCTGGCGACTCGTTCAACTACGTGACCACTCCGTCCGCAAGCGCTTCGATGAGTGCGAGAACGGTCTTGAAGTCGCCGGTCGTGATCCGCTCGGCTGGAGTGTCCCCTTTCAGATATGCATTCGGGCTGAAGATCCATAAGTTGGCGTCTTCGCGCCTCATGACCTTCGACAACTGCTCTCCTATAAATGCCAGCTCAAGGAGCCGCTGCTTGGTCATACGCTGAGGGCTGGTCTGCCCGGCTGACCACCTACTCACTTCCCGAGCCGACGATCCCACAATCGTCGCAACCTCTTGCTTGCTTAGCGCCAGGTTCTTCGCCAAGTAGTCAACACGTCCCGCGATCGCGCTTCGCACTTCCGCTCCTCCGGTTGTCATGCCGATTTCGCCTGATCAATATGACGCTCGACGATAGTCGCCAATGACTCCAGCGTCCGGATCCCAAGGTCGCCGAGCTTCCGCTTCTCGCTCTTTCGAATGTTCGGCAAGTAGTTCTGATTGATGGAAGTCCTCAATTCCTTGGCCCGCTTGAGTCGATCTTGCTCGTGGGTCGTTCTCCACGCTGCGGGATACTTGTTTAGTTCTTCCACCAAGTTCGCGCGAGAGTGTAAATAGTGTGTCCGAGGGTCTTTGACCGGGTGGTCAATTTCACTTGCGCAAGCGCCAACACTACACCCGAGCTTTGTCCTAATGGAGAGCTCGGCGAATAGAGACTTCGCAACCCACTTTGGAACGGTGACTCCCGCAGCCGGTAAGAAGACTCCCGCCGACGACCCAAATCGTTTCGCGCCGGGTAGCGCGGGTTTTCGCTGCTGGCCCATAGCAGCGACATGATTCACATGCTCGCGATAGCCAACACCGGCTGAGTAGCCGGAAACAATCCCTAGGGCGAGTGCCGTGTGCCCAATCGCTGGCTGGTAGCCAAGTACGACATCGAGACCTGCGTCGCTAAACTTCGTCGCAATTTCGAGCGCAGAGGTGACCTTAGAAGGTCCTTCGTCTTCGCCGCCTAGGGGTGAGAGTCGCAAATCTACCGAAACTACTCCGACGGCCCTATAGTCCGCCGCGACTCGCGCTGCGTTGTCACCCTTGGCCAGAAAAACGCGAGAAGCTGTCAGTATTGGCCGAACCATCTTCTTAGATGACCGAAACTCCTGAACAGTCAGGCCCGCCAAATCAACACTTAGCCTCGCTGATTCGTCGCCGTCGACATAGAAATGCGGCGGCACAAGTATCGTGCAGGCTTCAAGTTGAAGGCCAACCACTCGTTCAACTAGTTCTGCTTTACGTTTGAGCGACTTGAGCTTCGCCGTTTCGATTGGATACCCGTTCGAATAATCCAGCCCCCGCGGATCAAAGCCTGGCTCGACAAGCCGCTCGGTAAGCGGCTCAATCAGGACGTGAACCCCACGCCTCCGGGCCATATCAATCACGGATGACTGAATGCCAGTGTTGGGTGCGTCCACGTAAATGGCGTCAACGCCCAATGGCTCATCATCTAAGAACTGCTCGACCACCTTGTGGTCGGTTCGCCCTAGTCGAAATTCGATTCCCATAGCAGTACCTCTGCCATATAATATGACATCTTAGAGGTCATTGTCAAGCCATATAGCGTGTCATTTTTAGGCGGTAGTTGACGCCTCCGGCAACAGCCGCAAAAACAGCTCATTGCTCAACAACAACCCCCGCTTCGACAGCCGCAGATGCGTCGGCGTCCGTTCGAGAATCCCATGCCCCTCGAACTCCCGCAGCACGTCCCCATAAACATGATCCGGCGCCGACCCGTAGCGGCGGGCGAACTCCCGCACATCCACGCCGTCGATGAGCCGCAGGCCGAGGATCAGCGCGTCCGCCATCGCCAACTCCGGCGGCGGCGTCTCCGCGCTGGCGATATGGCGCATCCGGCCGTCCGCCGCCTCCGCGCTCTCGTCCACCAGCTCCGCATAGCGGTTCGGCAGCAGCACCATCCCGAAGCGCGCGCCGTTCAGGTACGAGTGCGCCCCCGCCCCCAGTCCCAGGTACTCGCCGTGCTCCCAGTACACCAGGTTGTGCCGGCAGCGGCGCCCCGGCCGCGACCAGTTCGAGATCTCGTAGTGCTCGTATCCCGCCCGCGACATCCGCTCCTGCGTGTACTCGTAGTGTTCCGCCTGCTCGTCCGGGTCCGGTGCTGTCGTCCGCCCGCGCGCGATGTCGCGAGCCAGCGGCGTCCCCTCTTCGACGGTCAGCGCGTACAGCGACAGGTGCTCCGGCCCCAGCTCGATCGCCTGCTCCAGGTTCTGCTTCCACTTCGACAACGGCTGCTCCGAGAGCCCGTAGATCAGGTCGAGGTTCACGTTCTCGAACCCTGCTTCGCGCGCCGACGCGAACGCCTGCCGCGCGTCCTCGCCGGTGTGGATCCGGTCCAGCGACACCAACTCCTCATCGTCGAACGACTGCACGCCGATCGACAGCCGGTTGAACCCGATCTCCCGCAACCCCCGCAGGTACTCCGTCGAAAGGCTCCCCGGGTTCGCCTCCAGCGCCACTTCCGCGTCCGCCGCGATTGGGAACGCCGCCCGCAGCCCCGTCATCAGCTCCGCCATCTCCGCCAGCGGCGTCAGGCTCGGCGTCCCACCCCCGAAAAACACCGTCCCCACCGCCCGCCCGCCCACCGCCTCCCGCCACAGCGCCGCGTCTTTCAACAGCGTCCGCGTGTACGAAGGAATCGTGTGGTCATGCCCCGCGTAGGAGTTGAAGTCGCAGTACCCGCACTTCGCCGTACAAAACGGGATGTGAAGATAGAGACCTATGGGGTCAGTGGAGATTGGTGTTTCGTGTTTGGTCACGCCGTCAGGATATCAGGCGAGGATGAGGCCTCCTCTGGCATGCAATGGCGACTTCCGCCATACTCCCGGCACATTCATCTCTTGGACCAGGCTCACGCGGCGTCCGCAAAGCGACAAACGCCGACTAATTTCGCATGGAGGATGCAGATTCGATGGACGTGAAGACAACGCTTCAACAGCAAATGCAATCACTGCACAGCACGATGGACGCAACAATCTGCGATTGCTCCGCCGAGGTGCTCGCCACGAAACTCCCCAGTTCCACCATCAACTCCGTTGGCGCCGTCTATGCCCACACGATCTTCAGCGAAGATGGGCTCGTGAACGGGATGATCCGCGGCGGAACTCCCGTGTACCACGCCGATGGTTGGGCGGCCAAGGTCGGCCTCGAGATGCCACAGGGGGAAATGGAGCCGGCCTGGGCCGTCACCCTCCCCTTGGACGTCTTCCGCCAATACGCCGCGGCGGTAGCCCAGGCCACCAGCGACTACCTCGCCTCCGCCACCGACGCCGAGTTGGATCGTGTCATCGACCCGGGATTCATGCCGCCATTGCCGGTGCGGGCCATGTTCGCGAACGTCTTGGCCTGGCACCTCGCATCGCATCAGGGCGAGATCTCCGCCCTCAAGGGCGTGCAGGGCGTGAATGGGCTCGCCGTTCCCCACTAGCCCGGGGCGCCGGGATCCGGTCACACGCCTTGCCCGCGATCGGCAGGCGGGCGAAATCGAAGATTTATGAATGTTCCATCTACGAGCGACCCTCAGTTTCAAAGGAGCACCAACATGGCAATCGGAGTGTACTTCGCAAGTCAATCGATGACCGCCGAACGGTACAGCGAGGCGGTCAAGCAGCTCGAAGCCGCCGGCGCCGGCAGCCCCAAGGGCCGCCTGTATCACTCCTCCTTCGGCGACACCAACGACCTGCACGTCTTCGACGTCTGGGAATCCCAGGCCGAGTTCGACGCCTTCGGCGTGATCCTCATGCCCATCCTCGCAAAAATCGGCGCCACCCCCGGCCAACCGCAGATCATGCCCATCCACAACATCATCAAGCCGTAGCCGACCAGAACAGAACAACGCCAGGAGGCCTGGATCCCTCAACGGATCCAGGCCTCCTTCACGATAGGCATCGCCTACATGCGACAGCGCCCGCCAAACCTCACCCACGGCCCAACTCGATCCTCTGTGCCTCTGCGTCGAAGACCTGACGACCGTCACGGCCTCTGTGTTTAACCCCCGTCCGCGACCGCCCCGTCCTCCCAGAACCGCGGCGAGTGCGCATCGAACTCCATCCCGTAAATTCGCTTCAGATCCGCGATCGCCGCCAGCGCTTTCTTGCCGTGCGGGCTGGCCGACATCTCCCCCTCCTGACCCGGCACCGGCTCGAACGAATGCATCACGATCTTCTCCAGCAGGTGCCCCAGCGTCACCCCCTCAAACTCCGCCACCCCCTTCAGCACCTTCACCATCTTCTTCTCCATCCGCACGCCGAGCTGCACCCGCTCGACGCTCACGCCCTCATCAATCGCCACCATCAGAACCTCCTGTCTATGTCCCTATCTATCTTGGTACCAAGATACCATGACTTCAGGGCGAGTCAATGGACCCAGCCTGGGCAGGAGCGCGGGCGCCCTCGCGGATCACGCGCTCCAAGCAGCGCGGTTCGGGTCTCGCAGAACCACATCTCCCTTGACGCTGTCAGAACATATATGCTATTCTGCCACGCCACCCCTCAGGCCTGCTCGAAGTTCAAGGAGCAGCAATCATGGATCAACAACCAGCGACGGTTGGTGACGGCAATCCGGCACGATCTCCCAAACGTGACCATTCGCGCATCGGGTTCTCCTCCACAAGACCGCCTCAGCCCCTCATCCGGGCGATCCTCAGATTCGCTACTTAACCAATTACATGGTTGACACATTATTATTCGGAAACTTTTTTCCGCACACTTTTTTCCCCAGGCTCAAGCCACGCCCTCACGTCACCGCTGCCAACCACCCCACCGCCGTCACCGCCGCCCCGATGCTCATCGCCGCAAAGTTCACCCGCAGCGCCATCTCCCCCCGCATGCCATACGCGCACACCGCGACGACAAGGCACCCAATCCCCGCACCCAGCGTCGCCGCATACCATCGAACATCCGCATCAACGAAAGGCCCGATGACCACCGCCAGCGCCAACGCCCCCGCAAACGCCGCCCACGAGACGAACATCGAACCCCGCATCCCCAACCGGTGCGCCAGCCCCCGCACCCCATGCGCCGCATCCGACTCGATATCCGGCAGCGTATTCGCCAGGTGCAACGCCAGCCCGATCAATCCCGCCAGCGGCAGCAACCACCACAGCACCGCCTCCCAACGCCCCAACGTCACGTACACCCACAACGGCAGCGTCGGAATCGCGATCATGTACGGGACCGCGCTCAGCAGCGTGCGCTTCAACCGCACGTCGTACGCCAACCCGCACGCCGTCCCCAGCGCTGCCAGCCCCAGGCTCGCCGCCCCCAGCGAAACAGCAACTGCGCCTGAGACCACGATGCACAGCACGGCGAGCCCAACCGCCGTCCGCGCTGACAGCAGCCCGGCGACGAGCGGCTTCCACGGCTTCGTCCGAGCGTCCAGCTCGCGGTCAAAGAGATCATTCGTGATGCCAATCGCACACTGCGCGAAGAACATCACAAGTAGCATCCGCACCAGCATGCCGGCATTCGGCCCCCCGTCCGAGGCCACAAATACGAGCCCGGTCGTCGCGACGACATTCAGAAGCGTGGGGAACGGATGCACGATGCGGACGGCCCGGAGCAGCGACGGCGTCCGCGGCGGCGTCTCGCGAGAACTGGCGGTTCTGACGGTGGTGCTCACTAAGCGCCTCCTCGCACTCCTCATGCGATGATACTCGCGCCGACCCCGCGAGCCACCTCGGCCGTGACAGCTAGAGGGCGATCGCGGCGAAACTTGATTGACAGGCCATTTGGGGTATTGACATCTTCGATCGATCCGTCATATCGTAGATCCAGGCCCAGTTCGCCACTGTCCCTACGGCAACGAACTGGGATCGCGGAAGAAGCTCCAGTGAAAAGGAGGTGTCTTTCATGAACAACCGCATCCGCTGGGGTGTCTGGCAAGTTGACTGAGTAGCCCTGTTACATACGGTGGCAGGGCGCGCGGACAAGGCAGGGCGCCGACACAATGAAACGACTTCGGGATGCCTTTGGGCACACATCCCGGTCCGTGTGGGGGTTACCCGTTGCGGCGACTGCCGAGATGCCGACGAAGACGAACAATTGAATACTAGACGCAAGGCGAAAGGCTTTCCTATAGTGGAGGGCCTTTTGGTTTGCCTATGAACAACGAGCCCCACGACGGCCAGTCCAATCTGTGGTTAGCAGACACGCTGTGGCGCCTTGGTGCCGTGCAGTTCGGCGACTTCACCCTTGGCCGGACGACGGTAAACTCGCCCATCTACGTCAACCTCCGCCTGCTCATCGCCCACCCCACCGCCCTCGCCCGCTCGGCGCAGATTCTTCTGAACGAGCTCTCGACCCTCCAGTCGATGCGAAACCCGCAGATCGAGCCCTTCGACGTCGTCTGCGGCATCCCCTTCGGCGGCCTCCTCGTCGCCGAGGCCTTCTCTCTCACCGCGAAGGTCCCTCTCGTCTACCTCCACCCCCGAAAAGACGACCTGGAAACGGATGTAGAAGGGATCTATCACCCCAGCCAGACCGCCCTGATCATGGACGATCTCATCACCGGCGGTAGCAGCATCAATGTGACCGCCAACCGGCTCCGCGATGAAGGCCTCTTCGTGCGAGACGCGGTCGTCCTGTTCGACCGCCAGTCGGGGGGTCGCAGCAGCCTCACCACCAACGGCATCCGCGTCGTAGCCGTCCTGACCTTCGAGGTGCTCCTCACCTACCTGCACTCGACGGGCAAGATCAGCGACGATTGGTACCGCAAGAGCATGGCCTTCTTTGAAGAGACCCGCCATCTCGACCCCGACGAATAGGCGCGACACTGTTCCAGAGGCACAACACAACAGGAGCCAGAAATGGCTCCTGTTTCCGATTCCCGCCTCACAGCAGAATTAGAGCAGCCGACGAATCGGCTTCCGGCCCGGACGCGGATCGTAGTTGCTCTTGAACATCTCGAGCTTGTCCCGCTCGATCAGGTACTTGCCGGCAAACAGCACGGCGGGCACTTTCTTTTGCTTGATGAGGCGCCGTAACGACTGCGGGTGGATACCGAGAAGGCGCGCGGCCTCCACAAGGTCGAGGTAGTTCTCGAAGGGGCTGGTAACCATCCGGAAGCCTGTACTAAGACGCTATATCAGATGAGTGATTGTAACAGTCGGCCTCCGACGGCGGTAGTGGCTTATGTCAATGCTCCGTCGATACACACTGCCCCGCTCACGCCTCGAACCCGGGCAGATGACTGGCCCGCACTGCTCGTTCCATCCGGCGTTCCAGCATCATCATCGCTTCAGCGACCTCAAGGGCAGCCTCGCCATCTCGGGTTATGCCTGGAAACAGCGAGCGGGCCGTCTCTGTCCAGCGCTCAACGGTGCTCGGCGCGCCTTCTCGCATGTGATAGACGCGAAGCTCGGTGACGCAGCCCTTCATCGCCGAATGCAGCCGCTGATACTGCCATTGGTCCAGCTCGACGATCGCCGAGTCTGCGTCCAGTTCGTTTCCCAGCGCCACCTTGACGCCGCGCAGCCCCCGCTCCACAGGCAGCATCGTCGCTCCGTCCAGTTCAGACCCGGGCCGACCCAGGTGATACGTCAGAGCCAGGTACACCAGCCGCGGTTCATCGTGCGTCAGCTTCAGGGCGAGCGTCATGCCGCTAGTGTAGCGAGCCTCATCGCGCCGCCCGAGCACCGGAACGGGCTTCGAC
>CXWL01011451.1_pt1 | contig 67263 bp, 63 predicted proteins | sample 590931 | NCBI WGS metagenome assembly CXWL01 (sample SAMEA3498368, study PRJEB10139) | groundwater metagenome | biome: water well; material: biofilm material | place: Germany | collected 2015-04-27 | reverse complement strand
GGCGAACGGCACGCTGCCGCAGATAGAGCCGCGCATGCCGATCCCGCCCGTCGGCTGGAACGGCAGCTTCCCCATCGTCATCAATCAGCCGGGGGCGTACTTCCTGACACGCGACATTGTTGGGGCGGCGCTTCCCCTAACGTCGAATGGCATCGAGATCTCGGTGAGCGACGTCTCGCTCGACCTCAACGGGTTCTCAGTCTTTGCCGGCAACTCGGGGCTCAACGGCGTGTTCGCGACCGCCTCAATCCAGCGCGTGAAAGTCAGCAACGGCAAAGTGGAGGGCTGGATCGCCGGTAGCGGCATCAACCTGATTAACGCGAGCGACAGCACCGTTTCGGGCGTGACCGTGACGAACAACGGCGGCGACGGGATCGACATCGCGAACGGCAGTACGGTCACGGATTGCATCTCGAACAAGAATGGGTTCAGCGGCGTCGCCATCTACGGGAACGCCTCCACGGTTCGTGATTGTCTTGTCGCCGGCAACAAGGACGGCGTCTTCGATGCCTTCGGTTTCGACAACACGATCGTCCGCACCGCCGCGACCAGCAACACCCAGTCCGGCTTCGTCGCTTACAATTCGACCCGCTTGACGCTCACCCAGAACCTCGCGCGCAACAACACTGCCGCCAACTACAGCGTCGCGGCGTGTACGACATGCGACGTCGGTCCCTTCGGGACGGCGGCGTCGTCGACCAGCCCGTGGGCGAACATCAGCGATTAGATGACAGGCGGCGGCTGGTACGCGCGTCGATGTCGGGCGGCCGTGGTCGCTACCGATCGCCGCGACTCTGCGCAAACCTTGCGAGAACTCACGCACGTGGCCGGACCGCGGCTTGCCGCCGTCTCCGCTTATCCAGTACAACATGGCAATACTCTAGAGGAGGGTGCACCAATGAATCCGAACCAAGCATTGTGGGAAAAGGGCGACTTTACCCGTATTGCCGCGAGTATGCGCGGCAGCGGGGAGGCGCTCGTCAAGAGAATCGGAATTACGCCAGGGCTCAAGGTTCTTGATCTCGGATGCGGCGATGGGACGACGGCGGTACCAGCGGCGAGACTCGGAGCGGACGTGCTAGGCGTCGATATCGCGAGGAACCTTGTTGAGGCTGGGAACAAGCGCGCGCAGGAGCTCGGCCTGACAAACTGCAAGTTTCAGGAAGGCGACGCGTCCGCTCTTCAAGACTTGCAAGATCATACGTTTGATCTCGTCGTGAGCATCTTTGGCGCCATGTTTGCGCCAAAGCCGTTTGATGTTGCCAAGGAGATGGTTCGCGTGACCCGCCCCGGCGGCCGGATCGTGATGGGGAACTGGATCCCGAACGATCCGACGTTGGTGGCGCAGATCTTGAAGATCAGCTCCGCGTACTCGCCGCCACCGCCGGAAGGCTTCATTAGCCCCATGACCTGGGGGATCGAGGACAACGTCATAGAGCGGTTCACGGGCGCGGGAGTTGCAAGAGAGAAGATTTCCTTCGTCCGGGACACCTTCACGTTCGACTTCGCCGGCGCACCAGCCGAGTTCGTTGCGGCATTCAGAGACTACTACGGGCCGACCATGAATGCATTCGAAGCGGCGGAGAAGAACGGCCGAGCAGCTGATCTGCAGAAAGAGTTGGAAGCTCTCTTCACCAGCCAGAACCAGAGCTCCAGCAAGGATGCCACCAGCATTCCGGCAACCTTCTTGCGCGTTACCGTTGCACCTTAAGAACGTGCTGCCGCCGACCTGCGGCGTCAGCGCCCGATACGGGAGCTTCGCCTCGTCGGCGTAGCTCAGTGGTAGAGCCGCTGTTTTCGTGAGCCTCCCCATGCTCAGCGTCGTGCTCTGCATTGCACGCGCGCCCCATAACTTCCAAACTTATCTGGCTTAGAAGTGAGTGATACCTCGAACGCGACGCGAGCGAGAAGGAGCAAGCTGTGCCACTTGACTGGCCAGGCATTTCGTCCGTAGGCGGCGACTTGGATGGGGAAAAGAAGGAGTGGGTGAAGGTCACCCTCAACGACTGCGCGGATCAGGTTGCGCAGCTCCTGCAGGTCATGAAGCTGTCCAAGTTCGCGTCACCGATCTTCAAGCCATGGAACTTGTACGTGCTGGTCGATAGCGAAAAAGCCGTCGCAATATTCACGGCCTTGAGCGGCGGCACTGCATCAATCCGGTGGATTGCGGCCACAGGTAACGTAAATCCGGAGAACCTCGGGAGACAGATTCAAGAAGAATTGGGCCAGGCGCCGAGCGTCACTTTGGTGTTTCCGCTTACCGCAGCACCGGGTGAAGAGCGATTGGAGATCGCGAAGGTGGCGGTTGCCCATGCGGAGGGCGTCCAGAGGGCGAATCGCTTGGTAAGGCTAGGTGACATCTCTGGGTTGTCGTACTTGGAGCCTGCACTGAGGACATTCTTGGATGACCATCCAAATCCGGAGCGGAACGTATTCATCATGATGAGGTTTAAGGAAACCGAACAGCTGAAAACGATCTACTCCACCATAAAGAAAACGCTGGCCGAAAAAGGATTCGAGGGTGTACGTGCCGACGAACGAGACTACACCGGCGACCTATGGTCTAACATCGAGACATACCTTGTCAGCTGCCAACTGGGAGTGGCCGTCTTCGAAGACATCGATGACCGCGACTTCAATCCGAACGTCTCGCTCGAACTTGGCTACATGATGGGGCGTCGCCGCCGATGCTTGCTCCTCAAGGAGCAACGCTTGCCGGAAATGCCGGTCGACGTTGTGCACAAACTCTACAAATCCTTCGACTCATACAACATCGAAGAAACAGTTAGAGCTCAGGTACTCCGTTGGATCGAGGTTGATCTCGGCGTGAAGTAGTTGCGTTGCTCACACGGCGAGGTCTCGGTAGAGCGCGAGGCCAGCGCCGAAGCGTTTCAGGCGATGGTCAAACATCAGCGATTGAGTCCGAAACGCGGGTGGTATGCGCAACGATGCCAGGCGGCCTGATCGAATCAGGGTGAACCCGCGTTCTCCCATCGCGTCGCCATTCGCTATACTGTGTTAGCGCCCGATACGGGCGCTTCGCCTCGCCGGCGTAGCTCAGTGGTAGAGCAGCTGTTTCGTAAACAGCAGGTCACGGGTTCGAATCCCCTCGCCGGCTCCATTTTCCATTTCCGACCAGCAGACCCCTCCCCCTCTAACACCCACGCTCGGCTGCCGCCGTCCCCAACAACTCCACAAACGCCGTGTGCTCCGCTGACCCCACTACCTCCAACCCGGGCGCCGGCGCGGCCAACACCCGCTCCTTCAGCGCCAACACCCGCGACACCGACTCGTCGATACGCGCCTCGCTGATCCGACCACTCTGCACCGCCGCGAGCAGCGCCGCCGCCGCCGCGATCCCGCCGTCAGCCGACGCATACAGCGCCATGTCCGCGCCCGCCTCGATCGCCCGCACCGCCGCCTCCCCCGCGTCCCAGCGATTCGACACCGCGCCCATCTCCAGCGCGTCCGTGATAATCACGCCCTGAAAGCCGACGCCGTTGCGCAGAAAGGCGATCGTCGGAGACGAGAGCGATGCCGGGATGCCCGCCGGATCCAGCGTCGTGTAGTCGACGTTCGAGGTCATCATCAGATCCGTCACGGCGGCGGCGGCGCGAAACGGCGGCAAATCGTCGCCCTCCAACTCCGCCAGCGTCTTCGCCACCACCACGCGCCCGTCGTGCGAGTCGCCCCCGGCGCCCCCAGTCGATCCGTGGCCCGGGAAGTGCTTCACCGTCGCCAGCGCCCCCGCCTGGTGCAGTCCTTCGATATAGGCGAGCACCATCGGGGTCACCACATCCGGCGTCGTCCCGAACGCCCGGTCGCCGATCACTTCGTTCTCGAGATTCGTCAGCACGTCCGCGTCCGGCGCGAGGTTCATGTTGATCCCCACCGCGCGCATCTCCCGCCCCGTCACCAACCCCGCCTGCCGCGCGAACTCCGTCTCGCCGATGCAGCCGATCACCGCCGCCGCCGGCATCTGCACGAAGGGCGGGCCCAGCCGGATCACGCGCCCGCCCTCCTGATCGATCGAGAGCAGCATCCCCGCGCCGTTCGCCTCGATCGCCAACGCCTGCAGCCCCGATGTCAGCGCCAGCACATCCTCCGGCGCCCCCACATTGTCTCCCAGCAGCGCCAGGTTGCCGATGTGATACTCCCGCACCAGCGCCGCCGCCTCGTCCGCCGTCGTCCCGCTCATGCCGGACATGACCAGTTGGCCGATCTTGGCCTGCAACGACATCTCGCTCGCTGCCATGGGCGTCGCCGCCGGTTCCTCCGTCGGTTCCACGACCACGGTCGCCGTCGGTGTTACGACACTGCCATCGCCGTCATCCAGCGACGATCGCGTGCACGCGAACCCCAGCACAAACGCGATCGCCGCCGCGATCACGACACCAACCGCCAGATTCCTCGCGTTCATACAGCGTGTCCTAGCTTTCCGGCCATCTAACCGTACCTCTTACGCCGCGCCTTTCGATGTCCAACCTCCAACCTCCAGTCACCAGATACCATGATGAAACGTTCGCGAGCCCTTCGCGAGCTATTCGGAGGAGTGAAGTGTGTTCGGTCTCCCCTCACCCGAACGCCGTCGCCGCTACGGCGAGGTCACAGGCGCCCTCGCCCGCCACGGCATGGGCGCGCTCGCCCTCCGCCTCGGCCTCGAACGTCTCAACCCCGGCCGCCTCTTCGCCGGCTCCGCCGAACCCTCGCGCACCACGGCCGAGCACATGCGCCTCCTTCTCGAGGAGCTGGGTACCACGGCCATCAAACTCGGCCAGGTGCTCAGCACGCGGCCGGATCTCCTCCCGCCCGCGTACGTCGTCGAACTGGAAAAGCTGCGTGACCGCGTCCCCTCTGTCGATCCCGCGGCCATCATCGAGATCATAGAACGCGAGCTCGAAGCCCCCCTCGCCGCCGTCTTCGCCACCTTCGACCGCGAGCCTCTCGCGGCCGCCTCGATTGGCCAGGTGCATGGCGCTACGCTGCTCGATGGCACCCGCGTTGCCGTCAAGGTTCGGAAGCCCGGCGTGGCCGAAGCCGCCGCCCTGGACCTCTCGATCCTCGCTGATCTCGCGAAGCGCGCCACCCGCACCGAGCTGTTTCCCGCCGGCTACGACCTCGAGGCGCTGGTCGACGAGTTCGCCTGGACCCTCCGCGCCGAGCTCGACTACGTTCGCGAGGGACGCAATGCCGACCGCCTCCGCGAGATCCTTACCGATGACGCGCGCATCGTCATTCCGCGCATCCACTGGGCGCACACCACCGGCGCCGTCCTCTGCATGGATCGTATCGACGGTACGTCCATTGCGCGCGTGGATGATCTCCGCGCTGCCGGGATCGATTTGCCCGCACTCGCGCTCGCCAACGCGGAGATGCTGATGAAGGAGGTCTTCCAGACCGGCTTCTTCCACGCCGATCCACACCCTGGCAACTTCCTCGTGATGGACGACGGCCGGACTGCCGTCCTCGACTTCGGCATGGTCGGCCAGCTTGATGACGAACTGCGCCATGCGTTCCTTCAGCTCTTCATCGCTATCGTCCAACAGGACGCCGCCGCCATCGTTGACCAGATGGAGCAACTGGGCATCCTGCGCTCGCCCTCGGCGCGCGACGGCGTCCGTCGTGATGTGCACCATGTCCTCGAACGCTACTACGGCCTTGCGACCGATGAGTTCGCCCTTACGGAGTACATCAATGACGTCTTCACGGTCGTGCAGCGTCACGGCCTCCAACTGCCGGCCGAACTGGCGCTGTTGTTAAAGACGGTGAGTATGAGCGAGGGCCTCTGGCGCCAGCTCGATCCCTCCTTCAACGCCGCCGCCGTCGCCGAGCCCTTCGTTCGCGATGCCGCAACGCAGATGTACGCACCGAAGGCATGGGGCAAGCGCATGCTCACGGCCGCCGGCGATACCGTCGAACTCGGCGCCTACCTTCCTGGGCAGGTCAGGCGCATCGTTTCTCGCATCGACCGCGGCGAGTTCGAGGTCACGCTCCGCCACCGCGATCTCGATGAGACGCTGAACCGTCTCAGCAGCATGGTCACACGCCTGTCCATCGCCATCGTTGCCGCCGCCCTTATCCTCGGACTTCCCCTCATTGCCACGGCCTGGGAGCCACCCGGCTGGGATTACATCGCGCCCGTATGGTTCTTCGCCGGCATCATCGCCGCCCTCGCCCTCATCGCCCGCCTTGTCGTGGCCGGGCGCCGCAAAGACCACCATTCTTGATGCTGTCGCGGCGTGTTGTCTTCGCCTCGCTCGTGTTCGGTTCCTTCGCCGTGCTCTTCGCCGCCTGCGACGGCGGCGACGGAGCGCCCACAACCACACCGGTGCCGACTACTTCGCTCGTCGTGATCAGCCCCGTGGCAACCTCGACTGCCGCCCCCAATTCCGAAGCCCGGGTCGTCTCGCGCGGCGACCCTACTCGCCGCGCCGTCGCGCTAACGTTCGATGTTGGTCGCGGCACAGAGGCCGGCAACACTGCCGAGGTCCTACGTATCCTGCGCGAGCAGAACGTGCGCGCCACCTTCTCCCTCACCGGCGTGTGGGCGGAACAGAATCGCGACCTCCTCTTCGCCATCGCCGCGGACGGCCACCAGATCATCAACGGCACGTACGACGGACGCTCGTTCATCGGCGATGCGACCGGCGCCCCGCCCCTTACCAGCGCCGAGCGCCGCCTCGCCCTCTTCCGCACCGAAACCACCGTGTACCGCTACACCTCCCGCAGCACGAAGCCCTACGCCCGCCCGCCAGATGGCGACCTCGACGCTGCCACAGCACAAGACGTTGCCGCCGAGGGCTTCACCACCATCGTGCTATGGACGGTGGACAGCCAGAACATCGTTCCGGCCGCCGCCGAAACATTCGCCGCGGCTGCAACGGGCCTTGCCGAACCGGGGGTTATCTATCGCCTGAGTACCACTCGCGCCGAGGACGCTGCCGCGCTTCCGGCGATCATCAGCGGCCTTCGTGACCAGAGGTACGCTCTCGAAACGATAGAAGGCCTGCTTTCCCCGTAACTACCAACCACGAACTACGAACTACGAACCCCTACACTCCACACATGGGATTCGACCCCGCCATCGCCAGCAGCATGCTCCGCAACCGCAGCCTCCGCGCGGCGCACGGCTGGAGTGAGGTGTACGATCTCAACGGGGCGCTGGCGACGACGTCGGATGCGCCCATCCCCGGGCTGAACTGCCTGCTCGACTTTGTGGCCCGCGATCACGACATCGAGGCGTTGCTCGACATCGGCTTTGCGCTGCTCCGCGCCTTCGATCGCGCACCGCTCGTCGAGCTCACCCCACTCGACCGGCCGAAATCGCTCCCGAAGCGGCTCGCTGCCCGCGGATTTGTGCGGTCGTCGCAGGGCTCGTGGATGCGCTATGAGGGCGACTCGCAGGGCATCCGGATCAATCCCGATGTCGAGGTCCGGATCGCCGAACCCGACGACGCACGTGCCTTCGCGCAGGTGGTCGGCGGCAGCACCGCCTGGCTGCGGAAGATCGCCCTGCAGACGACGTTGAACGCCATGCTCGAACCCGGCAACACCTTCTACCTCGGCTGCATCGACGGTGAACCCGTATCGACGCTGCATCTCGTGATCGATGGCTACCATGACGGCGGTCCGGTCTTCGAGACCGCCGGGATCTACGCAGTCGGCACCCGCCGTGCGTACCGCGGCAAGGGCATCTCCTCCACGCTTATGGCCCGCGCCATTGCCGACGCCCAGGCCGCCGGCTGCGACGTCATCGGCCTCAGCACCGTCGCCGGCAGCGACGCCGAGCGTCTGTACACGAAGCAGGGCTTTGTGCGCGTATTCACATCCGAGATGTGGGCGCTGCCGGAAGGGAGCTAGCGGCATGAACGAGTTCGCCTTCTTCGCCGGCCTGACCGTTGCGGTGCTGCTGTTGGGCGGCGCCTGGATCATCACGAGCGTCCTGCGCCCCGCCCCCGAATCAGACTCCAACGCCGACCCCGACAACCCGACCGTCGTCGCTGCCCCGCCAAACGAGCTCGCCGCCGAAGTCATCCGCTCGAAGCTGGAAGCGCTCGGCGTCCCTGCCTTCACCCGCAACAGGATCGGCAGAGGCGTCTTTGGCAGCATGTCGCCCACATTCGTCGGGTGGGAAGTCCTCGTCCGCCACTGCGACTTGGACGAAGCTGAGGAGATCCTCGCCGAGGATCAGGAGCCGCCTTCCTAGCAGGCCTCTAACAGGGTGCGGCGAAACGCCAATTGCCACGTAGCGTCCGCCGTCGGCGGGCGCGGTGCAGCTTCAAAGAAATCACTGCACCGTGTGAGAATCGGGCCGAGATCGAGTTTTTCAGCACCCTGGTAGCTGGTTAGCAGCGCGGGCGGGATGCCCTTGAAGCGAGTCAAGGTTGGTGAGCGACGCCGCGCGGGTTGACGAACGAATGTTCTGATACTACACTACAGAACCGCTCCATGGTTCGGGGTTGCTCGAACCTCGATCGTCCGCCCGCCCTTCCAGCCGTCCACGTGAAACGAAACAATCAGCCATAGCACACTTGAAGGCCGCCGCCTCGTCTCCGAAAAGTCAGCAACTGTCAGCAGTCACAGATTCGCAGCTTTACCAGTTACATGGTTGACACATTATTATTCGGAAACTTTTTTCTGCGCACTTTTTTCGGGCCAAGGATCAGAGACCGAGAAGAGCACATTTCCCAGGTCAATGTCCCGCTTCTCGCGCCTCCTTCGGCGCGGAAGTACCCTGCCCCTACCCGACAATAACTCCACGAGAGGCACACCCCATGGATTTCCAGCTTTCCGAAGAACATCGCCTGATCCAGCAAACGGCGCGCCGCGTCTCGAAGGAGATCATCGCCCCGCGCGCCGCCGAGATGGATGTCACCGGCGAGTACCCGCACGATGTCTTCAAAGCCTTCAAGGACACCGGCCTGACCGGACTGACAATCCCCACCCAGTACGGGGGATCCGGCGCCGGCATGCTCGCCCTCGCCCTCGCCGTCGAGGAAGCGGCCAAGTACTGCTGCGCCTCCGGCCTCATGCTGCTGCTCTCCGCCCTGCCCTCGCAGCCGGTGATGATCGGCGGCGACGAGCGCCAGAAGCAGTGGATCGGAAAGGGCATCGCCTCCGGCGAGATCAAGGGCGCCTTCTGTCTGACCGAGCCCAACCACGGCTCTGACGCCGGCAACCTGGAGACGACGGCGAAGAAGGACGGCGACGACTACATCCTCAACGGCGAGAAGATGTACATCTCCGGCGGCACCGTCGCCGACTACATCATCGCCTTCGCCCGCACGAACGGCACCCCCGGCCCGAAGGGCATCGCCGCCTTCATCGTCGAGACCAAGAGCCCCGGATTCAAGGTCGCCGGACAGGACCGCAAGATGGGCGTCCGCGGCGTCCCCACCGCCGACATCGTCCTCGAAGATGTGCGCGTTCCGCGCGAGAACCTCGTCGGTGGCGCAGAGAACCAGGGCTTCAACCAGGCGATGATGACCCTGAACTCCTGCCGCCCCGTCGTCGGCGCCCGAGGCGTCGGCCTCGCCGAAGGGGCGATGACCTACGCCCTCGACTTCGCCCGCCAGCGCGAAGCCTTCGGCAAGCCGATCGCCGAGTTGCAGGCGATCCAGTTCATGTTCGCCGAGATGGCCATCGCCATCGAAGCCGCCCGCCTGCTCGTGTACCAGGGCGCGTGGCGCGTCGACCAGGGCCTGTACTCGCGCGAGCACGCCGCCTACCTCAGCATCGCCAAAGCCTTCGCTACAGAGACGGCGGTGAAGGTGTCGTCCGATGCACTGCAAGTGCTGGGCGCGCAAGGCTACATGATGGACCACCCCCTCGAGCGCCACTACCGCGACGCCCGTCAGCTCATGATCGTGGAGGGGACATCCCAGGTGCAGCGCGTAGTAATCGCCCGCGCACTGCTGGAACGCGAGCTCGTGTATCCGTAGGCAGTACTTGGGGAGGAGCTGTTGGAAATGACCACGCTGTCGGATCAGTCACGACGCTTGATCGCGTTTAACCAATGGGCTGATGAGCGGATATTGGATGCCGCCGCAGGACTCTCGCCCGAACGATTCGCCGAACTGTCTGATCAATTCGCGCACTTACTCGGGACATTGCTGTTCTGGAACGCGAAGTGGCGGCATCGAGACACGCTGATTCGAGAGATCATCGCGACGGCGATGGACTCCACCGCATCGGTGTCAGAGTTGCGCACCGCGTTCGCCCAGGAGCACGTGCAATCGTTTGAGTTTGGCGCGTCGCTGCAGGATGAGTCCTGGGATCAGGCGGAGTCTTGGTGGGCGGAATTCGGCATCGAAGAGGCGCTATCAGTCGGCGAGACGATCACGCTCCTTGTAGATCACGGCACACAGCATCGTTCCGAGATAGCGGTCATCACCTCACTTCAGGGATGCTCTCCCGGCGACATCGACTATATGGCGTTCCGCGTGACCTTCGGATGAGTAATCCGGGTCTGTAAACCCCCAGCCAGAACAGGAGAAACATCATGAGTGAACGATCAGCAGCACTGGCAGAGCGGTTCGAGAAGGTGCTCGCGGACTTCGCGCAAGCTGTCGAGGCCTGCCCCGACGACAAGTGGAACACTGTCTGCGAGGAGCCGTGGACCGTCGCCCAGGTCGCCCAGCACGTCGCCGGACAGTTCCCGCTAGAGAGCGAGTTCATCTTTCCCGCCGCCGAGGGCCGCGCCCTCCCCGAATACACCCTGGCCGACATCGACAGCAAGAACAACGATCGGGCCGCCACGAGCAAGGACGCCACCAAGGCCGCCGTGCTCAGCACACTACGCGAGGGCGGCGCCAGGCTCGCCAGCTACATCCGCGCGCTCAGCGACGACCAGCTCGACCGCGTCTCGGCGCTGCCGGTGGCGGGCGGTGCCAAGGTCACGACGCAGCAGATCCTCGAAGGACCCATCCTGATCGACCACGTCGGCGGCAGCCACCTCGCCAGCATCCGCGCGATGGCCTAGCGGGCTGGCGCTGACTAGCTGACCGACTGTCAACAACTGTAAACTCCCCACCATGCGCATCGCCCTCATCGGCCAGGCAGCGTTCGGCGAAGCCGTCTTCAACGCCCTCCGCGAGGCGGGGGAGCAGATCGTCGCAGTGTCGTCCGTCGAAGGAACACCCGAGCGCCCCGATCCGCTCTGGGCCGCCGCATCCGCCGCCGGCCTGCCCGCCTTCCCGACCGGGAAGCTGAAGAAGAAGTCTGTTCTCGAAGGCTACAGCGCGACCCAGCCCGATCTCTGCGTGATGGCCTTCGTGAACCACATCTTGCCCGAGAGCGTGCTTTTCGCGCCGACGCACGGCAGCATCCAGTACCACCCGTCGCTGCTGCCCCGTCATCGCGGCCGCAGCGCGATCAACTGGGCCATCCGCATGGGTGATGCCGTCACCGGTGTCACGATCTTCTGGACCGACAAAGGCATCGACACCGGCCCCATCCTCCTGCAGCGCGGATGCCCGATCGGCCCCGACGCCACCGTCGGCTCCCTCTACTTCGACCGGATGTTCCCAATGGGCGTCGAGATGCTGACCGAATCCGTCCGCCTCATCCGCGAAGGCGTTGCTCCTCGCCTCGACCAGGACGAATCGCGGCAGACGTACGAATCTTCCGCCGACGACACCAACAGCGCCATCAACTGGAACGCCCCCGCGCAGGAGACCTACAACCTCATCCGCGGCAGCAACCCCCAGCCCGGCGCCCACGCCATCCTCTACGCCACCATGGTCCGCCTGTTCGACTGCACCGTCACCTTCTTCGACGACCCCAACAGTACCGGCGGTACCCAGACCCATGGTGGGGTGGAGTACGCCACCGTCCCCGGAAGCATCCTCGCGGCGACCGACACCCAGATCGACATCGCCCTGCTGGGTGGGGTGCTGCATGCGAAGCGCCTGCAGCGCGACGGCGGGAAGAAGGTGGGGGCGGCGGAGTTTGCGGCGGAGATGGGGGTAGAGGTGGGGGATGCGTTTGAGGACGGGGATGATCTCGGCGCGTAGGCGTCGCCGCATCAGGACAGCGGAATGAAACGCTTTAGTTTGCCGGTCTTCTGGCGATCGAATCCATCGACGACCTCTACGGTGACGATAGGGTCGCGTAGACCCAGGCGCAGGAGTTCGTCTTCCAGCGCCATCGAAAGTGCGGATGAGTTGACTTCGCCCCGCGTCCGAATCGCGACCGCGGCGCCTTGGCGCGTCTGGGACACCTGATACTCGAGGACGTGTTGCTCATGTCCCAGGAGGGAGCGGAAAACCAAAGGATGCACGACCAGGCCGCCGCTGTAACTGAATACGTCGTCGGTGCGTCCTTCGATATCGTCGATGCGCCGCATTGCGGAACCACACAGACAGGGCTCGTCTATTAGCATTGTCTCATCAGTCAGTTCATACCGGATGAGCGGCTGCGCGAGATTGAACAGGTTGGTGATGTACATTTTCGCGGCGCGTATTCCTGACTGTACGGCGCAGCCGTCCGCGTCGACCAGCTCGAAGATGACGAGATCTTCGTTGAGATGCATGCCACGCGACTGTCCACACGATGACGCCGATGCTCCCTCTGATGTGCCATAGATGTTGATGATCGGGCACGCCCACGTGTCCACCAGCGTGCGCCGTATTTCAGGCAGGAGGGGCTCGCTGCCGGGGCGGATTAGTTTGGGGTTGATCGTCAATCGGCCGGCTTCGGCCTCGCGCGCGAGGGGAAAGAGCATTGATGGATAGCCAGCTAAAATCTCGGGCTGCAGCTCGTTGAGGCGGGCCACGATTTCCCGAATTGGTAGGGTGGCTGGGATTGACGCGATGCTCCCTCCCCCGCCAAAGGTTCGCCCCATCGCGTAGGTCATGTGCGTCGCCTTGCCAGCGGACACCCAACCGACGACGGGCGAGCGGCCCAGCCCGGGATGCTGTAGCTGTTGCCGGACGCCGAACCGCATCAACATGAGTCTGCAGATGAGCCAACCGTTCCAGTCGTACACGAAGACCCCGCGCGTTCCGCTCGAACCACCGGAGGCGACCGTGTGGAACGCATCCAGCAAGTAACTGTCGTCCTCGAGACTGTCGAGGTGAGCTTCAACGACCTTACTTGAGAGACGGCGATCGGTAAGGATGCCGTCAAAGTTCCCCATGAGGTCGACTTTGGTCATGGGCGGGATTGAGGGCAGGTCCGACTCGGTTATGGTGCCAGCGTCAATATGCGCCAAGCGTTGGCGATGCCAAGGCGAGCGCTCTTTGGCGAAGCGAATGAGTTCTCGGAGCCGCGATTCCCGTTCCGCTTGCACTTGATCCGCGGTCCACATGATCCGCTGCTGGTGTTCTGGAAGTAGCTCGTTTGCTTGTTGCGAATGTCGCGTCCGAAGCGTTTCGTAAGTGGGCATCGCTACGGGGCCTTCCAACCGCTGGGAGGGCGATTTGCTGAGGGTCCCTCGACAGCATCAATGTCAGCGCGGGTAGGTTGACACCACGCCCACCAGAAAACAAGCCGTGCGGGGCATCGACAGCCAGAACCTCGGTCGAATTCGGAGATTGTGCGAAATTTCACGTTGATCCCAACGCCACTTCCTGATAGCATTCGGGCGTCTCAGCGCGGGTAAAGCGCGGGAGCCACAGGGGGGTGGAGGCGCAGTGTGCATCGCCTTGGCCCGGTTGTCCATCTACTAGGTTTAGGGTCGTACCTGACGACGTGTATCGCAGGCGGCCCCACGCTGGGGTATTTCATCGACAAGTGGCTCGGAACCGAACCTGCATTCACCATGTCCGGACTCGCCTTCGGCCTGCTCATCGGGTTCGTCGGCGCCTACCGGATGGTCACGCTGACGCTCCGCGAGATGGCGCGTGAGACTGCGCGGTTACAGAAACAGAAGAAGAAGTGACGGATAGTCCATCTCAGGAAGCAAAACGGGTGGTTCGAGCCCGCAGCAGGGCAGTAGGAGCGCGGGCGACGCAGTCCTGGCGGCTGTCACGGCCCTCGCCCGCAACACAGAAGAAGAAGTAGAAGCGTGAAACCCAAAGGTCTTCTCATCGGACTGGTCGCGATAGCCGTTATCGGCTTCGGCTTCTTCTTCGTACGCGGCCCCAAGCCGATCATCGAGATCAAAGGGGAGCCTCTCTATATCTGGGGTGACTACGGCGACTTCATGACGCCGAAGCTGCTGAATACAACCCTCAGCGGCATCCTCGTCTCGCTGATCATCATGGCCGTCGCCTTCTTCGCGACGCGGAACATGAAGCTGGTTCCCAGCGGCCTCCAGAACGCCGTCGAAGGCGTCACCGAGGCCCTCTACAATATGTGCATCCAGATGGCGGGCGAGAAGAACGGCCGCCGCTTCTTCTCCGTCGCCGCCACGCTGTTCGTCTTCATCTGGATCGCCAACTGGATGGCCCTGACACCCATCTTCAACTCCTTTGGCGGGGTCGAGGAAGTCAACGCGCATCACTTCATCGAAGAGTCGCACGTGATCACCGACAAGGGTGGGATCGGCTTTATCTTCCCCTTCTCGCTCGGCGCCGACGCACCATTGGCGGAGTTTGAGGTGGACGAGCATGTGGTGGAGGAAATCGACGGCGAGATCGTTGCCGCGAAGGCGGAAGGCGCGACGGCGGAGGATCTGCACGAACTCGAACTCACGCGCGAGGAAGCGCTGAACCACGCACGCGAAGAGGCAATCGATGCCGCTAAGCCGAAAGCGGCGGGGCTCAAGCTCGACTACAGTGCGTGTACGAGCGGTGAAGGGGTCGAGAAGCCGACCGAAGTCGAGGTCGCCGAGTGCAAGCGCGAGATCAACCTCAAGCCCGAGAACGTCGCCGCCGCGCAAGCGAAGATGGACGCCGAGGGCAAGAAATTTGCGGTCATCTTTCCGTACTTCCGCAGCTTCAACACCGATCTCAATTCGCCGCTGTCGCTGGCGATGATCTCCGTGTTCTTCATCGAGTTCTGGGGCATTACGGCGCTTGGCGTGTTCAAGTACGGGGGGAAGTTCATTCGCAACCCGATCACCGATCCGATCGGCGCCTTTGTGGGATTCCTTGAGGGGATCGCCGAGCTGGCGCGCCTTATCAGCTTCACCTTCCGGCTTTTCGGGAACATGCTGGCCGGCGAGATTCTGCTGTTGGTGATGACGTTCCTGATGCCGTTCCTCATCGCCTTGCCGTTTTACGGTCTCGAGGTGTTCGTTGGCGCGGTGCAGGGATTTGTCTTCTTCGCCTTGACCGTGGCGTTTGGCGCGCTGGCGGTGGCCTCGCACGACCACGAGGATCACGAAGTGGCGCATGCGCCGGGCGAGCATGATGTTCCGGCAGCGCCGGCCGCGGCGCATTAGAGAAGTGCAGTTTCTCCGTGTCCATGGGCATGGAGTGAAGATGGAAAGTCTGCCCGGAGGACGGGCGCAAAGAGTGTAGAGGCACGCAACGACGTGTCCGTTTGAAGGAGGAGTCCTGCCTTGGATCTTTCACTGTTGGTACCGCTGCTCGCATTCACAGACGCCGGATTGAAGTACATCGGCGCCGGTCTCGCCATTGGCGTGGGTGGCGTGGGCCCGGCCTTCGCCATCGGCATGATGTCGGCAAAGGCGATGGAGGCCATCGGCCGCAACCCTGAGGCCCAGCCCCAGGTGCAAAGCTCGCTGATCCTGGCGATCGTGTTCGCCGAGGCTATCGCGATCTACGCGCTGGTCGTCGCCATCATGATTGGCTTCATCTTCTAGGCACGCAGCAAACCGGGCGGATGCGCCCGTAGGCAACTGTCTGGATCGACACCGTTCCCGCCCGCGGGTAGGATCGGTCCGGGCAACGGCCGGAGGTAGGCCATGGTGATCTTGGGAATTGCGGATCTGGGCATTAACGTCCCGGTTCTCATCGCGAACATCGTGAACTTCATGGTGCTGCTCTTCGTGCTGCGTCTCGTGGCCTGGGGCCCCCTGACGAAGATGCTCGATGAGCGCCGTGAGAAGATCGCCCAGAGCCTTTCCGCCGCCGAGCAGGCGAAGGCGCAGGCGGCGGAGTCCGNNTCCGAACGCCAGGTGCAGGAAGCGATGAACGTCTCCCGCCAGGAGTCGCAGCAGCTGATCGGCCAGGCCCAAGAGATCGCCACCCGCATCCAGGCCGACGCCCGCACGCAGGCCCAGGCCGATGCGGAAGCCACCCTGGTCCGCGCCCGGAACGAAATCCAGCAGGAGCGCGACGCGGCCATCGCCGACCTCCGCAAAGAGTTTGCCGATATGACCATCGCTGCGGCGGAGAAGGTGATCAGCCAGTCGCTCGACCGCACCGCGCACAAGCGGCTGATCGATGAGGCGCTCGCCCAGTCCAGCTTTGCCGAACCAGGGCAGAGCGGAAGGAACAACTAAGTGGCATCGCGCGCCGCCTCCGCCCGCCGCTATGCGGAAGCCGTCTTCGAGCTTGCCTCGGAGTCCGGCTCCTTCGAGCCGTGGGAGCGGGATCTGCGGACGATCGCAGACTTCGCGTCGGATGTGGATGTGGCGCGGTTGTTGACCAGCGGGCGCATGCCCCGGGACGAGAAGCTGCGGCTTCTGTCGGCCGGCTTGGAAGCCGCGGTTGGGCCACTCGCCTGGAACCTCGTCCGGCTGCTTGAACAGCGCGGCAAGGTGGACCTCGCGCGCGAGATCCAGACAGTCTTCCAGGAACGCGTCGACGAGCGGCGCGGCGTCGCGCACGCGGTCGTCACGACGGCGGTCTCGCTCGACGACGCGGAGCGCGCGGCAATCGCGGGGCGGCTCTCGGCGATTACCGGAAAGCAGGTCGACATCACGTCCGTCGTTGATCCAGCGATCATCGGCGGCGTCGTCGCCCGCATCGGCGATGAACTGATTGACGGCAGTACGCGATCGAAGTTGGTCGCGTTGAAACGCCGCCTCGAAGGCGCAGTAAGGTAGCGAGCACATGTGGCGTTCGCCGCGGCGAGCGCGTTAAGCAGGACGCGCGGCGAAGTCCGTGCGACAGGACAAGCATCGTGCGGGCTGAAGGCCCGCACTACGGAGAGAGTTCTCCAGGAGACCAAGCCATGGCGATTCAGTCCCAGGAAATCGCGAGCATCATCAAGCAGCAGATCGAGCAGTTCGGCGCCGACGTGCAGTCGGTCAATGTCGGGACGGTGGTTGAGGCAGGCGACGGCATCGCCCGCGTTCATGGCCTCTCGAACGTCGCCTCGTCTGAACTGGTGCAGTTCGCCAGCGGAGTGATGGGGTTGGCACTGAACCTCGAAGAGGACAGCGTCGGCGTCGTCGTGCTCGGCGATTATGACGGGATCAAGGAAGGCGACGAAGTTCGGGCCACTGGCCGCATCGTCGAGGTGCCCGTCGGTGATGTTATGCTCGGTCGCGTGGTTGATGCGCTGGGCAGCCCCATTGACGGGAAGGGTCCCATCGTCACCACGAAGACCCGCCCGGTAGAGCGCACTGCTCCCGACGTGACGACGCGCCAGTCCGTCGATACGCCTGTGCAGACCGGCATCAAGGCCATCGACGGCATGATTCCCATCGGCCGTGGCCAGCGCGAACTCATCCTCGGCGACCGTGGCACCGGCAAGACCGCCATCGCCATCGACGCCATCATTAACCAGAAGGGCGGAGATCTTCTCTGCATCTACGTCGGTATCGGCCAGAAGGCGGCGAAGATGGCCCAGATCATGGGCACGCTGGAGGCCAACGGCGCCCTTGCCCACACCGTCATCGTCTCCGCCTCCGCGTCCGACTCCGCCGCTCTGCAGTACCTGGCGCCGTTCGCCGGTTGCGCCATCGCCGAGGAATGGATGGAGGAGGGCAAGGACGTCCTCATCGTCTATGACGACCTTTCCAAGCACGCGTGGGCCTATCGCCAGATCTCCCTGCTCCTTCGGCGTCCGCCCGGCCGCGAGGCCTACCCGGGCGATGTCTTCTACCTGCACAGCCGCTTGCTGGAGCGCGCGGCCAGAGTGACGAAGGAGTACGGCGGCGGCTCCATCACCGCGCTCCCCATCATCGAAACGCAGGCGAACGACGTTTCGGCCTACATTCCGACCAACGTCATTTCCATCACCGACGGCCAGATCTACCTGGAGAGCGACCTGTTCAACGCCGGCTTACGTCCCGCCATCAACGCCGGTAACTCCGTCTCGCGCGTGGGCACGGCGGCGCAGCGGAAGGCGATGAAGCAGGTCGCCGGCCAGCTACGCATCGATATGGCGCAGTACCGCGAGCTGCAAGCCTTCGCCCAGTTCGGCACCAGCGACCTCGACGCCTCGACGCGCCGCCAGCTCGAACGAGGGCAGCGGGCGCAAGAGATCTTGAAGCAGCCGCAGTACCGGCCGCTTTCGATGGCGCAGCAGGTGGAGATCTTCTGGGCCCTGAACAACGGCTTCCTCGACGACGTCCCCGTCGAGAAGGTGCAGGCGTTTGAGGCCGCCTTCCATAAGTACATGGAAAGCAACAAGCCGCAGATCGCCACCAAGTTGATGGATGAAAAGACGATCTCGGATGAGATCACCGATCAGCTAAAGACAGCCGTCGCAGAATTCAAGAACACCGTCCCGTACTAGCCATCCACTGAGAACTGACCACTGAGAGCTACATGGCAAGCGTAAGAGAGATCAGACGGCGCGTACGCTCGGTTAAATCCATCGCCAAGGTGACGAAGGCGATGGAGCTGGTCGCCGCCTCCAAGATGCGGCGCTCCCAGGGCCGCGCCCTCTCCGCGCGTCCCTACGCCGAGAAGATGCGCGAGATCCTCGGCGACCTCGCCAAACAGCGCAGCGACGAAGAGCAAACCCACCCGTTCCTCACGGAGCGCCCGGCCAAGAACACGCTCATTCTGTATATGGGTCCAAACCGCGGGCTCGCCGGCGGCCTTCCAAGTAACCTCAGCCGCAAAGCCGCGTCGTTCGCCCTCGAGCAAGACACGAAGGTGAGCTTCGTCACCGTCGGCCGCAAGGCGCGCGAGTTCGTGGTGCGGGCGGGCCAGCCGCTGGTCGCTGACTTCACGCTACCCGACTATCCGGAGCTGCTCGATACCCTGCCCATCAACCGTATCGTCTCTGACGAGTACCTGTCAGAGCGCGCCGACCGCGTCTTCCTGCTCTATCCCAGGCTTGTCAACACCGCGGTGCAGACGCCGGTCGTCCGGCAACTGCTGCCGATCGAGCCGGAGGAGATCACCGACGTCACGGCGGCCGATGTCGACTACATCTATGAGCCGAGCGCGGTGGGCGTGTTCGCCGAGCTGCTGCCGCGCTACATCGAGATGACGATCTACGCGGCCATTCTCGAAAACGAGGCCAGCGAACTATCTGCCCGAATGGTCGCCATGCGCAACGCGACCGACGCCGCCAGCGAAATGATCGAGTCGCTGACCCTGATCTACAACAAGGCGCGGCAGGAGCAGATCACGAAGGAACTCCTCGACATCGTCGGCGGTGTCGAAGCAATGAAGAAGTAAGTGGTAACTGGAGATTAGTGACTGGTGATTGGTCTGTGACCAATCGAAACCGGAGGAATGCAATGGCAACAGCAACAGGCGCGCGGGGCAAGGTCTCACAGGTCATCGGCACGGTCATCGATGTCGAGTTCCCGCAGGGGGCCCTACCCGAGCTGTACAACGCGCTCGAAATCACGTCCGGCGGCGGCATCATCACCGCCGAGGTGAACGCGCACCTCGGCAACAACTGGGTGCGCGCCCTCGCGATGCAGTCCACCGACGGCCTCCGCCGCGGTGCCGAGGTGCGCGACACGGGCGCCCCCATCACCGTCCCGGTCGGCCCGGCGACACTCGGCCGGCTCTTTGACGTGCTCGGGAACGCGCTCGACAAGCGCGGTGACGTTTCGCGCGAGCACACCGCGGTCATTCACCGCAAAGCACCTGCCTTCGATGAGCAGGAGACGACGATCCAGGTGCTGGAAACCGGCATTAAGGTCGTCGACCTCGTAGCGCCCCTCGTGCGTGGCGGTAAGGTCGGCCTCTTCGGCGGCGCCGGCGTCGGCAAGACCGTGCTCATCAAGGAGCTGATCCGCAATATCGCCGCCGAGCACTCCGGCATCTCCGTCTTCACGGGCGTCGGCGAGCGCTCTCGTGAGGGCAACGACCTCTGGATCGAGATGGAGGAGTCGGGCGTGCTCGACAAAACCGTTCTCGTCTTCGGCCAGATGAACGAGCCTCCCGGCGTCCGCCTGCGGGTCGGCCTCACCGGCCTGACGATGGCGGAGTACTTCCGCGACGAGTCCGGCCAGGACGTGTTGCTCTTCATCGACAACATCTACCGCTACACCCTCGCTGGCATGGAAGTGTCCGCGCTGCTCGGCCGCATGCCTTCCGCCGTCGGCTACCAGCCGACCCTCGCCACCGAGATGGGCGAGCTGGAAGAGCGCATCACGACGACCAAGAAGGGCTCGATCACCTCGTTCCAGGCGATCTACGTGCCGGCCGACGACTACACCGACCCTGGCGTCGCCACGACCTTCGGCCACCTCGACGCCGTCGTCGCCCTTGACCGCGGCATCTTCGAGAAGGCGATCTTCCCGGCCATGGATCCGCTGGCGTCGTCGTCGCGCATCCTCGACCCCAACATCGTTGGCCAGGAGCACTTCGACACCGCCCGCGGCGTCCAGCGCGTCCTCCAGCGCTACAAGGACCTCCAGGACATCATCGCCATCCTCGGCGTCGAGGAGCTGTCGGACGAGGACAAGCGGGATGTGGCACGGGCCCGCCGGATGGAGCGCTTCCTCGGCCAGGCAATGTTCATGGGCGAGATGTTCACCGGCATCCCCGGCCAGTACGTCCCGGTCCGCGAGACCGTCCGTGGCTTCAAGGAGATCCTCGAAGGCAAGCACGACAGTCTGCCCGAACAAGCCTTCGTCAACGTCGGTACCATCGACCAGGCCGTCGAAAAGGCCGCGAAGATGGCCGCCGAAGGTTAGCGTTCGAATACCGTAGCGCGGGCTTTCAGCCCTCGCGATACAGCATCAGCGAAGGCGCTTCGTCCAGGTTCTAAGTTCTAGGTTCTTGAAATGCCACTAACTGTCGAAATCGTCACCGTAGAACGCAAGCTGCTGGAAGAATCCGGCGTCGATGAAGTCATCGCGCCCGGCGTCGATGGCCAGCTCGCCGTGCTCCCCAAGCACGCCGCCTTCATGACCATGCTCGCCCCGGGCGAGCTCATCCTCAAGAAAGGCGCCGAGGAAATCCCCTTCGCGGTCACCGGCGGCTTCTTCGAGGTCCTCAACGACCGCGTGATCGTCCTCGCCGATGCGGCGGAGCGCGCCGACGAGATCGACGTCGAGCGCGCCGAGGCCGCCCGCGATCGAGCGAAGGTGGCGCTGGAGCGCCGGGAGTCGGTGGAAGACGCGGCCGCCATGATGGCCGCCCTCCAGCGGTCGATGATCCGCCTGAAGGTCGTCGAGAACCGCCGACGGCGCCGCCGTGGGACGCCGGTTCGGTAGCCCTTCCGCCAGATAGGCGCGTTGTTCCCTGGCATGCTAGCCTATCTCGGATGGCAGCAATCCAACCGCCCCAATTCGACCTCTTTCGCGAATCCATGGGCATTGCCGATGGGTTCGCGCGCTTTCCGCTGCACGCGCTGAACCTGGCGACGCTGCCTCGAGGCAAGGGCTCGCCAGTAATGGTGTTGCCGGGGTTCATGACGGGTGACGGCTCGACAGCGGTGCTGCGGACCTTTCTGCGGGCGCTGAACTACCGTGTGCACGGTTGGGGTTTGGGGCGCAATCAGGGCGATATCGTCCGTCTGGTGCGCGAGACTTCTGTCCGTATTGAGGAGCTGGCGGAGCATGCCGGTGAGCCGGTGCGGCTGGTCGGGTGGAGCCTGGGCGGCGTCGTCGCCCGCGAAGTTGCGCGCCGGCGTCCGGAGATCGTGCACTCGATCGTGACCATGGGCACACCGGTGGTCGGTGGGGCGAAATACACCGCCGCCGCCCCCATGTACGAGCGCCTCTTCGGTGACGACCTCGACGCCATGGAAGCGCACATCGCCGCAATCAACAAGTTCCCCATCCGCGTGCCCATCACCGCCATCTACACGCGAAACGACAATGTCGTCGCCTGGGAAGCCTGCCTGGATCCTGACAACGACCACATCGAACACGTCGAGGTGGGTGGGTCGCACAGCGGCCTCGGCTTTAGCCCCGAAGTCTTCCGCATCGTCGCCACCCGCCTGGCTGCGGCGCCTCACTAGACCTCGCACGCAAAAACAGCGCCACGAGCTCGCTACATCCTGGTGGAGAGGACCATCGCCAATGACACTCCGCCTGCGGCTCGGATCGATTCTTCATCGCGTTGCTTCGGCGGCGCTCGCGGGCGGCCTCGCCGGAGGGATTTCCGGCGGCCTCGGCGGCCGCCTCGCCATGCGGGTTACCGCGCTCATGGCCACCGAACGCGAACAGGGCATCCTCACCGAGGCCGAGGAAACGGTCGGCCAGATCACCCTGGACGGGACCCTGGGACTGGTTGTCTTCGGCGGCATCCTCGTCGGCGTGCTCGGCGGGCTGATCCATGCCGCCACGTCCCGCTGGTTCGCCGATGCCGGGCCCTGGCGGGGGCTCGCCTTCGGCGCCTTCCTGCTGGGTGCGCTTGGCTGGGCCGTCATCGAGGGCGACAACTTCGACTTCACCACCCTCGGCTCCGTCACCGTGAACGTCGCCATGTTCGCCGCCATCTACCTGCTCTTTGGCGTGATCATCGCCCCCCTCGACACGCTGATTGGCAACGCCCTCAAGCACCCCTCGTTCAGCGTCGGCGGTGTCTTGAGTCTGCCCTTCTACGCGATCGGCTTGCTCTTCGCCGTGATGATTCTTCCGCTCACCGGCACCGGGTTTGGCGAGGATGGACGGGAGCTGCCCTTCTACGCCCTCATCCCGTTGTGGTTGCTTGTCTGTGCGACCCTAACCGTCGCCCTCATCGGCCGCGGTGGTCGCCGTTTCGAGAGGCTGTCAGACCTACGCGCCGACACTCGCGCCATGGCTGCGGCCCTCGCCGTCGTCGCCGTTCCGCTTGCTGTGGTCCCTGATCCTTGATGGCAGCCTACGCCCGGCGGGGGTCGATGCGGTGAGCCGTGGTGGCGGGACTAGGCGCCAGCTCGATCTGCGAAGCTGCGTCGTAGAACAGCAGCGAGGTCATCGCCGCCGCCAACGGCATCGCACCGACAAAGAAACACGTGACCAGGGCCCCTGTCACGGTATCCAGCCCAACAACCAACGACAGGCCCAACATCAGCGCCGCCGGGGCCAGCACGACGGCCCACATCGCCTGAATACGCCGCCCGCTGTGCCGCACAACGAACGCGCTGATGCTCTGCGCCTGCGCGCCCGAGAACTGCTCCTCAAACGCCGCCGCTGCCGAGAGAGAGCGCGGATAGGCGTACAGCAGCGCGATCGCCATGATCAACAGCACCTGTAGCGTATTCGGGATGTGCGCCTTGTCCACGTAGTCCGAGAACGTCCCGAGAGCATACGACGCGATCCACAGGCCGACCAGCAGCGGCAACCACGGCAGCAGCACCACCGGCAGCCGCCGTAGCATCGCGATGGCGGCGCTGCCCGCGTCCGGCTGCAGCTGATTGTTCGCCGATCCGAACGCCGCCGCGCAGGTCGCCAGCGTCAATACGGCGCTCAGCGCGACCAGAGGCGGGATCAGGGAGAGCGAGACAGGCGTATCGATCACGCCGCAAACCAGAACCGCCAGCCCGGCTACCACGGCCCCGACCAGGGCGATGAACGAGTACTCCGACAGCTCCTGCCGCAGCGTCTCGATCGCTTCCTCGAAGATGTCCGCGAGTGGGCGGAGTGTTACCTCCGCGGTGGCGGTGTTGCGCATGGCTGACCCTCTACAACGCGTCCGACGGTCTCAGGGGAGTCCTCTGGATCTCCGCTCCACTGCGAGACGCGCATTCCCCTACAGATAGGGTCGGCCTGCTGGCTGAAGGCCGTAGGCCCCGTCAAGCCTCGGATTCGTAAGGAATCGCCATCGCTGGGGCCGGCTGCCCGAAGCGGGTCCATAGCCGCATGCTCTCGCGCAGGCGTTCCATCTGTTCCGGCTGGCAGTTAAACCCCTCGAGGAGGCAACGGTCGACGTGGTACTCCATCAGCCGAGCCCCCACCTGGTCCACGGCGCTGCGGATGGCCATGGTTTGGGTCAGCATCTCCTCGCATTCGCGGCCTTCATCCAGCATCTTCTGGATACCGCGAGCCTGCCCTTCGATGCGGCGGAGGCGCCGGGTAATCTCGGCTTGCAGCGTGGAAGACGTCTCGGCGACCATGCGGGCCTCCCTTGGAGATTGCGGAGTACTTTGTATTGCGCTACTATTTGACATACCCCGTGGGGGTATCGTAACCTGAAGCCAACCGGGCCGTCAAGCAGATTCAGAAGGAGACCCATCGTGGCAAAGCCAGTCGAAGTAACAGACGCGAACTTTGAAGCCGAGGTCATCAAGTCCAGCCAGCCGGTGCTGGTCGACTTCTGGGCCCCGTGGTGCGGTCCCTGCCGCATGGTCGCCCCCATCGTTGATGAACTCTCCGACGAGTACGACGGCAAGGTGAAGTTCGTGAAGCTGAACACCGACGACAACGTGAAGACGGCCTCCGCCTACGGCATTCGCAGCATCCCGACGCTGCTCGTCTTCAAGGACGGCGAAGTCGCCGGCCAGATCGTCGGCTTCCGCCCCAAGAGCGACCTCAAGCAGCGTCTGGACGCGGTGGTCTAGGCAGCACTTTGTAGGGATCCACGAAGAGCACGAAGCTGTCGTTTGTAAGGACGGCGAAAGGAGGGAGCCCCGCTAGGCTCCCTCCTTGTCGCAGAGGACTCTTTCGATGAGTGAAGCGAAGACGCCACCTGAGTACGACATCGTGATCGCTGGCGCCGGCCCAGCCGGCCTCGCCGCCGGGCTCTATGCCGCCCGCGCCCGCCGCAAGACACTCATCATCGAGCGCAAGGTCACCGGCGGCCAGATCGCCCTCACCAACGAGGTCGAGAACTACCCCGGGATCGACTGCATCAACGGCTTCGATCTCGCAGAGAACATGCACAAGCAGGCGACCAAGTACGGCATGGAAACCGCCTTTGCCGATGTCACCGCCATCGACCAGCTCCCGGACGGCACCCACCTCGTCCGCACGAGCGAGGGGGACTATTCGGCGAAGGCGGTCATCATCGCCGGCGGCGCCGACTACAACAAGCTGGGCGTTCCCGGCGAGGAGCGCCTCACTGGGTTCGGCGTCTCGTATTGCGCTACCTGCGATGCGGCCTTCTTCAAGGATCAGGAAGTGGCCGTCATCGGTGGCGGTGACGCCGCAATGGACGAGGGCTTGTTCGTCACGCGCTACGCCTCGAAGGTCACAGTCATCCACCGCCGCGGTCAGCTCCGGGCCAGCGCCATCCTCCAGGAGCGCGCCTTCGCCGAACCAAAGATGCAGTTCATTTGGAACACCGTGGTGGAGGAGATCCTCGGTACGGACAAGGACGTCACCTCGTTGCGCCTCAGGAACATCGAGACCGGCGCGACGAGCACGATCGATGTCGCCGCGGTCTTCATCTTCATCGGCCTAACCCCAAACAGCAGCTACCTTCGCGACAAGCTGAAGATGGATACCGGCGGACATATCTACGTGAACGACTGGATGGAGACGGAAATCCCCGGGCTGTTTGCGGCCGGCGATATCCGTGTGAACTCCGCCCGACAGGTGGTCTCGTCCGCGGGCGACGGCGCGACCGCCGCGATCCGAGCCGACCACTACATCACCGACCATTTCGCCCTGCTCCCGAATCTGGTCCGCCAACCTAAATCGGCGGCCCCGTAGGGGTTCAGCCTGCGAGAACAGCGCATGTTCTGCCGATACTCTCTTGAGAAAGGGAGTGCCCGTGGATCAGCATGACGCCGCCGCCGACCAGGCCGCAGACGGTCGCCTGACCTATCTCGCCCAGAATCTCACATCCCTGCACGGGGCCGCGGATATAAAGTGGCTCGCCGGCCGCTTCGAGTTTCTCGGCGAGCATTCCCTGGGTGCCACCTTGACGGCGCTGGTTCTTCCGGACGAAGGCGGCGCCTATCGGGCTCTCAAGAGTGCGTCTCCCCGGCCCGCCAGCGCACAGGACCTCTGGACGCAGTTGGCGCTCGATCGCATCTCTTCGTCGGCGGAAGCGCTGGCGGCGCTTCAGGAGAGCGAGCGATCACCGCAGCCGCGGACGTTCGAACTGACAGCGATGTTCGGCGAGGCGGCCGCGGGCCGGCCGGAGGTCGCGCTCGTCACCCCCCTCACCTTCAACCGCGAACTCATCGGCGCCGGGCTATTCCTGCTGCCCCCGCCGGACGAGACGGCGACGACGATCGCCGGCGTCATCGCCAGCCACGCTGCTGTCGCCATCTACCAGCTGCGGGGCCGCGAAGAAGCGCGCCGTCTGCACTCCATCGATCCGCGGCTCTGGGTGCCTGATGAAGACTTTCTCATTGCCCAGCTCCGCCGCGAAGTCGCGCGCGCGCGCCGATACGGCCGCGAACTAGGCGTCGCCCTTCTCAGGTTGGAGAATGAACACGAGGCTCGTACGAAGTTTGGTGACTTCTACGCTGATCACCTCATGCGCCGGATCGGTGGCCAGCTCGTCGCCAGCGTCCGCGATACCGATGTTCTGGGAGCGCTCCATGGCGCCTATGCGGTGCTTCATACAGACACGGGGCCGCAGGGAACCAAGGTGTCCGCTCACCGCCTGCGCGAGGCTGTCGTGAAGATGTTGGCGCAGCGCTTTCCGGAAGCTCCCGCGCCGGTCTTTTCCGTGCGCACCGTGTCGTGCCCGGAGCACAGCGAGTCAGTGGAGGCGCTCATCGAGCACCTGGAGTCCGAAGGGGCTGATACCTCCAGCTCCGCAGCCTAGACGCTGTTCCCAGGCAAGATAAGAAAAAGGAGGGGTGGCCCCAGGTGACCACCCCTCCTCGTCGCTCACATCGGTAACGGGACTAGTTCGGATCCGGCTCCGCCACGTACGCGCTCGAGATCTTCCGCGCCGGCGCGGGGTCAAGATCCAGCAAGGCGTCCGTATCCAGAAGGTCCTCCGGTGAGGGCTCGGTGTCGTCGTCCAAATTGGCGTCATCGTCGGCGTCGACATCGTCGCCGTCGAGGGGCAGAGCGCCCAGCAGGCCGATGATGTCTTCGTCGTCCGCGAACAGATCGTCGCCGTCTTCCAGTTCCAGCACCTCCGGCACGGGAATCTCCTTGACCGGCGGCGGCGGCAGGATGATCGGCGACCGCGCCGGTATAAGTTTGCCGATGATGACGTTCTCCTTCAGACCCATCAGCTTGTCCGTCTGTCCGCTGATCGCCGCTTCCGTCAGCACGCGCGTCGTTTCCTGGAACGAAGCCGCCGCCAGGAAGCTGCTCGTGCTTAACGAGGCCTTCGTCACGCCCAACAGGACGGGTACCGCCGTGGCCGGCTCGCCACCTTCGGAGAGCACGCGGGCGTTGATCTCGTCGTACTCGAAGCGATCGATAATGTCGTTCGGCAGCATGCCGGTGTCGCCGGGCGCATCCACCCGCACCTTGCGCAGCATCTGCCGAACGATCACTTCGATGTGCTTGTCGTTGATCGTCACACCTTGGGAGCGGTAGACCTTCTGCACTTCCGCGACCAGGTACAGCTGCACCGCTTCCGGACCCATAATCCGCAAGATGTCCTGCGGGTTTTGCGAGCCTTCGGTCAACTGCTGTCCCGCGTGTACGGTATCGCCGTTCTCCACGCGAAGGCGGGCGGCCGCGGGCACCTGGTACTCGCGCTCCTCTTTCTCCTCGTAGGTGATCTGGAGAAGGTTCTTGCCATTCAAGGTCACGCGGCCGCCGATGCGGGCGATCACGTCACCTTCGTAGGCCGTGGGCGCCTCTTCGACCTTCTTCTTCGCCCGCGACTTCTTCGGCTTCTCGTCGACGGCGTCCAGCGCCGCTTCGGCCGCGGCCAGTGAGGCCTTCGTGCGGGCCAGAACCATTCCCTGTTCGACGAAATCGTCCTTCTTCACCTGCAGCTGTGATCCGGAAGGAATCTCGTACTCATCACTGTAGAGCTCGACGCTCTTGACGCGCACCCGGCGAGACTCGGCCTCGCGGACGATCTCCACGGCGCCGTCGATCTCCGAAATGAGTGACTGCCCCTTCGGCACGCGTGCCTCGAATAGCTCCTCGACGCGAGGGAGACCGCTCGTGATGTCCACGCCGCTCGCCACACCACCGGTGTGGAACGTGCGCATCGTCAGCTGCGTACCCGGCTCGCCGATGGACTGTGCGGCGACGATGCCGACCGCCTCGCCCTCGTGCACGATAGACCCACGCGCGGGACTACGACCGTAGCACACCTGGCACAGACCGCGCTTCATCTGGCAGGTGAGGGCGGAGCGCACGTACACGCGCTTCATCTTCAGTTCTTCGATGCGGCCGGCAATCTTTTCGTCGATCTCCTGATTAAACGCGGCGAGCATCTCACCCGTCTCCGGGTCTTCCAGGTCGAGGGCGGAGTGGCGGCCGATGATCCGCTCGCCGAATGTCTCGAGCATCCCCGATTCGGGCTGTTCCAGCCAGACCCCCATGCGGGTTCCGCAGTCGTCCTGCAGAATGATCACGTCCTGCGCCACGTCGATGAGACGCCGCGTCAAGTATCCCGAGTCCGCGGTACGGAGCGCCGTGTCCGCGAGGCCCTTGCGCGCGCCGTGTGTCGAGATGAAGTACTCCAGTACCGTGAGACCTTCACGGAAACTCGAGCGGATCGGCAGGTCGATAATCCGGCCCGAAGGGTCGGTCATCAGTCCGCGCATACCAGCCATCTGCGTGATCTGGCTGATGTTTCCCTTCGCTCCCGAGATGGCCATCGTGTAGACGTTGCCGTAGCGGTCCAACTGTTGCTGGATCGTCGTCTTCACCGCTTCCGTCGTCCGGCTCCACACCTCAACGGTCGCGTCGTAGCGCTCCTGCTCGGTGATGAGACCGGTCTCGTACTCGTCGTCGATGACCTTGATCTGGGCCTCGGCATCGGCGATGAGCTGCGCCTTCTCCGCCGGCACCCGCAGGTCGTTAACGGAGATCGTGATTCCAGACTGCGTTGCGTACTCGAACCCGATCCGCTTGATGTTGTCGACGACCTCGGCCGTGTCCTCGTTGCCCAGGACTTTGTAGCACTGCGCGACCACGTCCTTCAGCATCTTTCGATCCATCGGCTCGTTGATGAAGTCCATGCCGTTCGTGATCGCCACACCCACACCGGCGGGCAGGATCTCGTTGAAGATCAGCCGGCCCACCGTCGTCTCGATGATTTCCGTATGTCCACGCTGCGCCGAGCCCTCGTCGAGCGCCGCTTCGATGACCAGCGGCACACCAGAGGCCGAAACCTCCGGCTGCTGCTCGGAGAAGGTGGCGCTCTCGGCCACCCCTTCCGGCAATTCCGCCAGCGTTGCCTGGCGCGACGTCAGTCGGGGCTTGCCGTATGGGGTCCGGACCTTTATCGATTCCTGCAGCTTGATGATGCCCAGGTCATACGCGTACCGCGCCTCTTGCGCACTGCCGAACGTATTGTCGAGCTTCTTCCCGGCTGGCACTGGCTTCTTAATCGTTAGGTAGTAGCAACCCAACACCATGTCCAGCGTTGGGGCGATGATCGGCTCACCGGAACCGGGCGAGAGCAGGTTCTTCGTCGAGAGCATGATCTGACGCGCTTCCGCCACCGCTTCTCGCGAGAGCGGGACGTGCACAGCCATCTGGTCGCCGTCGAAGTCAGCGTTGAACGCGGTACACACCAGTGGGTGGATCTGGATCGCGCTGCCTTCGATGAGCACCGGCTCGAACGCCTGGATACCCAGGCGGTGCAGCGTCGGGGCACGGTTCAGCATCACGGGGCGGGTCTTAATGACCTCGTCCAGCACATCCCACACTTCCGGGCGCGCTCGCTCGACGATGCGCTTGGCGCTCTTGATGTTGTGGGCCAGCCCGCGGGAAACCAGCGCGTGCATGACGAACGGCTTGAACAGCTCCAGCGCCATCCGCTTCGGCAGTCCGCACTGGTGCAGCTTCAGCTCCGGGCCGACGACGATGACCGAGCGGCCGGAGTAGTCGACGCGCTTGCCCAGCAGGTTTTGGCGGAACCGTCCTTGCTTGCCCTTGAGCATGTCGCTCAGGCTCTTCAGCTTGTGGTTACCGGAACCGGCGACGGCGCGGCCACGGCGCCCGTTGTCGATCAGCGAATCGACGGCTTCCTGCAACATGCGCTTCTCGTTGCGAATGATGATCTCGGGGGCGCCCAGCTCCAGCAGGCGCTTCAGGCGGTTGTTGCGATTGATCACGCGGCGGTAAAGGTCGTTCAGGTCGCTGGTGGCAAAGCGTCCACCATCAAGCTGCACCATCGGGCGCAGCTCCGGCGGCATCACCGGCAGCACCGTGAAGACCATCCAGTCGGGCCGGTTGCCCGACTTGCGCAGCGACTCCACGACCTTCAGCCGCTTCGTCGCCTTCTTGCGGCGCTGCCCGGAGGTTGACTGCACTTCCGTCTGCAGCTTCTCCCGAAGCTTCTCCAAGTCCACCCGCTCGAGAATCTTCAGCACCGCCTCGGCGCCCATGCCGGCCTCGAAGACAGCGCCGTATCGATCCTGCATCTCCTTGAACTTGGATTCCTGCAAGAGGATCATCTTGTCGTTCTCGGCCGGATCGACGAGATCCTCAAGTTCCTTCACGCGCTCTTCGTACTGCGCCAGCACTTCCTGGCGCGCGCCGCCAGCACGCTCCTCCAATGGCCGCAACTCCTCGGCGATCTTCGTGCGCTTCTGCTCGATCGCAGCGTCGGCCATCAGGACGGCGTCTTCGCGCTTCTTCTTGAAGTCGGCATCGAGGGCGTGGATGCGCGCCTGCGCCGCCTTCTTCAGGCCGCTGACGACGCTCTTCTCGATCACCACGCCGCGTTCGATGACCAGCTCATCGGCCAGCCGGTAGCCCTTGCGTGCGGTCTTGCCGATCTGCTCGCCTAGCTCTTCTTGGTACTCGATCGCCTGCTGCATGATCGCGTCGGCACGCTCCTGGCGCTCCTCTTCGATCGCCGCAAGCCGCTTCTCCTTGTCGGAGGCGAACTCCTTCTCGGCGTCGGCCAATTGGTCGCGCAGATCGTGGATGCGATCCTCGTACTGCTGCTGGGCCTGGACGGCGGCGTTGTCCATCTCCTGCTGCAGGTGGTCGAGGGCGCGCTTCTTCGCCTGCTCGTCCACTGTGGTGACGATGAACTGCGCGAAGTAGAGCACGCGCTCAAGCGAACGCGGCGACACATCGAGCAGGAGCCCGATGCGGCTGGGTGTTCCCTTCACAAACCAGATGTGACTCACCGGAGAGGCCAGCTCGATGTGGCCCATGCGCTCGCGGCGCACCTTGCTGCGCGCCACCTCCACGCCGCACTTGTCGCACACGATGCCCTTGTAGCGGACACGCTTGTATTTGCCGCAATAGCACTCGAAGTCCTTCGTCGGGCCGAAGATCTTCTCGCAGAAGAGCCCGTCCTTCTCCGGCTTCAGCGTGCGGTAGTTGATGGTCTCGGGCTTGGTTACCTCACCGTAGGACCACGACCGGATCTGCTCCGGCGAAGCCAGCGAAATACGAACGGCGTTGAAGTCGTTTACCTCAAGCACTTATTTGTCCTCGCCCTTCTCAAATCCAGAGAGGTTGATGCCTTCGAGAACTGGCATCGAATCTCCCTCTTCCACAAACTCAACCGACTCTTCGTCTTCGTTCAACACCTCGACCGACAAGCCCAGGGATTGGAGTTCCTTCACCAAGACCTTGAACGACTCTGGCACGCCCGGCTCCATCACGTCCTCGCCCTTGACGATGGACTCATAGGCCTTCACGCGCCCGACGATGTCGTCGGACTTCACCGTCAGCAGCTCCTGCAAGATGTGGGCCGCGCCGTAGGCTTCCAGCGCCCACACTTCCATCTCACCGAAGCGCTGGCCACCGAACTGCGCCTTACCACCCAGCGGCTGCTGCGTGATAAGCGAGTACGGCCCCGTGCTCCGGGCGTGGATCTTGTCTTCGACGAGGTGGACCAGTTTCAACATGTAGATGTAGCCAACGGTGATCGGCTGGTCGAAAGGGTCGCCGGTGCGGCCGTCCAGCACTTGCTGCTTACCCCACGTCGGCGGTGCCAGGCCGCGCATGGCCGCCTCGTTCGTCTTCTCTTCCAGCTTGTCGTCGGGGATGCCCCGGACGCGCTTCAGGCCGACTTCGCCTTCAAGCCACAGCTCCAGGCAGGCCCGCTTGGCGGCGCCGGGGTGGGCGTCGCTCAGCACTTCGCGCGCGTCGTAGCCCTGCTTCGTCACCCACTGCTCGACCTTCGGGATGTCCAGCCGCTCGTACGACAGCGGGTTCTCGCCGGGATTGATGTTCACGGCTCGGCTCAACGCATCGGCCTGCTGCGCCAGCCAGGCGCGCGCCAACTCGTCCTCGATCATCTTGTCCGTGGCCCCGTCGAACACTGGCGTGATCGCCCGGAAGCCCAGGGCGTTCGCCGCCCAGCCCAGGTGTGTCTCCAGCACCTGCCCGACGTTCATGCGGCTCGGCACGCCGATCGGGTTCAGGATGATATCGACGGGCGTTCCGTCGGCCAGATACGGCATGTCCTCGACCGGCAGGATGCGCGCGACGACACCCTTGTTGCCGTGGCGTCCGGCCATCTTGTCGCCTTCCGATACCTTGCGCCGCTGGGCGATCGAGACGCGCACCAGCTCGTTCACGCCGGCCGGCAGCTCGTCGTGGGTCTCTCGCTTGAAGACCTTGACGTCGATGACCTTGCCGCGCTCCCCGTGTGGCACACGCAACGAGGTGTCCTTCACCTCGCGCGCCTTCTCACCGAAGATCGCCCGCAGCAACTTTTCTTCCGCCGTCAGTTCCGTCTCACCCTTCGGCGTGATCTTGCCGACGAGGATGTCGCCGCTGTTCACTTCCGCGCCGACACGGATGATGCCGTTCTCGTCCAGATCCCGCAGCGATTCCTCGCCGACGTTCGGGATGTCGCGCGTGATCTCTTCCGGACCCAGCTTGGTGTCCCGCGACTCCACTTCATGCTTCTCGATGTGGATCGAGGTGAATTTGTCGTCCCGTACCAGCCGCTCGGACAGGATGATCGCGTCTTCGAAGTTGTATCCCTGCCACGACATGAAGGCGCAGAGGACGCTTTGGCCCAGCGCCAACTCGCCCTTGTTTGTCGATGAGCTATCGGCAAGCGGGTTGCCCTTGCTCACGCGGTCGCCCTTCTTCACCGTCGGGCGCTGGTTGATGCAGGTGCCCTGGTTCGAGCGCACGAACTTGAGCAGCGGGTGCCGCGTGTACTCCACGTCGCCGTCGTACTGGGCCACGATCGCCTGGGCGTCGGCGGAGATGATCACGCCGTCGCGTTCGGCGAGGATCACCTGTCCGGAGTCCTGCGCAGCCTGCGCCTCGACGCCAGTCATGACGATCGGCGTCTCGGGGCGGACCAATGGCACCGCTTGCCGCTGCATGTTCGAGCCCATCAGCGCACGGGGTGCGTCGTTGTGCTCCAAGAAGGGAATCAACGACGTCGCCACGCTCAGGATCTGCTTCGGCGAAACGTCCATCCAGTCCACCTTGTCCGGCGGCTCCATCATGAACCGCTCGCCCTCGCGCGCCTCAATGCGCTCCTCGAGGAAGTGGTTGTCATGATCGAGGAAGGCATTCGCCTGGGCGATGACGTAGTTGTCCTCAGTGTCCGCCGACAGGTACTCGATCAGCGAACTGACGAACGGGCGGCATCGGATCATCTTGTCGCTCTTGGACGACAGCTTCCTCGCCAGTGCCTCGTCGATGTGTGTCCCTGAGTCGCCAACGCCAGCCACGTCCTCTTGGAGGTAGCGTCCGACCCACAGCGGGTCGTTGCCGGCCAGCTCTTTCACCACGCGGCGGTAGGGCGTCTCGATGAAGCCGTAGTTGTTGATCACGCCGTACGTCGCCAGCGATCCGATCAGGCCGATGTTCGGGCCTTCCGGCGTCTCGATCGGGCAGATGCGGCCGTAGTGGCTGTGGTGCACGTCTCGGACATCGAACCCCGCGCGATCGCGCGAAAGACCGCCCGGCCCCAGCGCCGAAAGCCGCCGCTTGTGCGTCAGCTCGGCCAGCGGGTTGGTCTGGTCCATGAACTGCGAAAGCTGCGAACCGCCGAAGAACTCCTTCATCGACGCCACCACCGGCCGGATGTTGATCAGCGCGCTCGGCGTCGCCTGATCCGGGTCGATGATCGTCATGCGCTCGCGAACGACGCGCTCCATGCGCAGCAGTCCGACCCGGAACTGGTTCTGGATCAGCTCGCCCACCGCACGCACCCGGCGGTTGCCCAAGTGGTCGATGTCGTCGGCGTGGCCGTTCCCATTGTTGAGCTTGATCTGCGTGAGGATGATCGTCTCAAGGTCGCGCGGCTCCAGGATGCGGATCTTCTGATCCGTATCCAATTCCAGTCGCCGGCTCAGCTTGTAGCGACCGACCCGGCCCAGGTCGTATCGGCGGGGATTGAAGAACAGCGAGTTCAACAGGCCGCGCGCATTCTCGAGCGTCGGCGGGTCGCCCGGGCGCAACTTCCGGTAGAACTCCAGCAGCGCCTCGGTCTTGTTGGTGCTCGGCTCTTTCTCCAGCGTGGTCGCGATGTACTGGTGATCCTCGCCGATGTCGAAGGCGGCGTACTTGGCCAGCATACGCTCGTTTGTGCCCAGCTCGGCCTCCGGCACGCCCTCTTCTTCATCGATGGCGCGCAGCAGCGTCGTCACCGGAATCTTGCGCTTCCGGTCGACCTTCACCGAAAGGACGTCCTTGTTGCTGGTCTCGAACTCCAGCCAGGCGCCCCGGTTGGGAATGAGCTTGCCGTAGCACAGCTCGCGGCCCGTCGTCGGGTCGACCTCCAGTGTGAAGTACACGCCCGGCGACCGCACCAGCTGGGAGACCACCACGCGCTCGGCGCCGTTGATGACGAAGGTGCCGTTCGGCGTCATGAGCGGGAAGTCGCCCATGAACAGCTCCTGCTCCTTCACCTCGCCGGTCTCCCGCACGATGAGCTGGACATTCACCCGCAGCGGCGCGCTGAAGGTCATGTCGCGCTCGCGGCACTCCAGTTCGGAATACTTCGACTCGCCGAACGAGTAGTCGGTGAAACGCAACTCCATCCGGGTGCCGGTGAAGTCCGAGATCGGCGAGATCTCGTCGAACAACTCCCGCAGACCCTCTCGCTGGAACCAGCTGTACGAGTCCAACTGCATGCGAATCAGGTGGGGGATGTCCAGCACGTGCGCAATCTTCGCGTACGTCTTCTTGCTGACGGGAACCAACGATCGGCTGCTGACGATGTCCGTAGAGACAGTCATTCCTGGCGCGCTCCTATAGTGCGATAAATAGTGGCCACCTGCCGCAGATAGAAATAGTCCCTCGGGGGGACACGCATGGGGATTCCAAAGGCAAGGGGGTTCTGTCTAGCCTGAGACGAGTATACAGATGTCCCGGTGACAAGTCAAACGGCAAATACTACCCGACGGGGCCAGCATCTTGCAAGCTCCTTCGTCAGTTTAGCTTCAGACTTGCCCGCGCGCTCCTATATAAGGAGCACTTGACTAAGCAGTTCTTTTGCCGCGTTTATCGCAGCTCGATCCGAGGCCCTGCCAGCCGCCCCTCCACTGCCCAGACCATCGAATCCATCACCCCCGTGGCGGTGCCGGAAAGCAGCCGCTCCCGAAGACCCTTATGCGGCTTTATGTAGGTGACCTTTCGCTCGGCCATCCCGGACAGCGACTGCGCCAGGTCGATCGCCGCGTCCAGGTCGCCCAGTCCGTCGATCAGCCCGTGCCCTTGCGCCTGGTCCGCCGTGAAGATCTCCCCCGTCGCCAGCTCCCGGATTTGCTCCACGGGCAGCCCACGGGACTCGGCCACCATGCTCACAAAGCGCGCATAGATGGAGTCTATGAGCGCCTGCTCCTTCGTGCGTTCCTCGTCGGTCGGCTCACGGAAGTTGCTGAACATGTCCTTCAATCGCCCCGACTTCGTGACCTCCATCCGCACGCCGATCTTTTCCAGCATGTCGTAGAGCATCGGCCGCATCGAGATGACGCCGATCGAACCGACGATGCCCATCGGCAGCGAGATGATCTTCGTGCAGGCACAAGCGGCCATGTAACCACCAGAGGCTGCCGTGCCCCGTACGAACGCCACGACCGGCTTCTGCTTTGCCACCTTGGTGATCGAGGAGTGAATCTGCTCGGAAGCGCCGGCTCCACCTCCGGGTGAATCGATGTCGATCACCAGCGCCCGCACGCGCTTGTTCTCCTCGATCGCCTTCAGCATCCGCACGAATGCTGACGTCTTCTCCGGCGACCCGATGGCCCCGAAGAACTCCGCCACGGCAATCCGCTCCGGATTGATGTTCAGAATCATATCTAGCAAGGGCATGGATCCATCTCCTCGGGAACGTAGGGGCGCAGCCTGCTGCGCCCGAGCATTCGAGTGTATCAGCCGCTCTCGGCCGCTCTTCGCGCGTGGGCGCCGCTTCGCAATCGCATATCCAACTGCTACCCTCGCGGAATGAGCGACGAGCGCGTGAGGATCCGGCCCTTCCAGCCAGAAGATCAGCCACAGATCGAGTGGCTTTACAGCCGTACACCACCCGCTGGACAGGTCGCGTGGCGCCCGCAATCCCTGCCCGAAGACCTTCGGACAATCACGGCGATGTACGCCCAATTCTTTGTGGCTGTGGAGGCTCTCCCAGAGAAGGAGGTGATCGTCGGGATGATCGGCGTTGAGAAGGTCGGGGCGAACGACACTACTCCGCCGATTCCCCCATCAATCAGCCTGCCGACGCGAACCGGGCGCTTGCGCCACGTTGCCGTGGCGCCTGAGCGCTGGCGGACTGGCATCGGTCGTCAGCTCGTCTTGTCGGCACTGAATTGGTGTGGCAAGCATCACTACGAGGCTGTCATCCTGGAAACTACGCCCGAACAGGAACCCGCCGTCCAACTCTACTTCGCAACGGGATTCATCGAGGTCGGCAGATCGAAGATCGGCCCCTACGACCTCATCTGGTTCTGGCAGAACCTTCCACATGTCTGAGCGCGTGAACCGGATTAGCCAGACCTACGCGATCCTCTCACCGCGTGGAACTACACGAGAGCATCGCCCGCCGGTATGATCTCCGCATGACCACGCCCGAAGACCGCCCGAAGGCCAACCCTGCCGACATCAAGCGCTTCCGCCAGAACTACCAGGGCGAGATCGACGGCGTCGAGCTGTACAAAATGCTCGCCCGCGCCGAGAAGGATCCTGCCCGCGCCCAGATCTTCCTCGAGCTGTCGCAGACCGAAGAAAAGCACCTGAAGCGCTGGGCCGACAAACTGCGCGAGCTGGGCGTCGATCCGGGCGCGCCTCGGCCGTCGCTTCGCGTGCGTGTGATTGGCATGCTGGCCAACCGCTTTGGGGCCCGGTCCGTCCTGCCCATGGTCAGCGCGATGGAGTCCACCGGGTTCGACAACTACATGGCACAGGACGAAGCCGGTCCCAGCATGGCCCGCGACGAGCGCCAGCACGCCCGCACCCTTACCACCATGTACGCCCCCGGCGGCGATGGGGACATCGCCGGCATCGCCAGGCAGGAGAAGTGGCACCGCGTCGATCAAGGCGGCTCTCTACGTGCCGCCATTTTCGGAATCAGCGATGGACTACTCTCGAACCTCAGCCTCGTCATCGGCGTTGCTGGCGCCAACCCTGATGGCAGCTTCATCGTCCTTGCCGGTGTCGCTGGCCTGCTCGCCGGCGCCTTCTCCATGGGGGCGGGCGAGTACATCTCCGTGACTTCGCAGCGCGAACTGTTCGAGCGGCAGATCGCCCTCGAGAAGGAAGAACTGGAGTCTGATCCCGAGCAGGAGCGGCTGGAGCTCGCCCTCATCTACCGCGCCAAGGGCATGCCGAGGGAAGAAGCCGAGTCGCTCTCCACCCGCATCATCGCCAACCGCGAAGTCGCGCTGGAGACGCTGGCTCGCGAAGAGCTGGGGCTGAACCCGGACGCCCTTGGCTCACCCTGGGGCGCCGCGCTCAGCTCGTTCTTTGCATTCGCCGTGGGAGCGATCTTGCCCGTGATCCCCTGGTTCTTCGGCTCCACCAACTGGCATTTCCTCGCGTCGGTGATTTTGGGCGGGCTGGGGATGTTCTCTGTCGGCGCCGCCGTCTCGCTCTTCACCGGCCGTAACTTCATCTACGCGGGCATGCGCCAACTGCTCATTGGAGCGGGCGCCGCTTTTATCACGTTCTGGATCGGGAAGGTCATCGGCGTCAACGCGGGGGGTTAGTCGTTAGGGATTTGTGCGACGAACGTCAACACCCATCTCTTCCGCCGGCCGTCGTCCGACCACCGTTCTTCGAACGCACCATCGGTGTAGTCCGCGATTACGCGCCGCCAGAAGGACTGCGCCGGCGTGTTGGTGTCCATTACCCGCACTTCCCACGCGCCGGGAAAGCGGCCGAATGTGGCCCTCGCGATCTGCGCTCCCACGCCCTTCCGCCGGTACTTCCGCATGACGAAGAACTCCGCCATGTCCGCGACGCGCGTACTTCCGTCCGACTGGCTGACCTCGCGCACCAGGGCGAAGCCTGCGTACTTCCCGTCCACCTTGACGAGAAACGGGTGCCGCTCCGGCTCACGAAAGTACTGCGGCAGCCGGTCGAACCCGAACCGCCCGTCGTCTTCGACATCGTTGTCGTCGTAATCCGTGAAGTCGTGCATATACAGCTCGAGCAAGTTGCCCAGCACGGCCTGCTGCTCCGGTGCTGCCTCCAGCAGCTCGACGCTCATCGCTACCGCGCCGTCCAGCCGCCGTCGACGACATACGATGCCCCCGTCACAAACGACGCATCGTCCGACGCCAGGAACAGGGCCACCGCGGCGACCTCCTCCGGCGTGCCCATGCGCCCCAGCGCCGAATGCTCCTGCATGTACTCCGTCAGGTTGAAGTCGACGAGCGGCTTCGTCATCGCCGTCTGGATCCAGCCGGGGTTGATGCAGTTCACGCGCACCCCGCGCCGCCCGTAGTTGGTGGCGTAATGCTTGGTCAGGCCCACCACGCCGTGCTTCGACGCCGTGTACGCCTCTACCCCCGGAAACGGCACGCTGATCAACCCCAGCATCGACGACAGGCTCACGATCGACCCGCCGCCGGCCGCCGCCATCGCCTCGGCGCCGTGCTTCATGCCGTAGTAGACGCCGCTGAGATTGATGTCGATCGTCTTGTCCCAGTCCGCTCCGCCCGCCACACCGGCGTTATTGACCAGCACGTCGATCTTCCCGAAGGCGGCGATGGTGGCATCGATAGCCCCTCGCACATCGTCCTCGATCGCCGTGTCGCAGTGATTCACCACCGACGGCGTCTCAATCTCCGCCGCCACCGCCTGTGCTGCTTCGTCGTTGATGTCCGACACGACGACCCTGGCCCCTTCCCAAGCGAACCGCAGGGCGATCGCCCGGCCGATCCCCATGCCCGCCCCCGTGATCAGGGCGCTCTTTCCTGCCAGCCGGTCTCCCATGATGTCATCCCCCCGTTTGCCGTCTCGTCACTCTGATCGGCGGCACTGTGACACGAGCCACGCTCTCGATCCACCGGCGGGTACCCGCCGGAGCCTAAGGGCCGACGCTGCTATAGTTCCGGCGTTCAGAGTCCTTACCAGCGGGAGGGCAGCGTGGCCGTCGATCCCTTCGAATTTCGGACGATCATCGGCCACTTCGCCACCGGCGTCACGGTCATCACGACCTGTGACGGCGACCGCCTTCACGGCATGACGGCCAACGCCGTCTCCTCGCTCTCGCTCGACCCGGTGATGGTGCTCGTGTGCGTTGACAAGACGACCCATGCACACGAGGTGATCACGGCCAGCGGCGTCTTCGCCGTGAATATCCTCGGCGAGCACCAGGAAGCCCTGTCGCGCGTCTTCGCCCAGAAGAGCGAGCCGGAAGTCGGCTCTCTCCGCGGCCAGCCGTACCGCCTCGGCGAAACCGGGGTCCCCATTCTGGCCGACTGCCTCGCTTTCATCGAGTGTCGCGTAAAGAACGTCCTCGACGGCGGCGACCACTCGATCTTCCTCGGCGAGGTCGTGACCGAGGGTGTCGATAACTCCGACGTGAAGCCGTTGCTGTTCTACCGCGGCGGCTACCACTCGCTGGCGGGCTGATCCGCACCGTGCGCACCCGCCTCGCCTCCATCGATATCGCCCGCGGCTTCGCCATCCTCTGGGTGATCGCCTACCACACCTGGACCGATCTCCGTTTCCCGAACGTCTACCCGGTACAGGCCGATGCCTTCCGCGAGGTAACCCGCCAGTTCGGTGACGCCGACGTGTCCGGGGCCCTGGCCGCCGCGGGCGAGGCGTTCCTCCGAGTCGGCTATCTCGGCGTTCCCCTCTTCATGATGCTCAGTGGCTACTCCCTCACGCTCTCTGCACGCGCCCGCGGAGCCGCTCCCCAGCGTGAAGCCCGGCTGCTACCGCGCCGCCTCCGCCGCCTGCTGATTCCGTACTGGGCGGGCTTCGCCATCACCGTCGCCTTCGCCTGCGCGCTCGCGCTCGTGCAGTGGCAACGTCACGGCGGCGCGCACTTCGACGACTACCTCCGCAACGGCGACATCAACCTCCACAACGACCAGCTGCTCGCCGGGGCCCTGCTCTTCCCGCGGATCCTGCAGGACGAGTGGCAGTTCGCGCCGGAAGGCTCGCTGTGGTTTGTGCTCGTCGTCGTGCAGTACTACCTGCTCTTCCCGCTGCTTCTCGCCGCTCTCGTCCGCTCCGGCCCGCCGCTCTTCGCCGCCGCCACGCTCGCCGTCACGCTCGTCGCGCTCGCCGTGATGGTGGCGGCCAACGGGGATCTGAATCAGCAACGGAGCTGGATCGAGATGGCCGCCCCGTTCCGCGTGGTCGAGTTCGGCGCCGGCATGAGCCTTGCGTACGCCTTGACCGATCGTACCGGGGCTTTGCGGCTTTTGCGCACGCCGGCGGTGGGCGCGGCAAGCATTGCTGCGGGACTGGCGGCGTTCGTCGCGGGCTGTTTGATTGCCCCTGAGGACGGATATGCGGCGGCACTGCAGTGGCCGCTCATCGTCGCCGGGTTGGCGTTGGTCACCGCGCCGTTTCTCGCGAAGTCGGCCGGTGCGCTCGAATCGGCGCCACCGGCACGCGCCCTCGGCTGGATCGGGGTGGTGTCCTACACGGCCCTCATCGTGAACGAACCCCTGCGCTCGGTTACGCACACGATGCGCGCAGAGCACGCCACCACGGCGTGGCTCACGCTTTGGGTTGTCGCCGGGTTGCTGCCGCTCACATTCTTGATCGCCCGTCCGCTCGCCCTTGTGCTGGGCCTCGTGGAGCGAAGCGCGCCGCCCGGATTGGCGTCGCCGACGGTCGACGCGAAGGCGGCGGAGTCAGCCGACGCGAGCGCCCGCCACTAACCTGGAAGAAGAGTTGTGGTGGAAATACCTTAACCCTTCCAGTGCCCACGAATCTATTCCCTATCTGTCACATCTGTTGACTGGACCTCTTCCCCTAAGGGAGCGCTTAACATGCGAGGGCACCCTTGCGTTGCCGTGCCACCACGCCGATGCTACGATCGCAACAAAGCGGGCGTCAGGGCAGACTCTGATGTCTCGATATCCGCCATAGAGGACGCGACTGCATGGCCGTTGCAGCGACGCAGATCAGGCTCATCGAGCGGGCGGAAGGCCGGGCTCTGAGCACTGTCCTCCGCGCGGTCGCTCGCCATCTACCGCTCCTCGCCATCATCGGCCTCGTCATCGGCGTCCACGTGCCGACGATGCACTACTACTTCTTCGGCGACGATTTCCTCGTGCTCGGCGACATTCGTTCGCGCACCTTCGGGGCCTATGCCGCTGATCTCGTCTTCCTCCGCGATCTCACGCCAAACTGGCGACCGCTCACCGGCCTCGTCTACTGGGCCGAGTACCAGGCCTTTGGGGTGAACGCCTTACCGTGGCGCATCGTCAACCTCACCTTCCACATCGGCACCGTGGTCGTCCTCTACACCTTCGTGCTCTCGGTCACGAAGCGCCTGTTCGTCGCCCTCGCCGCCGCGATGATCTTCGCCGTCTCTGCCTCGGCCGTCCACACTGTCACCTACATCACCGCCTTCCCGCACGTCTTCAGCGAGTTCCTTCTCATGTCGTCGCTCCTGTCTATGCACGCCTACGTGAAGGGCGGCGAGCGTCGGATCAGCTGGTACCTTCTCTCGCTCACCCTCTTCGTCGCCGGCTTCCTGGCCAACGAGGGCGGCGTCGTTTTGGGCGCGGTCGTCGTCGGTTACTACGCACTGGAGTCACTGGCGCGCCGCAAGGACATCCTCGACTTCACCGTGAAGATGACGCCGTTCGTCCTCGCGGCCGCTTTACTGGTCAGCGCGCTCAGCGGTTGCGGTTGTCAGGGCGTCGAAGGCGGCTTCTACGGCGTCGGCATGCACATCCCGCTCGAGACTTTCGTATATATGTCGCGCCTCGCCTACCCGGTCGGCGATATTGGCCTGCGCCCTTCCGCCATGGAGTGGGCCTGGGGCTCGGTCGTGCTCGGGTTCGCCATCTTCTTCGTCATCCGCGGCCCCAACATCGCGCGCATCGCCGCTGTCGGGATGGTCATCGCCGTCATGCCCTACGTGCCGGGCAAGATCTGGACCGCCACCCGCTACAGCTACATGGCGACGCCGTTCTTCGCCATCCTCGTCGCCGTCACCGCCGGCTTTGTCTTCCACTACGCGACGAAGCTCTGGAAGCCGGGCGCCTATGCGCTTGGGGCGCTCGCCATCGCCGCCGTCGGCGGCCTCTATTCGTGGCAGACCCTGCACCAGACCGATCCCTTCCTTCGCGACACCGACCGTTGGGAACTGCTCGTCAACGACCTCCGCGCGAACTACGAGACCGTGCCCCAAGGCACGACGATCTACGTCATCGACGAAGAAGGCACCTGGTCCAACCCGTTCTGGCAGCCGACCTGGATGACCTCGGTCGGCCTCGCCCTCTACGGTAAGGACGTAAAGGTGCGCGCCCTCCCCGCCACCCATCTCGAGAACATCAAGAAGACCCTCCCCCAGGACACCATCTTCTACGTCGTCGAACTCGACGACGGCCACCTCGTGAAGGTTGCCCAGGAGACCGCGACCCGCTGACCCCACTCGTCGCGGATCACCCTGTACCCTGTAGCCCGTGAGCGTCGATACGCCCCCCGCCCAACCGCACATCACGGCTCCCGTCGCCGGATCTGCCACCACCACCCCTACCGACTCTAAAGCGCAGCACGTTCGACGGCTCGATCTCGTCCTGATGGTCGCCGTGTTCGCGCTGGCGATCATCCCGCGCACTGCCTGGATCGCCTACAACGACCGCGCCCCGCAGGGTCTCAACGACCCCGCCCTCTACATGCTGTTCAGCGACTTCATCGCCGACGGAGAAGGCTACATCCGCCCGCCCGCCGACGTGCCGGGCGCGTACACCGGCCCCAACGACCCCAACCTCCGTTCCGCTGGACACGAGATCGCTTACTACCCCGTGGGATATCCAGCGACGGTCGGCGGACTGAAGAAGCTCGGCGACCTGATGTGGTGGGGCCGCAGCACCTTCTCCGTGAAAATGATGAACGGCATGTTCGGCGCCATCACGTCGGTGATGGTGTTCTTGCTGGCAACGCGGCTCTTTAACCGCCGGGTCGGCCTAGCCGCAGGGGTGCTGCACGCCGTCTTCCCCGGCCAGATCTATTACACGGGCACGGTACTCTCCGAGGCGCTGTTCACCATGCTATGGATAGCGGCGTTGCTCGTGCTGCTGTGGGATCCGTTGAAGCAAGAGGGCATTCCGTTGCCGCGGCTCTTCCTCGTGGGGCTCATCTTGAGCTATGCGACGATGACCCGCGGCATTACGCTCGCCTTTCCCGCGGTGCTGTTCATCGTTTGGGTGGTGCAGCTCGGATCGTGGCGCCGGGCGGCTACACAAGCGGCCGTCGTGTGGTTGGGCATCGCCGTGCTCATCGTGCCGTGGTCGGTGCGGAATTCGCTCGCCTTTGGCACGCTCGTCGGGCCGTCGACTAACCTCGGCGACGACCTCTGCATCGGCAACTACTACGGCGCCCAGGGTGCGTTCACCATCGAGGGGCCCTGCTTTGAGGGCACTGAAGGTCTCCCCCCGCACGAGGTCGAACTCGAGCGCAATCGCGAAGGTGTGCGCATCGCCGTCACGGACGTGGCGACCCACCCCCTCCGCATGCCGAAGCTCGTCGCCCAGAAGGCGTACTGGCTGCTGTACAAGGACGACGACGGCATCTGGGCCGCCGAATCGTACGGCCATGACTACTTCATCCCCGGCTTCCGCCGCGAAGTGCTGGTCTTTGCCGCGAACGCCGTCTACTACGCCACAGGCATGCTTGTCGTCGCCGGCGGGCTCGCCTTCGCCCTCGGCCGCGACTGGCGCCGGCTGATCGTGATGCTGTCGTTCCTCTACGTCCTGGCGATCCCCCTCGTCTTCTTCGGGGACCCCCGCTTCCACTTCCCGGCCATCCCCCTCGCCATCATCATCGCCGCCTGGACCATCGTCAGGCTGTGGGATCGCAGCCGGACCAAAAGCGCTGCGAATGTAATACAATAGAATCGCGGTGAAACTGTGCCCATCGATCTCGTCTGGGAAGACGACCGCATCGACCACATCGCCCGACATGGCGTGGATATCGAAGAAGTACTCGAAGTGTTGGCCCGCCGCAACTTTAGACGGAAGGCGCACAAGGACGCAGATCGCGTAATCGGTCAGACGGATAGTGGCCGCTTTCTTACCTTGTTCATCGGACATCGCGAAGGCAGGTTCTACGGCTTGATCACGGCGAGGGACGCAACACGAAATGAACGGCGCGAATGGGAGCGCCACGGTATCAGGAGAGTGCGATGACGACGAAAGCTACTGTCACCGGAAAGAAAGTCGGCCCGAAGACTACATCCAGACTTCCGGATTTTTCAAAGATGACGATCCAGGAAGAAGCCGAGTTCTGGGATACCACCGACTCCGCGGAGTACGAAGATGAGTTCGTCGATGTGACGGACGACGACGAATACGGTGTGGGCATCGCCCTTCGCTCCCAGAAGAAGCGACCCATGACCGTCCGCCTCGAGCCCGACATCATCACCCTGCTTACCCAAGAGGCGAAGTCGCAGGGCATCGGGCCCTCCACGCTGGCGCGGATGGTCATCCTCAGGCACCTCAAGGACTCCGGCACCGGCACGTACATCAAGCGCCCCAAGAAAACAGCGAAGCGGACCCGTACGCGAGGTGTCGCCTGAACCGCCTCCGCCTCACCTCCACCGACGCTAAGTGGCTGCTCGCCGTCTTCGTGATCGCTCTCGTGCTGCGGCTGGCGATGCTGGCCTACGCCCACCCGGATCCCCGTGACGGCCGCTACGACGACAGCGTCTGGTACGACACTACCGCCCGTCACCTGGCGAACGGCGACGGCTACGTCTTCGACCCCACCGTCTGGGTCGCCGCCGATGGCAGCCGCATTTACCCCAACGAAGACGCCCTCGCCCCCACCGCCCTCTGGCCCCCCGGCTATCCTCTCACCCTCGCCGTCGTCTACGCGGCCACCGGCGATTCCGTCGTCGCTGGCCAGCTCCTGAACGTCCTCTTCGGCGCCGCTACGGTCGCACTGGTCTTTCTCATCGCCCGCCGCCTGTTCGATCTGACCGCCGCCGTGTTCGCCGGTCTGTCGCTAGCCGTGCTGCCGTCACACATCTTGTTTTCCTCTGTTCTTCTGTCGGAAACGTACTTTGGCTTTCTGCTCGCGCTGCTGCTGACCATCACGGTGTACTTCGTGCTCGATGAGCCGCAGAGGGATCCCGGGAAGGCGGTGCCCGGCCTCCTCGCCCTCATCTTCGCCCTCGGCGCCCTCACCGCCTTCACCGGCTACGTCCGCGGCGAGTTCCTCGCCTACGGAGCCGTGCTCGCCCTCTTGGTGCTATGGCGCTATCGTCGTGCCAGCGCCCTTCCGCTCGCCGCCCTCGCCCTCGGCGCCGCCTTCGTCATCGTCCCCTGGACCGCCCGCAACGCCGTCACCATGGACGAACTGATCGTAGGCACGACCGGGGCGGGGCGCGTCATGTACCAGGGCCACAATCCGGAGACCGACGGCGGCCCGAGCCTGATCGCGACCGGCCAACTCGAAGCGCAGTTCATCGGGCTCCCCCGCAAGGAACTGGAGCTCCAGTCCAACAAGGAAGGGTCGCGCCTCGCCCGCCAGTGGGCCCTCGATCATCCGCTCGACGAGCTGCGCCTCGTCCCCAAGCGCCTCTACCGCCTCTTCCGCAGCGACGAGTCCGGCGTCACCTGGCTGCAGAGCAACAAGCCGTGGTTTGGGGCGGAGGGCGCGGATCGCCTGATTCGTCTCTCGAGCTTCGTCTTCTTCGGGCTGATCGCCGTCGCCCTGGCATCGGCGCCGCGCTGGTGGCGGCCGCGCGATCCCCGCTTCTGGGCGGTCTTCGGCATCGTGCCGTTCTACATGCTGATCTTCGGCGTCCTGTTCATCGGCGATCCCCGCTACCACTACGCCCTCTACATTCCCATCACGGTGTTCGCCTCGACCGGACTCGGCGCCCTCTGGCGCCTTACGGGCGAGCAGTGGCGCGCTGTCGCCGACGAGCGCTCGCTGATATCCATCCTTCGCACCTATGGCACACCGTCACCGTGAATCCACTGGCCAGTCACTGGCTGCGCCTCGCCTTCTGGCTCTTCGCCGCCTCGCCGGTTCTCGCCATCGCCATCGCCTTCACCGAGGACGCCCCGTTTCGGGTCGCCCTGTTCTTCACGCTCTATATGTGGGCCCTGGTTTGCGTCATACTTGCGGCGATCGCGCTGATTGGCCTCCTGGCCCGGCTGTTGAATCGAGGGTGGCGTGCGTTTCGCGGGTAAGACCGTTGTTGTCACAGGCGCGGGCGGCTTCATCGGCAGCCATGTCGTCGAGCGCCTCGTGCGGGAAGGCGCCTCTGTTCGCGCCATGCTCCGCTACACCTCCCGGGGACAGCGCGGTTGCCTCGACTTCGTCCCCGACGACGTGCTGTCGAGCGTCGCCATCACCCTCGGTGACGTGCGTGATTTCGACGCCGTCCGCGAGGTCATGCTCGGCACCGATGCAATGTTTCACCTCGCTGCGCTCGTCGGCATCCCCTACTCCTACGAGCACCCCCAGGAGGTGATCGACACCAACATCGTCGGCACCTCGAACATCCTGCTCGCCGCGAAAGAACTGGGCTCGCTCGAACGCATCGTCCTCACGTCCACCAGCGAGGTCTACGGCTCGGCCATCACCGTGCCGATGGACGAGAACCATCCCCTTCAGGCGCAGTCCCCCTACTCCGCCACCAAGATCGCCGGCGACGCCCTCGGCGTCAGCTTCGCCCGTTCGTTCGGCCTCCCCGTCTCCATCATCCGCCCCTTCAACGCCTACGGTCCCCGCCAGTCCGCCCGCGCCGTCATCCCGACGATCATCGCCCAGGCCGTCAGCGGCGCCACGCTCAAGCTCGGGACGCTGGAGACCACGCGCGACTTCACCTTCGTCGAAGACACCGCCCGCGCCTTCGTCGAAATCGGCGGCGCCGAAGCGGCGCTGGGCGAGGTGGTGAACGCGGGCTCCGGTCGCGAAGTCACCATCCGTGACGTCGTTCTCAAGGTCGCCGCGATCACCGGCCGCGATCTCGGCGTCGAGGTCGACGAGCAGCGGATGCGCCCACAGAACAGCGAAGTGTCGCGCCTGCTCTCGGACAGCTCGAAGGCCGAGCGCCTGGCCGGCTGGCGCGCCGAAACCTCGCTCGATGATGGCCTGCGCCGCACCGTCGACTGGATCCGCGAGCACATCGACCTCTACCGGCCGAAGGAGTACGCCGTATGAGCACGGTACGCCGTATGAAGACGGTGATCCTCGCCGGTGGCCGCGGCGTCCGCCTTCGCCCGCTCACCTACACCATCCCGAAGCCGCTGCTTCCCATCGGCGAAAAACCCATCCTCGAAGAGATCATCGATCGCCTCAAAGCCCAGGGTCTCGATGATTTCGTGATCGCCGTCGGCTACCGTGCCGAGCTGATCGAGACCTACTTCCGTGACGGATCGCATTTGGGCATCCACATCGAGTACGTCCGCGAGACGCAGCCGCTCGGCACCGCCGGCCCCCTCGGCTTGGTGCGTGACGCCGCGGCGCTGGTTCCCAACGAACCCCTCCTCGTGATGAACGGCGACATCCTCACCGACCTCGACATGCCCGCCTTCATCGAGTCCCACCGCCGTAGCGGCAACGAAGTCACCGTCGTCACGCGTGAGTTCGCCCTCCAACATCCGTATGGCGTAATCCAGGTCGAGGACGGCCGCATCACCGGCATTGTCGAAAAGCCGTCGGTAACCGACACCGTGAGCGCCGGCATCTACGCCATCCAACGCTCCGCCCTTGACGTCATACCGGCAGACGAGTTCTTCGACATCCCCGACCTCATCAACCGCCTCCTCGCCGCCGGCCGCTCCGTCGGCGCCTACGCTTTCAGCGGCGAGTGGCTGGCGATCGACCGCATCGAGCAGCTCGAGGACGCCACCCGCCTCGTCGCGGAGCGCCACGCATGAAGCTCTCCATTGTCATCCCTGTCCGGAACGAACACGCCACCGTTGTCGCCCTCATCGACCGCGTCCGCGCCGTCGACTGCGGCATGCCGAAGGAGATGATCGTCGTCGACGGCGCTTCCACCGACGGCACCCGCGAAGCGCTGCTCGCCCTGCCCCCCGCCGACGACCTCATCCTCGTCCTCGAGGACGCCGCCCGCGGCAAGGGCCGCGCCGTCCGCACCGGCTTCGACCGTGCCGCCGGCGATATCGTGATGGTGCAGGACGCCGACCTCGAACTCGATCCTGGCGAGATCCCCTCGCTCCTCGCCCCCATCCTCGAAGGCCGCACCGATGTCGTCTTCGGTTCGCGCTTCCGCGGACGGGGCAAAGGCCCCACGCCGTGGGTCGGCTACATCGGCAACTTCGGACTCACCTGGGCCGCCAACATCCTCTTCCTCAAGCACCTGACCGACATCCTCACCGGCTACAAGGTTCTGCGCGCCGAAGTAGCGCGCTCCCTCGACCTCCGCTGCAACGGCTTCGATCTCGATGCCGAGATCACCTGCCGCCTGCTGCGCGATGGCCACAAGATCGTCGAAGTGCCCGTGACCTACAATCCGCGCACCTTCGACGAAGGCAAGAAGCTCGGCCCCTCCGTCGGCTGGAGCGTCCTCCGCGCGATCATCCGCATTCGCTTCTCCTCCCGCTCCCGCCGACCCGCAGCAGCACCCACACCCGAGCGCGAGCCCGTCGCAACATCCGCCCGCCGCGACGACTAACCACCGAAAATAGTCATCCAACGCGCGATCCAGTTGATCCCCTCCCCGTCTACGTCGAAGACCTGACGCCAGTCACGGGGGAGGGTTAGGGAGGGATAATCGCACTGACACCTGCCGCACTCTGATCTAGACTGAACGCAGTTAGGAGTCGCCGTTGTCACTCGAAACCGTCATCACCGCCCTGCAAGACACCGAACAGACGCCCTCCGCGACATCGCTCTCGCTGTTGAGCGCCCTTCCGGACGAGGACTTCCCGCGCTTCGCCGAGACCTTTGGCGCGCTGAGCATCCAGCGCCGCCGCGACGTCATCGATACCCTCGCCGAACTGGCCGAAGACAACGTCGAACTCTCCTTCGACCGCGTCTACTGGCTCGGACTGGATGACTCCGACGTCCAGGTGCGCGCCCAGTCGGTGAAGGCGCTCTATGAGAACGAAGGCACCGATCTCGCTCGCAGGCTGATCGCCCTGCTCCACGACCCCGAGGCCCTGGTTCGCGGCGAAGCCGCCCTGGCGCTCGGCCTCTTTCTCGCCCGCGCCGAACTCGACGACAAGCGCGACAGCGTCACCGATGAAATCGAAGAGGCCTTGCGTACCCTGTACTACGACGAGAGCCAGATCGTCGAGGTCCGTGGCCGTGCCCTCGAGGCCCTCGGCATCCTCAGCCGCGACTGGGTCACCGACCTCATCAACGACTCCTACGGCAGCGGCGACCGGCGCCTCGCCATCAGCGCCGTCCACGCCATGGGCCGCAACGCCGACCCCGAATGGCTGCCCGTCCTTTTCGACGAGATGGTCTCCGAAGACGCCGAGATGCGCTTCGAGGCCGCCCAGGCCGCCGGCGAACTCGGCGATGAAGAAGCGATCCCGAACCTGTCCGCGCTCACAGCCGACGATGACCGGGAGGTCCAGGAAGCGGCGATCATCGCTCTGGGAGCGATCGGTGGCTCCGCTGCCAAGTCCGTCCTGGCAGACCTGCTCGCGGAGCACGACGACGAGCGCGTCCTCGAAGTAGTAATGGAAGCCATGGCCACCGCCGACTTCCTCGAGGATCCCATGGCCCTCAAGGCTTACCTCGACGGCGAAGCAGCCGATGATGCGAATGAGGGTGAGGACGAAGAGTGACCACGCGCTACGACGACCTTCGTGTCGAACAGACCGTGTCAGCCGGCGGCGTCGTCTTTCGCCGCGCCGACCACGGCATCGAGGTCGTCCTCTGCGGCCGCACGACGGAGCGGCTCTGGGCCCTCCCGAAAGGCACGCCGGAGCCCGGGGAGTCCCTCCAACAGACGGCCCTCCGCGAAGTCCGTGAAGAGACCGGCCTCGGCGTGGACATCACCCTCGATCTGGGCGCTATCGCGTACGAGTTTGCCCGCCTGTCACAGGGTGTGCGGTTCGAGAAGACCGTGCATCATTACCTCATGCAGCCCAACGGTGACGGAAGCACGGACGGCCACGACCACGAGTACGACCGCGTCGCCTGGTTCCCTGCGGGCGAGGCCTTGCGGCTGCTGAGCTACCGCAACGAGGCGACCGTCCTGCGCCGCGCCCTCGACGCCATCGAAGCGCTGGATGCCGAAGAAGGCGCTGCCGCCGTCGCCGATGAAGGCGCCGGAGCAGCGGCCGGCGGCGCGCGATGACAACGACGGTACTCGGCGAGGTCGCGCGCGGAGAGCTGGTCGTCCTGCGATCCAAGCGCCTCGGTGATGCCCACGACGACTTCCGCTGGCGCACCGACACCGAGCTCTCATCCTTCGATGCCGCGCGGCCGTTCTCGGCCACCTACAACGACTACCTCGCCCTCTATCGCGATGACCTGCTGTTTCCCAGCCCCTACCGCAAAGGGCTCGCCATCGAAGACTACGACGGCCGCCACATCGGCAACGTCATGTACTACAACATCGACGCCATCCGCCGCGAAGCCGAGCTCGGCATCACCATCGGCGAGCGCGGCTACTGGAGCCGCGGCTACGGTCGCGATGCCGTCGCCACCGTCGTCCGCCACATCTTCCGGACCACGGGCTTTCGCCGCGTCTATCTCAAGAGCCTCGACTGGAACGTCCGCGCCCAGCGCGCCTTCGAGCGCGCCGGCTTCCGCATGTGCGGCCGCCTGCGCCGCGGCGACAGCGTCTTCGTGATCATGGAATACATGGCCGCCTGGCTCGACCTCGAACCGACCGTATAGCGTAGGTTCTCGCGTTGGGCGACGGTTCGGGACCCAACGCGTGTGGTACCGCCGCCCCCGCCAGGAGCGCGGGCGACGCAGTCCTGACGGCTGGTCACGGCCCTCGCCCGCAATCTCCGTACGACAGCTTCGTCCCTACACCACCCCGCGCTCCCTCAAGAACGGGATCGCCCCCGCCACATCCTCCGCCGCCTGCGACTGATTGATCTCGAACACGCGCAGCGCCGCCGCCGGAAGACCGTCGCGGATGTACGTCCAGTCGACATCGCCCTTGCCTGGCGCCCGGTGGTCGGCCAGACCCGTCACGTCGTGCAGGTGCGTGCCGATCGTCCGCGCACTGTTGGTGTCGAGCCACAGCCGCTTGTCGACCAGCCCCAGCCGCTGCTGCACCTCCGCATGCCCCACGTCGTGCCAGTAGCCGGCGACGTCATTCGTGTAGTCGGCGAGCAGCCACTCCGCCTCCGCCGGTTGCGGGATCTCGTGATAGTGCAGCCGATTCTCGATCCCGATCGCGATCCCCAACCGCTCCGCGTGCTCCACCAGCTCCCCCAGCGTCTCCCGCGCCTTCTCCAGCCAGGGCTCGTACTGCTCCGCCCGCTGCTTGTGACACTGCGCACGCAGCTCTTCCATGCGGTCTCCCCGGTCACTGGGCTCGCCGTCCCGCCCCCCGCTGTCGTACAGCTTCCGCATCTCCCGCTCGGCATCGAACATCGACGTGCCCACACCGCCCAGGTGTACCACCACGCGGTCGCCGCCGTGCCGCTTCGTCAGGTCGATGCTGTTCTTCGTGTAGTCGATCGCCGCCCGCCGTTCCCCCTCCTCCGTCGAGGCCAGGTTCAGGCTGCCGTTCGCCTTATTCGCCCCGTCCCGCACAAACGGCGCCGGCGCGTGAATCGACGAGATCGGCACCCCCGGAAAGCTCATCAGCCGCTCGAACGGCGCCGCCCCCAGCGAGTGCGCCACCTCGATCGCCTCATACCCCATCCCCGCCGCTTCGCGCGCAAACAGATGCATATCGGCGACAAACCGATCCTGTTGCGCCCACATCGTGCTAAGTGAAAGTCTCATGCGCTGAGGTTAGACGGTGGAGGCGAGTAGCGGGAGGTGGCCAGCCGGAAGCGCCTGTCATTCTGAGCCCTGCGAAGAATCTTGTGGTGCTACCTCCGCTCGCCGCCTACAGCAACCCAAAGCTGCAACAGAAGGCGACCCGAACCGCGCCTGTCATTGCAGCCGACGTGCTCGCTTCACCCCATCTGCGACATCTGCGGACAGACCCCTACCCAACCACCACCCCCGCAATCCCGCACGCCTGCCGCACCACCGCCCGCTGACCCCGATCAAGCACCCCCCAACACTCCACCGCCGCCAGCCCGAACAACTCCAGCGCCGCCCGGCACGCCTCCTCGTGCGGCTCCCCGCCCTGCCCGAACGCCCGCGCCTGCGTCGAAGCCCAGGGCTCCCCCATCTGTTCCGCGACCAGACCGTGCAGCACGTTGTCGCTACCCCAGAGAATGCGCCGTCGCAGCGCCACAACCGCCGCCAAATGAACCGCCAGCAGCGACCGCTGCATCGACGCCGTGTGCCGGTTGCCCTGATCCAGCGCATCTGCCAGCTTGTGGACTTCCTCCGCCCAACCAGTGATATGCTCCGCCACATAGCCATCCGTCACGTCAGCGACCTCGCTCCAGTCCCACCTCTGGGCGCGCGCCCGGATGCGGGCGGCAATGCCATCCGGGTCAGCGAGAATCACCGCCTCCCGCCAACCGGGCACGTACGTCGGAAACAGCGCCGGATCCCGGAAGGCTGCTCGGGCCGCTGTCGGCGTCGTCCACGCCGTCGCCACCAGATATCCCCGCCGCACCCGGTATGGCGGTGGTTCTGTCCCGGCACCGGGCGCCTTCCGCAGCACAGGCACGAGGTCGATGTCCGAGTGCGCCGCGGCATCGCCGCGCGCATGGCTGCCCGTTAGCACCACCGCGTGTGCACCTCCGGCCATCGCCTCTGCCGCTGCCGCTTGGGCGATACGCATCGCTCCCGTGTTTCTGACCATCATGTGTCCCACGTTTTCGCTAACGACTCGACCTCTATGCTGTGAGTATGACAATCCGCGCCATCCTCTTCGACGTCGGCGGACCCCTGAACACGGAGGTCGAGCACGAACGTCTGATCGACGCCGATATCGCCGCCGCGCTCTCCGCTGCCGGCGTAGCCGTCACGCCGGAGCAGTACACCGCAGCCGTCGAGTTCGCCGTGCATTCCTACGCGCCTGATGCGCATCCTGCCATCATCTGGCACCTCACCGTCGGCCAATGCGATATCGCGGCGCGGGCTTTCCGGGCATTTCGCGAGCGAGTGGATCGGCGGGCCGTAACACCACCATTCGAGCTGCGTGAAGGCATGGCCGAACTGCTCGCGGATCTGCACAAACGCGGCCTGCTCCTCGGACTCGCCGCGAACCAGCCGCACCAAACGCTCGCCGTACTCGATGACTGCGGCCTCGGCCAATTCTTCCACCACCGCGAAGTGTCCGGCACCCACGGCTACAGGAAACCAGACCTCCGCCTCTTCCTCCGCTGCTGCGAGGACCTCGGCGTGACCCCGGACGAGTGCCTCACGGTCGGCGACCGCATCGACAACGACATCGCCCCGGCGAAGCTGCTCGGCATACGCGCGATCCTGTTCCGCACCGGCCGCCACATCGATCAGCAGCCGCGGGCGCATCACGAAGTGCCGGATGCGGAAGTCCGGGACGCAAAAGAACTCTGGGCGGCGATCATGGATCTCGTAGCCGCGACGGACTCCGCTCCATAACGTCTGCGCCCCTTCCGGCACGACGGGCCGTCGAGGCGTACAATTCCTCTGGTCGTAGGGACGAAGCTTTAGCTCCGTTTCTCAATGTCGAGCAGCGCGACTCAGTAGCGGCGGAGCTTCAGCTCCGCACAGTCTCCAATGAAGACAGGGGTGCCTTGCGGGAGAAGATGAATCCCGGCTAGACAAAATAGAACAAATGTCTTGACAGAGCCCCGGCAGGGCAATATCATAGGCCCATTCTAGACCGTTTGTTCTAGTACCGACCGGCAACCCCTGGGCGCAGGACAGCAAGAAGGCAGGAGGCCCGACGTGGCGAAGCACGACAAGAGTGAGAAGCGGCAGCAGATCCCCTCGTCCGAGATGAATGAGGAAAAGAAGGGCCAGGCCCTCCAGGAAGCCCTCGACGATATCGAGAAGCGGTACGGTCGCGGTGCCATCATGAAGCTCGGCGATGCCAAGGACTTCGAAGTCGAGGTCATCTCTACCGGCTCCCTCGCCCTCGATGTCGCCCTCGGCGTCAGCGGCCTTCCCCGTGGGCGCATCACCGAGATCTACGGCCCCGAAGGCGCCGGCAAGTCCACCCTCGCCTATCACGTCGTCGCCGAGGCGCAGAAGCTGGGCGGCGTGGCGGCCTACATCGATGTCGAGCACGCCCTGGACAAGGATCACGCCGAATCCTGCGGAATCAACGTCACTGAACTGCTGATCTCCCAGCCCGACACCGGCGAGCAGGCGCTCGAGATCTGCGACGCCCTCGTACGCAGCAACGCCGTCGATGTCATCGTCATCGACTCCGTGGCGGCCCTGGTGCCACGCGCGGAGATCGAAGGCGAGATGGGCGATTCTCTGCCCGGCTTGCAGGCCCGGCTCATGTCGCAAGCGCTGCGGAAACTCACGTCCGTCATCGCCAAGTCGCGGGCCAGCGTCATCTTCATCAATCAGCTCCGCGAAAAGATCGGCGTCGTCTTCGGCAACCCCGAAGTCACGCCGGGCGGACGCGCCCTGAAGTTCTACAGCTCCGTCCGCATCGAGCTGCGGCGCGCCGAGTCGCTGAAGCAGGGCACCGATATCATCGGCAACCGCGTCCGCGCGAAGGTCGTGAAAAACAAGGTCGCCGCCCCCTTCCGCACCGCCGAGTTCGACATCCTCTTCAGCGGCAAGCACCGTGGCATCAGCCGCGAGGGCGACATCGTCGATCTGGGTGTAGACAACAACGTGCTCAAGAGGATGGGCGCCTTCTTCAGTTACGGAGACCTGCGCCTCGGCCAGGGGCGCGAAGCGGCGAAGGACTTCCTGCGCCAGAACCCCGAAGTCTCGCGCGAGATAGAAGAGCTGATTGTGGCCGCCTCGGTGACCGTGAAGCCGGAGTTCAGCCGCAACGGCCACACCGCCGCCACCGCCACCGTCGCCGTCCTCGACGACGAGCCAGAGACCGGCGAGTAGTGCGGTAGGGGCGCAGCCTGCTGCGCCCGTCCTGTCATCGTAGGGACGAAGCTCTAGCTCCGTCCCGCAGGTCATCGGCCCGCAGGAGTGGCTTGGGGCGCAGCTATCGCTCGTACCGGGTGCCGCAGAGCGTGTGGCACGGCTGCCCTCGGCTGCGGGGGGTGCCGCAAGGCCGGACCGACGCAGGACAGCGCATCAGTCGGCGGAGTGCCGCTTCCTGTGAGGCGTCACAGAAGTAGCGAGGTGTCGGAAGCGCGGTCCCACTTGACCAATTACATCGTTGACACATTATTATTCGGAAACTTTTTTTCCGTTTTTTTCTGCGATCAATTGATAACCGTCTCAGCACCCAGGCGAACCGATGATCGTCACCGCCCTCGAACGAAACAGCCGCCGCCGCTCCCGACTCGATGTCTATGTCGACGGCGTCGTCGCCTGCGACATCTCTCGCGCCACGGCGAAGCGGCAGGCTCTCCACATCGGAAGCGACCTGGGCGCCGGCGGAGTGGTGGCCTTGGTCGCCGAGGATCTCCGCCGCGAGGCCCTCGAGACCGCCGTGGCAATGCTCGCCCGCCGCCCCCGCAGCGAGCAGGACGTAAGGCGCCGCCTCCAGCAGAAGAAGCTCGATCTCGCGCTTGTCGACGAGACCATCGACCGCCTGAAGAAAGAGCGTCTGCTAAACGATACCGACTACGCGCGCTACATGACCGAGGTGCGCGACCGCCTCGCTCCCCGCAGCCAGCGCCTGATGGCCCAGGAGCTGCGGGCTTCCGGTGTCGATCAGGCCACGGCGGCGAGCGCGGTCGAGGGCTTGGCCGACGACGAAGCGGCCTATCGTGTCGCTACCGGTCGGATGCGCACGCTCGCCCAGCTCGATCAGCAGAAGTTTCGCGCCCGCCTGGCTGGTCTGCTCCAGCGTCGCGGCTTCGCCTGGGAAGTGACGCGAGCCACGGTGGATCGCTGTTGGCGCGAGTCGCGCGAAGACGACGAGAACAACGGCTCGTCGAAGATCGAGTAACTGCGGACGCGAACGTGTCGCGTTCTACAGTAGCGGCAGAGCTTTTCGCAGAGCCGCCGCGAGAGACAACTCCGCGCGGTTCCCCGCTGGCATCGTGCATGTGGACAAGTTTGCAGGAGGATGTAGGGGCGAAGCTGTAGCTCCGTCCCGTAGACGTTGGCAGGGAGGCAAGTCCTGCCAAACGCGTACTGACGCCCCCAAAAGACCAAACCTGCCGAGCAATCTCCGCCCCGCAGCCAGAACGAGGAGAAAGAAGCCGCTCCGCAAAATGACCGCGCGCCTCCGGTTCGCTAGGCTGCCTCCATGATGAAACGACTCGCCGCCGCATTCACATGTACGTTCCTCGTGGTTCTGGCGACCGCCTGCAGTGCCGGCAAGGACGGGACCTCCACGGGCACGTCAACGGCCGGTCGACCGGTCACCGAGCCCGGCGAGGGCGCGCTGTTAATCACCGACCTGAATTCGCTTCGGGAGCGGAATCTGAAGTCGGGCACGGTGAAAACGCTACTTCAGCTCCCTGCGGCCAACGCCTTCGTGCTCGACCCGGCGGTGTCGCCCGACGGCACGAGCATCGCCTTCATTCAGCAGCCGCCGCCGCAGGTGCGAGACGGCCGTTTCGACGCCGGGTCGAACTTGTGGGTGATGAATCGGGACGGCTCCGGAGCACGGCTACTGCTCCAGCACGCGCAGCCGAACCAACTCATCCGCTTCCCGCGGTGGGAAACGAACACCAGCGTCCTCGCCATCGTGCAGGAGATCAGCACCGAGAACGCCATCACGCGAGTCGTCTACACCCTCCAGCGCATCGATGCGGCGACCGGCGAGCGGGAGCGGGTGATGGACGATGTGCTGGCCTTCGACATTTCGCCGGATGGCCAACGACTGGTGTTCGCGCGGCTGCTCCCGCAGGCAGGCGAGGCGCTGATGGCGTCAAGGGCGTCGGGTGAGGGAGGGGTGGGGGTGGTGGGCGCCGATCAGTCGCTGGCGCCCTTCGGTTTTCCGCGCTTCTCGCCCGATGGGCAGACGATCGCCTTCGCGTCAGCCGATCAGACGGGCGCCCGAGCCCCGGTGCAGTTGGTGTCGCTCGAGCGTGATGCCAATGGCCGGTTCGGCCATGGCCCGGACGCTAAGGCCACGACCATGCGTCGAGATGGCCTCCCGCAAGACATCTGGACAGTTGAGTCGGCCGGTGGGCGCGCCGTGCGCGTCGCCGACATCAAGGAGGACCTACCAGCGCTGACCTGGGACGGCAGCGGCGAGCTGATCTATGTCATGGGCGTGAATGGACTGTACGAGGTGAATGTGAAGACGGGCGTCGTCGTATCGATCGGCGAAGGCGCCTTCCACGCCCAACTCACCTGGGCGCCCTGAAGGCGTACATCAGCCTCACCCCTTCGCCGGTACAGATACCGGCACGTCGCGTTTCTTGACCCCCCGTTCCACCCGCTCGTATGATGCGGCGTGTCTTCTGTCTGCGAAAAGCGCAGCAGGAGTCAGGTTCGAGGGAATCAGTTACCAATAGGAAAGAGAGGCTCATCAATGGCCCCCATCCTCGGCGCCGTTCTCGGCGTCATCATAGGATTGGTGGTCGGGGCTCTTCTCGGCTACGCCATTCGGCGTAGCAGCGTTCAGGATCAGGAGCAGGCGGCGCAGGCAGAGGCGCAGCGAATCCTGGGTGAAGCACAGGCAAAGGAAAAGGAGCTACTCCTCGCGGCAAAAGAGGAGGCACTCCGAGTACGGGCTCAGGCCGAGCAAGAGGTCAGCACGCGGCGGGACGAAGTCCTGAAGCTTGAGCAACGTATTGCCAATCGGGAAGAGAACCTCGATCGCAAGCTAGACAACCTGGAAAAGCGCGACGCTGCGTTCACGGAGAAGGAGACGCAGCAAGAGGAGATGCGGGTCCAGATCGACGAGCTTCGCAAGACGAAGCTGGCCGAAGTAGAGCGCGTCTCCGGCATGACGAGTGCCGAAGCCCGAGTTCTGCTCCTCAAGGATCTCGAGGACGAGATTCGCGAGGAAGCGAACCGACTCGTGCGCGTGCACGAGGCGGAGGCGAAGGAAGATGCGGACCGACGCGCCCGTAGCATCCTTGCCACCACCATGCAGCGGTATATGGCCGACGTCGTCAGCGAGACGACGGTCTCCGTCGTACCCATCCCCAGCGACGATATGAAAGGACGGATCATCGGCCGCGAGGGCCGCAACATCCGTGCGCTCGAATCTGCCACGGGCGTGGACCTGATCATCGACGATACCCCCGACGCGGTGACGTTGTCTGCCTTCGACCCCGTGCGTCGGGAGATCGCCCGGACCGCCCTCACCAAACTGGTGCTGGACGGCCGCATCCACCCCACCCGCATCGAGGAGGTGGTGGAGAAGGCGAAGCAGGAAGTCGACGCCAGCATTAAGGCGGCGGGCGAGCAAGCGGCCATCGAAGCGGGCTGTCCGGGGCTGCATCCGGAGATCTTGCGCACGATGGGCAAGCTGAAGTACCGGACTTCGTACGGCCAGAACCAGCTTCGGCACGCGGTCGAGACCTCGTTCATCGCCGGCATGATCGCCGAAGAGATCGGCGCCGACGTAAACGTCGCCCGGCGCGGCGGTCTGCTGCACGACCTGGGTAAGGCCATCGACCACGAGGTCGAGGGCACCCACGCGATGCTCGGCGGCGAGTTGGCACGCCGCTACAACCTGAATCCGCAGGTGGTGCACTGCATCGAAGCGCACCACGAAGAGATTGAGGTGGAGTCCACCGAGGCGATCGTCGTCATGATCGCCGACGCTATCAGCGGCAGCCGCCCGGGCGCCCGGCGGGAGACTCTGGAGCTCTACATCAAGCGGCTGGAGATGCTGGAAAGCATCGCCAACAGCTTCAAGGGTGTGGATAAGTCGTTCGCCATCCAGGCGGGCCGCGAAATCCGCATCATTGTCAAGCCGGACGAGATCGACGACCTCGATTCGCTGCGGCTGGCGCGCGACGTCAGCAAGAAGATCGAGGAGTCGATGGAGTACCCCGGCCAGATCAAGGTCACCGTAGTCCGCGAAACCCGCGCCAGCGAGTACGCACGCTAGTCGTCGTGACCGCCAAGGGCGCATTCTCTACGACAACCGCCATCCCCCCTGCCCCCTCTCCACGACGTGGGGAGGGGGCAGGGGGGTGAGCTGCTCGTGCCAACAACGTAGCCGTCACCCGCAGCTATGAACTGATAACCGACAACTGTAAACTCCCCCCATGCGCGTCCTCTGCATCGGCGATGTCATCGGCAAGCCCGGGCGCAAGGCGCTGGCGGGGCTGGTGCCGCTCCTCCGCCAAGAGCTGCGGATCGATATCGCCGTGGCGAACGGGGAGAACGCGGCGGCGGGACGCGGCCTCACCCGCAAGACTGCCGACGAGATCTTCGCCGCGGGCGTGGATGTGATCACGTCCGGTAACCATATCTGGGACGACAAGGAGATCATCCCCCACCTCGCCACCGATGTCCCGATCCTCCGTCCGGCCAACTACCCTCCGGAGGTCCCCGGGCGCGGCCTCTGCTCCTTCGGCGGCCTCACCGTGATCAACCTGATGGGGCGCACCTTCATGGCCGACATCGACGATCCGTTTCGCTGCGCCGACCGGCTGCTGGCGACGGTGCCGGTAGGCACGCCGGTGATCGTCGATATGCATGCGGAGGCGACGAGCGAGAAGTTCGCCATGGGTTGGTATCTCGATGGCCGGGTGTCGGCCGTCGTCGGCACCCACACCCACGTCCCGACCGCCGACCAGCGCCTGCTGCCAAAGGGCACGGCGTTCGTGTGCGATCTGGGCATGTGCGGGCCGCGCGATAGTATCATCGGGGTCGATCCGGAGCCGGTGATCCGGAAGTTCCTCACCGGGATGCCGGCGCGGTTCTCCGTCGCCGAGAAGTCGAAGACAGTGCAGTTCAACGCCGTGCTTGTCGATATTGACGAGACGACGGGGCAGGCTCGCTCGATTGAGCGGGTCGATAGAGAATGGATGATGGATGGGTAGCAAAGGCGATTTTCACACGCATAGCACCGCCTCCGATGGGCGCCTGACGCCGACCGAACTTGTCGACCTCGTGGCGTCGCAGGGAGTGCAGTACCACGCGCTGACGGATCACGATTCCACGCAGGGCATCGCCGAGGCTCGCGAGGCGGGGAAGAAGCACGCGAACTACCACCTGATCCCGGGCGTCGAGTTCGGCACCGACATCGAAGGCGCCGAGATCCACATGCTCGGCCTGTTCCTGAGCCCCGACGACGCCGAGCTACAGACGACCCTGAAGGAGCTGCGTGATGGCCGGCTCGACCGCGGCGAGGGCATCGTCAAGAAGCTGCGCGAGCAAGGCAAGATGATCGAGTGGTCGCGCGTGCAGGAGATCGCCGGAGACGCCGCGGTCGGGCGCCCGCACATCGCCGAGGCGCTCGTCGAGGCCGGCTACGTGAAGAAGGTGGCCGACGCCTTCGACACCCTGCTCGGGCGCAACGGCACCGCCTACGTCGAGCGCCTGAAGATGACCCCGGCCGACGCCGTGCAGTTCATCATCGCCCGCGGCGGCCTCGCCTGCTGGGCTCACCCCGCCGACATGGGCATGAAGAACGAGCTGATCGAGCCAACCCTCGCTGGGTTGAAGGAGGCCGGCATGCAGGCGATGGAGGTGTTCTACAAGGACTACACTCCGACGACGATGGAGATGCTGCGTAAGCTCACCGAGAAGTACGACCTCCTCCCGCTCGGTGGCAGCGACTACCACGGCATTTTCGGGAACGACGAGCGGCTGCCCGGCGACATCCCGCTGCCAGACTCGTCAGTCGAGCGCCTGCTCGAGGTCGGCCGCACCCTGCCGAACCGGGAACTGGTGCCCTAGGCCATGCAGTGTGCGCGACATCCTGACGTTGAGACGGGGCTGGGATGCAGCCGGTGCGGGACGGGCATCTGCCCCCGCTGCATGGTGCAGACGCCCGTCGGCGCCCGCTGCCCCGACTGCGCCCAGGTGCGCCGGATACCGACCTACAACCTCGGTGGCCAGACCTTCGCGAGAGCCATCGCCGCGGCGGTTGTCGGTGGCGTCGCCGTCGGTGTGGCGTGGGCATTCTTCAACGTCATCACCTACATTTTCTTCGGCGTGCTGGCCGCCCTGGCGATCGGATTCGCCGTGGGCGAGCTGGTTTCGCTGGCGTCGAAGCGCCGCGCGGGGCCGCCGCTGCAAGCGATCGCGGTCGGCGGCGTGGTTATTGCCTACACCGTGCGCGTCGCCATGCTGTTCGTGTTGGATGACTGGGTGTTTGCGGATCTCCGCGAGGATGTGTTCGGGATCATCGTCGCCGGGGTCGCGGGGTTCTTTGCCGCCGGACGACTTCGCTAGGCACCCTACGGACTTACCGAAGGACGATCGTCAGGACGACGAGCGCGACCACGACCATGATCGTGAGGATGGCGATCCGGCGCAGCTCGTGTACGGCGTACGAGGTGTCGCGCCGGGCCAGCGCGTCGAGGTCCACATCGCTGCGCTTTCGCACGCCCTGCTGCTGGAGTGCGCGAACCACGCCACCCTGTCGCGTGGGCGCCGCCGGAGCGGATCGTGGTGCGGCTGCCGGAGCCGCCTGCACGGGCTTCGCCGCAGGGAGCGGGGGAGCGGCGAACGCCGCCTTCGGGTCGGCCGCCAGGATCGTCGAGTCAGCGGCCAGGGTCGCGCCGGGCATTTCGACGGGCATCGGCTCAGCGATAACCGTCTCATCCTCAGCGCTGGCGTCCCCGGAATCGGACTGCGGCTGGAGATAGCTGCGTTCTGTCCGCTTCTTCGAGGTGGGCGGGGCCTGGATACGGCCATCACGGACGACCGGGCGATTCTGTCTGGGCAACGTATTCCTGCTTTCGGCCGCTGCCAGCGGCAGCTTGGGTTCAGCCCCGCAGTATAGCGCGGCCTTTGGAGCCGACAAATACGGCTCGTCGTCCAACAACAACGCCTTCGCCCGGTTCGGCGTTGCCTGAACGGTGCGGGAGCCGATCTAGTACGTGCCTTGCGCTTCAAAAAGGCGGCGCGGGTTGTCCACCATCATCGTCTCGATCTGCTCGTCGGTGACGCCCGCCGTCCGCAGCGCCGGGATGACGTCCTGCGAGATGTGCAGGAAGTTCCACTTCGGGAGAAGCCGCGCCGGCATCCCCTCCGGATACCAGTCCAGGTAGCAGGAGGCGTCGTGTGCCAGCACCATCTTCCCCGCATGGCCACGCTCGCACAGCTTCGCGATGACGGCCACGCGGTTCGCCGTCGGCAGGAACGAATCGATGCCGAAGCGATCCATCCCGATGTACGAGCCCGCCGCCATCAGCTCCTCGAGATACCCGATGTTCTCGCTGTCTCCGCTGTGCCCGATCACAACGCGCGTCAGATCCACGCCCTCCTCGCGGAAGATGCGCTGTTGATCGAGGCCGCGCTTTGTCGCCGCGTGCGTGTGCGTGGAGATCGGCACGCCTGTCGCCCGGTGAGCGCGCGCTACCGCCCGCAACACCTTCTCGACGCCCGTCGTCAGACCCTTCTCATCTGTCGCGCACTTCAGGATCGCCGCCTTGATGTCCGTGCTCTGGATGCCCGTCGTGATGTCGTGCACGAACAGGCCGGCCATGTAGTCTGCGTCGCGACCCTCAAAGTGGCGCGGGACTTCATCGTAGGTGTAGAGGCCGGTGGCGACAACGATCTGCATGCCCGAACGCTGCGCCGCCTCCCGCACGAGCGTCACATCGCGCCCCAGCCCCATCACCGTCAGGTCGACCATGCTGGCGACCCCGTGTGCCTTCGCCTCCGTAAGCTGGTCTGCCGCCAGCTGGATCCGCACCTCCCGGTCCCACAGGTGCGGGTAGTTTGTGTACATCCCCTCGGTCAGGACGTAGATGTGCTCGTGTATCAGGGTAAAACCGAGATCGGCAGTGTCGAGCGGACCGGAAACTGTGTTGATGGATGGCATGATGGCGTCCTTTGGGTTGCCTGTACGACAGGCCATGCGCATTGTGAGATGACTCGCATTGTAAAGGCAGGGCGATGGAGCGCGAGCGCCTCGGCTTTCGCCTAACGCCGTAGCTTGCGACGATGGGCCAACCAGCACAACCGCACAAGGAGAAACATCAATGGCCAAGATCAAGGTGAAGACGCCGGTTGTGGAGTTGGACGGCGACGAGATGACCCGCGTCATCTGGGCCATGATCAAGGAAAAGCTGATCCTCCCTTACCTCGACATCGACCTCAAGTACTTTGACCTGGGCATCGAGTACCGAGACGAGACCGGCGATCAGGTGACGATCGATGCGGCGAACGCGATCAAGCAGTACGGCGTCGGTGTCAAGTGCGCGACGATCACGCCGGACGAGGCGCGCGTCGAAGAGTTCAAGTTGAAGCAGATGTGGAAGTCACCGAACGGCACGATCCGAAACATCCTTGACGGGACGGTGTTCCGCGAGCCGATCATCTGTAGCAACGTGCCGCGGCTGGTACCGTCGTGGACGAAGCCCCTGGTCATCGGGCGTCACGCATTCGGCGATCAGTACCGGGCGACGGACTTTGTCGTCCCCGGCGCTGGCAAGCTGACGATCTCCTTCGCGCCCAGCGACGGCAGCGCGACGATCGAGCGCACCGTGTACGACTTCCCGGGCGGCGGCGTGGCGCTGGCGATGTACAACCTCGATGAGTCGATCCGCAGCTTCGCCCGGGCCTGCCTCAGCTTTGGCCTGCAGCGTGGATATCCGGTGTATCTCTCGACGAAGAACACGATCCTGAAGGCCTACGACGGGCGATTCAAGGACCTCTTCCAGGAGGTCTACGAAGCCGAGTACCAGAGCGGCTTCAAGGAGAAGGACCTCTGGTACGAGCACCGCCTGATCGACGACATGGTGGCGTTTGCGATGAAGTCGCCAGGCGGCTTCCTGTGGGCGGCGAAGAACTATGACGGCGACGTGCAGTCGGACAGCGTGGCGCAGGGGTTCGGGTCGCTGGGGCTGATGACTTCCGTGCTGCTGACGCCGGACGGGAAGACGGTGGAGGCGGAGGCGGCGCACGGGACGGTGACACGCCACTTCCGCCAGCACCAGAAGGGCGAGCAGACCTCGACGAACCCCATCGCCTCGATCTTCGCCTGGACGCGCGGGCTGTCCTACCGCGGTGACTTCGACGCGACGCCAGAAGTCGTCCGCTTCGCCCGCACCCTCGAGAAGATCTGCGTCGACACGGTCGAGGCCGGCGACATGACGAAGGACCTGGCTCTGCTGGTCGGGCCGGAACAGCAGTGGCTGACGACGCAAGCCTTCATGGACAAGCTCGCGCAGAATCTACAGCGCGCGTTGGGTGCCTAAGCAGGCACGCCTCTGAGCCTCAGCTTTACTGAATCGGATCGCCGGCGCGGTGGCAGGCCACGTAGTGCTCGCTGCCCATGTCGCGCCACTCCGGCAGCGTCACCTTGCACTCCTCGATGGCGATCGGGCAGCGGGTGTGGAAGACGCAGCCACGCGGCGGCATCAGCGGGCTCGGTACGTCGCCGGTGAGGATGATGCGCTCGCGCGTCTTCTCCACCGCCGGGTCGGGAACCGGCACGGCGGAGAGCAGCGCCTTCGTGTACGGGTGCAGCGGGTTGTCGTATAGCTCGTTGCGGTCGGCCAGCTCCATCATCTTGCCCAGGTACATGACGCCGACGCGATCGCTGATGTGACGCACGACGGAGAGGTCATGGGCGATGAAGAGGTAGGTCAGGCCAAACTGGTGCTGGAGATCTTCCATCAAGTTGATGATCTGCGCCTGAATGGAGACGTCGAGCGCGGAGACCGGCTCGTCGGCGACGATGAAGTCGGGCTCGACGGCGAGGGCGCGGGCGATGCCGATCCGCTGCCGCTGGCCGCCGGAAAACTCGTGAGGGTAGCGATTGGCGTACCAGGGGTTCAGGCCCACGACGCGCATGAGGTCCTGGATGCGCTCCTTGCGGGCCTTGCTGCCCTTCGCCAATCCGTGAATCTGCAGGGGCTCGCCGATGATGGAGCCAATCGACATGCGGGGGTTCAGCGAGGCATAGGGGTCCTGGAAGATCATCTGCATCTTCCGGCGCATCCGGCGCATGTCGGTGGCACCCAGCTTGGTGAGCTCGGTTCCGTTGAAGTTCACCGACCCCGCCGTGGGCTTGTAGAGCTGCAGGATGGCGCGGCCCGTGGTGGACTTACCGCAGCCGGACTCGCCGACCAGTCCCAGTGTCTCGCCCTTCTTCACGAAGAAGGAGAGGTCATCGACCGCTTTCACATCGGCGACCTTACGTTGGAAGAGCAGGCCCGAGGTGATCGGGAAGTACATCTTCAGGTTCTGGACATTGAGGAGAATGTCCGAAGCGGTCTGCGGGCTCTCGACCGGCAGCGTCTGTGTTGTCATCTCGCCCTACTCCTTAGGCCGGTGCGCCAGCGCCGCTCATGGTCACTGCCTCGATCGTCGGATTTACCCAGCAGGCCGAATCGTGTTTCTCACCGACCGGCATCAGCGGTGGGTTGTCTGTAATGCACTTGTCGATCTTGAACGCGCAGCGGGGCGCGAACGAACAACCGGCGGGCCGGTTCACGAGGTCGGGTGGGACGCCATCGATCGGAATGAGGCGGTCCTTCTTCGACTGATCGAGCCGCGGTACGGACTTCAGCAAGCCGATGGTGTAGGGATGGCGAGGGTGCGCGTAGAGATCGTCGGCCGTCGCGGTCTCGACGATGCGGCCCGCGTACATGACATTGACGCGGTCGGCGTACCGGGCGACCACGCCAAGGTTGTGGGTGATGATGACAACAGCCGTACCCAACTCTCGGCTAAGCCGGGCGAGAATCTCCAGCACCTGCGCCTGGATGGTGACATCGAGGGCGGTGGTAGGCTCGTCGGCCAGAAGAAGCTTCGGGTTACAGGACAAGGCCATCGCGATCATCACGCGCTGGCGCATACCGCCGGAGAACTGATGCGGATAGTCGTTCAGGCGGGCGCCGCCGGCCGGAATGCCGACCATGTCGAGCAGTTCGGAAGCGCGCCGCTTCGCTGAGGACGAATCCATCTTTAGGTGGAGTTCGAGAGCCTCCGTGAGCTGCCGTCCGATCGTGAGTACGGGATTGAGCGAAGTCATGGGCTCTTGAAAGACCATCGCGATCCGGTTGCCGCGGATGTGGCGGATCTCCTCCTCACTCATCTTGAGGATGTCCTCTCCCTCGAACAGGACCTCGCCCTTGACGATCTTGCCCGGCGGGTTGGGGATGAGGCGGAGGATGGAGAGAGCGCTGACGCTCTTTCCGGAGCCCGATTCGCCGACCAGGCCAAGGGTCTCGCCTTCCTGCACGTCGTAGGAGACACCGTCGACGGCGTGCACGACACCTTCCTCGGTGTAGAAC
>CXWL01089056.1_pt1 | contig 67293 bp, 61 predicted proteins | sample 590931 | NCBI WGS metagenome assembly CXWL01 (sample SAMEA3498368, study PRJEB10139) | groundwater metagenome | biome: water well; material: biofilm material | place: Germany | collected 2015-04-27 | reverse complement strand
CGATGTTTCCGCCGTTGGCGCTGCTGATGGGCAAGCGCTTGGCGGAAATAGGCGAACAGCGGCTGTTCTGGCTGGTTGCCCCGCTGCTGCCGCTGATCGCGCTGGGGCTCGGGCTTGCGCCCTTTACCGCGCGGCTCGCGGATACGCCGCAACAGGAGCAGATGTACGGTGAATATTCCGTCTGGTTGGCGGCGGCGGCGCTGGTCTGGCTGCTGGGCATGGTCGCCGCACTGGTATTGCTGCGCCGCAAAAAAAAGCCGGCCTCTATGCTGGTGCTGGCGCTCGGGGCGCTGCTCGCCGCGCAGCTCGGCACCTCCGGGTACAACACCATTGCCCCGGAACGCTCCGCTTACCTGATCGCCGACGCGATCCGCCCGCACGTCAAATCGGACGTGCCGTTCTATTCGGTCTCCAGCTACGAGCAGACGCTGCCGTTTTATCTGAAACGCACCTTTACTCTGGTCGCCTACCAGGATGAGATGGCATTCGGTATCATGCGGGAGCCGCAGCGCTGGATCCCGGACATCGCCAGCTTCTCCAAAGTCTGGCAGGCACAGCCGGCGGCGCTGGCGATCATGAGAACGGAAACCTACCCGCAGCTGGAGCAGCTGAACATGGCGATGAAAATTATTTACCAGGATACGCAGAACATTGTGGTGAGCAAGCCATGAACCTGATCAGCTTTGGCCTGATTTTCGTCGGCGTGATGCTCAACGTCGCCGCGCAACTGCTCATCAAGGCGGGCACCAACAACATCGGCTATTTCGAGTTCAGCCCGGAAAACATCCTGCCGGTCGGCTGGAAGCTGGCAACCGAACCCTTCATCATCGGCGCGATCACGCTGTATGCACTTAGCGTGGTTATCTGGATTCTGGCGCTGTCGCGCGTGCAGGTCAGCATCGCCTACCCGCTGCTCTCCATGGGCTATGTGGTGAACGCGGTCGCGGCCTGGTGGTTTTTCAACGAGACTTTCAACCCGTCCAAGGTGGCGGGCATCGGCGTGATCATCCTGGGCGTGATCATCATTTCCAGAGCATGAACGGGTTTCTGCCTTTCACCAAACCCTCGATAGACGAAGCCACCATCGCTGCGGTAGCCGAGGTGCTGCGCTCCGGTTGGATCACCGGCGGCCCGAAGGTGCAGGAATTCGAGCGCCAGCTCTCCGCCTATTTCGGCGGGCGCGCGGTGCGCACTTTCAATTCCGGCACCTGCACCATGGAAATCGCGTTGCGCATCGCAGGCATCGGGCCGGGCGACGAAGTCATCACCACGCCGATCTCCTGGGTCGCCACCGCCAACGTCATTCTCGAAGTCGGCGCGACACCCGTTTTTGCGGACATAGACCCGGTCACGCGCAATCTCGACCTCGGCAAAGTCGAGGCTGCGATCACGCCAAAAACCCGCGCGATCATTCCGGTTTACCTGTCCGGCTTGCCGGTGGACATGGATCGGCTGTACGCGCTCGCGGCCAAACATGGTCTGCGCGTGGTGGAAGATGCGGCGCAGGCTTTCGGCTCGCAGTGGCGCGGCAGGCGCATCGGCAGCTTTGGCGACTTTGTTTCGTTCAGCTTCCAGGCCAACAAAAACCTCACCACTGCCGAGGGGGGATGCCTGGTGCTGAACAGCGAAGCGGAGGCGAAGCTCGCGGAAAAATACCGGCTGCAAGGCGTGACGCGCAGCGGCTTCGATGGCATGGAAGTGGATGTGCTGGGCGGCAAGTTCAACATGACCGATATCGCTGCCGCCATCGGACTGGGGCAACTGCCGCAACTGGAAACCATTACCGCGCGCCGCCACAGCCTCGCCCAACAATATTTCGCCACTTTCGGTGCGGATTTTGAAAGGCAGACCGGCGTCCAGTTGCCGGTGCAGGATTTCCAGTGCGGAGGGGTGGCAGCGGAGGTGCCGGGTACCCACCGGCCCACCCCGTGCGGGTGTAATTCCAACTGGCACATGTTTCAGATCGTTTTGCCGCAAGAGGTGGCCCGCGCCGGATTCATGGAAAAAATGAAAGCGCGCAACATCGGCAGCGGCGTCCATTATCCGCCCATCCACTTGTTCAAACTCTACCGCGAGCGCGGCTTCCGCGAAGGCATGTTTCCGGTCGCGGAAAGCGTGGGCCGCCGCATCGTCACTTTGCCGCTGTTCCCGGCGATGGGCGAAGCGGATGTCGAGAGGGTATGCGCCGCCGTGCGGGATGTGCTGTGAGGGTATGCAGAGCTCTCGATTGATGCGGTTCGCAAGCTGTGCGTGTGCTGTTGGGGCGAATGCCCCTTACAGCCACGGCCTACCCCTTGCGGATGCACCGCATCCTACGTCCAGGCTACGACAATTTGGTGCCACAACGGAAAAGGGCCGCAAATGCGGCCCTTTTCCGTTGTGCGGTGCAAAAAAGTCAGGAGCGAGCCCGCCTCCGCGCCGTAAAGCCCAGCAACCCAAGCCCTGCCAGTAGCATCGCATACGTTTCCGGTTCTGGTACCGGCGAAGTTGGCTCCAGATGCTCGGTAGTACGAATGCCAAATGTAAATCCATGCCAATACTCGGGATCGGGAACAGTCCATGAAAACGTGGTATAGGTGCCAATGAACTGGATAGTCCCGGCGCCTTCAAAACCTCGAAGCACATTGCCAGGCAATTGTGACAATCTGTTATTACCACCTCCCCAGCAACAAGTTACCCCCTGACTTAAAATGGTAAATGGTGAATCAAAAACGTAAGTGGCTGAATCCCCACCTGATCCCAATGTTGTAACAGCCATGATTGGATCTTTGATGGCTTCTGACAGTGTTACACGGTAAGTCATGTTCTGTGTACCCACTAACTGAATGCCCTCGTAGGTTGAGACATTGTCCACCTGTGCGCTTGTATAAGCGCCTGTTGGATTCCACAGGTAATTACCGGTAACCCCCAAAAATGACCCATGCGCACCGGTTGAAGTTAGTGCATCAAAAGCTACCGTGACCGCCGGGCCGCTGCTCGGTGTAATAGTGCCTACTGCAGTGCCACCGCTTGGGTTCCAAGATGTCCAGTCAACATAGTAGTACGGAACAGCATATGCACTAAAAGAAACTGAAGAAAAAGCTAACGCTAATCCAAGATTAGTTAGGTAGCTACGGTTAAATATTTTCGTATGGGGCATTTCTTACTTTCCTCCGTGATTGGTGGTGGTGGCAGGGCAGGGCCGGGCCGGGTGATGTCTGTACGCGCGCTTTATATTCCGTTTTGCCAATGCGGTCAATTGTACTGGAGTACAGGTATACATTTTGTCCGGCTGGCCCGAGCGAATAACCCAGGGTGTTTGTGGGTGCGAATTCATTCGCACACAACCAATTCTTCGTGCGAATGAATTCGCCCCTATCAGCCCCAACCGGTAGATGCGGTGGTAACCGCATCGCTCGCGATTGATGCGGTTCACAAGTTCACCGCATCCTACGTCGCTACCGCGAGCGCGGCTTCCGCGAAGGCATGTTTCCGGTCGCGGAAAGCGTGGGCCGCCGCATCGTCACTTTGCCGCTGTTCCCGGCGATGACCGGCACAGATGTGGAGCGGGTGTGCGCGGCGATGTGGGAAGTCCTGGGGGATGGGTGACTTTCGCTTTTAACTTCAATTCCCAACATGTTACTATTTACCTTGGTCAATGAATGGATTGAGACGTTAAGAGCGCGAATCAGGAAACTCGGCATCACCTCTCCTGATTGTCGGCATTGCCAGAGAATTAAGCTGAATCACTACCGACGCCGACAGACAGGCGGAATGACGTGTCAAACTCAACACATCACCGCAGCCAACTAACATGGAGCTACATTATGGGAATCCGTTTCACGGGGAATAAGGCAATTTTTGGGTTGTTGGCTGTTCTGGTGGCGGGCGCATCCAATGCGGGCGCGGAACCGGATAAACATCCGGCAAAAAGCGGGAAATCCATCAATTATGACGAAATGGTACTCGTCCCCGCCGGAAAATTTGCCTTCGGAAAAGACAAGAAAGAGGCCACCTTGCCCGCTTTCACGATAGACAAGTACGAAACCACCAACAAACAGTACGCCAAGTTCAACTTGGATCACAAATACGATCCCACCATGGTCAATTTTCCCGTGACCATGGTTTCTTTTGAGGACGCCAAGAGCCATTGCGAGGCGCTCGACAAGCGCCTTCCTTCCGAGCAGGAATGGGAAAAAGCCGCCCGTGGCACAGATGGCAGAATCTATCCGTGGGGAAACGAATTTAAAGAGAGCTACGCAGTAACCAGCGAAACCGATTTCGAGGGCCATCCGCCACAACCGTTAAGGGTGGGGACACATGCAAAGGGGAAGAGCCCATATGGTGTTATGGATATGTCCGGCAACGTCTGGGAGTGGACCACCAGCTACGAAGAACGGTATGCCATTCTCAAGGGCGGGTCTTTTTTTGAGGATCGGGAGATGGCTGCCACCACCAGCAGGCTGCGCAGCATCCCCGATGACAGCAAGGATTATGTCGGGTTCCGCTGCGCCAAAGACGCAAAATAGCGAAGATCGGCACCCGGCTAAATATGCGGTTCGCAAGCCGGGTGTACGGGTTCTCTCGCTGGCTGGATTGGGTAACCAAACACGAAGCCGCATGCCCTGCCAGTGCAAGATGCAACCGAACCGCCCGCTTGGCCGCAACAAACAATCCGTTTAGCTTATGAAGATCAAACAATATCACTGGCACCATTTTTTTGGTGGAATCGCACTTCTCCTCCTGATCGTCCAGCTTCTCTCCGGGTCAGTTCTGACGCTGTTTTACTCGCCCCACCTGAATGAGGCGTATGCCAGCGTACAGTATCTCTACAACGAGCTGAGCGCGGTCGCGTGGGTCAGGGATACGCACCGCTGGGCCGCGCTGTTTCTGGTTCTTGCGGTAATCATGCATTTTATAAGGAGCTTTTTGAGGAAAGACTACCTTATCCGCGAAAGCAAGACAATGTGGCTGACCGGCATTCTCCTCTTCCTGCCCTTGCTGGGCTTCCTGGTTACCGGCTTTATCCTCCCCTGGGAATGGAGGGGGTATTGGTTTATGGAGATGGTGCCCAACTATGCGGGAGAAATCCCCCTGATCGGGCCTTCATTGAGCAAATTCCTCCTCGATGCCTTCACCATGCCCCGCGCGCTCGTGGTGCATGTGGTGATACTCCCCATCATCACGCTGGTGCTGATAGACATCCACACCCTGTCCAAGATCAAAAGAAGGGCGGGGGGGCTCTCGCTGTATCTCCGCGAACACGGCCTTTTCGCCACACCATTCCTGCTGATTATCGGCGCATTGGCCTACGCCCTGCCGATGCCCACCCAGGATCCCGCGATCATCCCCATGCCGCTCGAGGGCGAGCGCATTCCGACCGCAGAGTGGTTTGTCTTGATTTTCTATGCGCCTTATCTGTATTTCAAAGGGTTTATGGCAACCCTGTTCGGGTTCTATATCCCGTTTGTTATCTTCCTGATACTGGCGATGTTTCCGTATTTCCTCAAAATGAAAACCAGCCGGATCAGCGATAGAACGGGGCATGAGCCCCATGTTGCAGCCAGAAAAAAGAAAGTTATCGTGCGGTTGTTGGCACCCTTGCGCAAAGTGCTGGGTGAAAGGGTTCTGGTAAAGGCTGCGGGAGCCTTGACTGTATTTCTGGTGGCGATGGCCTTGTTTGTCCCGCTATATACGGTTTCCTACGCCTCGCCCACCATGGGCTGCAACTCGTGCCACAATCTTACCGCCGGGGTCCGGATGGGGCTGCCGCCCCCCACATTCAAGGACAGGGAACTCAATCCCAACCTTAAAGACAATACGTTTATGGTGGAACATTGGTTTTATCCGCAGGTTGTCTGGTAGCGACGGCTCTTGTTGCCGTTGTTGCCACCATGCGCTGAAAAGGGAAAACGATTGATGCAAAAACTGATCCGGGCACTTTTGTTGCTGACTCTCGCCGCCATTCTTGCCGGCTGCGACCGCTTGGGTTCGAGCGCACCCGATGAGGGGCCGGAAGCCGTCACGAAGCGTTTCTACGAACTGATCTCGGCATCGAAGATCGAGGGAGGATCCACTCCCGCCAGCGAAGCTTACAAGCTGATCAACAGCGAAACCGCCAACCTGAATGTGAACCAGTTTCTGGAGATCATCAAGAATTATCCGCCGGGGTTCAAGGTGGAAATCGGAAAAACCGAGGTAAAAGGAAACCAGGCCCTGGTTGCCATAAGCTACAAAATGCCTTCGAGCTTCGGGGGAGAGTACGCGGTTAACCAAGTTGTACCGCTCAATATTGATCCCGCCACCAAAACCTGGAAAATTGACTTTACCGGCGATACCCACGGTATGCAAAAAGATGAGGCAATAGCGGCAAGCAAACAGGAAGCCGCTCCAAAACAGGAGAAATAGCGATGGGCGTGGCCGAGCGAATCAAAGAGCAGGTCCGGTTGAAGAAAGGCAAGCCGATACCCGCGCACGTCAATTTCTTTTATTGCTTCGGCGGCTTTTCGCTGTTTCTCATCCTCCTGCAACTGGTTTCCGGGGTATTCGTGCTTTTTTTCTACACCCCCGAACCCGACAAGGCGCTGCAAAGCATCGCCCATTTGAGCAACGAGGTGCCGCTGGGGTGGCTGTTCCGAAACATGCACCGCTGGGCCTCAACCTTCCTGCTGGCAACCGTGCTCTCCCACATGTTCATCGTGTTTTATTTCAAGGCGTACCAGAACCCCAGGCAGTTCACCTGGCTGTCAGGGGTTTTTCAATTGCTCATGGTGTTCTGCCTGGTCATAAGCGGAATTATTCTTCCTTGGGACTGGAGGTCGTACTGGTCCTTTGCGATCTGGATGGATTATGTCAGAACATGGGCCGGGGGAGAGGCGATCCAGAATATATTGCTGGATAACTTTACCCTCAACCTGGCGTATTTTGTTCACATCCTGGCAATTCCGGCCATTCTTGCGATTTCCCTGGTTTTTCACTTCAAGATGGTGAAGAAGTACGGCATTTCGCAGCCCCTATAATTGGACGGGATGAGCGCAATGAAACACAAAGAGCCGGAAATCATCATGGAGTCCAAATACGCTCCTCCCTACCCGCAATCGTTCTACGCTTTTTGGCCGAAGCACGCAATGAAGGCGGGCGCGCTGATTTCGGCGATATTCGCCGCGCTGCTGCTGCTGGCTTTTCTGATCCAAGTGCCGATGGATCCATCCATGCCGCCATTGCCCGACGAGGGGATGTATGTCCCCTCTCCGGAGTGGTACCTGTTTCTTTTATTCCAGCCCTTCTGGTATCTGACGGGAGATAGCGTCAAATGGCTGTCGCTCTGGACGTTTTGGCTCCCTTTGCTGACGCTGGCTTTTTTGTTTGCGGTACCCGTCATTTTCAGAAAGCGAGCCGGCGACCAACCCAGATTGAGCGGTTCTGCCAAAATAAAGCTGATGGCTAGCGTCGGGCTGGCCTGGGTGGTTTTCATGGGATCCGTGGTGGGCAGCGGCGCACCCGCAAAAACTCTGGGTTGTCCGTCCTGCCACAACCCCAGCATGGGCGTCAGGCAAGCCCTGCCTCCCGCCGATGTCGGCGAGTATTACCGGAACGCGCGCCAGAAGCAGGTGGAAGTGGGTCGCTACAACATCGGCAGCGAGGGCCACGGCGGAGCGGAAGGCGGCTCTTACAAAGACGCGAACTGGCAGCTCAAACATTTTTACGAACCCACGATGACATGGTGATTTCACGCTGGCCCATCGCCGGAAAGATTAGTTTTTCGCCGAGCAGGGTTATTTTTGGCCTGGTTTTATTGTGCTGGGCACTTGCTAGCGGACGGGCGGCCTTGGCTGCGACCGACGGCATGCACGATCACGGCAAGGCGACCGTACAGTCCAAGACGACCGGCCCGGTCACCGAGATCGCCCTGCCGGAAGGAATGGGTGCGGCACAATCCATTGCCCTGGATCCGGCTGGCCGCATCTGGTTTACCGAGAAAGTCGGCAAGACGCTGGCCGCCTACGACCCTGAAACAAAGAAATTTGCCACCTACCCCCTCCCCGCCTCCTGGGGGAAAATGGGGTTTTCAGATATTACCGCGAGCGCGGATGGCGCAATCTGGTTTACCGTGACCCGGTGGGCAGAAGGTGTGGACGAACCCTATCTGCTGGGGCGTTTTACGCCTGCGGACGGGTATTTCACCAAGTATGCCCTTCCCAACAAATCCATCCCGGAAGAGCTGATTATTGACTCCAATGGGCTGATATGGTTTTTGGCTTCCAACAAAAACAGCCTCTACCGCATAGACCCCAAAACTTTCGCGTTAAAGGGCTATCCCATCCCGACCGCCAACGGCCACCCGAGAAGCCTGGCTGTCGCCCCGAACGGGCACATCTGGTTTGTCGAGGCCACCGCCAACAAGATCGGGGAATTTGTTCCCGGCCAGGAGGTATTTCACGAATACGAAGTGCTCACCTCATTCGCCAACCCGGGAAAGATCTCCATCGGCAAAGATGGCAGAGTCTGGTTCGTGGAAATGACGGCGAACAAGATCGGCGCGTTTACTCCCGGCCAGAACCGGTTTGATGAATTCAACATCCCCACGCCGAACAGCTCCCCGGTCGCGCTCGCGAACGACGACGCAGGAAACATCTGGTTTCTGGAGTACAAGGGCAACAAAGTTGGCGCCTTTAACCCGCAGTCGGCAACCATCCGCGAGTTCGACATCCCCACTTACAACAGCCTGCCCGCAGAAATTGTCGTGGACCGCAAACGCTCGCAGATATGGTTCACCCAGAGCGCCACGGAAGCGAAACGGCTGGGCATGCTTTCCATGAGCGAAGCGCTGGCGACAGCCAGACAGGACCATGTTCCGCACGGTGCGCCCACCGCGAAGAGCGATGGTGAAAGCGCGTTGAAATGGCCGCTTGCGCTTGCGGCGCTCGCAGTTCTTGCGGTGCTGGGGGTGTGGTTTGCCAGAAGATCGCGCAAGATCGCCCACCCGTAATGCCAACCATGATCCGCGTTGCCCCGCTCGAGGCCGGCAACCTTAACCCGTGCATTACCCGGAGGGCGGTAGCCTTCCTGTGGCTGATTTTCGGGATCCTGCTATGTTCTCCTTCCTGGGGGGCAGATGCCTTCAAGCCTTTTACGATACCCACCGCCCATGCTTTTCCGACGCGGATAGCGGTAGATAAATCTGACGCAATCTGGTTTATCGAATCGAACTACAACAAGCTCGGGAAATTCCATATCGGTAAAAGCGCGTTTTCCGAATATGCCATTCCCACCCCCTCCAGCATCCCCTCGGATGTCGTCGCCAGCAGTTCCGGAAAGGTGTGGCTGACAGAAGCCCACGCCAACCAACTCGGCGTTTTTGACCCCGCCTCTTCGTCGTTCAAGGAATACGACATCCCGACCATAGAAAGCCTGCCTTCCAGAATCGCGGTTGATCCCGCAGGCAATATCTGGTTCACCGAGTTTTATGGCAACAAAATCGGGATGTTCGATCCCCGGCGCGAAATGTTCAAGGAATACCCCGTCCCCACGCCATCCAGCCGCCCGGCTGGCATAGTCGCGGACAAAAAGGGATTGATATGGTTTCTTGAAACCCAGGGCAACAAACTGGGCAGATTGAACCCGAAAGATGGAACCCTGCGCGAGTTCGAGTTGCCGACTCCGCACGAATCCCCGCGCGACCTCGCCCTGGATAAAAATGGGGCACCCTGGTTTGGCGGGCATATGGGGCGTAACCTGATAACGTTTAATCCCGCCACCTCAAAATTCAAATCCTTTCCCATGCCGGGCGGCAGCGTGATCGAAACGCTGACTGTTGCGGCGGACGGGAAAATATATTTCTCGCTCAAAACCAGCAGCAGGATCGGGGTATTTGACCCAACCAACCGCAAGTTTCTCGAGATTGATGTGACTGTGGGAAAGAGCCAGCCTAACGGAATTGTTACCGATTCCAGAGGAAACATCTGGTTTGCCGACACCGAAAAAAATATTCTTCTCGGAATGGATGCGGCTGCGGTGCAGAAACTGTGGTTAAAATGAACCCTTACGGCAACATTGAGCCAAGAGCACGTCAACCATGAAAAAATTGCTGTGGGCTGCGGGGTTGTTTGGTTTTGTGGTTGTGGCGATAGCGGCAGTGCTGCTGGTGCCCAACCCGCTGGGCGCGAAAGCGCTGGCGGAAGCCAAGTATCAGGGCTATCTCCCCTATACCCAGGATGAAGCGGTAACCATCGCCTATAGCCGCTGTTCAACCTGCCACAGCGCGGACAAAATGCTCCGCTACTGCGCCCGGTGCGGCCCGCCTTTCATTGTCGTTTCTCACTCGATGAAAAAATACGTGGAGCTGACCAACCAGAAGGGCGCAAACACCAGGCCGTTTTCCGATGCGGAGCTGGTTGCCATCACGCAGGTCTGGAACGGCCTGGTCGGAAACTGGGAAGCCGGGTGGGGCGCAAAGAATATCAAGAAATTATTGCAAGGCGATGCTGCGCTGATCCGCCTGCTCGATACCCCGCTGGAAGGAAGGCCGATTGAGCTGGCGCTGAAAAACAAGAGCGCACCCGGCGCCCACAAGGAATAGTTCAGCTCCAACGCGCCGTTTTTATTGCCGGTGCCGCTCTTGTTCCCGGTTTCTGGAAGCGCACCAGGATTCCGCCGCGATGAAAGCCACTCTCGCCGGAAGCGCGTGGCTTATTTCAGATTCAACACATCCTGCATGTCGTACATGCCCGCCGCACTGGCGTGCAGGAAGCGTGCGGCGCGCAGCGCGCCGAGCGCGAAGGTGGCGCGGCTGCTGGCCTTGTGGGTGATCTCGATGCGCTCGCCGGTGCCCGCAAACAGCACGGTGTGATCGCCCACGATGTCCCCGCCGCGCACGGTGGCAAAGCCGATGGTGGAAGGGTCGCGTTCTCCGGTCACGCCTTCGCGCCCGTACACGGCGCATTGCGCGAGGTCGCGCCCCAGCGTCTTTGCGATCACCTCGCCCATGCCCAGCGCCGTGCCGGAAGGCGCATCCACCTTGTGGCGGTGGTGCGCTTCGATGATCTCGATGTCGTAGCCGTGGCTCAATACTCTGGATGCCATTTCCAGTAGCTTGAAGGTGAGGTTCACGCCCACGCTCATATTGGGGGCGAACACGATGCCGATCTGCTGTGCCGCGCTGCCTAGTTGCGCCTTTTGCTGCGCGCTGAAGCCGGTGGTGCCGACGACCATGTTCACGCCGAGCTGCTGGCAGATTTCCAGGTGACGCAGCGTGCCTTCCGGGCGGGTAAAGTCTATCAGCACGTCCGCGCCTTGCAGCGCGGCAGCCGCGTCGGCGGTGACCTTGACGCCGCACGCGCCACCGGCCAGCTCGCCGACATCTTTGCCCAGCAAGGGGCTGGCACCGTGCTCCAGCGCCGCGTGCAGCGCGAGGTCGCCCGCTTGCAGCACCCCCTCCAGCAATGCCCGGCCCATGCGCCCGCCGCTACCGGCGATGACTACCTTGATGTTGCTCATCGCTGCTCCTGTTTGCTGGCGGAAGGCTCTGCCGGCAAAGGCGCGGTTGCCGCAGCCAGCGGCGGCATGTCGCCATCATCAATGCGCGCCAGGCGTTCGCCGTCGAAATGCAGTGTCAGGCGCTGCTTGTCAACCAGCTTCCCGCCCTGCTCGAAACGGTATACGTAGTCCCATCGGTTGGCGTGAAACGGGTCGCTGACCAGCGGCGTGCCCAGCAGGGCGCGCACCTGCGAGCGCGTCATGCCCGGCTTGAGCCGCTCGCGCATCTCCTGGGAAATCAGGTTGCCTTGGCGGATTTCGATCTTGTGCGGGGCAAACGTGAACAGCTTGGGCATGGCCATTTCGCTGCACGAGGCAAGCAGGAGCGAAATTGGAAGAATGAAGAGTTGAGTGCGCATGGAGTAGGTTCTATGCCAAAACGGCAGCATGATACATCAAGCTGCGAGCCCCAGCATTTCTGCCGCGTGCTTGCGCGTGGTTTCGGTGATCTTCAGCCCTCCCAGCATGCGCGCGATTTCCTCCACCCGCTCGGGCTTTTCCAGCACGCAGATTGAGCACAGTGTGGCGCCATCGCGCAAAGATTTATTCACCTGCCATTGCGCGTCCGCCCTTGCCGCCACTTGCGGCAGATGCGTCACGCACAGCACTTGGTGGCGCTGCCCCAGCCGCTTCAGCAATTGCCCGACCACCTCCGCCACGCGCCCGCCGATGCCGCTATCTACTTCGTCGAATATCAGGGTAGGCACGCTCGCCAGACGGCTTACCGCCACCTGAATCGCCAAGCCGATGCGCGACAGTTCGCCGCCAGAAGCAATCTTCGCCAAACTGCGCAGCGGAGCGTCCGGGTTGGCCGCAATCTGAAACTCGATGTTCTCCAGCCCGTGCTGGCCGCCTTCCTGCACCGGCGTCAGCGCGACGGCAAAGCTGCCACCCTGCATGGCCAGCACCTGCATCGCGGCGGTGATTTCGTGCGACAATTTTTCCGCTGCCCGTTTGCGAGCCGCGCCGAGTTTTTTCGCCGCAGCCAAATATCTTGCATGTGTGGCAGCATCCTGTTGCGCCAGCGCGGCCAGGTCGGCCTCTCCGCCGAGCACGCCAAGGCGCGCCACGATGTGCTGAAAGGCGGACGGCAGTTGTTCCGGGGAGACGCGATATTTGCGCGCCGCATCCACCACTGCGGCGATGCGCTGCTCCTGCTCGCGCAGGCGCGCGGGATCGGCATCCAGTTTTTGCTGGTAATGGCGCAGGGCGTAAACCGCCTCCTGCAATTCGTTCTGCGCGCTTTCCAACAGAGCGAGCGTGTCATGCAGGGAGGCGTCAAACTCGGCGCCAGCGCGCACTTTCGATGCCAGCAGGTTCAGTTGCGCAAGACAGGAGGTATCGGCCTCGCCCAGCACTTCCACCCCGAACTGCGCGGTTTCCTGAAGGCCGGCGACATGGGACAGGCGCGCGTGATCCGCTTGCAGTTCGCCCCACCCGGCAGCGTCGAAATTCAGCGTCTCCAGTTCCCGCCGCTGGAAGCGCAACAATTCGCGCTCGGCGGCCACCGCTTCGGCGTTTTGCTCCAGTTGCGTGCGGCGGCGGCAGATCGTTTGCCACTCGCGGAACAGGTGGGCCAACTCTTCAGCGTCTTGCCCCAGCCCGCCGTAGCCATCCAGCAGCTCGCGCTGCGCCTCGGGGCGCAGCAGGGATTGGTGGGCGTGCTGGCCGTGGATGTCGAGCAGGTGGTCGCCCGCCTCGCGCATCTGTTGCAGCGTGGCGCTGCGCCCGTTGATAAAGCCGCGCGAACGCCCGCCGCTATCCAGCACGCGGCGCAATTGGCACTCTCCCGCATCGCCTTCCAGCGCCTGCTCGCGCAACCACGCCTGCAAACCGGACAAGCCGGAAATATCAAACCCCGCGCTGATTTCGGCGCGCTCGCAACCGTTGCGCACCATGGACGCATCGCCGCGCTCGCCCAACGCCAGCGACAAGGCATCAACCAGAATGGATTTGCCCGCGCCGGTTTCTCCGGTAAGCGCGGTGAATCCTGAGGAGAAATCAAGCTCGAGGGAATCAACGATGACAAAATCGCGGATACTTAAGAATTTCAGCATGGGAGCAGAATTGTGGGACGCCCGTCATTCCCGCGCAGGCGGGAACCCGGGGCTTTTATCCAATACGCTTGCTCGATGCTGCCCCCGCATTGCGGGGGATTTTTTTATTGGCTGGATTCCCGCCTGCGCGGGAATAGCGAACATGGAGTTTTGGGCAAAGTGATTCAAAGCGTCTTGTTCCAATGCAGCTTCTCGCGCAGGGTATGGTAGTAGCTGTGCCCAACCGGGTGCAGCAGGATGACCGGCCTGGAATAGCTGGTAACTTCCAGCTTGTCGCTGCCCTGCAAATCATAGTGAGTGTGGCTGTCGAGACGCACGCGCACGGCGTGGGCGCCGTGCAGCAGGATTTCCAGCCGCGATTCGCTCTTCAGCACGATGGGGCGGTTGCTCATGGTGTGCGGGCACACCGGCACCAGCGCGATGAGGTTGAGGCCGGGATGCAGGATGGGCCCGCCGGCGGAAAGCGAGTAGGCGGTGGAGCCGGTTGGAGTGGCGACAATCAGTCCGTCCGCGCGCTGGTTGTAAAGATATTCGCCGTCAATGCGCACCTCGAACTCGATCAGGGTGCTGACGTTGCCGCGATGCACCACCACCTCGTTGAGCGCCAGCGCATCAAACACCTTCTCGCCGCCGCGCAGGATGCGCGCGTCCAGCAACATGCGCTGCTCGGTGACATACTTTCCTTCCAGCATATCGGAGATGGTCTGCTGCATGGTGCCCAGCGAGACATCGGTAAGAAAGCCCAGTCTCCCCTGGTTCACTCCCGCCAGCGGAATGCCGAAGGGAGCCAGGGTGCAGGCGATATTCAGCAAGGTGCCGTCGCCGCCCAGCACGATAGCCAGATCAATGGCGCCTTCCATCTCACGTAGCGACAGCACAGGATAATCGCACCGGTCTATATGCCGGGCGGTAATGTTATCCACCACCACGTTCACCCCCTTCCCGGAAAGAAAGGCGGCCAGCCGCAGCAGCGGCTCGGTGATTTCCGGCGTCTTGTATTTGCCGATCAGGGCGATGGTGCGGAAAGGGAATTTCATGGCGGAAAGGGAATGACCTTTATGGGATGCCGGTGTGCGCGATTAAACCATATCGCCACCACGTTGACAAAGCGGCAATGGGCGGCACGATGGTAGAATGAAACATGCTCAACGAACGCGCGCAAATTCTGCTCAAGACCCTGGTGGAACGCTACATCAGCGACGGCCAGCCGGTCGGCTCGCGCTCGCTGCAGCAATATTCCGGGCTGGATGTCAGCCCGGCCACCATCCGCAACGTGATGGCCGACCTCGAAGAAATGGGGCTGATCAGCAGCCCGCACACGTCCGCAGGTCGCGTTCCCACGGCGCTGGGTTACCGGCTGTTCATAGATACGTTGCTGGTGGTGCAACCGCTGGACGAGGCGCGCATCCGCTTGCTGAAATCCCATTTCCAGCCGGACAACCCTTCGCGCCTGCTGTTGCAGGCTTCCAACCTGCTTTCCGAGCTCACCCATTTTGCCGGCGTGGTGGCCACCCCGAAGCGGGCCGCCATCACGGTGCGCCAGATGGAGTTTCTGCGTTTGTCGGAGAAAAGGGTGCTGCTTATCATCGTCATGCCGGACGGCGAAGTGGAAAACCGCGTGCTGCTCACCGAAAAGGACTACAGCCAACAACAACTGACCGAGGCGGGCAATTTCCTCAACCAGCATTACGCCGATTACGCTTTCCAGGACATCCACCAGCGGGTGCAGGCGGATTTGCACCAGTTGCACCACGACATGACCGCGCTGATGACTGCCGCGATGGCGGCGAGCGATGCGGCGCTGGCGCGCAAGAACGAGGATTACGTCATCAGCGGCGAGCGCAACCTGCTGCACATCAACGATCTGTCCTCCAACATGGACAAGTTGCGCGGCCTGTTCAATCTGTTCGAGCAAAGAACCGAGCTGCTGCAACTGCTGAATGCCAGCCGCAACGCACCGGGCGTACATATTTTCGTCGGCAACGAATCGGGCCTGGCAGGGCTGGATGAATGCAGCGTGGTCAGCGCATCCTATGCGGCCAACGGTCAGGTGGTCGGCACGCTGGCGGTGGTCGGCCCCAAACGCATGAGCTACGAAAAAGTGGTGCCGATCGTGGACGTCACGGCCAAGCTGCTCAGCAGCGCCTTGTCGCTGCATTGAGCCCAGATAATCCGTAAGAACCAAACCAGTTCCTTCCCCCTTGCAGGGGGAAGGCCAGGATGGGGGTAGAACAGTGGAGCGATAACATTTCTACCTCATCCCCAACCCTCCCCCTGGTGCGTGGTTGTTGCCGCTGTGTCAACTCCGCACGCAACTTGTTGCGTAGCGGATTGCCTGCCTTTGGTATCGGCGGCTTTACAACCACGGCCTCCCCCTTGCGGGGGCAAGGGGGAGGGGATATTTTAGCTCCGGCTCGCCCGGCTTAAGATAAAGGGCGCCTCTAAAAATTCAGAGTTCGCCCAAATGCCCCACGAGGGGACGCCGATCCGCTACGGGCAAAAGCAGCCCGTGCGGAGTCGTCAGCAAGGCGCAGAAAAAATTTCGCAGCGCCGCATATGGTTGATATGTCAGCAAGAAATTTTTTCTGCAACGCAGCAGTTGGGATGAAATGTGAATTTTTAGAGGTGCCCTAAAACGAATGGCCTACCAACCCGAACCCTCTTACACCCACGGCAATCCCGCCAAAACCGCCGTGCTGCTGGTCAACCTCGGCACGCCGGACGCGCCCACCCCGCAGGCGGTTAAAACCTACCTGCGCGAATTTTTGAGCGACCCGCGCGTGGTGGAAATCCCCAGGCCGATCTGGTGGCTGATCCTCAACGGCATCATCCTCAACACGCGCCCGAAAAAATCTGCGGCAAAATATGCCAGCATCTGGCTGCCGGAAGGATCGCCGCTGCTGGTGCATACCGAGCGTCAGACCACCCTGCTGCAAGGCTATCTGGGGGAAAGAACCAAAGGCGCGCCGCTGCTGGTGGAGTACGCCATGCGCTACGGCAACCCTGGAATCCCCGAAGTGCTGGCAAAGCTCAGGCAGCAAAACTGCCAGCGCATCCTGCTGGTGCCGCTCTACCCGCAATATGCCGCCAGCACCACCGCCACCGCGTGCGATGTGGTGTTCGGCGAGATGCTGCGGATGCGCAACCTGCCCGCGCTGCGCGTCATAAAAAACTTCCACGACCATCCCGGCTACATCGCCGCCAGCGCGCAGAACATCCGCGACTACTGGACGCTGCACGGTCGCCCGGACAAGCTGGTGATGAGCTTCCACGGCTTGCCGCGCCTGATGCTGGACAAGGGCGACCCCTACCACTGCGAATGCCGCAAGAGCGCCCGCCTCATCGCGGAAGCACTGGAACTGGCCGACGACCAATACCTCGTCAGCTTCCAGTCGCGCCTCGGTCGCGCCGAGTGGCTCCAACCTTACACTTCGGCGACGCTCAAGGAACTGGGCCAGAAGAAAACCGGGCGCGTGGACGTGGTGTGCCCCGGCTTTGTGGCCGACTGCCTGGAAACGCTGGAAGAAATCGCGCAGGAAGGCAAGGAAGATTTCCTGCATGCGGGTGGCGGCGAATACCACTACATTCCCTGCCTCAACCAGCGCCCGGACTGGATCCATGCGCTCACCGACTTGGTGCTGGACAACCTGCACGGCTGGCTGGACCAGCCGGATCGCGCCGAACTCGAGCAAAGCCGTTTGCGCGCGCTGGCCGCAGGCGCAAAGGCCGGGTAGTGCGTACGTTTACCCCCAAAACCGTAATTGATCCACGAATCGACTCTCGCAGGGATATTGCCCGAGGGCAATAACTCGCAAAAACACGGAAGGCACGAAATAAACCAATCAGTCACCTGACTGTGGCAACTCACCCGCCAAGCCTCGCGCAGTAGGCTGGGGTGAGGTATGAACCCCAGCGTCTCAGGGGGTATGTTGCTGGGGTTCGTACCTCACCCCAGCCTACGTACTCCCCCTGCAAGGTGGAGGGGACATTTTGGCTAATGGACAATCCAGGATTAATACCCTGTCTTGCGGGTGAAATCCGGATTACGCTTGTTATCGAACTTCGATCACCGCGTTACCGGCGGCTAACAGATCTCGTAACGAAGGCGCAATTCTGGAAAATGTATCGAGTAATGTTGCCTTACGGCAATTGCCGAGGCGAACCCAGGCAACTTGTGGAGGAATACTGCCATAGTGATTGGCAAGAATCTGGAAATCTTCATCTTTGGTGATGATTGTCATGCCGCGCTCTTTCGCATACTGCCAGATTATGCTGTCGTTAGCCGCATCCAACCCGACATCCAGTACATGGCAGCACTCCCATCCGTTGGCGGATAGGTAGCGTGCCAGCGCCACAGGCAGTTGATTGTCCACCAGCAAACTCATGCAGCGATCAGAATGGCGTGATCGGTTTGTATTGCCGCGTATTCGAGCGAAGCCAGAATGTCGCTCTCTTCAAGAAAAGGATAGTCTGCCAGAATTTCCTGATGCGATGCGCCCGACCCCAGAAGGCTGATGATGTCAGAAACCCGTATCCGCAAGCCACGGATGCAGGGGCGCCCGCCACATTTGCCGGGTTCGATGGTAATTCGATCAAGCAGACTTGTTTTCAAGGTAAGCTCCTGCACAGAATTGTGTGCGTAAGTATGCGGCTCATCTATATTCAAGGCAAGGGGGCATTCAAGGGGACATCCTGGGTTTATGTGCCTTGGCAGGACGTGGTGCTGAATGTTTCCCTGGCGGGCGATACGCTGGCGGCGTGAGCTGCGGACGCATTCTTCCTGTTGCCAGCTTCGAGCCTCCAGGCTTTCGCTCCGTCAAGCCCACCCTTCCCGCGCTTGCTGCCTTATGTACACCTGTACTTCAGTACAATGGCTTTTCCCGCCAATCTCGCGTACAACCTCCCCGGCAGTTTGTTTCACAACCTATCGAGAACAACCAACCAACAACATGGAGAGGTAGCAACAATGAGCACGAAATTCACGCAACTCAAACGCGCCGCGATCCTGCTCGCCGCGATTTCTGCGGCTTCCGTTCCGGCGATGGCACGCGCGGACTGGACGATTACCAATCTTGGCACTCTGGGCGGGATGTACAGCTACGCTTGGGGCGTCAACGATTCCGGGCAGGTGGCGGGATATTCAAACACTGCGGGCGGCACCAATCATGCCTTCATCACCGGCGCCAACGGTGTGGGCATGACCGACCTTGGCACCTTGGGCGGAGCCAGCATGGCCAACGGCATCAACGCTTCCGGGCAGGTGGTGGGATGGTCGTACACTGCGGGCAATGCCTCCTTCCGTGCCTTCATCACCGGCACCAACGGCGCGGGCATGACCGGCCTCGGCACTCTGGGCGGATCAGGTAGCCACGCCCACGGCATCAACGATGCCGGGCAGGTGGTGGGAGGGGCGTACACTGCGGGCGATGCCTCCTACCATGCCTTCATCACCGGTGCCAACGGCGCGGGTATGACCGACCTCGGCACCCTGGGCGGATCAACCAGCTACGCCCACGGCATCAACAATTCCGGGCAGGTGGCGGGATATTCGGCCATTGCGGGCAATGCCTCCTACCATGCCTTCGTCACCGGCGCCAACGGCGCGGGCATGACCGGCCTCGGCACTCTGGGCGGATCAGCAGGTAGCCACGCCTACGGCATCAACGATGCCGGGCAGGTGGTGGGAGGGGCGTACACTGCGGGCAATGCCTCCTACCATGCCTTCATCACCGGCACCAACGGCGTGGGTATGACCGACCTCGGCACCCTAGGCGGGGTAATGGGCCAAGCCTATGACGTCAACAATTCCGGGCAGGTGGTGGGATGGTCGTACACTGCGGGCAATGTCTGGCATTCCTTTCTCTACAGCAACGGCGCGATGATTGACCTCGATCTGCTGGTATCGGTCGCTGCGGCGGGATGGAGCAGTCTAACGGCCAGGGACATCAACAATAACGGGCAGATCGTGGGACATGGATACCTGAACGGCTCCTACCATGCATTTTTGCTTCAGGACGTTGCGCCGCCGGTTACTTCCGCCGTCCCCGAACCGGAAACCTACGCCATGCTGCTGGCTGGCCTCGGGCTGTTGGGTTTTACCGCAAGGCGCAGGAAACAGGCCGCTTAAGCCGGTTTACTCTCCCCGAACAACCCCGCTGCGGCGGGGTTTGTTTTGTCTTGAAGACCGGCATGCCGAGCGAGGAAGTGCGTGCAGGTGCTGTTGCGGCAATCCTGTGTCAGGCGTAGCATCGTCCATGCAACCCAGCCCCGTAGGGCGCAATAACCAACGGGCATTGCGCCGCATGAGTAGCGGCCAACCATCCGGTGCAATGCGCTACGCTTATTGCACCCTACGCGGGTTGAGTTTGTCGAAGTGCAATTTTTAGAAGTACCCAATCATAAATTCGCGCAACCCGGAACCCTACAGGAGAAGAAATCATGGCTACCCCTATCCAACCGGAAGTCCAGCCCGAAAAAATTTCGTGCAGCCTGTGCCGCAAGGAAATTCCCTTGAGCGCGGCCCTGACACCGCAAGGCGCCGATTATGTCGGTTACTTCTGCGGCATTGAATGCTACGATGAATTTGCCGGGCAGAAAAAATCCGGCACGCCGGAAAAACCTCACAAATAATTTTCCAGCAGGTATTGCGCTGCCTCGTGCGCTCCGGTGGCGAGGGGGCGCGGCGGCGCGGGCATGCGCCAGACTTGCGCGAGCAAATCCTCTAGATCGCCGGTAAGCAAGCGCTCGCGCTCCACTTCGGCACATACACCGTTCCGCTCCAGCCAATTGACCAGACAGGGTTCCTCCGGCCAATCCTTGCGAGCCACATACAGCACCGGCACACCGGCGCAAGCGGCCTCGACAAAAGTGCCGTAACCCGGCTTGGTCAACACCGCATCGCACGAAGCCAGCACATCGCCAAACGCCACTTCCAAGCCTTCCAGCGTCGGCATGTCGTCGCGCTCCACTCCCCACGCTTGCGGGACGATCCAGCGAGTTTCGGGCAAGCGCGGCCAGCGTTCCACCGGCAAACGGAACTCCATGCCGCCCATTGCCACCAGCACCAGCCTCTCTTCATTTTTCAGCTGCAATTTTTCCGCGAGCAGCGCGCGCCGGTTGCAGCCCGCCTGCGCGACCGGGCCGATGCTGCGCGCGTTGGCAATATCCGCCATCGGCAGGGCTGGCTCAAATTTCAGAAAGCATTTTGCGCTGCTGTACGCTTCCAGCATCTGCGCGTAGATTGCGTCGCAGGCCGCATCCTCCGCGCAGTAATGGCGGTAAATGTCCGCCCAGTTCAGGCTGCACATCGCCACCGCAGGCACACCGGCCACGCTTGCGGCGGCTAACGAGAGATAGGACACGTTGGCGAGCAGCAGATCGGGTTGCAGCGCGCGCATGGCCTCCGCTTCACGCGCCACTTTTTCATTCCAGCAGGCATGGAAGGCGCGGTATGCCAGGGCGCTTTTTTCCGCTTCCACGTCCACCGCGTTCGCCATCTGCATGCCGAAATCGAACGCAGCCGGGATGTGCCGAAAGTCGCAGCGGAATCGCTGTTGCAGGAGGGAGTAGGGTGCGGCGGTGCGCAGCGTGGCGCGCAGGCCAGGAATGCGTTGCGCCAGCTCGTTCATCACCGGCGCGGTCTGGGCGATGTGGCCGTAGCCGTGCGAGGAAATATCAATGAGCAGGTGCGGCATCAAGCGACGGCAGGCACTGCCTACAGGCGGATGAAGTGTTCGCGATAATGCTTCATCTCTTCTATGGATTCATAAATATCGGCCAGCGCCTCGTGCTTGCCATGCTTCTTGATCCCCTGCGCCACTTCCGGCTTCCAGCGCCGCGCCAGTTCCTTGAGGGTGCTGACATCGAGGTTGCGGTAGTGGAAATAATCTTCCAGTTGCGGCATCCAGCGCGCCAGAAAGCGCCGGTCCTGGCAGATGGAGTTGCCGCACATCGGCGTGGTGCGGGCCGGGACGTGTTCCTTGAGAAACTCTAGCATGCGCGCTTCCGCGCCCGCTTCGTCCAGCGTTGACGCCTTCACTTTGTCTATGAGACCGGATTTGCCGTGCGTGGATTTGTTCCAGGAATCCATGCCGTCCAGCGCGCTGTCCGGCTGGTGTACCACCAGCACCGGCGCTTCGGCGATAATTTCGAGCTGGCTGTCGGTGATGACGATGGCGACCTCGATGATGCGGTCAGTATCCGGAGATAACCCGGTCATCTCCAGGTCTATCCAGGCAAGGTGGTTTTGGTTTTGTGCCATAATTGACGGCGTCGCGTTCAGAACTCGAGAGTGCTTATTGTGTCACACTGGCGCACGCTGACGCCATCCGAAATTATGACCGCTTCCCTGTTTTCCGCCCTGTTTATCGCGATGCTGGCTCTGGTTACGCTGATCAGGCTGTGGCTGGCGCAGCGCCACCTCGCCCACATTGCCGCCCACCGCGCCAGCGTTCCCGAAGCTTTCCGCGCGCAGATCGGGCTGGATGCGCACCAGAAAGCGGCAGACTATACCGGCGCAAAAGTTCGCCTTTCCATGCTGGCTATCCTGTTCGATGCGGCGCTGTTGCTCGCCTTCACCTTGGGCGGCGGCATACAGCAAATTGCCGGTTGGGGGCCGCACATTTTCGACGACCCGCTCGCGCAGGGCATGGCCGCCATCGTTCTGGTATTGCTGCTTTCAACCTTGCTGGAGTCGCCGTTCGACCTGTACCGCACTTTCGTGATCGAGGCGCGCTACGGGTTCAACAAGATGACTTTGGCGCTGTACCTGGGCGATGCGCTGAAAAGCCTGCTGCTCGGCGCTTTGCTGGGCTTGCCGCTGCTGTTCGGAGTGTTGTGGCTGATGGGGCGGATGGGCGGCAACTGGTGGCTGACCGTGTGGGCCGTGTGGGTGACCTTCAACCTGTTGCTGCTGTTCATCTATCCCTCCTTCATCGCGCCGCTGTTCAACAAATTCCAGCCGTTGCAGGACGAAGGGCTCAAGGCGCGCATCGAAGCGCTGCTCGGGAAATGCGGCTTCACCGCGAGCGGGCTGTTCGTGATGGACGGCTCGCGGCGCAGCACCCACGGCAACGCCTACTTTACCGGCTTCGGCAAAACCAAGCGCATCGTCTTTTTCGATACGCTGCTATCGAGGTTGACGCCCGCCGAAATCGAGGCGGTGCTGGCGCACGAGCTCGGCCATTTCAAACGCCGCCACGTCATGAAGCGCATCCTGTTTACCTTTGCCTTGAGCCTGGGGTTTTTGTGGCTGCTGGCGCAGCTTATGCGGGCGGACTGGTTCTATCAGGGGCTGGGGGTGACCGCCCCTTCCACCGCGCTGGCGCTGCTGCTGTTCTTCATGGTGCTGCCGGTGTTCGGTTTCCTGCTGAACCCGCTGACGAGCCATTTTTCGCGCCAGCACGAGTACGAGGCGGATGCATATGCCGCGCAGCAAACCGATGCGCGCGATCTGGCCAGCGCGCTGGCAAAGATGTATCAGGACAACGCTTCGACGCTGACCCCCGACCCCTTGTACTCTACGTTTTACGATTCGCACCCACCCGCGCTGATGCGCATCTCTCACCTGACGATCGCGGCAGAAGCCGGGCAGTAATGATGAATTGCCCGCGCCGCGACCGTTCCCTCACCCCCGTCCCCCCTCTGATGGAACTACTAGCCACTCCGCTAAACCGCCAAAAAACGGCGGCCAAGCGGCTGGTTATCCAGATAGGAGAGGGGTACGGTTCGTCGCTACGCGAGATTCACACTAAAGGAGCCATGCCATGAAGAACATTGCCGCTTTGCTGTTGTGCTGCGCCGCCTCCGCCCAAGCCGCGCCTTTCGCGGAAGGCGACCCGCAAGCCGGAAAAAAATTATTTGACCAGTACGATTGCAACAGTTGCCACAAGGATAAAGTGGGCGGCGACGGCAATGCGATTTTTACCCGCCCCGACCGCAAAGTTTCCAGCCCGAAAAAAATGATCGAACAAATGACCCAGTGCTCTGGCGCACTGGGCAAAAAGCTCTCCAGTCAGGAGCAGCAACATCTCGGCGCCTATCTCAACCAGAGTTTTTACAAACTCAAATGAGACGCTGCAAAAAATTCGCTGCGCTCCATCTGCGCTCGCGACGAATTTTTACGGCCCTTGAGCGCCGGGTAAACTTGAAAGTGTCGCTGGTAATGGTTTCCTAGTGGCGCCGGAACAGCCCACCCTTCAAGGCCAGGTGGTGGCCGCCTTCAGCCGCCAGCACCTGGTCGAATTGCCCGGCGGAGAACTGCTGCCCTGCCTGACGCGCGGCAAAAAAAGCTTGGTAGCATGCGGCGATCTTGTCTGGTTGCAGCGCACGGCGGATAACCAGGCCGTCATCGAAGAAATCGCGCCGCGCAAAACCCTGCTGCACCGCTCCGACGCATACCGCGAAAAACTCATCGCCGCCAATGTCAGTCAGATCATCGTCGTGGTGGCGGTCGAGCCTTCCTTCGATGACGAGTTGCTGGCGCGCTGCCTGGTGGCTGCGCACGACCAGAAACTGGAAACCTTGATCCTGTTGAACAAGTGCGATCTCGCCACACAGGCCGATGCGGCGCGCGCGCAACTCGCGCCCTACCGCGACATCGGTTACCGGGTGGTAGAGCTTTCCGCAAAAACGGATGCCACGTCGCTGCTGCCCTTCCTGCATGGCCATACCAGCGTACTGGTGGGGCAATCCGGCATGGGCAAATCCACCCTCATCAACGCCTTGCTGCCGGAGGCGCGAGCGGCCACCATGGAAATCTCCACCGCGCTGGATTCCGGCAAGCACACCACCACTCACGCGCGCCTGTACCACGTGAACGATGACTCCCACCTGATTGATTGTCCCGGTGTGCAGGCGTTCGGGTTGCACCACCTGATCTTTGGCGACATTGAGGAGGGCTTCGTGGAATTTGCGGCCTATCGCGGGCAGTGCCGCTTCCGCAACTGCCGCCACATTCACGAGCCGGGCTGCGCGTTGCGCGAGGCGGTGGAAGCGGGGAAGATAGATCCGCGCAGACTAAAGCTGTTTCAAAGCATCAGCGCCAGCGTTGCGCCCCAGAAATAACGGTGTTTTGTGGCAGGCCCCCGGTTGGGTTAGCGGCTTTAGGGTTCGCCTTGACATGCTATCTGGAACTTATACGGTCGCCAGAGCGGTATTGTAGGTCTGACATGTCGGGCTAATAACAAAGTCAGGCAATTTGCTACTTCGCTTTGCTCGTGCAAAATTGACACAGCCCGACCTACAAAGGCTTGCGCATAAGTGCCGCCAAGAGCGCAACACTAGTACATGGGAACATTATTTATTTCGTGTTGTCGGTTTTGTAGGTTGGGTTAGGCGGGTGTATGCCGTAACCCAACATTATCTGGCTGATTGCCTNNTTGGGTTACGCAATGAAGCCGCTAACCCAACCTACGAAAAAACATGTGTTACATGGTACTAGGACACCTCTAATGGATTATCCGGAACAAACCGGACACTGGCTTTTGCCGGGGTGACGCAATGCTACTCCATATACATCCCGCCGTTTACATGCAGGGTTGCACCGGTGATGTAAGCCGCGCCCGGCCCCGCCAGAAAAGCGACAGCGGCGGCGACGTCCGCCACCTGCCCCAATCGCTTCAGCGGCACCTGCTCGATCAGTTTGGCGCGCTGCTCTTCGCCCAGGCTCTGGGTCATGTCGGTATCAATGAAGCCGGGGGCGACGCAATTGACGGTGATGTTGCGGCTGCCGATCTCCCGCGCGAGCGACTTGGTGAAACCCGCCATGCCCGCCTTGGAAGCGGCGTAGTTGGCCTGCCCGGCGTTGCCCATGCTGCCGACCACCGACGAGATGTTGACGATGCGCCCGCTCTTCGCCTTCATCATGCCGCGCATCACCGCCCGGCTGAGGCGGAACACCGACTTCAGGTTGGTCGCCAGCACGTCGTCCCATTCCTCGTCGCTCATGCGCGCCAGCAGGTTGTCGCGCGTGATGCCGGCGTTGTTCACCAGCACCAGCACCTCGCCGTACCGCTTGCGGATTTCGCCCAGCACCTGCTCCAGTTGCGCGCTGTCATTGACGTTCAGCGCCATGCCGCAGCCCTTGATGCCCGCAACATCCAGATAAGCGCCGATCTCCTGCGCGCCATTTTCTGAAGTCGCGGTGCCGACCACGGTTGCACCCTGCTTTCCCAGTTCCAGCGCGATGCCACGCCCGATGCCGCGCGTGGCGCCGGTCACCAGCGCGACCCGCCCTTGCAAACTCATTATGCCTCCCTTATTGCGTCAATGTTGCCAGCACGGATATCAGCGCCGCCCCATCATTCAGCGCCAGCGCCTGCTGGCCGGTGTCTATGCGTTTATTCAATCCGGACAGCACTCTGCCCGGCGCGCATTCGACGTTGTGGGTTGCGCCCATCCGCCCAAAACATTGCACGGTTTCCACCCAGCGCACTGGGGAATAGAGCTGGCGCACCAGCGCATCCCTGATGGCGACGGTGTCGTTGTAGCTTTGCACGTCAGCGTTGTGCAGCACCGGAATGACGGGCGCCCGCAGCGCTATTCCGCCGAGATAGTCGCGCAGCCTCTCGGCTGCGCCGCGCAGCAGCCCGCAATGTGACGGCACGCTCATCGGCAGCATGATCGCCCGTTTTGCGCCTTTGGCTTTGGCCAGTTCCATGCCGCGCTCCACCGCCGTGCGGTTGCCGGCAATCACCACCTGGCCGGGCGAGTTGTAATTTACCGCTTCCAGCACCTCGCCTTGCGCGGCCTCGATGCATGTGGAGCGAACCGCATCATCATCCAGGCCGAGGATCGCGGCGATACCGCCCGTCCCTTCCGGCACCGCCTGCTGCATGCATTCGGCGCGGTAGCGCACCAGCGGCAAGGCATCGGTAAATTCGAGCGCGCCCCCCGCCACCAGCGCGGTGTATTCGCCCAGGCTGTGCCCGGCCAGCATCGCCGGAGACGGCCCGCCCTGTGCCTGCCAGGCGCGATATATCGCCACGCCCGCCGCGAGCATGAGGGGCTGGGTGTTGACGGTCGCGTTCAGTTCGGCATCGCTGCCCGTAGCGGCCAGTTGCCACAAATCCTGTTTCAGCACACCGGACGCTTCGGCAAACGTGTCATGCACTACCGGGAATTCCGTGTAGCCATCCATCATGCCGCGCGCTTGCGAGCCTTGTCCGGGAAATACAAAAGCGAATTTGGTCATAACGGCAGCCGTTAGTGGGTAGACGTTAGTCGTCAGTTGACAACCCGATTTAACTGACGACTAACGTCTAATGACTATCAACTGCATTACCACTTCACCAGCACCGCACCCCACGCGAAGCCGCCGCCCACCGCTTCCAGCAGGATTTTTTGCCCCGCCCGGATGCGCCCGTCGCGGGCTGCGGTATCCAGCGCCAGCGGGATCGAAGCGGCCGAGGTGTTGCCGTGCTGCCCCACCGTCAGCACCACGCGGCCCATGTCCATCCCCAGTTTTTTTGCGGTCGCCTCGATGATGCGGATGTTGGCCTGATGCGGCACCAGCCAGTCTATGTCGCTAACTTTTATGCCTTGGTCGGCGAGCAACTCCTGCACCACTTCGCTCAACACCTTGACCGCGAACTTGAACACGCCTTGCCCGTCCATGAACATGTAGGGCACGCCTTCGATTTTCCCGCCGCTGATGCGGGCGTTGGCCTGGAGCAGGTCGCGGTAGCGCCCGTCAGAATGCAGTTTCGCCCCCAGAATACCGGGTGCGTCCGAGGCTTGCAGCACCACCGCTCCCGCGCCGTCGCCAAACAGCACGCAGGTGCTGCGGTCGTTCCAGTCGAGCAGGCGGGTCAGCACTTCCGCTCCCACCACCAGTGCCGTGCGCGCCTGGCCGCTACGGATATACAGGTCGGCGGTGTTGAGCGCATAAACGAAACCGCTGCACACCGCCTGCACATCGAACGCCGCGCCCTGCCGGATGCCCAGCTTGTCTTGCAGGATGCAGGCGGTGCTGGGAAAGATCTGATCCGGCGTGGTGGTGGCGACGATGATGAGGTCTATGTCGCCCGCGCTGACCCCCGCCATTTCCATGGCCCTGCGGCTGGCGTGCGCGGCGAGATCGCTGCTCAGTTCGCCTTCAGCCGCCATGTGCCGCTCGATGATGCCGCTGCGGCTGACTATCCAGTCGTGGGTGGTGTCAACCAACTTCTCCAGATCGAAGTTGGTCAGCACCTTTTCCGGCAAATAGCTGCCGGTGCCGATGATCCTGGAATACATCAGGCCGCCTCCGCAGCTTTTTGCTGCCGCTCGCGGTGCCACTTCTCGACGTGCTCGCCGATATGGAGCAGCATGCCGCCGCGCGCTTCTTCTGCGGCGCGCTCGATAGCGCATAAAAACGCGAAAGTGTCGGCGGAGCCGTGGCTTTTCACCACGATGCCCTTCAGCCCGAGCAGGCTGGCGCCGTTGTAGCGGCGGTGGTCAACGTGCTGCCGGAACGCGTTGAGCACCGGCATGGCGATGAGGCCCGCCAGTTTGGTGAACAGGTTGCGCCCGAACTCCTTGCGCAGGAAGCCGCGCATCATCTGCGCCAGGCCTTCCGATGTCTTGAGCGAAACGTTGCCGACAAAACCGTCGCAGACCACCACGTCGGTCGTACCCTTGAAAATATCGTCGCCCTCGACGTTGCCGTAAAAATTGAGGTCGCTTTGCTGCAACAGCTCCGCAGCCCGCTTGACGGTCTCGTTGCCCTTGATGTCTTCGCTGCCGATGTTGAGCAGGCCCACCGAGGGATTGTCATTGTGGCCGACCGCTCCGGCCAGCGTGGCGCCCATCAGGGCAAACTGCAACAGGTGCTCGGCATTGCAATCCACGTTTGCCCCCAGATCCAGCATGCAGACCTGTCCCTTGGCGGTAGGCAGAAAGGAGGCGATCGCCGGGCGGTCTATGCCGGGCAGCATTTTCAGCACATAGCGCGCCGTCGCCATCAGCGCCCCGGTATTGCCCGCGCTGACGCAGGCGGACGCCTCGCCGCTCTTGACCAGATTAATGGCGACGCGCATGGAAGAATCTTTTTTGTTGCGCAGAACCAATTGGGGGGGCTCGTCCATGCCCACCACTTCGCTGGCCGCGTGGATGCGCAGGTTTGGCCCGGTGGAAAGCTTGAGGGTGTTCAGCTCCGCCGCAATGGCGTCGGGTAGCCCGACCAGCACGATGGTATCGCCTGGGTTGTTACGCAGATATTCCGCTGCCGCCGGAACGGTAACGTGCGCGCCGTGGTCGCCGCCCATGGCGTCAATGGCTATCGTGACATCCACAGTGCATCCTCACTTGCTGAATGCCGACAATCGCGCCGACCTCTCGCCAGCCGGGCGAACGGGCTTGTTACCAAAAGAGATGATGCGGGGTAGTGCTCAAGCCCTGGCTTTGGCAACTTTTTTGCCGCGATAGAAGCCGCCCGGGCTGATGTGGTGGCGCAGGTGCGCCTCGCCCGTGGACGGCTCAACCGCCAGCGCGGGGCTGGTCAGGAAATCGTGCGCGCGGTGCATGCCGCGCTTGGACGGGGATTTCTTGTTCTGCTGGACTGCCATGCTGACTCCTTAACAAATAATTATCTGTCTTTCAATCCGGCGAGAACCGCAAATGCGGCGTTACCCGGCTGATCCAAACCCTTTGCCGCAAGCTGGCAGACGCCCGACGGATGCATCGGCGCGAACGGCAAGCTCAACAGCAATTCCTCCTCCAGCAGCGCACCTACATCCAGATGCTGGTCGGCAAGAACGCTATCCGGGCCACCCTCTTCGGCAGAAAGCATTTCCAGCTCGGATTCCTGCGCCAGCAGCAGGTGCGAAGCCAGACGGATCGGATAGTCAAAGCCACTCAAACAACGCTGGCAGGCCAACCGGCACGATCCATCCATCTCGACTTGCAGCATCGGCTTGCCGCTCTTGTCCTGATAGCCGCGCACGACATAGCCGATTTTCCCCCTTCGATCGGACTCAGGACAGGCTTCCGGGGCGGCCAGCAAATCCTGTAGCCTGGGCATGTCTGCTACCGCCATTTCTCCGCGCAGTTCCCTGCCGTTGCGGGCAAATTCCAGGCTATCAATGAAATGCCGTGCAAACATGAGGCGCGCATGATATATATTTCGCCCCCCCCTGTCAAAAAGGGTGCGGGCAAACCGCGCCCCGCCCCAGAGGAATAATTCTTGAAATCTCAGCCGCTTGTGCTCGCCTCCACCTCGGCTTACCGCCGCGAATTGCTCGAACGGCTGCAAATCCCTTTTCTCGTTGCCGCCCCCAACGTGGACGAAACCCCGCTTCCCGGAGAAAGTGCGCAGCAAACTTCGTGGCGGCTTTCCAGGGAAAAGGCGGGTGCCGTGGCGGCAAATTACCCGGACGCGCTGATCATAGGCTCGGACCAGGTCGCGCTGCTGGGGGAGCAGCAGATGGGCAAACCGCTCAACCACGATAACGCGGTGCGCCAACTGCGCGCCATGCGTGGCAACAGCGTGGTTTTCTATACCGCGCTGACCTTGCTGGATGCGCCCACCGGAGCAATGCAGACCGAAGTGGCGGAAAATCGCGTCAGCTTCCGCGAATACAGCGATGGCGAAATCGAATCCTACCTGCGCAAGGAACAGCCTTATCACTGCGCCGGCAGCGCCAAATCCGAAGGTCTGGGCATCGCACTGATCGGTCGCATGGAAGGAGACGATCCCAACGCCCTGATCGGGCTGCCGCTCATCCTGCTGGTGGACATGCTGAAAAAACGCGGGATGCAGGTGTTATAGCAAATCTTGCAGCGTTACTGCCGCACCGTAACAACGACTAACCCGAAACCTCAATAGCTTGAGGCTGGTGAAATATCCGGGTGTGCATGACGCATCCCGGACAGACGCCCGCTTAAAGCGTTTCTGTCTGTTGCCGGAAAGCGCGCCAGAGCGCCAGATCATATGCGATTTTCAGAACCCCGCAGGCCACCAGGGGAGCTGCCAGCCAGCCAGCGGCAAACAGGGCGCCACTGAGCGTCGGGCTGATCGCCGCAGCAAGGCTGCGCGGCACGGATGTAAAACTGGCGGCGGCAGTTCGTTCGGCAGGAGTGACGACCGCCATGACGAAAGCGCTGCGGGTCGGGACATCCATTTGCGAGAGCAGCGCGCGCACCAGCAGCAGCGTGACGGCAAGCTCGATCCCGGGTGCCAGGGCGGCCAGAACCAGGCAGACATTGGCCGGAATGTGGGTAAACACCATGGTATTGAGCAAGCCGATGCGTTGGGCGACCCACGGTGCGGCCAACTGCGAAATCGCCGTCAGGAGGCCTGCCCAGAAAAAGAAAACGCCCGCGACGGCAAGCGAGACACCGAAACGCTGGAACAGCCAGAGCGCCATCAGAGAGTTGACGACCAGACCACCGGCAAAGGCATCCACCGAAAACAAGGCCGCAAGTTTCATGACGATGCCCCGCGAGGGGCCGAGCGGCGTTGGCGGCACCCTCGATGCTGTGGTCGGTTGTGGCAGACAGCGATAGAGCAGCCACACCGCGCCACCGATGCAGCCATAGAGGGCAAACATGCCCCGCAAAGCGGATAGATGCGATATGCCGCTCCAGATGCCAACCCAATCCGGCACCCCCGCCGCCAGTGCGCCCAAAGCAGCAAATAGCGCGCCAAGCAGCGAGTAGCGGGCGAACAGTGCCGTGCGGGCATTCCCTTGCACGGCCTCGGCCAGCCGGGCATGCTCCAGCGGCAGAAAAACACTGACATCGCCTGAACTTGGGTTCAGCGTGCCGACGAAAGCGATCAGCAGGAGCGGCCAAAACGCCGTCTGCACCGCAAAAGCAAAACCGGTGACCATCATCAGCAAGGCCGCCCCCAGCAGCAGACGCCGGTGATGAAACCGGTGGCCCCAGGCGCCGATCGCCAGGGTGGCAAACGCGGACCCAAGCAGCGTGGCGGTACTGAGAATCCCGACTTCCAGTGTGCCGAACCCCAGCGCCAGCAAATAGGCGGGCAGGAGCACCGCGACATAGCCGTCGGCAAAGGCGCGCAGCGCCCGCCCCACCAGGAGCGGCAGGGCGGAATTGTCCACCCCGTCCGGCAGAAGCAAACGCCGGATCACCTCACTCCTGGAAAGCGGGCAGCCTGCCTCGCTGGCGCGCCGGAACACCATGCATAGAGGGCGTCATAGAGAACCATGCCGTGCCTCAACATCTCGTGATCGTCGCTGAAGTTGAGCGACAGCCCTCTGGAAATCGCCAGCAACCCGACCGCCTCATCCGCCAGTTCGGGCTGCCCGCAATCGGCGGCGCGCACGATCATGGCGAGTTTGCCGAGAGCCGCATCGTTGAGGCCATATTTCGCGATGAAGGCGTCGAAACTACAATAGTCGCCATGGTGGCCAAGCTCGACTCCGGGAACGTCATAGGGAATGGCGCCGGTTTCGGCGGCAACCCGCATCACGTCATTGGCCGGAACATAGAGAAATTCGGGAGAGTCGTCCACAAACCTCGCCACCAGCCACGGGCAGGCGATACGGTCAATTTTGGGGCGCTCGCGCGTAATCCATTTCATGGTCGCTCCCTCACAGAAGAATTTTTGGTAAGGCCGGTCACGGCAGAAGCCTCGATGGCTTCAATGACGTTGCGTTTGAAGCGGGACTGCACGGTTTGGCATGAGCCAAGTAATCGCCGGAGGCAATATCGGGAAGACATCAGCCCAGCAAACTTTCCGGCGCCACCGCGCTGCCTCGCACCTGCACCCGCTTGTGGCGCGACTGTCCGCCCTGCTTGATCTCGACATTCCGCAGCGGAACCTGAAAACAATCCGCGATAAAGCGCAGCAGCGCCTCATTGGCGCGCCCCTCTATCGGCGGGGCGGCGAGGCGGATTTTCAGCGCTTCACCATGCAAACCGGCAATCTCGCTGCGCTTGGCACCCGGCTGCACGTGCAGCACCAAGGTAAGGGTATCTCCTTCGCGGCTGTGCCATGCAGCCATGTCAAATCAGGCCGGCAGCCAGTTTTTCAAGCCAGCCCAGCGGCACGATGAGGATAAGCTGGCACAGGATCAGCAAGATCAGCAGCGTGAGGTCAATGTTGCCGAGCGGCGGGATGATCCGCCGCAGCGGCGCAAGAAAGCGATGCGTGACGACATTCAGCAGCCCCGTTACCGGCGTATGCGGATTGACCCACGACAGCACCGCCTGGGCGAACAGCGCCGCCATCAGCAGGTACAGGCTGAGCTTAAGCAGCTTGACCGCTGTCAGGGCCAGCAGGCCGGAGAGGGGAAAGGCGGCAAACGGAAACCCTTGCGCCCACAGCGCGGCGATCAGATAAACCGCTTCCACCAGAAACGCCAGCAGCAAGGAGGCAGCGTCGTAGCCCAGTACAGGCGGGATAAACCGGCGCGTGCGCAACACCAGAAAATTGGTGAGCGTCATGACGAATTCGCCCAGCGGATTGCGCATCGGCGCACGCAGCCATTGCAGGTGGAAACGCAGCAGCAGAATGGCGGCGAACGGCTGCAATAGCGCATCGAGCAAAAACAGCAGCGCCTCGTTCAGCATGGCTATGCCGCGCCGCCCAGCTCGTCGCCCATCTCTTTGGCTCGCGCGGCGGCCGCGTGAATGGCAGCGACGATGTGCCGCTTCACGTCATGTGCTTCCATGTCGAGCAGCGCGCGTTCGGTGGTGCCGTGCTTCGAGGTGACGCGCGCGCGCAACAATTCCGCGTCATCCGCGCTGGCGTCGGCCAGCCTGGTTGCACCGAGAAAGGTATCCAGCGCCAGGCGGCGCGCGTCTTGCGGGCTGAAACCCAGCTCGCGGGCGGCCTGCTGCATGGCCTCGATAAAATAGAACACGTAGGCCGGGCCGCTGCCGGATACGGCGGTAACCGCATCCATCATCACTTCGCTCTCCAGCCACAGGGTGCTGCCCGCCGCCGCCAGAATCTGCTGCGCCGTTTCACGTTGCGCCGCGCTCACGGCGGGCAAGGCGTACAAGCCGGAGACGCCGCAGCGGATCAGCGCGGGCGTGTTTGGCATGACACGCACCACATTTTGCGAGCCGAGCCAGCGCGCCAGGTCGGCGGCGCGGATGCCCGCCGCGATGGAAACCAGCAACTGCCCGGCCAGCAGCGGCGCAAGCTGCAAGGCGGCTTCGCGCAACTGCTGCGGCTTGACTGCCAGCACGATGGTGTCGCTGCCCGCGACGCCTTCCGCCAGCTCGGCCGTGGCCCGCACGCCGAATTCGCTTTGCAGTTTGGCGCGGTTGTCGGCGCTGATTTCCACCACGCGCAGTTGTGCCGCCGTGAAGTCGCGCTGGAGCAACCCGCCGATGAGCGCGGTGGCCATGTTGCCGCCGCCGACAAAACAAATGTTCATGCCATTCCTTTTAATTCGAGTCGAGACCGCGAATTATCTCAAATTGGCGAGGCGACGGTATGAATTGCGAACTTCTCTGAATAGTTCCAATGCGGAAAAGAACGGCACAGTGACAGCAAGATGCAGCAGCGGACTATATTTCCAGCCTCTGCTGTAATGACGTCCCGCCAGCAGCCCTTACGCGGGCAAACTCCAGAACCTCCCCCATGCGCCCGCCCCTGTCGCGCCATTCGTAGAATGTCGCCTCGCCCAGCAGCACATAGCCCCATTCGCGCCCGGAGCGCTGCACCGCATCCAGCGCATTGATGCGCTCGCACCAGGCACTGGCGGCCTTCAACTTGCGCTGCACGTTAGTCACTAACCAGTCAACTCTTCACATATTTTGAGAAGAATGGAAGCATCATCACAAACGCNNCCCCCTCCCGTCAAGGGAGGGGGTTGATGTTTGCCTGTTTGGTTCCGGCTTGCCCGGTTTAGGATGGTTAAGTTGCCCTTGCGCCTTGGTTTCCACCTGATAAATCTTGCTCGCCGTGCGCACCAGAAAATCCGGGTAATAGAAAGCGGGCAACCCCTCTTCCTTGAGGTAGCGCAGCCGCGCAAAGTCATGCTTGTGCTCGTTGATCTTGCAGAACGCCTCCACCCCGCCGTCCGCCTGCGCCCATTCCATGAACGCCTTTTCCAGCCCGCCGCTGCGCCGCGAATAAGGCAGGCGCGGATAGATGCACTTCTTGGCGGGAATGGAAGCGCTCTCGCGCATCGGCAGCTTGCTCACCTCGGACAGACAGCGGTGCATCACCTCCACCTCGCCCACCGTATCGAAATGCTCCGCCTCGTGCAGCGCGCTGCCGAATACCTTCACGATGTGATCCACCACCGGCTGCAACAGCAGCACGCGCCAGTTTTCCTCTTCCATCGGCGCATAAGGCGCGTCGAACAGATGATTGCGGATGTAGCCATCCAGCGCGGCAGCCAGTTCTGCCAGATTGAGCTGCATGTAGGGATTGGCAAGATTTGCCGCGATGCGGTTGCCCTTGGGCAGCGGCTGGTTCAATGCCTGCGCGATGCGCCGCGATAGCCGCGCCAGCAGGTCGTTGTAACCGACCACGTTCATTATCGCGCCGTTCACGCGGTAGTCGCCAAACAGCGTGCTTGCCAGCAAATCCTGCGACACGAACACGTCGCCCTTGCCCAGCATGTCGCGCAATTGTTCCAAGGTCAGCCCGCTGAATTTCGGCAGAGCCGCGATGTCGAGCAACTGGTGCCGCATCACCTCGTCCGCTTCGCACAAAATGAACGGAATGGCAAAATCGTATTCCGCGTAATCCCCGCGCAGCCCCACGGAAATCAGGTCGCCCGTGCTGCTGGTGCTGTCGCTGTCCTCGGTGGTTTCGCCAACCAGCCCGTCCTTCATCAACTCATCGTAAAACGACTGGAACGCCGGATGCTCGACGATGGAAAGGATGTCCACCAGGCTGCCCGGCTCCAGCCCCTGGTTGATGCGCTCGCGGTTCTCGCGCTTGATGTCGGCATAATCCTCGTCGCGCCACATCAGCCGCAGGCCGCGCCCGATGGTCTGCTCCAGCAGGATTTGCGCGCCCGCCGCGCGCAGCGGCACGATCACGCAGATGTTGTTCACGTCGAAGCCTTCGCGCAGCATCAGCACGCTGACGATCACGCGCGGTGTGGCATGGCGATCCACATCGAACAGCCGCTCGCGCACCGCCGCCCACTCGTCCGGCTTGAGTTCGCCTTTCCTGCCGGAGTGGATTTCCATCACCTCGTCGTCGCTCAAGCCTTCGTCGCGCAGGAACTGCGCCACCAGCGGCGATACGCTGGTGTCCTCACACACCACCAGCATCTTGGGATGCCGCGCCGTGTCTATCGCCGCGAAATCGCGCTCCAGCTTGCGCAGCTTGGCCAGCCCCGCGCGCAGCATCACGCGCTGCCCCTCCGCCAGCGTGCGGTTGCCGTCATCGTCCACCTCAGCCTTGAATTCCAGCGGTAGCGCGCCGATCTCCTTGCGCTTGTCCAGCACCAGCGACTTCACCAGCCCGGCGCGCATCGCGCTCTTCAAGTCGAAGTCCGCCACGATGTGCGGGAAGAACACCTTGCGCTTGTTCTTGCCCGCGCCGACATCGTTGTAGGGAGTCGCGGAAAAGTCCACCTGCACGAAGCGCCGCCCCTTGCTTTCGGCGATGCGGCTCAGGCTTTTCTGCCATTCCACCTCACTGACCTCGCCTTCCTTCTTCAGATCGTGAATGTGGTGCGCCTCATCGTTGAATACCATCAGCTCCGGCAGCCCGGCCAAAAAATCCAGCAGGCCGCCGCGCGCATAGCGCCGATCCAGCATATCCAGGCTGTTGCCGGCGCTCTTGCCCGGCATCAGCGGCAGCAGCGAACCCACCACCGCCTGCGGCTCCGCCGTCGCGCCCGGCGCATCCACCTCGATTTCCGCCTCTTCCTCTTCCGCCTCCGTAAAAGCGTGCCAGTTGGTGATCGCGATCATGCCGTTGCCGGTGGCTTTCAGCCCGATCTCCTCCTTGGTACACACGTTGCCGCGCACGAAACCGAACACCTGCTCGCGGTAAGGTTCGGGGATGAACAGCTCGGCATACTGCGCTACGTCGGAAGTTGAAAAGTTGCGCCGCCCATCTTTCAGCTTGCCGCAGAACGCATCCAGCAGCCGGTCGTACACGATCAGCCCCGGTGCCACGATGAGGAATTGCCGCGTGAAGCGCGCGTCTTGCGGATTGGCCGTCTTGTTGAGCAACTGCCACACCATCAGCGCCTGCATCACCCAGGTCTTGCCGGTGCCGGTCGCCATCTTCAGGCAATACTTCGGATGCGCATGCTTGGGCTGCGACACCTCGGCGAGGCGCGGCCCTTCCAGCAATTCTTCCGGCGCGACCTGCTGATACAACTCCTTCAGCGTCGCCGCGCCGAGAATTTCATGCGCCACGATGCTGTTCAATATCGCCTGCTTCTGCCCCTCGTGGAAATTGATGCCGCGCGTCTCGCACACGTCGCTAACAAACCACCATTTCAGCAGCTCCGCCGTCGCGGGCGTGACCAATTCCAGAATCTCGGCATCGCCGTCTTCGAGGCCGATGCAGAGCTGTCTGGCACGAGCGGTAAGATTGGCGGCGAGATTCAGTTCGGACATGGCGAGCATCCAGATAAGGGAGGGGAAATGGCAGTGGTAGAATCCACGGCATGAAACCGCCACGGGTGCCATGGGGAGATTTTCCTGACGTGCTGATACACGCCAGCGAATCTTCCGTTAAAGGGCACCTCTAAAAATTCGTCACACCGGCAAAAGCCGGTGTCCAGCTTATTGAAAACACTGGATTCCGGCCTTCGCCGGAATGACGAAGCTCGAATTTTTAGAGGTTCCCTAAACAACATCCGTGTTATTGGGATGCAAAAACCGGCGATGCGGTTGCTGCCGATCTTCTGGTGAGCGCCACGCTCAACCCCGCCCAAACAGAAGCGCTTGCCAGACTGCTGGCGGGCCACAGCCAGATTCTGGTCAGCGCCCACGCCTACGAGAGAAACGGTGTGAATGCCATCCCGGAAGTGTTTGCCGACGAACTGGCAAAACGGCTGGGCTGGGAAGTGGACGGCGGCGTAGTGCAAATTAACGTCGTTTCCCATACCGGCGCGGACGGCTTTTCGCGCCTCGCGCGCCAGCCGGAATTCGACGGCGCGATTCAGCCGGGAGCGGAATATGTCATGGTGGACGACTTCGTCGGCATGGGCGGAACACTTACCAACCTGCGCGGTCACATTGAAACGAATGGCGGCAAGGTGCAAGCTGCCGTGGCCTTGACAGGGAAGCCGCATTCGGCCAAATTGCGACTTGAACAAAGCACGCTTGATAAATTGAGAAACAGACATGGAGCAGAACTCGAACATTGGTGGCAAGAACGATTCGGTCACGCCTTCGACGCGCTTACTGAATCAGAAGCTCGGTACCTTATCCGCACCCCGGATGCTGCTACCGTCCGAGATCGCATTGCTGCGGCAGAGCAAGCAGGAAATCGCCCGTAAAGTGGCAGGCAAATAGCGTGCTCATCCGGCGCATTCATTCCGCGTTTCCCACCGCCGCCACCGCTTCCGCCTCGAAGCCGAACACATCTACCACGCGCACGCACACGCGGCGCGCACCCTCCTTGGCGGGCACGGAAAACTGCGCTGTGGTAACCACCCGCAACGGGTCGCCGTCATTTTCCGTATTGCCGCGATAGTCCTGCCACACCGAGCGGAACACCTGCCCGTCGTAATCCGGATCCACCGCCCAGTATTCGATCAGCGCCAGCGGCTCCGCCGCCGCGATTTTTTGCAGCTTCTCGCGGTTGGCCTCGTCCAGGTTGATCGCGTCGGGCGACAGCAGCACATAGTTGTCGAGTTCCACGGTCAGAGTTTCCTGAACCTCGTCATTCCCGCGCAGGCGGGAATCCAGCGGATTTATCAAAGATGAAGTCAGGGTTTGTTCCTCGCGTTGCGAAGAGGTTATTTCATTGACTGGATTCCCGCCTGCGCGGGAATGACGGGTGCGCTTCACCGGCTTGATCGTCAGGTATTGCAGACTGGAAAACCGCACCGAACTTTTCAGCTTCTCCAACCCGCCTTTCTTCTTCAGCCTGTCCAACAGGTCGGGCGGAATCACCAGCACTTCGAGGCGACTGTCGGCAAGCAGAGCGATGTCCTGCCCGATGGAAGGCGCGAAGTTCCAGCCCAGCACCACCACCCGATCCCAGCCGCCCATCAGGCTGTCGCGCAAAGCGATGGCGCGCTTCAGCGTCGCCGCGCCCGTCAGCTTATTCGGCGAGTCGGCCAGCACCAGCGTTTTACCACCTCTACCCTGATTTTCCTCCCCTCGCCCTTTGGGAGAGGGGCTGGGGGTGAGGGAGCTTGCTTGGGGTGAGGGAAGGTAGCCCAAATTCCGTTGCGGGTTCTCTTCCATCGGCAGCGGCAACGCGCCGTAAAGCGACAGCACGATCTGCGACAGGTCGCCGACCTTGAATTGCCGCCCCAGCGAGGCTTTCGCCGCCTCCACCTGGTAGTCGCCGATGGCCTGGTAGAGGAATGGGCTGGCGTTCTGGTCTATCAGCCGCTTGCGCATCACCATGCAGGCAGGTTTGCCGAGGTCGCTGGTGATCCAGCGGCGGCCCAGCTTCTCGGCGACGGCGGCAGTGGTGCCGGAGCCGCCAAAGAAGTCGGCGACGAGGCCGTTTTCTGGGCAGGATGCTTGAATGATGCGGTCGAGAAGTTTTTCGGGTTTTTGCGTGGCATATTCCACTCCTTCGTTCGAGCGGGATGAAATAGCCATGAAATCGAACCACAGGTCTTGCACCTGCTTGCCCTCGATGTCATCTGCGTACTGTTTGTAGCGCGGCGTGCCTGTCGAGGAAAAGAAAATTTTTCCCTCAGCCAAAGCCTGATCTATCCGCTCTTGCGACCAGACCCAATGCCGGCCTGATGGTGGAGCAAGCAATCCTTTTTCACCAAAGTAGCGAGGTTCACCTTGCCCGGCAGCGTTCATAGAAACAGACTTGTAATGCTTGCCGGTGATTTCGCAGATATTGGGGTACTCCTCTGCCGTTTCTTCCTCGCTGCGCGGAACGAATACCGGCTTGAAGTGATAGTTCTCGGCCTTGGTATAGAAAAACAGCGTGTCGTGGATTGCCCCGAACTTGTCGCCATCGTTGTGACTGTATGAACGACGCCAGATGATTTCGTTGCGAAAGCAATACTTCCCAAACACCTCATCCATCACGATCTTCACGTAATGCCCAACATGCCAGTCCAGATGCACGTAGATCGAGCCGCTGTCGCTCAACAGCTCGCGCATCAGAATCAGGCGCGGCGTAATCATCGCCAGATACGAGGCGGTACCGTCCGACCAGGTGTCGGAGTAGGCGAACTGCTCGATGACGGTGGGCTTCTGCTCCAGTTCGACGGGCGCTCCCTCACCCCCAGCCCCTCTCCCGCCTGCGGGCGAGGGGAGCGTGACCTTGGTGCGGTAGTCGGCCTTGGAATCGAAGGGCGGGTCTATGTAGATCAGGTCTATCTTGCCGCGCAGGCTGGGCGTTTGCTCGTCGCCCGCCAGCAGCGCCGCCATCGCCAGCAAGTTGTCGCCATAGATGAGGCGGTTGGTCCACACCTGTTCGTCATTCCGGCGAAGGCCGGAATCCAGTGGGTTTATCGAAAAGGCTGTTGGGCATTGTTCCCCGCTTTGCGGGGAGATTTTTGTATTGTCTGGATTCCGGCTTTCGCCGGAATGACGGGCAAGGTGCGCTTGGCGCGCATTGCCGCTGATCCAGTCCTGCATCGCGCTGTCCTTGGCGGGCAGCACCCATTCGCGGGTTTGCAGACTGACGCGGTGGCGGCCTTCCAGTCCCTCAAGAATCTTTTCGGCTTCCTCGCGCCCGCGCCTGACGATCTCGGGGAGTTGCTCCAGCAGGGTTTTGGACATCGCGGTTGCGCATGGGTGGAAAACTAGGGATGGGCGCAACTTTACCATTAGTTACGTATATCACGTAACTAATGTTTGCAGGAACTTTACCCTAAGTTACGTTGCCGCCGGTAAGTTTCCGGCATGGAAAATACAACTCACAAATTTGCGAAGCGGCTGCAAAATGCGATGCGGGCGGCAGGCTATGAGGCGCGGCCAGCCGTATTGGAAAGGGAGTTTAACCTGCGCTATACGGGCAAGCCGATGACGTTGCACGGCGTGCGCCGCTGGCTGCTGGGAGAATCACTGCCCAAACAGGACAAGTTGCTGGTACTTGCGGAATGGTTACGCATCCCGCCGCAACAGTTACGTTATGGCACGGAAGTCGAGACGCGCATCAAACAGGAACGCGCTCGCTGGGACGAGGGGATCGGTTATGTTGAGAGAGAAACCTTTGAGGCATTCATCGCCTTGCCCGCGCCGCAGCGCAAGATCGTGCGCGAAGTGATCCTCACCTTCGCGCAGGCACACAAGGCTTCGCCCAAAACTCCCGGCAAGAAATAGTTCGGATCAGGTGTTTTGCTGGCGGTTGCGAGCGCCGAAAATCGCCGTGCCGACGCGCACGATGGTAGCGCCCTCAAGCACCGCAGCGACCAGGTCGTGCGACATGCCCATGGACAGGGTATCCAATGCCAGTCCCTGTGTATTGAGTTGCCGCATCAGTTCGCGCAACTGGGCGAACGGCTTGCGTTGCGCTTCCATGTCCTCGGCAGGCGCAGGAATCGCCATCAGCCCGCGCAACCTGAGATGCGGCAGGCGCACCACGGCTTTCGCCAGCCCTTCCACATCGCCTGGCGCCACGCCGCTTTTGCTGCCCTCCCCGCTCACGTTGACCTGTATGCACACGTTGAGCGGCGGCAGATTTTGCGGGCGCTGCGCAGACAGTCTCTCGGCAATTTTCAGCCTGTCCACGCCATGCGCCCAGACAAAATTCTCCGCGATGGCGCGCGTCTTGTTGCTCTGGATCGGGCCGATGAAATGCCACTCCGGATCNNGCCTGACAGCTTGCAAGTTGGAAGCGATTGCGGTCATAATCGGCGCAGGGTTAAATGTGCCACGCAGCCGCGCCATTGCGCGGTTCGCGATTCGGCGGAGGATTATAATGGATATCACCGAACTGCTCGCCTTCAGCGTCAAAAACAAAGCCTCCGACCTGCATCTTTCCGCCGGTCTGCCGCCAATGATCCGCGTGCATGGCGATGTCCGCAGAATCAACCTGCCGCCGATGGAGCATAAGGAAGTGCATGCCCTGGTGTACGACATCATGAACGACGGGCAGCGCAAGCTCTATGAAGAAAACAAGGAAATAGACTTCTCCTTCGAGGTGCCGGGACTGGCGCGCTTCCGCGTCAATGCCTTTGTGCATAACCGGGGCGCGGGCGCGGTGATGCGCACCATCCCCTCCAAGATCCTTTCGCTGGAAGCCCTCAAGGCCCCGAAAATTTTCGAATCCATCGCCGATTATCCGCGCGGCATGGTGCTGGTGACCGGCCCCACCGGCTCGGGGAAATCCACCACCCTGGCAGCGATGGTCAACCACAAGAACGAAACCGAGATGGGCCACATCCTCACTGTGGAAGACCCGATCGAATTCGTCCACGAATCGAAAAAGTGCCTGATCAACCAGCGCGAGGTCGGGCCGCACACGCTGTCTTTCCAGAACGCCCTGCGCTCCGCGTTGCGCGAAGATCCGGACGTGATCCTGGTGGGCGAAATGCGCGATCTCGAAACCATCCGCCTGGCGATGTCGGCGGCGGAAACCGGCCACCTGGTATTCGGCACGCTGCACACCAGCTCGGCCGCCAAAACCATAGACCGCATCATTGACGTGTTCCCCGCCGACGAGAAGGAAATGGTGCGCGCCATGCTGTCCGAATCGCTGCGCGCGGTGATCTCGCAGACCCTGCTCAAGACCAAGGACGGAACCGGTCGCGCGGCGGCGCACGAGATCATGATCTGCACCCCGGCCATCCGCAACCTGATACGCGAAGCCAAGGTGCCGCAGATGTATTCCGCCATCCAGACCGGCGGCAACATCGGCATGCAGACGCTGGACCAATGCCTGCAAAACCTGGTCAAGGGCAATGTCGTGGCCGCATCCGAAGCGCGCTCCAAGGCGATGAACAAGGAATTGTTTCCGGGGAATTAAGGCGGCATCCACAGTATGTAGGCTGGGGTGAGGCACGAACCCCGGCAACCTATCCAATTGAAACGCTGGGGTTCGTGCCTCACCCCAGCCTACGCTGCTACGCTGCTCACCCCAGCCTACGCTGCTCACCCCAGCCTACGCTGCTACAAGCTACCACCTACCAGCCACACCGGGAGTTCACCATGGAAAGAGCACAAGCCACCGAACTGATCCACAACCTGCTGCGCGGCATGATCAGCAAGAAGGCGTCCGACCTGTTCATCACCACCGGCTTCCCGCCCGCCTTCAAGATGGACGGCAAGCTGACCGCAGTTTCCCCGCAGGCGCTCACTTCCCAGCACACCCAGGAACTGGCGCGCAGCATCATGAACGACCGGCAGGCCGCAGAATTCGAGGCCAAACACGAATGCAACTTTGCCGTCAGCCCGCCCGGTATCGGGCGCTTCCGCGTCAACGTGTTCATGCAACAGCAGCGCGTCGGCATGGTGCTGCGCACCATCACCACCAAAATCCCCGACCTCGACGAAATGGGCTTGCCGCCGGTACTCAAGGACGTGGTGATGACCAAGCGCGGCCTGACTATCCTGGTCGGCGGAACCGGCTCCGGCAAATCCACCACGCTGGCGGCGATGCTCGGCCACCGCAACAAAAATAGCTACGGCCACATCATCACCATCGAAGATCCGGTGGAATATGTGCATGACCACATCAACTGCATCGTCACCCACCGCGAAGTCGGCGTGGATACCGAATCATGGGAAGCGGCGCTGAAAAACACGCTGCGACAGGCGCCGGACGTCATCCTCATCGGCGAAATCCGCGACCGCGAAACCATGGAGCACGCCGTGGCCTTCGCCGAAACCGGCCACCTCTGCCTCGCCACGCTGCACGCCAACAGCGCCAACCAGGCGCTGGACCGCATCATCAACTTCTTCCCGGAAGAGCGCCGCACCCAGTTGCTGATGGATTTGTCGCTCAACATCAAGGCGCTGATCTCGCAACGCCTGATCCCGAACAAAAGCGGTGCCGGGCGCATGGCGGCGATCGAAATCATGCTCAACTCCCCGCTGATCGCCGACCAGATATTCAAAGGCGAGGTCAACGAAATCAAGGGCGTCATGTCCCGCTCGCGCGAGCTCGGCATGCAGACCTTCGACCAGGCGCTGTTCGACCTGTACGAGGCGGGGAAAATCAGCTACGAGGAAGCGCTGAAAAACGCCGACTCGCTCAACGACCTGCGCCTCAACATCAAGCTGAACAGCAAGCTCGCGCGGGATACCGACATCCTGTCCGGGATAGACCACCTCAAGATGACCTGAAGTGGTTGCTCACCTCGCGGCGGGCTATACGCCGTGATCCTGCATCCTCCATCTCGTCACTGCATACCTGTACTCCAGTACAATAGCTTTTCTTATCAGACAGGCAGATAATCCCCCGCTCTAGCCATGGCAAGCCGCCATCAGAATTTGCAGTCAGGGTTTCATGCACGGAAACGCAACCCATAGCCTCCGCGTGCGTCAAGCTGCTACGCACTGCCACGGCGCTGGTTCTTGCCGCGCAACAGCAAGCGCGCTCTCCGGCATAGAGTTTGCCGTAGTTTCTGAAGCCAACGATTATTGAGCGACCTAATCATGAGCAAAAAATCCAACCGCCCGCAATTCCGCTTAAAGCCCGCCTGCGCCGCACTGATGCTGGTTTTTGCCGCGCAACAGGCGGCGGCCAACCCGTTGGGCGGAGTGGTGGCCAGCGGCCAGGCCAGCTTCGCCGCCAGCGGCAACACCCTCACCGTCACCAACACCCCCGGCGCCATCATCAACTGGCAGAGCTTCTCGATAGCGGCCAACGAAACCACCCGCTTCGCCCAACAGTCCGCCGCCTCCTCCGTACTGAACCGCGTCACCACCACCGGCAACCCCAGCCAGATCCTTGGCACGCTTTCATCCAACGGGCGGGTGTTCCTGGTCAACCCCGGCGGCGTAATCTTCGGCAAAGGCGCCACCATTGATGTCGCCGGGCTGGTCGCCACCACCCTCAACCTCAGCAACGCCGATTTCCTCGCCGGGCGCCACCGTTACACCCCCTCTAATTCCCCTCTCCCTCTGGGAGAGGGGCTAGGGGTGAGGGAGGGGGTGAGGGTAATCAACAACGGCAACATCACCGCCCAAAACGGCGGGCAGATTTACCTGATCGCTCCCGACGTCGAGAACACCGGCGTCACCACCGCCCCGAACGGCGAAATCCTGCTGGCGGCTGGGCGCGAAGTCGAACTGGTCAATTCCGTTGACCCCAACCTTCGTGTCCGCATCACCGCTCCGGCGGGAGACGCCACCAACGTCGGCAGACTGATCGCGGAATCCGGCAGCCTCGGGCTGTTCGGCACAGTGGTCAGAAACAGCGGCATCGTCAGCGCCGACAGCGCGCTGTCGCAGGGCGGCAAGATCGTGTTCCGCGCCAGCCAGCGCGCCGAAGCGGGCGGAACGATCAGCGCAAACGGAACCAGCGGCGGCAGCGTGAGCATCGGCGCAGAACACTCGCCTGACCCCAACGCGCCGGGCGTGGTGATCCACACCGGCAGCCTTCAGGCGCAAGGCACAAGCGGTGCGGGCGGCTCAGTACAGGTTGCGGCGGATAATCTTCTCTCGACTGCCGCGATCAATGTGAGCGGCACAACCTCTGGCGGACAGATCAGCGTACTTGCGGCCAACGATATGGTCTCAACTTCCGGGGCGACCTACATTGCGAACGGCGGCACGGTATTCGGCGGCGACATTTTGCTCGCGGCAAGCGGCAATAACTATACCTCCGGCTCGTATCTGGCACAGGGGGCGATGGGCGGCAACATCACGCTGACCGGTAATAATGTCACGCTGTCGGCTGCGTTGCTGGATGCCAGCGGCCAGAACGGCGGCGGTGTCATTCACGTCGGCGGCGTGAAGCACGGCGCATTGGGCTACTCCGCACAAGGTGTGGCATTGGCGAACGCAAGCAATCTCACCGTGACGGGCGCCACACAGATCATCGCCAACGCTTTGCAGAACGGTAACGGTGGCGAAGTGGTGTTATGGTCAGATGGCACCACACGCTCCAGCGCTTCGATCGCCGCACATGGCGGCGCGATCAGCGGTAACGGCGGCTTTGTCGAAGTCTCCGGAAAACAGGGACTGGGTTACGCCGGGCAACTGAATTTGACTGCACCGCACGGTACTGCCGGCTCACTGTTGCTCGACCCCACCAACATCATCATTGACTCTGCTACTGCCCCAGGTGCGCTTACTGGTGGGGGCACGACAAGTGCCGCATTGGCCGATCCACATCCGGTTGCAGGGAATAAATTTGGTAGTTACACCTATGTGCTTACCAATGGCAATGTGGTGGTGGCGGTGCCTTCCGATAATTTGAGTGGTTTTGTTGCGTCTGGGTCTGTGTATTTGTTTAACAGAATGACTGGCGCACTGATCTCCACATTAATGGGTGGGGCGGCGAGCGACCAAGTAGGCATTGGCGGCGTGACCGTGCTAACCAACGGCAATTTTGTAGTGAGCAGCTATCTGTGGCACGTGAACGACCTCGGTGCGATCACTTGGGGCAGCGGCACATCGGGTGTGAATGGTTCTATAAATTCTTCCAATAGTCTTCTTGGTTTCTCTTCCTACGACAATATCGGCGCGCCATCTACGGTGGGCGTTTGGGATGCTAGAGCGAACAATAGTAATCCAACGAGTGTGAAAGGTGTGACCGCACTCTCCAATGGCAATTATGTGGTCAGTAGCCCGTATGCAAATTCCAACTATGGCCTGGTCACTTGGGGTAACGGTAATGGCGGCACGGTTGGCTACGTGAGTTCGTCAAACAGCCTTGTTGGCTCTGCAATAGGCGATTTCATCGGCACGAATATCGTTGCGTTGAACAACGGCAACTACGTGGTGGGCAGCCCGAACTGGAAGAATGGCGCCGGATTGTATCGGGGCGCGGTCACCTGGGGTAATGGCTTGGGCGGCACTGTGGGAGCGGTTTCTGCTGCGAACAGTCTGACCGGTAGCACAAACTACGACACGGTCGGTGCGAGTATCACGGCATTGAGTAACGGCAACTATGTGGTTAACAGCTACGGCTGGTACTACAAGGCAGGTGCGGTCACCTGGGGCAATGGTTTGGGTGGAACGGTGGGTGCTGTATCCGCCGCAAACAGCTTGGTCGGTACGATGAGTCAAAACATCGGTTGGGGTAGCGGCACGAACTCGACAGACGGTGTGGTCGCTTTGGTGGGTAATGGCAACTATGTGGTCAATAGTTCGTGGGCCGGATTCGTCACTTGGGGTAACGGCTCAGGCGGGACGATAGGCAATCCCTCCGCAGCCAATAGCTTGCAGGGAACGGGCGGCTCTGCAACAAAAGTAACCGCACTGACCAATGGCAACTATGTGGTGGCCAGCCCTTCTTGGAATCCTGGTGCGGTGACAGGTGCCGGTGCGGTGACCTGGGGTGATGGTGCGGCGGGCACAGTGGGGGTGGTGTCTGCTACCAACAGTTTGGTCGGAAGCCTGGCGAATGACAACGTCGGTTCGGGCGGCATCACGGCGCTCAACAATGGCAATTATGTCGTCACCAGCCATAACTGGGATTACGGTGCTGTTGTGAATGCGGGTGCGGTGACTTGGGGTAATGGTGCGGGTGGCACGGTCGGCGCGGTGTCTTCAGCGAACAGCTTGGTGGGCAGTACTGCGAACGATCAAATTGGTTGGTGGGGCGGCGCGTCAAATGTGGTTGCGTTATCCAATGGTAACTATGTGGTGGGCAGCCGTTATTGGGACAACGGTTTAGTGGATGTGGGTGCAGCGACCTGGGGTAATGGCGCGACCGCCGGAACGCGCTTGGTCGGCCTGATTTCTGGCGCGAACAGCCTGGTTGGCTCAACGGCGAGCGATCAGGTTGGTGCCGTCATCACACCGCTCCTGACCAACGGCAACTATGTGGTGAATAGTTTTAACTGGAGTAACGCTGGTGCCGCCAATGCCGGCGCGGCGACTTGGGGCAATGGCTTGGGTGGCACGGTGGGCGCGGTCACATTGGCGAACAGTATCGTCGGTAGCGCACTGGGCGATTACGTCAGTTCTTCTGGTGTGGTTGCATTACCCGGCGGCGATTATGTGATCGTCAGTCCGTATTGGGATAATGTTGGTGCGAACAGTGCCGGCGCGGTGACTTGGGGCAGCGGTGCAGGTGGCACGGTTGGCGCTATCTCTTCTACGAACAGCCTTGTCGGGGATACTGCTGGCGACAGTATGGGTAGCGGTGGTTATGTTACCGTACTGACCAATGGCAATTATGTGGTGAATACACCTTGGTGGCATACGAATACCGGCCACGTTGCGATGGGTAGCGGCACCTTGGGGTTGAGTGGTGTTGCCTCTTCTGCAAACGGTGCAGTCGGTGCGGGCGCAGGTGATTACCTCGGCTACGACTATGCAGGTGCGGGATCAGCCGGTGGTACTGGTAATGGTATTCGCGCGCTGCCAAATGGCGGCTACGTGATTTCGAGCATGGCATATAACGGAGGAATAACGTCAGGGGTCGGTCGGGTCTCCTTGGAAGGCATCGCGGCCAGCGGCATCGGCGTGCTGTTTTCTTCCGCACCCGCCGCGCCGCTTTCGATCAACCCTTCAGACATCATCACCCAACTAAATGCAGGCACATCCATCACCCTGCAAGCCAACAATGACATCACGCAAAACGCGGGTGCGGCTATCACGGCAACGGGGATGGGCAATCTCACCCTGCAAGCCGGGCGCAGCGTGACGCTGAACGATGCGATCAACATCGCTGGCGCGCTCGCCATCACCGCGAACGACCCCGGCGCGATTCCGGCAAACCGCGATGCGGGAACGGCAGTGCTGGATGCCAGCCTGGCAACCTTGACGGCTGGCCAGATCAACCTCGCCAATTCCGGCGGCGACATCCTGGCGGGGACGATGACAGCCAGCACCGGCGCGATCAACCTGGTCGCATCCGGCAATATCAGCGTTGCCGCAACGCAGACAATCACGGCAATAGCGGCGGGGATGGGCGTCACGCTAAATTCGGATTCCGATGCTCTGAACGGCGGCGCGATCGTGATGAATACCGGCTCGTCCATCACCAGCAACGGCGGCAACATCACCCTCGGCGGCGGGACGGCGGGCAATGGGACAGGGAATGCTATTGGCACGAGCTACGTCAATGGAATCACGCTGGATGGCGCGAGCATCAATGCGGGGGGTGGTAACACCAGCCTGCGCGGCACGGGCGCCGCAGGAACGGGGTCATGGAGGTACGGTGTATTCTTGCAGAACGGCGCAACGATCACTTCCACCGGCACCGGCGCCATCACTCTGGACGGCACCGGCGGCGCGGATATAAACGGCAATTATGGTGTGATGCTGGAAACCAGCTCACAGATTTCAACTGCCGACGGCGCTATTTCCATCACCGGTCACGGTATTGGGACAACTTCAGAGAATGTCGGCGTCGGCGTCCAACTCAACGCTAAAGTCAAATCCACCGGTGCCGGCACGATCACGCTGAACGGCACTGGCGGCGCTGGAACGGACACCAACCGTGGCATTTACATTGACGGCGCAGGCACATTGATAACGTCCGTGGATGGTGCCATTTCCATCACCGGGCAGGGCGCGGGTAGCACCTTTGACAATCGCGGCATCTACATCAGCAGGGGCGCAAAGGTCACCTCCACCGGCGCGGGCAATGTGATTCTGGACGGCACCGGCAGCGCGGCGGGCACGGACTGGAACTATGGCGTATACATAAAAAATCTCGGCACCGAGGTGTCGGCATCGAGCGGCGCAGTCTCCATCACCGGTCATGGCGCGGGGAGCGGCAGCGACAACTACGGCGTTTGGGTCACGGACTACGCCAAGGTCGCTTCTGCCGGCGCGGGCACCATAACATTCGATGGCTTTGGCGGCACGTCCACCGGCTTGTACAACACGGGGGTCTATGTCAGCAGCAACGCGACAGTTACCGCAACCGGAACCGGCAACATCACGCTGGATGGAACGGGCGGCAGCAACCAGGGGGTGAGGATTTCCTCGGGTGCTGCAATTACATCCGACAGCGGCAACATCGGCATCACCGGCACTGGCGCATATGACGGCGACGGCGTGCAGGTGGTGGGGGGTGCCCATGTGCAGTCCGGCACCGGGACAATCACGCTGACCGGCACCAGCGGAAATGGTGGTACCGCAAACGATGGGGTTTATGTGACGGACGCGGGTACGCTCGTTACCAGCGGCGGGAATATCGGTATCACGGGCGACAACCTGAACACCGTGGGCACCGGTAATCGCGGCGTAGCGGTTACGTCATCCGCGCACGTTGTCGCGACGGGCGCCGGCACGATCACGGTAATCGGACAGGGCGGGCATGAAGGCGACGGTTTGCATGTCCATGGCGGAGCGTTGGTTCAATCCGGTACGGGGCTGATAACGCTAACCGGCACCAGCGGTGATGGCATCGGCACCAACTGGGATTGGGGTGTCGAGGTGGGGGATGCGGGAACGCTGGTGACCAGCGGCGGCGGGATGACGATATCCGGCGTCAGCACCAGCACGGATGGTAGCTATAGCAACTACGGACTTTTCGTTAGAACCGGCGCCCAATTGACGACCACCGCCGGTTTGATGACGCTGACCGGCACCAAAGGCGCAGGGGCGACCAGCGATGCGGTGCTGCTCTCCGGCACGCCTGCGGGCGGCGTGGTGAATGCGGCGGGCGGCTTGACTGTCAACGGTATAGGCGATGTAGTGGTGGATACCGGCTCCATCCTCAACGTCGGAACGGGCAATGCCAGTATCTCGGCAACCAACAACATCCTGTTCGCGGCGGGCAGCTCGCTCGCGCCTGCGGCGGGCGCGGTGCATATCAATTTGACTTCCGATAGCAATGGTAGCGGCGGCGGTGGCATTTATCTCAACACCGGCTCATCCCTCGCCAGCAACGGCGGCAACATCAGCATGGGCGGCATGCCCTCAACCGGGCGCGCCACCGGCAACGGCACGGTGACGGGCGGCATCACTTTCAACAGCGGGATTTATGTGCTGGGCGACATCACCGCAGGTGCAGGCAATGTGACAATGTACGGCGAGGGGGCGAACAACAATCTCGCCGACGGCATCACCTTCGCCGGAGGCACATTGTCCAGCAACGGCATCGTGACCATAGACGGCCTCGCGCATTTCTATGGCACCAACAGGGTCGGCATCAACCCCTTTGCAGCCGGTGTGAATTTTGTCAATGCGGGCACGCGGCTCACCACGCAAACCGGCACGGTCACCGTGACCGGAACGAATACCGCACCCTGGTCCGGCATAGAAGGCGCCGGCGGCATCATGGTGGAGACGGGNNACGGGTACGATCGTCGAGACGACCGGCGCCGGGACGCTGAGCTTCACCGGAGCCGCCAACTCCTACGGTGCCAGTTGGGGTGTAGGTGTATTGGGTGCCATCCAGACCACCGCTGCCGGGGGCGGGGCGATCACACTTTACGGAACCAACCTCAACAATGCGGATGGCGGCGTGGTTATCTGGGATGGGCATGTGCTATCCGGTGGCGGCGCGATCAATCTTACAGGGCAGACCGCTGTCGGCGGTTCTGCGGTGGGGTGGCTCAATACGGCGCCGAACGCGCTTGCACTGGGCGGCCCGAACAGCGGAAACATCACGATTCAAGGCTTGGGTGCAACAGGTTTCATTGATTTCAATTCCAACGGCGGTTACGCGCACGTCATCAATGCGGGCAGCAGCGCGTTATCCATCACCAGCGCCACGGGCTTCTCCCTGAACAACGCCCAGATCAGCGCGGGGAGCGTCAATCTGAACTCGGGCGGGACGATCACGCTCACCGGCATCAGCGCAGGCAACGTATCGGTCACCGCCGCCGGCAACATTAATTCCGGCAGCAACGGCAGCGCCACCGACATCACTGCCACCGGCACGGTGGGCTTGACGGCGGCGGGTATCGGCTATCAGTCTCTGTCCTACCCCTACCCAACCAACCGCGTCGGGGTAAGCGCGGGGGGAGCGGTGACCTTGACCACCACGGGCGCAGGCAATCTGGGCAATATTTATCTGCGCGGGGCGGCGGCGCTGGCGCTGGGTTCGGTAACCACAGACACAGCCACGGCGCAGACGGTTGATTTGTTGCAGCAAACCGGCGGCCTGACCATGCCGGTCGCACAGCCCGGCAACGACAACTGGATAGTGAGTTCGACCCCGGGGATTACTTTCCTGCCCGGCTCCAGCCTGACGGTTGGCTACGCCACTTTTTCCGGCAGCGGCATCACCGCGCAGGGAAATCTTTCCATTCATGCGCTGACCGGTGACATGTATTTTTTTACTCCGATCGCGGCCAGCGGCATCGTCACCCTGCTTTCCGATAACGGCTCGCTGGCATTGGATGCCGTCACGGCCAGCAACACCGGGCTGCCGGTCACGACGGCGGCGATCTCCGCCAGCGCACCGATGGGTGCCATGGATTTGCGTGACGGCATGACTGCGTCCGGCAGCGGCGGGATCAGCCTGCTGGCGCTCTACTCGATAGACCTCGACTACAGCGACATCGCCCCCAATCTGGTTACTGCGGCAGGCAATGTCAATATCCGGTCAACCGGCGGCAACATTAAGAATGGCGGCAGCGCCCAAGTGACCGGAGCCAGCGTCCTGCTGGATGGGGCGCTCGGCGTGGACACGGACGACATTATCACCGCCACGACGGGTTCGGTTACGGTTCTGGCGGGCGGCACTGCATCGCTTACGGGCATTGACGCGGCCACGGGCGTTTCGGTTACCGCCAACAGCATTGACAGCAGTTACGGGGATATTGCCGCAACCGCAGGCGGCATCAGCCTGATAAGCGCAACGGATATCATCCTGTACGGATACTGGGGCGGCAATGCGCTGACCACCAATGGCGGGAATGTGTTGCTGAACGCCGATTCGGACGGTTTGAACGGCGGTGCAATCGCCATATTGGGGTCGGGTTCCATCGCCAGCAACGGCGGTGACATCACGCTGGGCGGCGGGGTGGCGGGCGGCGGCAATGCTGTCGGCAACGCGACCTATGTCAACGGTATCAGGCTGGAGACCACGAGCATCAATGCGGGAAGCGGCAATGTCATTCTGAGGGGCGCCGGGTTTGCCGCTGCCACGGCTTCGCCGGGCATTTACACAACCGACGGCAGCACGGTCACCGCAAACAGCCTGAATGCCACATCTGTTGGCGGCATGGCGCTCACCACTCAAGTAGCCAACCTCACCACCAGCAACACCGTCTCGGGCAACACTGTCATCAACAACACCGGCGCGCTGACGGTCACCGGCATGAGCGACACAACCGGCAGCATCACGCTGAACAATGCGGGGAGCGTGGCCGTGACCGGGGGGATGTCCGCCAACGGAGCCACCCTGACCACCAGCGGCATCGCCCTGACCGCGAGCGGGGCTACGTCCGACATCAGCATCACCGGCGCGGGAGGCGTCAATACGAATACTGGCGCCATTTCGCTCAACGCCGGGCAGGACATCGTCCACGCTGGTGGCGCGCAGCAGATCAACAGCTCCAGCGGAACGCTCAGCCTGACTGCGGGCCGCGACATCCTGCACACGGGTTCCACCACCAACCAGATCAACACCTTCAGCGGCGCGATGACGCTGATGGCCGGGCGCGACATCATCCACACCGACGCGAACCAGATCAACTCCTTCAGCGGCGCGATGCTGCTGAACGCCGGGCGCGACTTTGTCCATTCCGGGGCGGCGAGCCAAATAAACAACTTCAGCGGTAACCTGACGATAGCGGCGGGGCAGGATTTCCTCCACAGCGCATCCGGCCAGATCAACACCAGCAGCGGCGCGTTCGGCGCGCTGAACCTCACTGCCGGTCGCAACTTCTTCCACAGCGGCAGCGGCCAGGTCAATTCCTCCAGCGGCGCAATGACCATCGGCGTTACGGGCAATTTCCTCTATACCGGCAGCGGGCAGATCAACACGTCATCGGGCACACAGGCGATTACGGTGGGGGGCGACTTCGCGGTATCGGGCACCGTCAATAGCGGCGACGACCAGACGGTCAACGTGGGGCGCGATCTTTCCGTTGGCCCAAACGGCGGCAAACTGATCGCCGCTTTCGGCGAACAGAGAATCACCGTGGGCCGCGATATGAGCGTGATCCAGGACGGCGGCACCGTATATGTGGATACCTTGGATGGGGAATTGGGATTGCAAACCATCAGCGTCGGGCGCAACCTGCTGGTGCAGTTGAATAATAGCAGCGGGCTGGAAGCGCATATCGAGAGCGCCGCCGGGCAGGTAATCACGGTGGGCGGCAACCTCTCCATGAACGCGCTGGACAACGATCAAACCCGCATCAACGCCAACGGCGGCGACCAGACCATCACCGTGACCGGCAACATGACGCTCAATGCGGCGCAGGATATCGCCCACGTGCAAAGCCTCGCAGGAACGCAGGCGGTAAGCGTGGGCGGCGACCTGACGCTGCTCGGATCGAGCGCGTACATGCACGGCGCGTTGGGGCAGGCTCTCACGGTAGGCGGAAACTTGAGCTTGCAATCCGGGGTGGTAAATAGTGGCGCTGCAACCACACTTATGGTGGGCGGCGATTTGACATTGGCGGGCGGACGGGTCTGGAGCGACGGGACGCTAACCGGCTCGGTCGGGCGCGACGTGACCATCACCGGCGCACCCAACACGCTCACCGGCCTGTTCGGCACGCCCGACATCGGCAGCGAGGCCAGCCCTTTTACTGTGGGCGGGGTAATTCGCCTGAACGACGGAACCGGCCCCGGCAGCGGCGCGCAAATTCATTCGGGATTTGTGACTTCGATCTGGCTCCATTTCTCCAGCCTTTCCGGCGGCGGATATTTCGTGAATGGTGAGGAAGGCGCCGCGAGCGGCGGCTCAAGCGGTTTTTTCGCAGCCGGAACTACGGCGGGCAGCAATCTGCATATCGCTTACGGCTTGGTTCCGCCGCCACCTGCACCTGCGCCTGCGCCAACTCCTGAACCGCCGCCCCCAGCGCCGGCTCCGGCTCCTGCGCCTGCGCCTGCGCCAACTCCTGAACCGCCGCCCCCAGCGCCGGCTCCTGCGCCTGAACCCGTAGCTGCTCCCGCGCCCGCGCAAGCGCCCGTCGGCGCTCTGGAGCACATCGCCCTGTCGAGCATTCCGCTGCGGCTGGGCATTGCCGCCTTCCCCGCAAGCGCCCTGCAACCGCCCAACGTCAATCTACTGCTGGACGCAGCCCCCCCCGAAGCGGGCGATGACCGGAATCCTGACGACCCGGCGCTTGTTGCGAACGCCGCGCCGGTCGAACCGGCAGCCGCGCCAGCGCCGCTGCCAGTGTGCAAATAAAGCCGCCGTATCCCCTTTCACCACCCCCTGCCCCGTGCCTTCCCCCGCCTGCGTGGGAAGGCCAAAGCCTGCCCCTCATGGCGCTCGGTTATGGGGTTAACCTAAAAACCGCAGTTGGCGAAGAACATTCCGGTGCTTCAATGGGTTGTGACGCATCTGTCGGTGCGGATTTACCTCGCAGAGGTTAGCTTTGCATAGCCGCCTGACTAAGCTGGCAAACAACGCCAGCAAGTCATCGGTTATTGCACCCTTTGGGTGTCCGCACATAACTTATTGCTTGTGCAAATGAATTCGCACCTACAAAACCGTCAACTGCGGAATTTAGGATAAATTCGTCGCTCCCGCGAAAACGAGCGAAGCGAAGTTTCGAGCTTGCGACCAAGTGGGAATCCATTCACATTTCGATAAGCTCAATGCGAACGGATTCTTGGATAATGCGTGCCGGATCAATAGTCAGTCGGCTATGCAAAGCTAACCTCTTCGAGGCAACCACGACCACCCCATTGCGGGTGTACCCAAAGCCCCCTCCTTGCAGAGGCTTCGGGGAAGGGGCAAGGTCTGATGGAACGGCCAGCCATTCGACTCAACCCAGCAAAAAAACGCTGGGCAAGTCGCTGGTTATCGCTGCGCGAGTCTCGCGTTAATAGAGCAAACCGTGTGCGGCCATGGCCTTCATCACGATGCCGATGTAGCGGTTGATGCGCTCCTGGGCCGAACCGCGCGTCACGACCTCGGTCGAGGAACCCCAGATCAACTTGTCGTTCGAGGCGTCGTACAAATTTGTTTCGATCACCGTGATTTCGTCTTCTGACACATAGCCCGGCGTGTACAAGGCGTTGTAGCCGTAGCCGTAATAATCCTGCCAGGTGCCGTAATAGGGCGGTGGGTAGAACATTCCGGGAATATAGGTTTTTACCGTCTTTCTGCTGGCAACCCGTGTGATGAGTACGGTGTCAGCACCCACTTCCCTGACCTTGCCCGCGATGGCCTGATGGTCGCTTTGCAGCTCGTCTGAAAGAACCGTGTAGCTGGCAACGGCGTCAGCACCATGAGCCGTGATCTGCCGGGCAAACTCGTCCTCGAAAATACGCCGGTTGACGGGCTTGCGGGATACGCCGACCACCAGAATTTTTTTGGGGAGCGAATGGTACGAAGGATCCATCCACACTTCGTCCGGCTGTGTCGCTGTGGCGCAGGCCACGAGGAGCATGGAAGCCGCCAGAAAGCAAAGCATATTGTGCAGGAACCGTAACATTTGACCCTCCTTCCGCCTTCCGGATATGCGGAAGGCTACACCTCTCCGATCATGCTGCGCCCCCTCACAACGGCGAGACAAACACGCTCTCGCGCAGCTTCTTCAACTGATCGCGCAATCCGGCGGCGCGCTCGAACTCCAGGTTTCTCGCGGCGGCGAACATCTCCTTTTCCAGCCGCCCAATTTCCTTCGAGACTTCCTTCTCGCTCATCGCCAGATATTTGGCCTGTGTCTGCGCGGCCTTCAGCGACTTGCGCTCGGTATCCATGTCATATGCGCCTTCGATGATGTCCTTGATACGCTTGACGATGCCCTGCGGCGTGATGCCGTGCTCCTGGTTATACGCCAGTTGCTTGTGGCGCCTGCGCTCGGTCTCGTCCAGCGCGCGGCGCATCGAACCCGTGATCCGGTCAGCATACAAAATTGCCCTGCCGTTGATGTGGCGCGCGGCGCGTCCTATGGTCTGAATCAGCGAGCGCTCGGAGCGCAAAAAACCCTCCTTATCCGCATCGAGGATCGCCACCAGCGACACCTCGGGAATATCCAGCCCTTCGCGCAGCAGGTTGATGCCGACCAGCACATCAAACATGCCCAGCCGCAGGTCGCGGATGATCTCCACGCGCTCCACGGTCTCGATGTCCGAATGCAGGTAGCGCACCTTGATGCCGTGCTCGGAAAAATATTCGGTGAGCTGCTCCGCCATACGCTTGGTCAGCGTGGTCACCAGCACGCGCTCGCCCGCCTGCACCCGCTTGTTCACTTCGCTCATCAGGTCGTCCACCTGATGCGTGGCAGGGCGCACCTCCACCTGCGGATCCACCAGCCCGGTCGGGCGCACCACCTGTTCCACCACCTGCCCGGTATGCTCGGCCTCATACACCGAGGGCGTGGCGGAAATGAAAATGACCTGGCGCATCACCTTCTCGAATTCGTCGAAGCGCAACGGGCGGTTATCCAGCGCGGAAGGCAGGCGGAAGCCGTAGTTGACCAGATTCTCCTTGCGCGCGCGGTCGCCCTTGTACATGCCGCCAATCTGCGGCACGGTGACGTGGCTCTCGTCTATGAACATCAGCGCATCCGGCGGCAGATAGTCCATCAGAGTCGGTGGCGGCTCGCCCGCTTTCCTTCCGGACAGGTGGCGCGAATAGTTCTCGATGCCCTTGGTGAAGCCGATCTCGTTGAGCATCTCCAGATCGTGCCGCGTGCGCTGCTCGATGCGCTGCGCCTCGAGCAGTTTATTTTCCTTCTGGAAGAACGCGATGCGCTCGGCCAGCTCCACCTTGATCGTTTCGATGGCCGCCAGCGTGGTCTCGCGCGGTGTGACGTAATGGCTGGAAGGATAAACGGTGAAGCGCGGCACTTTCTGGATGATATGTCCGGTGAGCGGGTCGAACAGCGACATGCTCTCCACTTCGTCGTCGAACAGCGACAGGCGCAGTGCGTGCTCGCTGTTCTCCGCCGGGAAAATATCAATCACATCGCCGCGCACGCGAAAGTTGCCGCGCTGAAAATCCATATCGTTGCGCTCGTACTGCATCTCGGTCAGGCGCTTGATCGCGTCGCGCTGCGGCATCTTCTCGCCCTCGCGCAGGTGCAAAATCATGCCATGATAGTCAACAGGATCGCCGATGCCGTAGATCGCCGACACCGTTGCCACGATGATGGAGTCCTGCCGCTCCAGCAGCGACTTGGTGGCGGACAATCGCATCTGCTCGATCTGCTCGTTGATGCTGGAATCCTTCTCGATATACACATCGCGCGACGGCACATAGGCCTCGGGCTGGNNCTCGGGAAAGAAATCGCGCAACTCGGAATACAACTGCGCCGCCAGCGTCTTGTTCGGCGCCATGACGATCGCGGGCCGCCCGGTGCGCGCGATCACGTTGGCCATGGTGAAGGTCTTGCCGGAGCCAGTCACGCCGAGCAGCGTCTGGAACGCCAACCCGTCCTCGATGCCCTCCACCAGTTGCGCGATGGCTGCGGGCTGGTCGCCCGCCGGTTCGAACGGCTGGTGCAGGCGGTAGGGGCTGTCGGGGAAGGTGAGGATGGTCATGGCGAGGGGAACATTGTACGGGGAAAGATTGAATTGCCAAACAGCAAAGCGTGATGGAGAATGCAGGCACCGCTACAAGGCGAACCAAGCTATGTCATTCGAGATAAACGGCGAGATAACGAGTGTCGAGATCATCGCGCAAGGTTCGAGCATACGTTGCCTTGGCAGGCTGCAAAGAGCTTATGGCATTGGCAACTGGAAGAAGAAAAAAGGATTCGCCACGGTTGTATTTGAGGATGGCGTCAGCGCGCGTGCAGAGGTTCACTGGTACGAAGCGCACGGTATCGGCAAAATGGAAATGAAGATCAAGGATTTCATTTGAGGTGCGCCATGGAAAAATACGTCATCTGCCTGAACAATGAAGGATATGCGGCATCGCTGGAAGTACGCAAACTCTATGAACTGATACCGGACACGAAAGCCGAGGCCATGCACTGCATCCGTATCGTGGATGAGGATGGCGAGGATTACGTTTACCCTGAAAAACTTTTCATGCAAATGGAAGTGCCCGAGTCAGTATCCCGCGCATTGCATAAACGGGCTGCTTGACGTTGTTAAAGCTGGCTCAATGAATGTTTTGTTTCATGGGGATGTGTTCATGCAAGACTTGACCCCCGCGAGCATGTTCCGCCACCGAACGTCGGGGGCATATCTAGATTCGTAGCATTGCACCTCCGCTCAAGGCAGTTCATCCCCTTCCAACGGAGCCGTGTCCGGCACCTTGGCGAGTATCTTGTCCAGGCGGCTTGGCTTGGCTTTGGCGGCGCGTTCGCGGGAAAATTCTTCCGTGCGCATGGCGGAAAGTTTTTCTGCCACGGCGGTGACGATGAACTGGTTAAGCGAGGTTTCGTCCTGCTGCGCGACTTCCTTTGCGTAGCCGTGCAGCGAGTTGGGAAGCCTCAAGGCGAACTGGCTCATGGTTTGCTCCTTTTAATTAGCATATTCAAAAAATCGGCTGGTCGGACCAATTTCAATCCAAATCTATCGGCTGCCGGTTTGAAATCTCCGATATTGAAAGTGACCAGCGCTTCGGCAGCGCCATTCAGCGCGGTTTCCAATACCATTTCGTCACCCGGATCGGATCGCGATAAGGGGCCAGGTTCGGATTAAATTTCTGACAAGGTTCAAGCAAACGCCATTAGCCCCTTCTTCTGGATCAACGCCAGCAGGCGCAGCGCCGGGCCTCCCGGTTTTTTGATGCCGCGCCCCAAATCGGAAACCAGATTTTTGAAGACGTTCAGGTAACGCGCAAAAACCGATTGGGAGATGCGCTCGCAGATGTCAGGGTCAACATCGCATTACTCACCCCGCAACATTGCCTTCATCCGCACCAGCGGATATTGCCGGTAGAAGCTGGCCATTTGCCCATACACTTCAGGATATTCCTGCTGCAACACGTCGGGCACTTCGAAGAAATATTCGGACAGCACGGCAAAGAATTCGGCGGGGCTGTCCGTGGCGTAGGGATCGATTGCGGTATCTTCGCCGCCGTTCACGCGGCGGCAGAGGTCGTCGTAGGCAGTCTGGAAATCGTGCGCCCACTCTTCCGGGCTCATGCCAGAATGCAGCGGTGGACGGCCATTGGCACTGCCGCCCTGCATGTCCAGCTTGTGGGCAAACTCGTGGATCACGACGTTGAAGCCCTCGCCCTGTCCGGAATGCTCCACGTCCTGCCATGACAGCACCATCGGGCCACCCTCCATCGCCTCGCCGCTGCGCGCATGGCGGACGTGGTGGACGATGCCACTCTCATCCATTTCTTCGCCGTCATACAGGTACTCGCCCGGATAGACCACGATCTCGCGCCAGCCTTCGTACCCGCCGTAGCCGAGGTTGAGCACTGGCAACACGGCAAAGGCGGCGATAGCCGTGGCCATACCATTGCTCACCTCGATTCCCCCTGCGCCGGTGAACGCCTTGTCGGCGAGCATCTGGATCGCCAGTTCGCGCAGCCGCACCCGCTCTGCGCCATCCAGCCCATCGAATACCGGCTGCTCCATGACCGCCTGCCACGCTCCCTCGTCCAGCGCGTGGGTACCCTTGCCGCCACCAAACAGGTTGGCGAGCATAGCCATGGGGATGCGCTTTGCGTCACCTTGCCGCATTTACCGTTCTCTCTTTCAAACCTCCGCGTTCTTCTTGCACAATGGCAGCTCCTCGGAATTCCTGCCTAACGGTCATGGCGGGATTTGCCATCCCGAAACATGAAACTCGCGCTCGCCATGACCGTTCCCCCCTGACCTCCCCCAGAAGGAGAGGGGACAGAGTCTCGCTACGCGAGTTCCACGTTATATGATGCCCAGCAGGGACAAGCCCGCAAAGGCCAGCAGCCCTATTGCAATGATGACCACCCATACCAGCGCGGACAAGTCCTCCTCCCGTGACAGTGTGGTTCCGCAATTGGGGCATGCCCTGGCCTTGGTAGAGATTTCCCAGTTGCATTCTGTGCATTTGATGAGTGCCATACCGTTCCTTTGGCGGCAGTGTCAGAGCCACGCTGCTCCGCGCGCACCGCTTGAATCACTACACCTGTTCTTCGTCAGCTTGGCATCCGCTTTGCCCGATAACACCCGCCTGCCCCGCAGTGCAGGCGCAGGGCTTTGATCTCTTCAGTGTTGAGCGCATGGTCTGTTTGTTGATCGCACTCACAACATGCAGCGCCTCCATCGTTTTATGGGTGGCGGAAAGAGCATCGCTGCAAAATTTTTCAGGCATCTTTTTCAATCCCATCGAGTCTGCTGAAGGACTGGACGATGGCCGTATCAGCCAATCAGGTGCAAGCTCTTTGCGCCACCGCGCACCGCATCCGCCACCAGGCGACGGTCAAAGGTTGCCAGTTTGCCGCCGTGCGTGCAGGCCAATGCAAGCAGGTAGCTGTCTGTCACTTGTGCGGAATTCAGTATGCGCGATGCGTCCAGTTTTTTGATATCCAGCAGGCTGACATCGTCCGGCCAGAATATGTGGCCAGGCAGCGCGCAAAAACCTGCCATTACTTGCGCCACCGCCGCCGGTGTACCCGGTGAACTTGGGTAACGAACATGCCCCACGATGCGTATCACGCCATTTTCAGTTAACGGACAGGTGGCCCAGGATTTCTTTCCTTGTTTTGCGAACCAGCCATGCGCCGCATCGTGCTGAACGTGCGCGGGGTCAATCAGCGCGACCAGCACGTTCACGTCGAGCAGAAAAGTCATCCCGGCAACTCGTCACGCAACTGGTTTACCAGTTCCGGCGTCACCGCTTTTGCCTTGGCGCGCACCGGCAGCAAGGGCACGCCGTTGCGTGACTTGCCTTTCTGCGCATTGGGCCGCAGCGCCTGCCGCGTGAGTTCCGAAATCACTTCGCCGACACTCTTATGTTGCAATGCCGCCAGGCCTTTTGCCGCAGCGAGCACATCGTCATCAATGGAAAGGGTCGTTCTCATCTTGCACCTCCGATCAATTGCATCAAGCATCAAGCATCATACATCAAGTGATTAGTCCATGCCAGCCAGCACGTGTGCGACTACTTTTTTTGCGCGCGCGGATATTGATATTGACCGCTGGCGAAAATACTGGAACACTGTGAACCAATGAGAAATCCGGATGATCTGGAAGGAATTGGGGCAGGACATGCCGGTGTCAGAAAAACAATGCTTGGCCCATCTTGCTGCTTGAGGCGAAGCAAAGATTCAGGACAATACGGCGTGAGTGGAAGAACTCGTTCAGCAATTTAATGCAGAAAACCGGGGCAGCGCCATACCGCTGCATGTGAAAGGTCACCCTCCGACGGAGAGATCCACTTTAGGGAAGGAGTTACAAATGAACAAGGCAACACTGAAAAGTATTGGGTTATTGTTAGGCTTCGGTTTGTTTAGCAGCGCGGCATCCGCGCAATCGGTTGCCATTTCGGCGGTGCGATCATCAGGCTACTCCTTCAGCGGCATGGCGGTGGACGCTGCGACGGGTGCCGCATACCAGATCAACGGATACGGGCCGGGGCATGCGTATTCTGGCAGCACATCACCAACATCAATCACCCGCTTCGCTGATGCGGCATCATTTGATGCCGGAACGGGGGGCGTAGTTGTTACCAGCGGCGTTAACCTGTGGGGAACTTACCTTGCAGCGCAAGCCGGTTCCGTTTTTGGGCGTTCATCAGGCCAATCATACCCATCTTGGCCAACAGACGCGCTTACCTCAAAAATATCTGGCACCACTGGCGCGGTACAGGGGAGCACGGCAGTCGCCAATATGGGCGGCGCGAACGGTTCAGAAACCTTTGATTGGGGCGGATTTTCCGGCGTAAACGCCATGAACGACGGAACACGGTTGTACGTCGTTGGCGGGGATGCCGCAACGAGCAATTGGCGTATCACGACGTTTGACTACAACCTGAATTCGTTAAACTCCGTATCGTTCGGCACCACAAGCCCAGGCTGGGGATTCGCGATCAACGGGTATGTCTTTCTTGGGGATAGCTACAACAGTACGCACATTTCCAAGCGCGTCAACGCGGCAACAGGCGCGGTAAATGCGGTCAATTTCTCACTGACTGGCATAGGAAGTGGGCAGGTGTACTTAACTAACGCCTCGTACGATGCCTTTAACGACGCTCTATACTTGCATAACCATCAAAACAATCCCGGGACTTTCTACAAGGTGGCCGATGCGAGCACGGCTTTCGGTGTTAGCGCTGTTCCCGAACCAGAAACCTACGCGATGCTGCTGGCCGGTTTAGGCTTGCTGGGCTTCACGGCACGCCGCAGAAAAGGCCGCGCCGCGTAATTCAGGTTCACACTTTCCGGAACGGGAGCTGCTGCTCCCGTTTTGCTTTTTTGCGGGCAATGCCATGATCAGAATTAGTGGGCGACAATGAAGGCCGCACCCCCGGCAATTACCCCTCACCCCATCTCTGCATCAAGCCATGCTCCACGCCGAGATGATCCAGTATCCGCGCCACCACGAAATCCACTACTTCCTGCACGTTCTGCGGGTGATGGTAGAAGCCGGGATTGGGCGGCAAAATGATGGCGCCCGCGTGAGCCAGGCGCAGCATGTTTTCCAGGTGGATGGCGGAAAACGGCGATTCGCGCGGCACCAGGATCAGCGGGCGTCTTTCCTTGAGCATGACATCCGCCGCGCGGCAGATCAGATCATCGCTGATGCCGCCCGCAATCTTGCCCAGCGTGCCCATGGTGCAGGGGCAGACCACCATCGCGTCGCCGGGGTTAGAGCCGGAAGCCATCGGCGCGTACCAGTCGTCGCGCCCGTACACGCGCAGTTCGCCGCCAAATTTTCCCAAGCGTTCCACCAGCAGCTTCTCCGCATCCTGCGGGCGGCTGGGCAGCGTGAAATCCAGTTCCTGCCTGGCGACGATCTGCGCGGCCTGCGAATACACCAGATGGACGCGCTGCCCGCTTTGCAGCAGGCATTCGAGCAGGCGCATGGAGTAAGGCAAACCGGATGCGCCGGTGATGGCAAGCGTGATGGTTTTCAAGTTTTTGGCACCTCCAGAAATTCATGCAGCCCTGCCTGGTGCAACGCAATCATTACTTGTTCCACATCCGGCGGCTGTTGATTCCCACCGAGGTTGATCGCGCGTTTGCCCGCGTGTAGCCCGGTCAGGCCGGGATCGGTGGCGGTGTAGATGCCGACGGTCGGTACGCCGAGCGCCGCAGCGAGGTGGCTCAGGCCGGTATCCACCCCGATGGCGGCGCGCGCCCCGCCCAGCAATGCAGCAGCATCATTCAGCCCGATAGCGGGCGGGCAGATTGCGCCGGGAATCGCCGCGCACAGGCGCTCGCTGCGCGCCTGCTCCGCCGCGCTGCCCCACGGCAGCACGACCCGCATCCTCATCTGCCCCAGGCGTTTACCCAAGGCGATCCAGTTCGCTTCGCCCCATAATTTTTCGTCGCGGCTGGTGGCGTGCAGCAGGGCGGTAAATGGCTCGGGCGGCAACCAGGGCAAACTGAGCGTGGGCGCGCGGATGCCGTAATCCGGCGCACCCTGCGGGGTGTAGCCCAGCGCCTGTCCCGCCAGTTGGCGGTTGCGCTCCACCGCGTGCAAATTTTTATTTACCGGATAGCTGCGGTCGTAAAACAGGCTGGCGAGCGGCTCGCGCGCGCTGTTCCGGTCAAAGCCGCAGTGCGGGGCGCGGATGCAGCGTGTGATCAGCGCGCTTTTCAGCAAGCCCTGCGTGTCCAGCGCCAAATCGTAGTGGGTGGCGCGCAAGCTGCGGCAAACCGCCCGCATCTCGCCGCACGACCGCCAGAGCGACTTGCGCCAGCGGCGCATGGCCACCGGGATCACCCGGCTGACCCCGGGGTGCAGCGCGGGTAGCGGCGCAAAACCTTCTTCCACCACCCAATCAATGCGCGCACCCGGGATGTATCTGCAAATATCCGATACCACCGGAAGATTGTGCAGCACATCGCCCAGCGAAGAGGTCTTGATTAAAACGATGTTCGGCGCATTTTGCATTTTGTGCCTCTCAACAATTCTCAAGACGCCAGCCCCCTTTGGAAATGGGGCAGGGGGGTTTGAAGCGCACCAAATACATAAATCCCCCTCAATCCCCCTTTTTCAAAGGGGGAGGCGCACAGGTTGTGCGTCGCCCTGCAAATTGTTCAGAAGCATTTGCATTTTTTCAAAAGAACGGCTTCAGCCGCTGCCCCCGATCAGCGCGGCAATTTCGGCCACTCGCCTGCCGACCAGTGCCGCATCGCCGCGCGCTTCGACATTGAGCCTCAACAGCGGTTCGGTGTTGGAAGCGCGCAGGTTGAAGCGCCACCCGGGAAATTCCAGGCTGATGCCGTCCGTTCGATCAATGGCGGGATGATTGTCGGCGAAATGCGCCAGCACGCGATCCACCACCAGCGTCACGTTTTCGACGCGGTAGTTGATTTCTCCGCTGCACGGGAAAGCCAGTATGCGCTCCCCCACCAGGCGCGACAGGGGCTGCTTGCGCGCGCTGACCAGCTCGGCTGCCAGCAGCCACGGGATCATGCCGCTGTCGCAATAAGCGAAGTCGCGGAAGTAGTGGTGCGCGCTCATTTCGCCGCCGTAGATGGCATTCTCGGCGCGCATGCGCTCCTTGATGAAGGCGTGGCCGGTTTTGCACTGGATGGGGGTTCCTCCGGCGCGTGCGACGATGTCTCTCGTGTTCCATGTGAGACGCGGGTCATGGATGATTTTTTCGCCGGGGTGCTTGAGCAGAAACGCTTCCGCCAGCAGGCCGACGATGTAATAGCCTTCGATAAACTCTCCGTTCTCGTCGAACAGGAAACAGCGATCGAAGTCGCCATCCCAGGCGATCCCCATATTGGCCTTGTGTTGCCTGACAGCTTCGGCGGTGGCGGCACGGTTCTCCGGCAGCAGCGGGTTGGGGATGCCGTGCGGAAAGGTGCCGTCCGGCTGGTGGTGCAGCTTGATGAATTCCAGGGGTACGCCAGCTTTCTTCAGCCCGGCTTCGATGGCATCTATCACATGCCCGGCGGCGCCGTTTCCCGCGTTGACCACCAGCCGCAATGGGCCAAGATTTCCGGGGTTGATGTAGCCCAGCAGATGAGTAACGTAGTCGTCCAGCACCGACAGCCGTTGCAGCGCGCCGCGCCGCGACACTGGCGGGAACTCGTTGCGTTCGGCCAATTGCCGGATGTCGCCTAGCCCGCTGTCGCCGCTGATGGGCTGCGCGCCACGGCGCACCAGTTTCATGCCGTTGTAGTCCAGCGGGTTGTGGCTGGCCGTGACCTCGATGCCGCCATCCACATCCAGGTGAAAAGCGGCAAAGTAAACTTCCTCGGTACCGGCGAGACCGAGGTCAATCACGTCCGCCCCCGAATCCATCAGCCCCTCCGCGAGGGCGAGCTTGAGCGCCTCGCTGGTCAGGCGCACATCAGACCCCACCGCCACGCGGCGCGGTTTGCTGTATTCGCCGTAGGCGCGACCGATGCGGTAGGCGATGCCTTCATCCAGCTCGACGCCGAGCTTGCCACGGATGTCGTAGGCTTTGAAACAGGTCAGCTTCATCAGCCCCGCCCGTACACGTCATCGAAGCGGACGATGTCGTCCTCGCCCAGATAGCTGCCGGACTGCACTTCGATCAGGTAGAGCGGCTCGTCGCCGATGTTTTCCAGGCGGTGCTTCACGCCGAGCGGGATGTAGGTGGACTGGTTCGGGTACAGCACCAGCAAATCCTCGCCCCGCGTGACCCGCGCTTTGCCGGAAACCACCACCCAGTGCTCGGCGCGCTGGTGGTGCATTTGCAGGGAAAGTTTGGAGCCGGGTTTGACCATGATGCGCTTGGCCTGGAAGTTGTTGCCCTCGTCAATTCCCTCGTAATAGCCCCATGGCCGGTAGACGCGGCGGTGGAACAGGTGTTCGGTGCGCTCCGCCTGTTTGAGGTATTCCACCGCCTGCTTCACATCCTGGGAAAAATTCTTGTGCATCACCAGCACCGCGTCGGCGGTTTCCACGATCACCATATCCCGCACCCCGATGGCGGCCACCATGCGGCTTTCGGCGCGGATCAAGGTGTTGGCGGTTTCGGCGGTGTAAACATCGCCACGCACCGCGTTGCCTTGCCCATCCTGGGCGCTGACATCGGACAGCGACGACCACGAGCCGATGTCGCTCCAGCCCATCTCCACCGCCACCATCGCGGCGGATTGCGTGCGCTCCATCACCGCGTAGTCAATCGAATCAGAGGGGCTGGCGGCGAAAGTCTTTTCGTCCAGGCGGCAGAAATCCAGATCGCGCGTGCTGCCCTGCCAGGCTGCTTGTGCCGCCTGATAAATTTCCGGGCGGAAGCGCCGCAATTCGCTCAAGTATGCGGCGGCCTTGAACACGAACATGCCGCTGTTCCAAAAGAAATCGCCCGAAACCAGAAATTGTTTGGCCTTTTCCAGATCCGGTTTTTCCACGAAACGCGCCACCGCGTAGGAACGCTGGCCGACCGGCAGCGCGGCACCGCGCTCGATGTAGCCGAAGCCGGTGGCGGGTTCGTGGGGCGTGAT
>CXWL01108012.1_pt1 | contig 67332 bp, 61 predicted proteins | sample 590931 | NCBI WGS metagenome assembly CXWL01 (sample SAMEA3498368, study PRJEB10139) | groundwater metagenome | biome: water well; material: biofilm material | place: Germany | collected 2015-04-27 | reverse complement strand
AACCAGGCGTCGGTGGCGAGCAGGCGCTGCGCCAGCGGCAGCAGCTGTTGTTCTTCGAAGGCGAGCCGCGCCAGCAGGTTCTGGCAGTAGGAATTGACGGTCCTGCAGGCGCGGGCGATGTGCTGACGGCTTGGGGCTGGCGCCGGCAGCAGGGCGGTGCGCAGCAAGGGCAGCATGTCGACGCCGGCGCGTCCGAGGTTTTCGAGCGCCTGGAGGAACAGCAGGGCGTCATTGGACGCTTCGCGCAGCGCCGGGATCAGGCAGTTTTCCAGCCGGCGCCAGTGCAGCGATTCGGCCAGTTGGATCAGATGTTCGGACTGGGTGGCCAGTGCCGAAAGATCGCATTCATTCGATGCGAGCGCCTGATCCATCGATTCCTGGAGGCGCCGTATGGCGGTGCGTTCGCACTTTTGTTCGATCGTCAGTGTCGCAATGGCGTAGGTGGCAAGCAGCATCGTTCTCTCCTTGGCGGGCAGGGGGCGAGCAGGCCAGCTTAGGCGGCATATGTGACGGGCGCATGACAGATCCGGTCATACACCGGTCATATTGCGCCATTAGACTCGTCGCATCAACCAACCCCTGAGGGCAATAAAAATGAAGATGAAACTGATGGTGAAATCGATTGCGGCTGGCGCTGCTGTTCTGGTGGCGATGTCGGCGGCGTACGCGGCNNTACCAGTCGGTCGGCTCCGGCGCCGGCATCAAGCAGATCAAGGCGAAGACCGTCGATTTCGGCGCGTCCGACATGCCGCTCAAGGCCGATGAGCTGGAGGCGGAAGGCCTGATGCAGTTCCCGGCGATCATGGGCGGCGTCGTGACGGTGGTCAATCTCGACGGCGTCACCCCTGGCCAGATGAAGCTGACCGGCCCGGTCGTGGCCGATATCTACCTGGGCAAGATCACCAAGTGGAACGCCCCTGAAATCGCCGCGCTGAACCCCGGCGTCAAGCTGCCGGCCGAAGAAATCACGGTGGTGCACCGCGCCGACGGCTCCGGCACCTCGTTCCTGTTCACCGACTACCTGTCGAAGACCAGTCCCGACTTCAAGAGCAAGATCGGCGCCGGCAGCGCCGTCAAGTGGGTGGTCGGGGTAGGCGGCAAGGGCAACGAAGGCGTCGCCGCCAACGTCCAGCGCATCAAGGGCGCGATCGGCTATGTCGAGTGGGCTTTCGCCAAGAAGAACAAGATGTCGCACACCCAGCTGAAAAACAAGGACGGCGTGTTCCTGCAGCCTGACGACGACAATTTCAAGGCGGCAGCGGCCGGCGCCGAGTGGACCAAGACGCCAGGTTTTGGCGTGGTGCTGACGGACCAGTCGGGCAAGGCGAGCTGGCCGATCACCGGCGTGTCGTACATCCTGATGCACAAGCAGCAGCCTGATGCCGCCAAGGGCAAGGAAGTGCTGAAGTTCTTCGACTGGGCCTACAAGAACGGCGGCGCCGCCGCGACCGAGCTTGACTACGTGCCGATGCCAGCTTCGGTCGTCGCGCTGGTGCAGGGCGCCTGGAAGGCGCAACTGAAAGACGCAACGGGCAAGTCGATTTACTGATGCCTGCGCGGGCGCCACGCGCGCTCGCCATCGCCGCCCCGGGCCGTGCGCCCGGGGCCGGCAACTCCTTCCTCATTCTCACGATCGCGCCCACCTGCGGCGCTTTCTTCGGCCACGCCATGTCCAGCACCCTGATCCTGATAGTCGAAGACGAGCCGGCCATTGCCGAACTGGTCAAGTATTCGCTGCGCCAGGGCGGATGGGATTGCCGCGCGGTCGCGGACGCGACTGCCGCATGGGAGTTCCTGCTGGGGCGCCGGCCACGGCTGGTCCTGCTCGACTGGATGCTGCGCGAACAGAGCGGCCTGCACTTGCTGCTGCGGATACGGCGCGAGCCGAGCCTGAACCAGCTGCCGGTCATCATGCTGTCCGGGAAGACGCTGGAACAGGACAAGCTGGCCGGCTTGGCGAGCGGGGCGGACGACTACATGACCAAACCGTTTTCGCCGCGCGAGCTGTTGGCGCGCACGCACGCCTTGTTGCGCCGTACCGGCGCCGATGAAGGCGAGGCAACCCTCCAGGTGGCCAACGTGGTGCTCGATCCGCTCAGTTGCACGGTGCTGGTCGACGATGCACGGATCGACATCAGTGCGTCCGAGTACCGTTTACTGCAGTTCTTCATGCGCCATCCCGGCCAGGCATTTTCGCGCGGCGAACTGCGCGTCACCCTGGCGAATGGCGGCGCCGTGATCGACGAACGCTCGGTCGATGTCCACGTGCTGCGGCTGCGCAAGGCGATGCGCCACGCCCGCACCATGGTCAAGACGGTGCGCAATGTCGGCTACATGCTGGCGGCGTAAAAAACAACACGCTGCGCAAATTGACAACCAACTTGTCGATGTCATCATCCCGAAGTATTTCGCGGTCAAGATTAGTGCTTACGGGAATCAACCGTAACTCTTCATCAATTTCAAGAACAGACACCGTGAAAAAAATCTACTCCGCAGCAGTCATCCTCGGCGCCTTCGCCGCCAGCGCACAGGCGCAATCGAACGTCACCATCTACGGCGTGGTCGACCTCGGCTTTGCCAAGACCTCCGGCCAGACAGCGGTCGAGCGCGAGAACCATGCGTCGCGCCTCGGCTTCCGCGGCACCGAAGACCTCGGCGGCGGCCTGTCGGCGATCTTCAACCTCGAGAGCGAGATCCTGGCCGACAGCGGCGCGCAAAAGGGCAACCTGTTCGAGCGCCAGGCCAACGTCGGCTTGCGCGGCGCGTTCGGTACCGCCTACCTCGGCCGCACCAAGAACCTGGTCGACGGCGCCCAGGGCCGCGTCGAGCCGTTCGCTGCCGACGGCGTCGTCGGCAAGGTCGACGAAGCCATGATGCGCGGCGGCGTCGGCGTCTCGCGCGTGAGCAACTCGCTGACCTATGTCAGCCCGTCGTTCAGTGGCCTGGTGGTCAGCGCGCAGGCGGTGGCAAGCGAAGTGGCCGGCGCCGACACCGGCGTCGGCATGCTGGTGACGTACGACAACGGCCCGATCAGCGCCCATGCCGGTTACGAGCGCGCGGTGCAGACCGTGGCGACCCTGGTCGAGCCAAGGTTGTGGGTCGTCGGTGGCGGCTACAAGTTCGGCGCCGCCAAAGTGACCGCGGCGTATTCGAAGGGCGACACCGACGTCGCCGCGACGGGCAAGTTCAAGAGCTACCTGGTGGGCCTGGTCTACACCATCGGCCAGGGCGATCTGAAAGCCGTGTACGGCAATCAGAAGCAAAGCAATAACAAGGTCAGCGACCTCGAGACGGTCAAGGAAATCGGCATCGGCTACGATCACCACCTGTCCAAGCGCACCGACCTGTACGCATACGCCGGCCGCGAGCGCGTGAAGTCGCTGACGTCGTATCAGATGGGCATCTCGCACAAGTTCTAAAGAGTAGAACTGGCGCGTCCGGGCCGAGCCGGCCGGGGCGCGCCGTGGCATCCGCGCCGCCCCTTGCGTGCGCGGAAAATCCCCCGTCTTGCTTGCCACCCGCCCCATGAATCTATTTCATCGTCTTTTCTGGCCGGTGCTCGCGCTGCTTGTCTGCGCCGCCATCTGGCTTGTCACGATTTCACGCGCCGACGCCGAACTGGCCAGGGCGAATACCCTCGCCAGCCGCGATGCCGGCTCCTTTGCCGAGGCCTACGAACAGTACATCACGCGCTCGGTCGGTCAAATGGACCAGATCACCATGCAGCTCAAGCATAGCTGGGAGCACTCGCGCAGCCCGGCGTTGCTCGCCAACCTGAAGCGCGACGGCATGTTCACCGACAGCGCGTTCGTCGCCGTCAGCATTCTCGACCGCGACGGCGCGGTGCGGTCGTCGGTTCATCCGGGCAAGCAGTTGCCGGACCTGGCGGCGACGCGCTTTTTTGCTCACCACAGGAACAGTATTTCTACCGCACTGCGTATCGGCGCCGCTCCCGAGGCGCTGGGCTACAGCGAAGACGTCGTGTTGTTTACCCGCCGCCTCGATACCGCGGACGATGAATTCGATGGCGTTGTGCTGCTGGCCGTCGACGCGCGCTACTTCACCTCGTTCGTCGGGCCCGCCACCCTCGGCCGTTTCGGCGTGGTGGCAATGGCGGGCACGGAGGAACTGCTGCGCGTCGAGCAGCGTGGCGACGGCACGGTGGCCGCCGCCACGGCGCGATCGGTGCTGCCCGTCAGTCCCGCAAGCTGGGCCAGCACCAGCGGCGTACGGCTGCTGGAAGGGGGCGGCGGCTTCGCCGACGGCATCGCGCGCGTGCTGGGATGGCGCCGCTCGGCGGTGTATCCGCTGGTTGCGCTGGTGGCCCTGTCGCATGCGGACGCAGTGGCGGCCGCGGAGACGTACTGGCACGAAGGGCGCAATAATGCGATCGCCGCCAGCATCTGCCTGATGCTGCTGGCAGCGCTGTCGAGCATCCTGGCCGAACGAGCGGCTGGCCGCATGCGCGAGCAGGACGAGGTGCGCAGCGCCTACCGCACCGCCACCGAAAACGCCAACGACGGTTTCTACATGGCCGCCGCGATCCGCGACCGGCAGGGAAGGATCGTCGATTTCCAGATCGTCGACTGCAACGAACGCGGCGCCTATTTTTACGGCCTGGACCGGGCCGACCTGGTCGGCAGCAGGATCTCGCGGATCGACAGCGGCCGCTTCGGCGCGACGCTGGTGGCGACCTACCGCCAGGCGATGGAAGTGGGCTTTTACGAAGACGACCGGCGCATGCCGAGCGACAACCGGCTGAACATTCGCTGGGGCCGCCGGCGGCTGGTGCGCGTCGGCAACAGCCTGGCGATCACCTTGCACGACGTCAGCGAGCGCAAGGCGCACGAGGCGCAACTGGAGCGGCTGGCCAACGAGGACAGCCTGACCGGCTTGCCGAACCGTCACTGGTTCCTCGGCCACGTTGCCGCAGCAATCGTGCAGGCGCGTGCCGACAATACCGAATTCGGCCTGCTGTTCATCGATCTCGACGAGTTCAAGCACGTCAACGACTCGCAAGGCCACGCGGTCGGCGACCAGTTGCTGCAAGCGGCGGCGCAGCGCCTCGGTTCGCTGCTGCGGCCGTCCGATCACGTGGTGCGCTTCGGCGGCGACGAGTTCATCGTCTTGCTCAGCCCGAGCGAAGGCGACTTGCAGATCGCCGCAGTCGCCGCGCGCATCGTCGTTGCGTTTGCGTCGCCATTCGCGATCGCCGACGATGTCCAGGTGGTGGGCGCGTCGGTCGGCATCAGCGTGTTCCCGCGCGACGGCGGCGACGCCGAAACCCTGATCAAGCATGGCGACATCGCGATGTACTCCGGCAAGAGCGAGGGAAAGGGGCAGTTCCGCTTTTTCGATCCATCGCTGTCGGCGACCTTGAAATCGCGCGCGCAATTGCGCCACGGGCTGGTCGACGCCATCGCGCAGGACCAGTTCATGCTGCATTACCAGCCGCGGGTCGACACGCACACCGGTGAGCTGCTCAGCATGGAAGCGCTGCTGCGCTGGCGCCATCCGTCGCTCGGCATGGTGCCGCCGCTCGACTTCATACCGCTGGCCGAATCGAGCGGCCTGATCTTGCAGATCGGCGAGATGGTGATCGACAAGGCCTGCGCCCAGCTGGCGGCATGGCAGAAAGAGGGCGCCGCGCTGGTGCCGGTATCGATCAACGTATCGCCCAAGCAGTTCCAGCGCGGCAGCGTCAAGCAGCACCTGGCGGCCGCGCTCGCCCGCCACGGCGTTGCCCCCCGGCTGCTGGAAGTGGAAATCACCGAATCGGCCATGATGGGCGACCAGGATGAAATCATCGCCGAACTGGCGGCGATGCGCGCCCTCGGCATCAAGCTGCACGTCGACGATTTCGGCACCGGCTATTCGTCGCTGTCGCAGTTGCAGCGGTTGAAGATGGACGTCCTGAAGGTCGACCGCGCATTCACCGCGGAGCTTGGAAAGTCGGCGGAAGGACAAGTCTTCTTCCAGGCGATCGTCTCGATGGCGCACGCGCTTGGCATGTCGGTCGTTGCGGAAGGCGTCGAAACCGAAGCGCAGCTGGCGACGCTGCAGTCGCTCGGCTGCAACGAAGTGCAGGGCTATCTCATCGCGCGTCCGATGGCGCCCGAAGACATCGCGGTCCTGATGGAAAAGCGGTTTTTATTTGAGACGGCGGAGATGATCGAATGAACCATTTGCGCTCAGCAGGCCGAACGACTACCATCTGATGTAAATATACTAAAGGCGGACCAACAATGCCAATTCCAAAGAACAAACCTGCCGTTACCGTGCCGGCTACCGCGGCGAAGAAAGCAGCGCCTGCGGCACGGGCACGCAAAGCGGCGCCGGCCAGGACTGCCGCCCCGGCCGCGCAAATTCCTGTTGCTGCGAAGCGCGAGAAGCGTGTCCATTCGAGTTTCAGCATGCCGGACAGTCAGTTTGCGATGCTGGCGGCACTCAAGACGCGCTGCCTGGCTTTTGGCGTGAGCGCGAAAAAGGGCGAGCTGCTAGCCGCTGGCCTGCACATGCTGGCCAATCTGCCGGACACTTCGCTGGAAGCATCGGTGTTGCCTTTTCTGCGGCTTGACCGCAAACCATCCAAGGACAAGAAACGCAAGAAATAAGGCGGCGCAGGTTCGTCCGAACATACCGGGACTTCGCGAACCATGTAGGACTTNNTTTTCGATATCGGCTGCGGTGTTTGCCGCGCCGCCGCAAGCCGCACCCGCACCCGCGCCCGCGCCTGCAGCCACCGCAGTCACGCCTGCCCCAGTAGTCAAATTAACGCGCGCCGAGCGCAAGGCGGAAAAAAAGCAAATCGAAGCGACGGAAAAAATGGCGCTGGCGGAATGCAAGAAAATGAGCGGCGCCGAGAAAACGGCCTGCAAGAAAGACGCCAAGGCGAAGGAAAAGGCGGCCATGGCCGAATTGAAAGCGAAAAAATAACCCGCTTCACGGCGCCGGCGATGAGCGCGGCCCCAGATATATCGAACGCGAATATGTTGTATAGGAAGAATAAATTGGCGTCCGGGGAAGCGACAACGCATAATGGACTTGTCTCCTCCAACTCCCTTAAAAAGAATTGGATTTAAGCCCGCCAAACAGCGGGCTTTTTTTTCGTCTTTTTTTTCGGCGGCGGGAAATCAGGCCAGGCCGGCCTTGACCAGCAGGCCGCGGCTGATGCGGTTGTGCTGTTCGACCAGCGGGCCGAGGTCGACGCCGACGAGGCGCCCGTCCTCGACCACCACGCGGCCGTTGATGACGGACAGCCAGGCGGCGGCGGGCGCGCAGGTGAGCAGGGCGGCGACCGGATCGCCCTGGGCGCCGGCATGCGCCAGGCCGTCGATGCGGAAGGCGACGAAGTCGGCCGCCTTGCCCACTTCGAGGCTGCCGATGGCGCCTTCGCGCCCGAGCGTGCGGGCGCCGCCGCGCGTGGCCAGCGCCAGCGCCTCGCGCGCCGAGAAGCGCGCCGCGTTCGATTCGAAGCCGGGCCAGCCGACCCGCTGCAGCAGCATCGCCTGGCGCGCTTCGCCGAGCATGTGGTTGCCGTCGTTGCTGGCCGAGCCGTCGACGCCGAGGCCGACCCGCACGCCGGCGTCGATCATGGCGCGCACCGGCGCGATGCCGGAGGCGAGGATCATGTTGCTGCTCGGGCAGTGACAGACGCCCGAGCAGGTGTGCGCCAGGCGCGCGATCTCGCTGGCGCCCGGATGCACCATGTGGGCGAACCAGACGTCCGGACCGAGCCACTCGACCGACTCGGCATAGTCGATCGGCCGCATGCCGAATTGTTCGACGCAGTAGCGGTCCTCGTCGAGCGTTTCGGCCAGGTGGGTGTGCAGGCCGACCTTGCGGTAGCTGCGCGCCAGCCGCGCCGACTGGCGCATCAGGTCCGTGCTGACGCTGAACGGCGAGCATGGCGCCAGCCCGATCCGCAGCATCGACAACGGCTCCGGGTCGTGCCAGGTTTCGATCAGGCGCTGCGATTCTTTCAGGATGGCCGCTTCGTCTTCCACCAGCCGGTCGGGCGGCAGGCCGCCGTTCGACTCGCCCACGCTCATGCTGCCGCGCGTCGGATGGAAGCGGATCCCCATGTCCTGCGCGGCGCCGATCTCGTCTTCGAGCCGGCAGCCGTTGGGGAACAGGTAGAGGTGGTCGGCCACGGTGGTGGCGCCCGACAGCAGCAGCTCGGCCAGCGCGACGCGGGTGCTGACCTGCACCGCGTCCGGCGTGATGCCGGCCCACACCTGGTACAGCATCTTGAGCCAGTCGAACAGCGCCAGGCCGCGGCTGGTGCCGATCGAGCGCGTCAGCGTCTGGTACATGTGGTGGTGGCAGTTGACCAGGCCCGGCGTGACCACGCAGCCGCGCGCGTCGATGGTGCGGTCAGGGGCATGTTCGGGATGGGCGGCGAGCCAGGCGTCGAGTTCCGCCGTGGTGCCGATCTGGAGGATGCGCTTGCCCTCGGTGAGCAGGGCGCCGTCGCGGATTTCGCGGCCGGCATCGTCGACCGTGGCCAGCACGTCGGCGTGGTGCAAATAGATTCGGTGGTTCGTCATTGAAGTCATGCGAAAAAAATGGGGGACGGCACGCGCCGCCCCCCATTATTGCCTACTTCCGCTTACTTCCGCTTACTTCGGGATGCTGCCTTCCACGCCTTGCACGTAGTAGTTCAGCGACAGCAGTTCCTTGAGCGGCATGGTGGCGCCCGCGGCCACCTTGACGGCGCCCGACTGGTCCTTGATCGGACCCTGGAATGGCGCGAACTTGCCGCTGGCGATAGCCGCCTTCTTCTCTTCGAACGCCTTGGCCGCAGCCGGCGACACCGCCGCGTTCAGCGGCGACATCTTGACCATGCCTTCTTTCAGGCCGCCGTGCACGTCGGTGCTCTTCCAGGTACCGGCGATGACGGCTTTCGCGGTCTCGGTGTAGAAGTCGCCCCAGTTGTTGGTGGCCGCGGTCAGGTGAGCCTTCGGCGCGAACTTGAGCATGTCCGAATCCCAGCCGAACGCGAACTTGCCTTTTTCCTGCGCCACTTGCAGCGTGGCCGGCGAGTCGGTGTTCTGGCCCAGCACATCGGCGCCCTGGGCGATCAGGGTCTCGGCGGCCTGGCGCTCCTTGGCCGGGTCGTACCAGCTGTTGACCCAGATGACCTTGGTCTTGATGGCCGGGTTGACGCTTTGCGCGCCGAGCGTGAAGGCGTTGATGTTGCGGACGACTTCAGGGATCGGGAACGAGGCGACCATGCCGAGCGTGTTCGTCTTGGTCATCTTGCCGGCGATGACGCCGTTCAGGTAGGCGCCTTCGTACAGCCGGGTCTCGTAAGTGCCCATGTTCTTGCCGGTCTTGAAGCCGGTAGCGTGCATGAACACCACCTTCGGGAACGCCTTGGCCACTTTTTCGGTCGGATTCATGTAGCCGAACGAGGTGGTGAAAATGAGCTTGTTGCCGTCGGCCGCCAGCTTGCGGATCACGCGCTCGGCATCGGCGCCTTCCGGCACGCTTTCGACGAAGGTGGTCTTGACCTGGCCGACCAGGTTCTTTTCCATCGCCAGGCGGCCCTGGTCGTGGGCGTAGGTCCAGCCGGCGTCGCCGACCGGGCCGACGTAGACGAAGGCGACCTTCAGCGGCTCGGCCGCGTGCACCGGCGCCATGGCGGCCAGGCCGAGCGAGACGGCCAGGCCGGCCAGGGTGATCAATTTACGACGATTCATTGTGCGTCCTCTTCAGGTTGAGTGGATACAGCAGGATCAGAAATGGTACTCGACGCGCACCATCGGGGTTTTCGCGGTGGCGCCCGGGTTGTTGTGGTCCGAATTGCCGAACTTGTTCTTCCAGTACTGGTACTCGACGCCGACCTTGAAGGTGTTCTTGGCGGCGCCGACGGCCCCCGACAGGTCGTACATGATCTGCATGTCGATGTTCGTTTCGACCGCGGTGTCGCCGCCGAATTCGTTCTTGCCCTTGGTGCCGATGTAGTTGGCGAAGCCTTCGAACGACAGCGGAATGCCGACGTTGAACGGGATGCCCCAGGCCGCGGTCAGCATCGCGTGGGTCTTGTAGTGGTAGCGCGGCGTTGCGGTGTGGGTGAAGCCGTTGTACGGCGCGTTGCTCTCGTCGAGCGCGAGCAGGCTGACGTCGAGGAAGCCAGGCACGTCGAACATCACGGTCGGGCCGAGCACCAGCATGCGCTTTTTCGAATTGTAGCCGGCGTCGGTCTTGGTGTTGAAGTCGAAGCCCGCGGTCAGGCCGAGGCCGCGCACCGGGCCGAAGGCCATGTTGGCGCCGCTGATCTTGCCCAGGTCGAGGGTGTGGCGGTACACCGCGTACGCTTCGTGCGCACCGCTGTCGGCGAAGGCCGCCGATGGATCGGTCTCGTTCGACAGCAGGAAGTCGACGCTGAAGAAGTTCTTGCCGTACTTGTAGCCGCTCGCGCTGCTCAGGTTGACGATGCTCTTGGAGATGTCCTGGCCGTTGAACGGCTCGGCGAACTTGGTGCCGTAGCGGTAGCTGAGGGAGGTGTCGCTCCAGTCGGCGGCTTGGGCGGCGCAGCTGGCGACGGTCAGGATGGCGGCGACAACGCTACGGTTGAACAGTTCAGGCTTCATGAAAATTCCTTGCTCAGGTTGATGGGTGATGCGGTTTGCGGGGACAGCGATGACTAATTTGCCGAATTAACGGGATTCACCAGCAAATATTAGGCCAGCTCGCTGACTAAACGATAAAATTGCGGGTTCTGCTGCATGCCACGCGGGAATTGCAGACTGGCATGGATGCGATGAAATTTGGATAATGTTTCTATTTGGCGGCGCTTGTGCGACATTATGGTGCAATGCAAGGTTGATGTGGAGCATTTTTCGCGCGAAAAATCCGGAAACAACACCAGTGCGTGGCATGTAAATTGCGTTGATCGACAGTATTTGTAGCAGACTGACAATGGAGTAGCACCGATGACCGAACCGCAGCTTCCCTCTGCCCAGCCGCGCCTGCGGCTGACGGGCATTTCCAAGGTCTACCCGTCGGTGGTCGCCAACGACGCGGTCGACCTGACGGTGATGCCGGGCGAGATCCACGCGGTGCTGGGCGAGAACGGCGCCGGCAAGAGCACCCTGATGAAGATGATTTACGGCGTCACGCGGCCCGACGAGGGGCAGATCATTTGGGAAGGCAGGCAGGTGCAGATCCACTCGCCGTCGGCCGCGCGCAAGCTGGGGATCGGCATGGTGTTCCAGCACTTCGCGCTGTTCGAGACGCTGACGGTGGCCGAGAACATCTCGCTGGCACTCGACGAAAACATCACGCCCGCCCAACTGGCGCCGCGCATCCGCGCCGTCGCCGAGCAGTATGGCCTGCCGCTCGATCCGCAGCGCCTGGTGCACAGCATGTCGGTCGGCGAACGCCAGCGCGTCGAGATCGTGCGCTGCCTGCTGCAGTCGCCGCGCCTGCTGATCATGGACGAGCCGACCTCGGTGCTCACGCCCGACGCGGTGCTGAAGCTGTTCGAATCGCTGCGCCGGCTGGCCGCCGACGGCGTCAGCATCCTGTACATCAGCCACAAGCTCGATGAGATCCAGTCGCTGTGCGACAAGGCGACCGTGCTGCGCGGCGGGCGCGTGTCGGGCACCGCCAACCCGCGCGAGGAAAGCGCGCGCTCGCTGGCCGAGCTGATGATCGGCCGCGAGCTGCCGACCTGCCAGCTGGCGCCGCGCGCGCCGGGCGAGGTGCTGCTGGCGATCGAGCGCCTGTCGGTGGCCAGCGCCGACCCGTTCGGCACCGACCTGAAAGACATCGAACTGGCGCTGCGCGGCGGCGAAATCGTCGGCATCGCCGGCATCTCGGGCAATGGCCAGCAGGAGCTGCTGAAGGCGATTTCGGGCGAGCTGCCGACCGCTGCGGCGGGCGCGATCCGCTTGCTGGGGCAGGACGCCGGCCGGCTTGACGCCGCCAGCCGGCGCAAGCTCGGTTTCGGTTTCGTGCCCGAAGAGCGGCTCGGCCGCGGCGCCGTCCCCGGCCTGTCGCTGGCCGACAACGCGCTGCTGACCGGCTACGTGGCCGGCACCGGCAGCGGCATGGTCAGGCGCGGGCTGGTGCGGCGCGGCGCGGTGCGCGAGTTCGCCGCCAGGGTGATCGAGCGCTTCAAGGTCAAGTGCGGCGGTGCGCAGTCGGTGGCCTCAAGCCTTTCCGGCGGCAACCTGCAGAAATTTATCGTCGGGCGCGAGATCGCGCTGGCGCCGAAAGTGATGGTGGTGGCGCAGCCGACGTGGGGCGTCGACGTCGGCGCCGCGATGCTGATCCGCCAGGCCATCATCGACCTGCGCGACCAGGGCGCGGCGGTGCTGGTGGTGTCGGAAGAAGTGGAGGAGCTGTTCATGATGTGCGACCGCATCGCGGTGCTGGCCGGCGGACGCCTGTCGCGCGCGGTGCCGGCGGCCAGCACCACCATCAACCAGGTCGGCGTGTGGATGAGCGGCGATTTCAACCACACCGAAGGAGCAGCGCATGTCCCGGCTTGAAGAGCGTCCCGAACCTTCGCGCGCGATGATGCTGGCGTCGCCGCTGATCGCCGCCGTTGCCATGCTCGCCACCGGCTCGCTGCTGTTCCTGTTCCTCGGCCAGCAGCCGCTGCACGCGTTCTATGTGTACTTCATCAAGCCGGCCAGCACCTTGTACGGCATCGGCGAACTGCTGCTGAAGGCGACCCCGCTGATCCTGTGCGGCGTCGGCCTGGCGATCGGCTTCCGCTCGAACGTCCACAACATCGGCGCCGACGGCCAGCTGACGATGGGCGCGATCGCCGCCGGCTGCGTGGCGCTGTATTTCGGCGACGTCGAGGCGGGCTGGCTGCTGCCGCTGATGCTGCTGGCCGGCGCGCTCGGCGGCATGGCGTGGGCGGCGATTCCGGCGCTGCTGCGCACCCGCTTCAACACCAGCGAAATTCTGGTCAGCCTGATGCTGGTGTACGTCGCCTACCTGTACCTCAGCTACCTGGTGCACGGGCCGCTGCGCGACCCGGCCGGCTACAACTTCCCGCAGTCGAAGATGTTCGGCGATTCGGCCATGCTGCCGCTGCTGGTGGAGGGCCTGCGCGTCAACGCCGCCTTCCTGCTGTCGCTGGTTGCGGCGGCCGGCGCCTGGTTCTTCTGCCGCCACACGTTCGCCGGCTACCGCATGCAAGTGAGCGGCATGGCGCCGGCCGCCGCGCTGTATGCCGGCTTCAGCGAACCGAAAAACGTCTGGGTCGCCTTCATGATCAGCGGCGCGCTGGCCGGCGTCGCCGGGGTGGGCGAGGTGGCCGGCCCGCTCGGCCAGCTGCAGCCGACCGTATCGGCCGGCTACGGCTTTGCCGCCATCATCGTCGCCTATGTCGGCCGGCTGCATCCGGTCGGCGTGGTGCTGGCGTCGCTGCTGATGTCGCTGCTGTACATCGGCGGCGAATCGGCGCAGATCGAACTGCAGCTGCCGTCGGCCATCACCGGCTTGTTCCAGGGCCTGCTGCTGTTCTACCTGCTGGCCGCCGACCTGTTCATCCACTACCGCTTCAAGCCGCGCGTGCGCATCGTGCCGCACGCCGCCGCACCACTGGAAACCGACCGATGAATACTGCATTGCTGATTGCTTTCCTCGCCAGCACGGCCGGCGCCGCCACGCCTCTGGTGATGGCCTCGATGGGCGAGCTGGTGGCCGAGCGCTCCGGCGTGATGAACCTCGGGATCGAAGGGATGATGCTGGTCGGCGCGGTGGTCGGTTTCATGGTCACGCTGGGCACCGGCTCGATCGGCCTCGGCCTGCTGGCGTCCATGCTGGCCGGGATGGGCATGGCGCTGGTGTTCGGCTTCCTGGTGCTGACCTTGCAGACCAACCAGGTCGCCACCGGCCTGGCGCTGACGCTGTTCGGCATCGGCCTGTCGGCTTTCCTCGGACGCGGCCTGGTCGGCCAGACGGTGGCGCCGATGGCGCACCTGTCGTTCCCCGCGCTGTCCGACCTGCCGTTCGTCGGGCCGCTGCTGTTCCGCTTCGACGCGATGGTGTACGGCTCGCTGCTGCTCGTGCTGGCGGTCAGCTGGCTGCTGGCGAGGAGCCGCATCGGCCTGGTGATCCGCGCGGTGGGCGAGTCGCCGCACAGCGCCCACGCGATCGGCATGCACGTCGTCGCGCTGCGCTACGGCACGGTGCTGTTCGGCGGCGCCATGGCCGGCCTCGGCGGCGCCTACCTGTCGCTGGCGCTGACGCCGATGTGGGTCGAGGGCATGACCGCGGGGCGCGGCTGGATCGCGCTGGCGCAGGTGGTGTTCGCTACCTGGAAGCCGCGCGGCGTGATGCTCGGCGCCTACCTGTTCGGCGGCGTCACCGTGCTGCAGTTCCACGGCCAGGGCCTGGGGCTGGACGTGCCGTCCGAATTCCTGTCGATGCTGCCGTACCTGGCGACCATCGTGGTGCTGGTGATCATTTGCCGCAATCCGCAGACCATCCTGCTCAACAAGCCGATGTCGCTCGGGCAGAATTTCAAGGCCGACTGAGCCCGCAGCTGCCGTCGGCGAGGAACCGTTCCATCGTCTGCGCGATCGTTTGCTTCAGTCGATCGCTGCCGGCGTCCGACATGTCGTTGTGGCGCGAGCCGTCGATCTTGACGATGCAGGCGCCTTCGGACGGCAGCACGCCGGGATCGGCCTCGGTATCGCTGGCGCGGATCGACAGCACCTTGACCGCCGCGTCGCGCGGCAACGGCGCACGCCGGTTGTCCAGCGTGACCAATGCCGATACCGCTGCTACATTTTGTGTAGCAAACCATGCGGAACTGTCGCCGCCGAGGGAGTGGCCGACCAGGACGACGCGGCGCCAGTCGAACTGCGGATACCTCACTTTCAATGCGCCGATGGCGAAACCGATGTTGGCGGCGCCGCGCCGCCACATGACGTTCAGCTGCGCGCGGCGGTCGCCGTCCGGGTCGAGGCGCGGGTCGGACGGCAACTGGTGATCGATGCTGACGACCAGGTAGCCGAGGCGGTTCAACGGCGCCGCCAGGAAACCGTATTCGACAGGGGTGATGCCATATCCCGCGCTTAGAATCGCCACCGGACACTGGCGTTCGCTGGTGCAGCTCCGGCCGATGGGAAAATACAGTTCGACGGGGACGTCACGATTGCGCGCCGCGTCGGTCAGTGTCAGCGGCAGGGGCGCCGCCGCAAATGCGGGCGGCACGATGGCGGCGGAAGCGAGGGCGAAGAAAATCCTGGTGAGCATGGATTCGATTATTGAAGTTGTTTGAGCAGGGCGCGCGTCTCGGCCGCCTGCGCGAATTGCATATTGCCCGCCACGAGCGTTTGCAGCTCCTTGCGCGCCGCCGCCTGGTCGCCCGACTTGTATAAGCCCATCGCCAGGTGGTAGCGGATGTCGCGCGCCCGCGGCGCCAGCGCGCTGGCTTTCCGCAGGATCGGCAAGCCGCGCGCGGTGTCGCCTTGCTCGACGAGGATCCAGCCGAAGGTGTCCATCACGACCGGTTGATCCTTGGCCAGCTTGTAGGCTGCTTCGGCGCTCTGCGCCGCGCGTGCATCCTGCGACAGCTGGTAGGCCAGCGCCAGGTTGTTCAGCGCGATCACGTTGTCCGGATGCTGCCGGACGATCTCCTCGAACTGCACGGCGGCCAGCTTGGGCTGCCGGTCGGCCATCAGCGTTTCGGCCTTGTACAGCTGGACCCGCACGTCGGCGGGATGCTGCCGCAGCCACTGCGCCAGGCGCTTTCCGGCCTGCTCCTGCTGGCCGGCGGCGCGCAGCGCGTTGGCCGTCTTGATCGCCAGCTCGCTGGTGCGGGTGAAGGCGAACGCCTGCTCGAAGGCGGGCAGCGCCAGCGCCGGCCTCCGCTGCGCCATCAGGATGTCGCCCTCGAGCTGGAAGCCGGCCGCCGCGCGCGGATGGCGGCGCTGCATGTTGGCCGCGATCTGCAGCGCCAGTTCATGCCAGCCCCTGCGCACGTGCAGCTCGGCCAGCGCCAGTTGCGCCGCCGGGAAGTCCGGCTGGATCGCCAGCGCCACCTTCAGGTAGTCCTCGGCCGCGTTCGGATGCTTCAGCAGCAGCTGCAGCGCGGCCACCTGCATCTGCGCCGGCGCGGAGCGCGGCAATGCCACCGCCAGCTTCTTGTAGGTGTTCAGCGCATTTTCCTGTTCGCCGTTGGCCAGCTGGCTCTTGCCAAGCAGGTCGAGCAGGTCGGGGTTCTCGAAATGGGTCACCTGCAGCTTTTGCGCGAGAACCAGCGCCTTGTCGTTTTTCCCCGTTTCCAGATACTGCGCCAGCAGGTTGACGGCCGGCGCGATCGCGTTCGGCTCGGCCGCGCTGGCCCGTTCCAGCCATTGCGTCGTCTCCGCGGCCTTGTGTTCGCTCGCGGCCAGAGTCGCCAGCGTGGTCATTGCCTCGACGCTGGCCGGGTTCTTGTCGAGGAAGCCTTGCAGCTCGCGCCTGGCGGCGTCGGGATGCTTGTCGTTCAGGTCCAGTTGCGCCAGGTTGGCGGCGGCCGGGAAGTACGACGGCTGCAGCGCCAGCGCCTTGCGGAAGCTGGCGCGCGCCTTTGCCGCATCGTGCCGGCTGACCCAGACCATGCCCTTCAGGTCATGGACGGCGGCATTGTCGGGCTGCGATTTTTCCAGTGCCCCGGCCGCCGCGTAGGCCTGGTCGACGTGCCCCAGGCCCAGTTCGGTTTGGACCAGCGCGATACCGGCGCGCGGCGACTTCGTGTCGAGCCGGGCGGCGAGCTGCAGGTCGCCGATCGCCGCCGCGCTGTCGCCCTTGCCGAGCTTGCTCATCGCCAGCGAGGTGCGCAGGCCGGCCGCCTTCGGGTCGAGCGTGCTGGCCTGGTCGAAATAGTCGGACGCCTTGTTGAAATCGCGCGCCTGCATATACGATTCGCCCGCCAGCGCGAGCAGCTGCACGTCCTGGCGCGCGATCGCCAGCGCCGGCGCCAGCGCGGTGAGGGCGTCCGGCGCATGGCCGGTGCGCAGCAGGGTGGTCGCCAGCATCTTGCGCGCGTAGATGTTGTCCGGGTTCTTTTCCAGGTAGTGCCGCAGGTGCCGCTCGGCCTGGTGCAATGCGCCGATATTGAGGTCGATCGCCGCGGCCAGCAGCACGCTGGGCATGTGGTCCGGGGCGACGCGCAGCACGTTCTGCATCGATTCGAGCGCGGCCGAATTCTTGCCCTGCGAGTAGTCGAGCAGGGCCTGGGTGTAGAACACCAGCACGCTTGCCGGCGCCGCCTCCCTGGCGATGTCGAGGTCGGCCTGCGCCTCGGCGAACTTGCCGAGGGAAATTTCCAGGTAGGCCTTTTCGATGTGGGCGCTGCGGTGCCCCGGCCGCAGCGCCAGCACTTGCTCGTAGGTGGCAAGCGCCGCCGCCGGCTGGTTCTGCGCGCGCAGCAGGTCGCCCTTGAACATCAGCGCGTCGGTGTCGCGCGGCTCGGCCGCACGCGCCGATGTGGCGTAACGGTTGGCGTTGTCGATATCGCGCTCGAGGAAGGCGGCGCGGCCGAGGCCGACCAGCGCGGCGGCGTAGGCGGGCCGGCCCTGCAGCACCGTTGCGTACAATTGTTTGGCGAGGTCGATCTTGCCTAGCGCCAGGTCGGCGGCGGCACGCACGCACAGCAGGTGGGCGTCGTTGCCGGTCGCGGCCGCCGCGGTGTCGTCGAGAACTTGCTGGAACTTGCCTTGCAGTTGCAGCGATTCGCCGAGCAGCGGCAAGGCCGCGGCGGACGCGTACCCATGCTGCAATGCCATGCGCACTTCCTTCTCGGCGCTCACGCCATCGCCTTGCTCAAGGTACACCTGCGCCAGCAGGTAGCGCGCCTCGGCGTCGCCGGGCGTTGCCTCCAGCGCATTCTTGAGGGTGATCACGGCGGCCGGCAACGCGCTCTTTTCCTGGAATTGGCGGGCCTGCGCGCGCAGCGCCGCGTTCGATGCAGGGACACTGCCAATCAGCACCACCGCGGTGGCGATGGCCGCGGCGCCGAGGCCGGCGATGACAGCGATCTTCGTCTTGAGGTGCAAGATGGACTTCCTTGGGGTAGCGCCCGGCGCGCGAAATTCTTGCCATAGTGGCATGCAATTCGTTGACTAGCAACAATTTTTGCCGGCGGCTACGGGGCCTGTTTCGCCATTTTTTGTCGGGATTTCTTACAGGTGACGCGGGAAAACAACAACGCTTGTCGATAAGTCGATGTTTATGAAGAGATGTTTATTCTGGGCATGATTAATGCTATAAAGACCATACACCCCCCCAAGAGCGAATTCCGCCATGAAGAAGTTCATTACCATTGCCTGTGCCGCGTGGGCACTTGTTGCCAGTTCAGGCGCCCAGGCCGGCGGGATCAGCGACGTCGGCGTCGGCGCCTACTGGGGCGCGGATGGCCACAACGGCGCCACCGGCGTCGACGTGATCGGCGCCAGTACCTACGACATCACCGGCGCCACGATCGCGCGCATCGGCAGCGTGCTGACGATCACGATCGCCACCAACTTCGCCGGCCATGCGGGTGCCGAAGCGGCGCTGGTGGGACACGGCGGCATCGGCTACGGCGACGTTTTCCTGGCCAACGCCTGGAATCCGCTCACCACCGGCGCCGGCCACTATGTCAACGACAATGCCGCCAACGGCACCGACTGGGGCTACGGCCTGAGCCTGGATAACCGCAACAGTAACGCGGGCGGCAGCTTCAAGCTGTATAAACTGGCCGGGCCGAATTCGACCACCATCCTCAATTCGGATTCGTTTATTTCGTGCGGTTCGAATTGCACGTACCGCAACGGCCAGGCCGTCGCCGTGAACGCCTCGGCGGCTAACCTGGCTGCCGGTTCGGTCGTCGAAACCGGCGCCGGCAGCTGGACCGTATCGAGCAACCAGTTGCAGTTCACGCTCGACATCGCGAAGTCGTCCAGCGCCGAACTGTTGAATTTCAAATCGTTCGCCATGCACTGGGGCGAAACCTGCCAGAACGACGTGATCGAAGGCGCCACGTCGGTGGTGTCGGCGCCGGGCAGCATTCCCCTGCTCGCGCTTGGCCTGGGCGCCATGCTGCTGCTGCGCCGTCGCCAGGCCGGTCTCGCCGCGCTGCCCTGAACCGCGCCACGCCGATCCTGCTTTTTGGTAGGATGGTGTACTGACGCCGCTTTCACAATCCGCATGGCATGCCATGAATGGAGTCCTTCTTTCCGCCTGCGACCGCGCCATGGCCGAAGCGCCATGCGCCACGCGCGCGCACGCCGGCGACCGGCCGCGCCTGATTCTTGCCACCACCATCCTTGCCTCCAGCCTGGGTTTCATCGACGGCTCCGTCGTCAATGTCGGCCTGCCGGCGATCGGGCGCGACCTCGGCGCCGGCGGCACCGGCCTGAGCTGGATCGTCAACGGCTACCTGCTGCCGCTGTCGGCGCTGCTGCTGATGGGCGGCGCGGCGGGCGACCGTTTCGGCCGGCGCCGCGTGCTCATGCTCGGGGTCGCCGTCTTCGCGCTGGCGTCGCTGTGGTGCGCGCTGGCCGGCAGCGTCGGCGCGCTGGTGGCCGGGCGGGTGCTGCAGGGAGGCGGCGCGGCCTTGCTGATGCCGAACAGCCTGGCCATCCTCGGCGCCAGTTTCGAAGGCGAGGCGCGCGGCCGCGCGATCGGCAGCTGGGCGGCGGTGGGCGCGGCCGCCGGCGCCATCGGCCCGCTGGCGGGCGGGCAGCTGATCGACCTGGTCGGCTGGCGCAGCATCTTCCTGGTCAACCTGCCGCTGGCGGCGCTGGCGATCGCACTCGGCGCCAGGGCGCTGCACGATGAGCCCGAAGCGGGCGGGCCGCTCGACCTGGCCGGCGCGGCGCTGGCGAGCGTCGGCCTGGCTGGCCTGACCTGGGGCCTGGCGGCCGCTTCCTCCGCGGGCGGCATCGACGCCGGCGCGGCGCTGGCGATCGGCGCCGGCGTGGCGATGCTGGCGCTGTTCCTGCTGGCCGAACGCCGCGCCGGGGCCGGCGCGATGCTGCCGCTGGCGCTGTTCGCCTCGCGCGCTTTCGTCGGCCTGAACCTGCTGACCTTCCTCTTGTACGGCGCGCTCGGCGTGCTGCTGGTGGCGCTGCCGTTCGTGCTGATCGAAGCCGGCGGCTATTCGGCGACCGCGGCGGGCGCGGCCTTGCTGCCGTTGCCGGCGGTAATCGCGCTGGGTTCGCCGGCGATGGGGCGCCTCGCCGAACGGACCGGCCCGCGCCTGCCGCTGACGGTCGCGCCGCTGGTCGTCGCCGCCGGATTGTTCCTGGCGACCCGTATCGGCGCCGGCGCATACTGGAACACCACGCTGCCGGCGCTGCTGGTGATTGCCGTCGGCATGGCCGGCGCGGTGGCGCCGCTGACCACCGCCGTGCTGTCGGCGGTCGACGCGCGCCATACCGGCGTCGCCTCCGGCTTCAACAGCGCGGTGGCGCGCGGCGGCGGCCTGATCGCCACGGCGCTGCTTGGACTGCTGCTGTCGGCCCATGGCACGGCGCTGGCGGCGGCATTCCAGCTTGCCGCCATCGCCGCCGCGGCCGCGGCGCTCGCTGCCGCGGCGTGCGCATTCATCTGGCTCGATTCAACCGGGAGACAATCATGAACAACGATGACGAAGAAGGCAAACCCTTGCACCCCGCCGGATTGCCGGGCAGGGACCATGCAACCGGCAACCTGCACGCCCAGCTGACGCTGGTGGAATACGGCGATTACGAATGCCCGCGCTGCGCCCAGGCCGAGTCGGCGCGGCGCCACCTGGTCGACGCCTTCGGCGACCGCTTGCGCTTCGTGTTCCGCCATTTTCCCGATGCCGAAGCGCACCCCCACGCGGAACTGGCGGCCGAAGCGGCCGAGGCGGCCGCCGCGCAGGGCAAGTTCTGGGAGATGCACGAACTGCTGTTCCGCCAGTCGCAGCACCTCAAGCCGGCGGCGATCCTGCACGACGCCGAGGCGCTCGAACTCGACATGACGCGTTTTCGCGCCGACCTCGACGACCACGTCTACCTGCAGCGCGTGCGCGAACACCATGCCGCCGGCGTGCACCTGGGCCTGCGCGGCACGCCGTGTTTCTTCCTCAACGACGTGGCGGTCGACGTCTCGTTCAGCCTGCAGAACCTCGAGGACTCGGTGCGCGCCGCGCTCGGCGAGGCCTAGGGCGCCGGCCGGATGTTCTGGTTGGCGCGGAACAGGTTGTCCGGGTCGTACTTCGCCTTGATCTGCGCCAGGCGGGCGAAGTTCGGCCCGTACGCGTCGGCGATGCGCTCGCTTTCGTCCTGGGTCAGGAAGTTGATGTAGACGCCGCCGGCCGCGTGCGGCGCCGCCATCTTGAAGAACTCGCGCGCCCAGGCGATGCAGGCGGCGTCGTCGGCCGGCGCTTGCCAGCGCGTGTGCACGTTCATGGCGAACAGCGCCGCGCGGTGCGGATACGCCGTGGCGCCGGCGGCCGGCGCGCCGGCCTTGCCGCCCAGCAGCCCGAGGAAAATCTCCGACTCGGGCGAGGGCAGCTTGCCGGCATAGTCGATGACGACGTCGATCGCCGCGTCGCTCAGCTGGTTGAAGTTGTGCGATTTCCAGTAGTTGCGCGCGCCCGGCGCCAGCAACGGGTCGAACGCCTGCTGCCATGCCTCGTACGGTACCGCTCCGATATGCTCGCCGAGCGGCTGGCCGAAGCCGCGCAGCCGGTCGATCGCGCCTTGCACGGCGGCCTGCTTCTGCGGCGAAAAGAAGGCGAGGGCGAGGATGTCGCTGCCATGCACCGCGGCCGGCAGGAACGGCAGCGGCGGCGCCTTGCGCAGCACTGCCCACACCGACAGCTCGTCGCCCATGGTGGCGATGAAGTCGCGGTACTGGCGCAGCACCTTTTGCGCCTGCGCCAGCGGGAACACCATCAGCCCGGCGGTCACTTCCGGGCCGACCGGATGCAGGGCGAATTCGAAGTTGGTGACGACGCCGAAATTGCCGCCGCCGCCGCGGATCGCCCAGAACAGGTCCGGCTCGTCCTTTTCGCTGGCATGGATGCGGCGGCCGTCGGCGGTGACGACTTCGGCCGACAGCAGGTTGTCGACCGTCAGCCCGAACGAGCGGCTGAGCCAGCCGAAGCCGCCGCCGAGCGTCAGGCCGGCAACGCCGGTGGTCGAGTTGATGCCGAGCGGCGTCGCCAGGCCGAACGACTGCGCCTCGTGGTCGAGGTCGCGCAAGGTGGCGCCGCCTTCGACGTAGGCACGGCGCCGGCGCGGGTCGATCTGTACCGCGCGCATGCCCGACAGGTCGATCACCAGGCCGTCGTCGCACAGCGCGCTGCCGGCGATGTTGTGGCCGCCGCCGCGGATCGCCAGCGGGATGCGGTTGTCGCGCGCGAAGTTGACCGCCGCCAACACGTCGGCGGGCCCGGCACAGCGCACGATCATGGCCGGACGGCGGTCGATCATCGCGTTCCAGATCGTGCGCGACGCGTCGTACTCCGCGTCGCTTGCCTGAATCAGCCTGCCCCTCAGCGCAGCCCGGAAATCCTCGAGCCCGCCCATCGATACGGTATCCATTACGCACCTCCCTCAAAAATGTCTTTGGTGAACAATGTCCTTCCTGCGGCGCGCCGCTTCTGCACCGCCTCGCTTCATGATAGGAAGGCGGCGCGCGGATGCAAGGACGGGCGCATCAATGTACGCTGGCGTACCGATGGGATTCACGCTACGCTCTAGACTGGAGCATTCCGAGGGAGAACAAGAATGAACAAGACCACCGCCGCCACGGCGGCGCCCGCGCGCTGGCATTACGCCGCGCCGGCCATCATCCTGCACTGGACGCTGGCCGTCCTGATCGCCGCCATGGTCGGCGTGGGCTGGTACATGATGCTCATCGAAGACGAGCCGGGCAGCGAACGCTTCTTCAACCTGCACAAGTCGGTCGGCATCGTGGTGTTCGCGCTGGTGCTGCTGCGCATTGTCTGGCGCCTGACCCACAAGCCGGCCGCCTTGCCGCCTGGCGTGCCCGGATGGGAGGTGACGGCGTCGCTGCTGGCGCAACGCGTGCTGTATGCCTGCATGTTCCTGCTGCCGATCATCGGCTTCATCGGCGCTTCCTACAGCGAGGAGGGCATCCGCTTCTTCGGGCAAGAGCTGCCGCGCATGGTAACGGCCGACAAGGATACCGCCGAGCGCTTCTTCGGCATCCACATCGTGCTGGCGTGGACGATGGTGGCGATCATCGTGCTGCATGCCGCGGGCGGGCTCAAGCACCTGCTGCTCGACAAGGACGGCGTGTTCCAGCGCATGTGGTTTCGCTAGGCTGGAGCCCAGGATGAACCGCGAATTGCCGCTCGACGATCCCGAGGACACGTTGCACACGCCGGCCGAGCGGGCGGCGGCGGCGTCGCGCAGCACCTGGGTCAGCGTCGCGGTCAACATCGCCCTCAGCGCTTTGCAGATCGCCGTCGGCATCGTGGCGAAGTCGCAAGGCCTGATCGCCGACGGTGTCCATTCGCTGTCCGACCTGGTCGCCGATTTCGTCGTGCTGTTCGCCAGCCATCATGGCGCCAAGGACGCCGACGCCGAACATCCTTACGGCCACGGTCGCTTCGAGACGGCCGCCTCGCTGGTGCTCGGCGCGCTGCTGGTGGCGGTCGGCGCCGGCATGCTGTGGTCGGCCCTGATGAAACTCGAGCATCCCGACAGCATCGCCGTCGTCCACGCGGTCGCGTTGTGGGTGGCCGGCGCCGCGCTGGCGGCCAAGGAGCTGCTGTTTCGCTACATGCTGAAGATCGCCAAGCAGGTCAAGTCGAGCATGCTGGTGGCGAACGCCTGGCATGCGCGCTCGGACGCGGCGTCATCGCTGGTGGTCGGCATCGGCATCGCCGGCAACCTGGCCGGCTATCCGCTGCTCGATCCGATCGCCGCGCTGATCGTCGGCGCCATGGTGGCGAAGATGGGCGCGCAATTCGCGTGGGACGCGCTGCATGTGCTGATGGATCGCGGCGTCGACGACGAGGAACTGGCCGCGATCCGCCTGACCTTGCGCGAGACGCCGGGGGTAAAGGGCGTGCACGACGTGCGCACCCGCAAGATGGGCGACATGATCGTGGTCGACGCCCACATCGAGGTCGACGCCGGCATGACGGTCGAGGCGGGGCACGACATTGCCGTCGCCGCGCGCCGCAACGTGATGCAGCGCCACCGCGTGCTGTCGATGATGACCCACGTCGATCCGTGGCGGCAAGTCTAGTAATTTCCCCACAGGTAGACGAACAGGGTGTTGTTGTCGCGCGCATCGCGGCCGGCGCCGTCGTAGTTCTTCGAGGCGCCGTGGAACCGGTCATACGCGAAATACTGGATGCCGGCGCGCAGGTGCTGTTCGGGAATCCAATATAGCTCCGGCACCCAGCCGCGCGTGTCCGGATTGCTCGCCGCGTCCGGGTACAGCACTGCGTCGGAGGTACCGGTGGTACTGAAGTAGCCGAGACTGGCGCCGTATTTGGCCTGGTAGGAGTATGTCGCCTTCAGCTTCAGCTGGTTCAGCCGGTTCGATGCATTGGCCGCGACCTCGGTGACGTCGCCATGCGAGATCGATTCGTGGACGTAGCTGACCTGCGCAGTAACTGCATGCGGTGCCAGCCCATACTGGTACTGGGCATCGATGCCGCGGTCGCGATACTGCGTGGTCGGCCCGACCGGGTTGAGGTTATCCGGATAGACTTCGCCATTCATCGCCAGCAGGCCGATCATGGCGCTGTGCGGCCCCCATTCGTGACTGAGCGCGAGTCGCAGGTACGGGTTCACGCCCTTCAGCTTGACCTGGTCGGCATTGTCCGTGCCCTGGCTGGCGAACGACCAGGCGCCATTCGCCGTCTGGTAACCGCTGGCCTCGACATACACCATGCCGTTCCACATCGCGTAGGCGCCGATGCCGGCCGCCTGCGCGCCAAGCTGCGACACCAACGGCGCGGCGTCGGGACCGGTGACGCCGAACTGCGTAGGCACATATTGCATCCACGCCGGCGCGCTGTTCCACGGGTCGCTGACGGAGGGATTGTTATTCAGGTCGAGGCCGACAATGACGTCCTTGCCGGCGACCGTCACATGGTCCGCATAGCGCAGGTCGAGATTGTCCGAGCCCCATTTGCCGCGCCAGCGGCCGCTGACCGGATCCTGGTGGTCGTAATTGTTGTAGGTCGCTTGCGCGAAGATGCCCGACTTGTCGGTGATCTTCCCCGCCACAAATACGCTGCCGGTCTGGAACAGCGCGACCGCGTCCTTGGCAAACGCAGCGTCCTCGGTCGGCGTGGTGCTCTTGGTGACGCTCGCCACCGCCATCGCCGACACAGGAATGGTGCGCGTACCGATGGTGTAGCCGGTCAGCTTGAACATGCGTCCGAACGGGGTCAGTTCGGGGAACTGGCCGCCGGCGTGGCAGGTGGCGCACTGCTGGCCGGTCTGGCGTGCGAAGGAGGGCAAGGCATTGGCGATCGACGGTGCGCCGAGCGCGTAGCCGACGAGCGCGAAGGCGAGCGCGCGGATAATGCGTGAGTGCGATTTCATGGAGGTGATCCTGTCTTGGTGGTGGCTGCGCCTTTGCGCATTTGCCAGCGAGACTGATCTTACTGCGCGGCACCCGCTCCAGGCGAGGCCTTCGCGCCACAGATATGGCGTGTTTGCGTGGCAATGCCGGAATTGCGCGTCTCATTCGCGCAATTTTGATGTGGATCAAACGGCTGACTGCCGGCGCGCAAGGCTGGCGCTTGGTCAGGCGCCGTGCGGCAGTCCCAGGTTCTGGTTGGCCGGCACCGCGATATCGAGCATTTTCGGCTTGGGCAGGTGCAGCCCCGCCATCAGCTCGGCAAATTCGGCGCGGCTGCGGTTGGCGAGGCGCGCGTTGTGGCGCTTTTCCCATCCGATGGTGGAGACCGACTGGCCCTTGTAGTCGTGCGCCGGCCACACGCGCGTGTCGTCCGGCAGCACGAACAGCTTGGTCATCGCGCTGTCGTACAGCGCTTCGGCGCTGCCGCTCTGGAAGTCGGTGCGGCCGCAGCCGTCGATCAGCAAGGTGTCGCCGGTGAACACGTTGCCGCGCCAAAGATAGCTCATGCTGCCTGCCGTGTGGCCGGGCGTGTGCAGCACCCGAATCTCCTCATCTTCGCCGAAGCGGATCACATCGCCGTCGGCCAGTTGCAATTCGGCCGGCGCGATGCCGCAGCCGGCCGGCACGGCCGCCTTGGCGCCGGTCAGCTCGCGCAGCCGGCCGGCCGACGTCACATGGTCGGCATGCGCATGGGTCTCGAGGATGTACGCCAGCTCCAGGCCGAGCCGCTCGAGGTGCGCCATGTCGCGCTGCCAGTGGTGGTCGACCGGGTCGATGATGACGGCGGCGCGCTCGCCCGGCGCGGCCAGGATATAGGTGAAGGTCGACGATTCCGCATCGAACAGCTGGATTGGATTGAGGTTCATTGTCTATCTCCGAAATAATTACAACAGGACTTTGGCGATCATGCCGACGGCGACCAGCGCCGACACGGCAGCGAAGCCGATTTGCAGGTGCGGCCCGGCCAGGCGCGCCGACACCATGCGCCCGCCCAGCATGCCGGCCAGCGCGCCGGCGGAAAACGGCAGCGCCACCGCCCATGCCATGCCGCCGCTGACGGCGCTGGCGACGACGCCGCTGACCGACACCAGCGCGATCACCGCCAGCGAAGTGGCCACCACCGACTGGATCGCCAGGTTGGTATAGCGCTGCAGGGCAGGGACCATGACGAAGCCGCCGCCGACGCCCAGCAATCCGGACATCAGGCCGGCAACGGTGCCCGACAGCGCCAGCGCGCGGGCGCACGGGGCGGTCCAGATGAAGCGGCCGGTCGCCGCGTCGCGCACGCAGGGGCGCTCCTTGGCAGGGCGATCGGTGGGCACACCTGTTGCGCGGGCCTGGCGGAACGTCTTGAACGCGACGTACAGCAGCACCAGCGCGAACAGCACGCTGAGCCAGCGATTGTCGATGCGGTGCGCCAGCCACAGGCCGGCCGGCGAGAGCAGCATGCCGGTGGCGGCGATCAGCAGCGCGGCGCGGTAGCGCACGATGCCGGCGCGCAGCCCGAGCACGGCGCCGAGCGCGGCGGCCATGCCGACGGCGAGCAGGCCGATCGGGCCGGCCTGCGCCACGCCCAGTCCCGCGCCGAACACCAGCAGCGGCACCGCGAGGATGCCGCCGCCGGCGCCGGTCAGCGCCAGGATCACGCCGACCACCAGGCCCAGTGCGAGTACGCCGGCGCTCATGTCAGGCCGCCTGCTTGCGGCGCGATGGCAGCCGTTCGAGCAGTTCGAAGATGGCCATGCCGGCCAGCAGCGCGGCGCCGAAAATGAGCGGCTTGGCGCCGCCGGAGGCCAGCGAGGCCAGCGCAGGGCCCGGGCAGTAGCCGGCCAGCCCCCAGCCGATGCCGAACGCCACGCCGCCGAATACCAGGCGGCGGTCGACGTGGCGGGCGGTCGGCAGGCGCATCGGGTCGCCCAGCAGCGAGGTGGTGCGCCCGCCGGCAAAGCGGAACGCGGCGAAGCCGACCAGGATCGCGCCGCCCATCACGAAGCCGAGCGACGGATTCCATTTGCCGGCCAGGTCGAGGAAACCGATCACCTTCGACGGGTCGGTCATGCCGGAAACGATCAGGCCAATGCCGAACAGCAGGCCGACGATGAGTGCCATGAATACATGCATGATGTGCTCCTTAAGCGATCAGGTGGCGAACCACGAAGACGGTGACGAAACCGGCCAGCATGAAGGCCGCGGTGGCCGCCAGCGAACGCGGCGACAGGCGCGACAAGCCGCACACGCCGTGGCCGCTGGTGCAGCCGGAACCGTAGCGGGTGCCGATCCCGACCAGCAGGCCGGCGACGACCAGGGTGCCGGTGCCGGCATCGACCTGGACGATCGGCAACGGCGCCACCAGGCCGTATGCCAGCGGCGCGGCGACCAGGCCGAGCAGGAAGGCCAGGCGCCACGAAATGTCGCCTTTCGGCCATTCGAGCAGGCCGCCGAGGATGCCGCTGATGCCGGCGATGCGGCCGTTGAACAGCACGAACAGCGCGGCCGACAGGCCGATCAGGGCGCCTCCGGCAAGCGAGGCCCACGGTGTGAAATTTGCCCAGTCGATCATCATTTCTTCGCTCCTTTGGTGGGTTTGCAGTACAGGTCGTACAGCACTTGCATGACCGCCATCGCCTCGGCGCTGGCGATGCTGTAGAAAATCTGTTTGCCCTCGCGCCGGGTGGTGACCAGCTGTTCTTCGCGCAGCACGCCCAGTTGTTGCGACAAGGTCGGCTGCAGGATGCCCAGCACGCTTTCCAGTTCGCTGACGCAATGCTCGCCCTGCGTGAGCTGGCACAGCAGCATCAGGCGGTCGGGGTTGGCCAGCACTTTCAGCAGGCCGCACGCCTGGGTCGCCGCTGCCTGCATGGCGTCCAGGTCAATTTGTTCGACAATATTGGACATCGGTGAAATTCTCCTTCTGAACACGATTTTTCCATATTATATGCCGGAACAAACTATAATTCAATATAATATAATCGTGGGATCGAAATGCAACAGGAGAAAAATGATGGCGTACCAGAAGGTGAATAAGGACCTGTCGGTGGCAGGGCAGCTGCAAGCGGGCGAGCTTGCCGCGCTCCGGGAAGCGGGTTTTCGCAGCATTATCTGCAACCGCCCGGACGCGGAAGCGCCGGACCAGCCCGGCTTCGGCGAGATCGAGCAGCAGGCGCGGCGCCTGTGCATGCAGGCGCGCTACTTGCCCGTCGTGCCGGGAGCAATCAGCCATGAACATGGTGTGGCGTTCGGCGCGTTGCTGGCCGAATTGCCCAAGCCGATACTGGCCTACTGCCGCAGCGGCAAGCGTTCGGCCACCCTGTGGGCCCTGTCCGAGTCGGGCCGGCAGCCGGTCGCCGACATCCTCGCTGCCACCAAGGGCGCCGGCTTCGATCTCGGCGAGCTTGCCGCGCGCATCGCCGGCGACGCCGCGCCGTGAAGAACGCCGCTCCTGCCGCTGCGCCCGTGCGGCTCGGGCTGCGCGCCAACTGGCGCCAGTTCGGCCTGCTCGTGCTGGTCAACGGCTTCGTTGGCGCCATGGTCGGGATGGAGCACAGGCGAATCAAGTTTGACCAGCAATAGAGTTTTCATCCACCATCAAGCAAGGAGAGCATCATGGGTATGCAATACGGGTTCGGAAAAACTGTTTCATATGCATTCGACGAGGCGATCAGCCGCGTGACACAGGCTTTGCAGGCGGAAGGGTTTGGTATCCTCAGCGATATCGACGTTGCCGCCACGCTGAAGAAGAAGCTCGACGTCGCGATGCCGCCTTACCGCATCCTGGGCGCCTGCAATCCACCGTTGGCGCATCGCGCGATCGAGGCCGAGCCGTCCATCGGGCTGCTGTTGCCATGCAACGTGGTCGTGCGCCAGGACGAGCAGGGCAAGGTGCAGGTGGAGTTCATGGACACCGATGCGGTGCTGAAACTGGTCGACAAGCCCGCGATCGCCGCGCTGGCGACCGAGGTGCGCCAGCGCCTCGAACGGGTGATGCACGCGCTCTGAGGCGCCCGTCCGCAGCCAGGCCTTCGCCATGTCAGGCGCGGTACGTGGCGGCAAAACGGCAAGCGCTGGCTCAGCCAGTAAAATAGCCGAGTCCGTGTCTGAATGTCGGCACTGACCCCCGGGGATTGAGCTCGCCGCCACCGTCGGCGGGCTGTGCCTTTCCTGGGCTTTCCGCTAAGCACCCCCCCGGGGTCAGTGCCGACATTCGGACACGGGCCCGGCCGTTGCCTACTTGACGGCGATCGCCGAAATCTCGACAGCGACGTCGCGCGGCAGCCGTGCCGCCTGGATCGTCGCGCGGGCCGGCGGCTTGTCCTTGAAGTAGGTGCCGTAGACCGCATTGAGCTTGGCGAAATTGTTCAGGTCACGCACGAACACGGTCGTCGACACCACGTTGTCCATCGTCATGCCGTCGGCCGCGAGGATCGCCTTGATGTTTTCGAGCACCTGCGCGACCTGCTCTTCATCGGTGCCGATGTTCAGCTGCCCGGTCTTCGGATCGATCGGGATCTGGCCCGCCACGAACAGCATCGATCCGGCGCGCACTGCCTGCGAATACGGCCCGATGGCCGCCGGCGCATCCTTGGTGGCGATGATTTCTTTGGGCGCCGCGGCCGCCGCGCCCGGCAGGGCGAACAGGGTTGCAACAACAGCCAACGCCAACACCGATTCTCTGGTTTTCATGATTTTCCTTTTTATTGAGAGAATGAAAACGATGAGTTCCGCGAGCGCGGTGCGCCTGTTCGCCCGCAAGTCATGTGCTGCTCAGCTTGGCGCNNTGCGGATCGGGGATCGGTTCGATCTTGCCGAGCACGAACACGAACGCGACGATGCCGACCACCAGGATGACGCCGGCGACGAAGAACGCGTTGGCAAACGAATTGGTCGCGCCGACGATGAAGCCGGTGACGATCGGCGCGGCGGCGCCCATCAGGTTATTGGCGAAGTTCATGATGCCGCCGATGGTGCCGGCGCCGCCCTTCGGCGCGATCAGCGAGGGAATTGACCAGCCGACCGGCGCCGCCGAGGCGAGGCCGCCGAGCGCGATCGAGATCCAGAAGATGGCCCATACCGGGTCGGTGGTCTGGGTGGCGCCGAACACGGCCAGGCCGAACAGCATGCCGATCACCAGCACCGCCTTGCGCACCTTCGATTCGTCCTTGCCCTGCTTGACCAGGTGGTCGATCAGCCAGCCGCCGACGAACAGGTCGGTCAGGGTGGCGAAGGCCCACGGGATGGCGGCGTAGCCGGCCGACTTCAGGATGCTCATGTGCATGGTCTGCACCAGGTAGCCCGGCAGCCAGGTGAGGAACAGGTAGAAGGTGTAGCCGTAAGCGGCGAAGCCGATGGTCAGGCCCCACACTTTCGATTTGGTCAGCAGGTAGCCGAGCATGTTCATGGCGCCCGTTTCGGACTTGCCTTCCGGCGCGCCGCCGCCTTGCTGGATGTAGTTCAGTTCGGCCTTCGACAGTTTCGGGTGCGCGCTCGGGTCGCGGTAAATGAAATAGAAGGCGAAGAAGTAGGCGAAGCTGAGCGCGGCGGTCAGGCCGAAACCCCAGCGCCAGCCGAAGCTGACGACGGTGATCGCCACCAGCGGCACGCCGATCACGTTGGAGAACTTGGCGGCGGCGTCGAAGATGGCGGTGGCCAGGCCGCGCTCGTTGCGCGGGAACCAGTAGCCGGTCGCCTTCGAGCTGACCGGGAACGCCGGCGCCTCGGCGATGCCGAGCAGGATGCGGGCGAAGAAGATGCCGGCAAAGCCGCTCGAGAATGCGGTGATCACGGAGGCCACGCCCCACAGGAAGGCGCCCCAGCGGCCGACGCGGGTCGGGCCGAAGCGGTCGATCACCATCCCCACCGGGATCTGCAGCAGCGAATACGACCAGGCGAAGGCGGAAAACAGCAGGCCCAGCTCCACCGGCGAGAGCTGGAACATGTCCTTGATCTGCGGCGCCGCGACGGACAGGCCGATGCGGTCGATGTAGTTGATCAGGACGCCGACGCCGAGCAGCGCGCCGATGCCCCAGCGCCTGGTCGGAATGCCGCGGGTGGTGGTGATGGCCATGGTGTTGTCTCCGGTTGGTGGATGTTGAGCGGGCTCTGTGGCCCTATGGTTGCAGGATATCGCTGATCAGGGCGGCCGGCGCACGGCGGATGTCGAGGCGCACGCCTGCTTCGTCGGCGCCAAGCGGTTCGAGGTCACGCAACTGGCTGTCGAGCAGGGACGTCGGCATGTAGTGATCGGCGCGGGCGCGCATGCGCTGCGCGATCAGCTCGCGCTCGCCCGCCAGGTGGGCGAAGCGCAGGCCGGGATCGCCCGCGCGCAGCAGGTCGCGGTAGCGCCGCTTCAGCGAGGAACATGACAGCACCAGCCCTTCGCCGCGGGCGCGGGCGGCGGCGATTTCGCCTTGCAGGCGCAGCAGCCAGTCGGCGCGGTCGGCGTCATCGAGCGGGGTGCCGGCGGCCATCTTGGCGACGTTCTCGGGCGAGTGAAAGGCGTCGCCTTCGAGAAAGGGAACTTGCAGGGAGGCGGCCAGCGCTTTGCCGATTTCGCTCTTGCCGCAGCCGCAGACGCCCATGACGACCCAGCGTGCGGGGGAGGCGGCCTGATTGATTGGTGGGTTCATGAATTTGCCGTGCAGAATTAGGTTGTCTCGGATCCTATGTGTCGCTTTTTGATAGCGCTAACATTCCGGCTAAGTTTACTTGGTTTGNNCAACCGGTGCAAAATAGGCATGTCCGCATTCCGCCAACCAGGAGAGCCGCATGCATACCGGTGAGCCGCTGTACCACGACGATATCGAAGTCGGGACCAGGTTTGTCAGCGCCAGCTACCAGCTGACGCAACCCGACATCATCGAATTCGCGTCGCGTTTCGACCCCCAGCCCTTCCACACCGACCCGCAGCTGGCCACCGCGAGCCTGTTCGGCGGCCTTGCCGCGAGCGGCTGGCATACCGCGGCCATCACGATGAAGCTGATGGTCGAACACGGCCTGCACCTGGCCGGCGGCATGATCGGCGCCGGCTGCCAGTTGAACTGGCCGGCGCCGACCCGGCCGGGCGATACCTTGCACGTCGAGGGCGAAGTGATCGAGGTGGCGCCGGCCGCGCCGGGACGCAAGCGCGGCATGATCACCATGCGCAGCGAAACGCGCAACCAGGACGGCACCGTGGTGCAGGCGATGGTGGCGAAGCTGGTGGTGCAGCGGCGCGCGGGGTGAAGCATGTTTACCCTCACGCCAGAAGCTGCCGAAAAAATCGACAGCAGCCGCCGCCACCAGATATTCCCGAACCTGAGCGAAGACCAGTTCGCGCTCCTCGGGCGCTACGGCGAGAAGCGCCGCTTCGCCGCCGGCACCGTCCTGTATCGGCAAGGCGAGCGCCACATCCCGATGTATGTCGTCATCTCCGGCAGCATCGAGGTGTCGCGCGCCAGCGCCATCGACAGCCACGTGATCGGCACGCACGGGCCGGGCAGCTTCACCGGCGAAGCGGGCACGCTGGCCGGGCGCGCGGCGGCGGCGACCGGCCGCGCCGCGACCGATTGCGAACTGCTGGTGATCGGCGAGGAATCGCTGCGCACGCTGGTCATCACCGAGGCGGAGCTGAGCGAAACCATCATGCGCGCCTACATCCTGCGCCGCGTCGCCTTCATCGCCGACCAGGCCGGCGGCGTGATCCTGATCGGCACCCAGGACTCGGCCGACACCTTGCTGCTGCGCGAGTTCATGACCCGCAACGGCTTGCCGAACGCCTATTTCGACGTCGCCCGGCATGACGAGACCGCGCCGCTGATGGAGCGCTTCGGCATCGACCCTGGATCGATTCCTGCGGTGGTCACGGCGGTGGGCCAGGTGCTGGTGCGGCCGACCCTGCGCCAGCTGGCCGACGCCACCGGCATCAGCCCGGACAGCCTCGATGGCAGGGAGTTCGACGTGGTGGTGGCCGGCGCCGGCCCGGCCGGCCTGGCGGCGGCGGTGTACGCGGCGTCGGAAGGCTTGCGCGTGGCGGTGCTCGACGCCAAGGCGCCCGGCGGGCAGGCCGGCACCAGTTCGAAGATCGAGAACTACTTCGGCTTCCCGACCGGGATTTCGGGCCAGGCGCTGGCCGGGCGCGGCCTGTCGCAGGCGCGCAAGTTCGGCGCCGAGGTGGCGGTGCCGTTCACCATCACCGACGTGGCCTGCAGCGACGGCACGCATCCGTATGACGTCGGGCTCGACAGCGGCGAGCGGGTACGCACGCGCNNGCGCTTCGAGGGGCGCGGCGTCTACTACAACGCCTCGTTCATGGAGGCGGCCTTCTGCGCCAACGAAGAGGTGGTGGTGGTCGGCGGCGGCAATTCGGCCGGCCAGGCGGCGGTGTTCCTGTCGCGCCACGCGCGCCACGTCCACATCATCGTGCGCGGGCCGGGGCTGGCCGACAGCATGTCGCACTACCTGGTCCAGCGCATCGATGCGGCGCCCAACATCACGCTGCACACCCGCACGCGGCTGGTCGCGCTGGAAGGCGGCGCGCACCTGGAGCGGGTGCGCCTCGATCCCGAGCAGGTGCTGGCGGTGCGCAGCCTGTTCCTGTTCCTCGGCGCCGAGCCGAACACGGCCTGGCTGGACGACTGCGTGGCGCTCGACGCCAAACAGTTCGTGCTGACCGGTTCGGCGCTGCCGCCGGGCGCCTGGCCGCTGGCGCGCGATCCGCACTTCCTCGAAACGAGCCGGCCCGGCATCTTCGCGGTCGGCGATGCGCGCAGCGGATCGGTCAAGCGGGTCGCCGCGGCGGTGGGCGAGGGCGCCGCCGCAGTGCAGTCGCTCCATCAGGTGCTGTCGAGCTAGGCGATCACTTGGTTGTGGGGCTGTAACCAACAGTAGCGTCCGGTGTATAGTGGTGAAAATTTTCAATATTTTCACCGATGGCACGAAAAGTATCCCTGACCCTGCGGCAGTTCCTTGTGTTGCTCACCGGACTTGGACTGTTGCCAATCGCCTTGATCGGCGCGTGGGGCATCAACGCTTCCTTCAAGGAGCAGCAGGCCGAGCTCGAACGCTCGCTGCTGGCGCAGTCGCGCGCGCTGGCCAGCGCCGTCGATTCGGAGCTCGAAACGACGGTCGACAATGCGCGCACGCTGGCCGCCAGTCCGGCCCTGCTGAAGGGCGACATCGCGGCGTTCTACGGCATTGCGCGCGAGCGGGTACGTGTCCAGAAGGACTGGCTCAGCGTGATCCTGACCGACGCGCGCGGCGCCGTCCTGTTCAAGAGTTCCAAACCGTTCAACGCGCCAGAACTGAAAGTGGTCGACCCGGCCAGCTTGGCCGAAGCGATGGCGACCGGCCAACCGGTGGTCGGGACAGTGGCGAAAGGGGTGACTGGACGGCCCGCGGTTCCGGTGCGTGTTCCGGTGATGGTGGACGGCCGCCTGCGCTATGTCGTCACGGTGGCGCTGGCGCCCGATCGCATGATGCGCATCCTGAACAACCAGAAGGTGCCGCCGCAATGGGTAGTGGCGGTGGCCGACGCCTACGGCATGCGCGTGGCGCGCTCAAAAGACCAGGAGCGCACCGTCGCTACCCGCCAGTCCGATACGCTGGTCGCCCTGCTCAAGCCGGGCTTGCCGGAAGGCGTCGGCATCAGCACGACCTCGGAAGGCGATGAGGTCATCACCAGTTACGCGCTGGTGCCGCGCTACCGCTGGTCGGTGGCGATCGGCGCGCCCACCGCGCAGTTTGCCGACGTGCTGCGCCGCCTGCTGGCGGCGTATGCGGTGGCGATCATCGCGTCGATCGCCCTGTACGTCGCGCTGGCGGTGTTCATCTCGAAACGCATCGTCCTGTCGATCGACCACCTGAAGGAGCAGACCGCGCGCCTCGGGCAAAAGCTGCCGGTGGTCGAAGTGCGCAGCCGGATCAAGGAAGTCAACGCGATGGGCGACAGCTTGCAGAAGGCGTCGGCGGAGCTGATCGGCAGCGAGCGCCAGCGCGAAGGCCTGGTGCTGTCGCTGCAGGAGGCGCTGGCGCGCGCCGAAATGGCCGCGGCGACCAAGGACAATTTCCTCGCCGTGCTGGGCCACGAACTGCGCAATCCGCTGGCGCCGATCGCCATGGCGCTCGACCTGATGGACATGAAGCCGGGTGGCGACCTGCTGCGCGAGCGGCAGACCATGCGGCGCCAGGTCAATCACATGCGCCGGCTGGTCGATGACCTGCTCGACGTCTCGCGCATCACCCAGGGCAAGCTGGCGATGGCCAGCGAACCGGTGTGCCTGTCGGCGGCGGTGCTGCAGGCGGCCGACGCGGTGCGCCCGGCGATGGCTGCGGCGCAGCGCCGTTTCATCGAATCGGTGGAAGAGGTCTGGGTGATGGGCGACGAAACCCGGCTGGTGCAGGTGGCGACCAACCTGCTGGCCAACGCGCTGCGCTACGGCGGCGACAGCGACGTGCGCGTTGTCGTCAGGCGCGATGGCGCCAATGCGGTGCTGACGGTGAGCGACCTGGGCGTCGGCATGGCGCCGGGCAGCGCGGCATTGATCTTCCAGCCGTTCTACCAGGCGCCGCAGCCGCTGGCGCGCTCGTTCGGCGGCCTTGGCCTCGGCCTGACGATCGTCCTCAGCATCGTCGAACTGCTCGGCGGCGCGGTGCGCGCCACGAGCCTCGGGCTGGGGCAGGGCAGCAGTTTCGAGGTGACGCTGCCGGCCATCGACGGGCCGGCCGTGGCGCTGCCGCACGCCGAGCGCGACGTCCAGGCCGTGGCGCGCAAGATCATCATCGTCGACGATAACCAGGACGCCGCGCGCACCACCGCCGAGCTGTTGTCGTTGCTTGGCCACGAGGTCGGCGTGGCGCACGACGGCAAGTCGGCGCTGGCACTGCTGCGCCAGACCCGGCCCGACGTCGCCATCCTCGACATCGGGCTGCCCGACATCGACGGCTACGCATTGGGCAAGGAATTCAGGGGCCGGGGCTTCACCGGAAGAATGGTGGCGCTGACCGGTTATGGGCAGGAACGCGACAAGCTGCTGTCGGCCGAAGCGGGCTTCGACCATCACCTGACCAAGCCGGTCGCGCTCGACGAGCTGGAACGGGCCATTTTTTCCGCGGCGAGCGCGCTGCACTGATTCCCGCCGCGCCGAACGCGAAATGGCCGTTCTGGTATCCTTCAACGTCGATCAGTTGAAGGAATACCTGGATGAAATGCGCATTGGTAGGATCCCGTTTCTTTGCCGCCTCGGTGTTCGAGGCGCTGCGCAAGGAGGAAGGCATCGAGTTCACGAGCGTCGTCGCGCCGGCCGAGGATGACCGCCTCGCGATCGCCGCGCGCGCCGCCGGCGTTCCCGTGCATGTGCTGGAAAATCCCCGCATCGTGCCGGCAGAGGCGATCGCCGAAGGCACCGACCTGATCATCGCCGCCCACACGCACGCGCGGGTGAGCGACGGCGCGCTGGCGCGTGCGCGCCTGGGCGGCATCGGCTACCACCCGTCGCTGCTGCCGCGCCACCGCGGCATCGCCGCCGTCGAATGGACCATCCTCGAAGGCGACCCGATTGCCGGCGGCTCGATCTACCACCTGGCCGACGGCTGGGACGCCGGCGCCCTCGCGGCGCAGGACTGGTGCTTCGTCGCCAAGGGCGAGACGGCGCGCGAGCTGTGGGAGCGCGCGCTGGCGCCGATGGGCCTGGCGCTGCTGAGCAAGGTGGTGCAGATCGCCCGGCGCGAAGGCGCCGTCCCGGCTTATCCGCAGGATCCGCGCTTCGCCACGAAGGCGATGATGATCCGCCGCGCGGTGGTGCTGACCGAGGAAACTTCGCCGGCCACCGTTTCGCTGGTGGTATCGATCATGGGGCCGGACCGGCACGGCATCGTCAGCCTGCTAGCCGAGCGCGCGCAGCGCTACGGCGCCAACTGGGCGGCCAGCCGCATGACCCGCCTGGCCGGCGAATTTGCGGGCATGGTGCACTTCGAAGTGCCGCGCGAACATGCCGACGCGATGGAAGCGGCGCTGCGCCTGCTGGCGTCGTCCGGCCTGCAGGTGACGGTCGCCCGCAGCGACAGCGCCGTCGTGCCGGACACCATGCGCGGCTTCGAACTCGAACTGGTCGGCGACGACCGCGTCGGCATCGTCAGCCGGCTCACCAGCATGCTGGCCGAACGCGGCATCAGCATCGAGAACATCCACACCGAACTGACCCGCAACGGCGTCTCCGGCAAGCAGACCTTCAAGATCGGCGCGCACCTGCTGGTGCCGGCGGCCTTGCCGGTGGACGAACTGCGGCGCGACATCGGCGCGCTGGCGAGCGAAATGATGCTCGACGTCGCGCTCGGCGAACGAACCTGATTTTCAACCCATTTCAGCTGGAGAAAAATATGCCTGGCCTGCTTCCCGACGTCGATCCAGACGGACTGCTCGAATACTCCGTGGTGTATTCCGACCGCGCCATCAACCACATGTCGCAGTCCTTCCAGGGCGTGATGCGCGGTATCTCCGCCACGCTCAAGCAGGTCTACAAGGCGCAGTCGGCGATCGTCGTTCCCGGCAGCGGTACCTTCGGCATGGAAGCGGTGGCGCGCCAGTTCGCCACCGGCCAGCGCTGCCTGGTGATCCGCAACGGCTGGTTCAGCTTCCGTTGGACCCAGATCTTCGACATGGGCGCCATTCCGTCGGCGTCGACCGTATTGAAAGCGCGAACCGTGGAAGCGGGCCGCCAGGCGGCCTTCGCGCCGGCGCCCATTGACGAAGTAGTGGCGGCAATCGCGGCCGAAAAGCCGGCCGTGGTGTTCGCACCGCACGTCGAGACCGCGTCCGGCATCATGCTGCCAGACGACTACCTGCGCAAGGTGGCCGACGCGGTGCACGCTGTCGGCGGCCTGTTTGTCCTCGACTGCATCGCCTCGGGCACGATGTGGGTCGACATGCAGGCGACCGGCGTCGACGTGCTGATCAGCGCTCCGCAAAAGGGCTGGAGCGGCTCGCCATGCTGCGCGCTGGTGATGCTGTCGAAGCTCGCGCGCGAGAAAATCGACAGCACCACCAGCACCAGCTTCGCCTGCGACTTGCGCAAGTGGCTGCAGATCATGGAAGCGTACGAGCAGGGCGGCTTCGCCTACCACGCCACCATGCCGACCGACGCGCTGGCGGTGCTGCGCGACGTCATGCGCGAAACCGAGGCGTACGGCTTCGCCAAGGTGCGCGAGGAACAGCAGGAACTGGGCCGGCGCGTGCGCGAACTGCTGGTCGCCAAAGGATTTCGGAGCGTGGCGGCGGAAGGCTTCCAGGCACCCGGCGTGGTGGTCAGCTACACCGATGACGACGCCATCCAGTCGGCGAAAAAGTTCGCCCAGGCCGGCCTGCAGATCGGCGCCGGCGTGCCGCTGCAATGCGACGAGCCGGCCGACTTCAAGACCTTCCGCATCGGCCTGTTCGGCCTCGACAAGCTGCACAATATCGAGCGCACCGTCACCACCTTCGCCAAAGTGCTAGACACGCTCGCCTGAGTCGTCGGCGCGCGGCTCGATCGACAGCGGCCGCGCGTCGGCGTCGTTCCACGGCGCGCTGCGCTCGCTCTCGAGCGCTTCGAGGTCGCGCGCGAACATCGCATTGAGTTCGTCGCGCGACTGGCGCGCCATCGAAATGTACTGCTCCTGGTCCTTGTAATACGGGTAGACCGCGTGCAGGCTCTTGATGTTGTGGAGCCTGAATTTTTGCGCCGCCTGGCGCGCGCGGAAGGCGCCGTAGCCTAGGTGGCGCAGCACGCTCTGGCCGAGCTGCAGCGCCGACTCGAACGTTTCGCGTTCGATGATGTTGACGCCGCGGTCCATCAGGTCGTACAGGTGGGTGACGTTGCGCGCCCGCGCCATGATCTTCAGGTCGGGAAAATTGCGGCGTACCGCATCGACCAGCGCCAGGCTGTCTTCGATGCTGTCGACCGCCACCACCAGCGCGCGCGCCTTGCCGGCGCCGGCCGCCTGCAGCAAGTCGACGCGGGTGGCGTCGCCATAAAACACCTTGGTGCCGAACTTGCGCAGCAGCTCGATTTGCTCGGGATCGTGGTCAAGCACCGTCAGCTTGATCTGGTTGGCCAGCAGCAGCCGGCCAACGATCTGGCCGAAACGGCCGAAGCCGGCGATGATGACGTGGTCTTCCTGCGTTTCGATGATGTCGGCCGGACGCTTTTTCGCCTCGCGCCAGAGCGGCGCCAGCACGCGGTCGTGCAGCAACAGGAGCAGCGGCGTGGCGACCATCGACAGCGCCACCACCACCACCAGCGTCGAGGCGACGTTAGCGCTGAACACGCGCGCTGTCTCGGCCGCGCCGAACACGACGAAAGCGAACTCGCCGCCCTGCGACAGCAGGAAGGCGAACAGCGCATGCTGGCTGCGCGGTATCGCGAACAGCCGCGCGAGGGCGAACAGCACCGCAATCTTGATCGCCAGGAAAGCGGCGACCAGCATCAGGATCAGGCCCGGACGGGCGAACAGCACGCCGAAGTCGACCGACATGCCGACCGCGATGAAGAACAGCCCAAGCAGCAGGCCCTTGAACGGTTCGAGGTCCGACTCGAGCGCGTGGCGGTATTCGGAATCGGCCAGCAGCACGCCGGCCATGAAGGCGCCNNCGCAGCAGGTAGCGCCCGCCGACGATCAACGCCAGCAGCACGCCCGCCACCCTCAGGGCGCCGAGCCAGCCCTTGCCGCTGCCCTCGGCCGCGGCGACGCCCAGCAGCGGCACGATGGCGATCATCGGGATCGCCGCGATATCCTGGAACAGCAGGATCGAGAACGCCGCGGAGCCGGTCGGCGTGGTCTTCAGGTTGCGCTCCTCGAGCGTGGCCAGCGCGATCGCGGTCGACGACAGCGACAGGCCGAGCGCGCCGATCAGCGCAACCTTCCAGTCGACCCCGGCCAGCATCGCTGCGCCGGCCAGCGCGGAGGCGACGCCGGCTACCTGCGCACCGCCCCAGCCGAAGATCGGCCGGCGCAGCGACCACAGGCGTTTCGGTTCGAGTTCGAGGCCGATCATGAACAGCAGCAGCACCACGCCGAATTCGGAGAAGTGCAGGATGTCCTCCACCTCGCTGATCAGGCGCAGGCCCCACGGGCCGATGGCGATGCCGGCCAACAGGTAGCCGAGCACGGCGCCCATGCCGAAGCGCTTGGCGATCGGCACCGCGATCACCGCGGCGGCCAGGTAGACCAGCGCGTTGAGCAGGAGGCTATGTTCCATCGGCATGTCCCAAGGTGAGGCCACCGGCGAGGCGCTGCAGGCCCGCGGCAAAGGCGTCGACATGGCGGTCGACCGTGCCGGCGTCGACGTCATGCGCGCCATGCAGCACGTGCGGCGCGATCCACGGCATGCCGCACACCGCGGCGATCTGCTCGTACGGCGCCAGGAAGTCGGCGAACGGCCGGCCGTGGCGCGCACCGGCGGCGAAGTCGGCCGCCGCGCCGGCGGTGCTGGTCGCCAGCCAGCAGGCCTTGCCCTTCGTGGGACTGCGCTCGGCGCCATGCGCCCAGGCGTCGTGCAGCACCACGTCGACCCATTCCTTCATCAGCGCCGGCATGCCGTACCACTGGATCGGATGCAGCAACACCAGCACCGCGGCCTTGGCCAGCAGGATGCGTTCGCGCGCCACGTCGATGTAGAAGTCGGGGTAGGTCTCATACAGATCGTGCACGAACACGCCGTCGACCATGCGGGCGGCATCGGCCATGCGGCGGTTCACGCGCGACACGTGGGGCGAGGCGTGCGCATACAGCACGAGGACGCGGTTGGGATCCATCGGCGGCGGTCCGGGAAGTCGTAGGAGATACCCAATTATCGCCGCATTGCCGAAATGGCAGCGCGAGGCTCAGGGGCTACCGTTGCTGCGAGCGCCAATACGCCATCGGCGCGTGACCGACAAGCCTGGTGAAATCGCGCGTCAGGTGCGCCTGGTCGAAGAATCCGAGCGCCTGCGCCAGCCCGGCGAGGTCGGGCGTGTCGGCGCGCGCCAGGTGCGCCATTGCTTCTTGCAAGCGGTAACGCTGGATCACCCACTTGGGCGAGACGCCGACGTAGTTGCCGAACAGGCGCTGCAAGCTGCGCTCGCCGATGCCGGCGCGGGCGCACAGTTCGGCGACGTTGACGGGGCCATGCGCGATTGCCGCCGCGGCGACCACCGCGCGCGCGAGGGCCGCCTGGGGATCGGGCGTGGGCAGCGAACGCAGCAGCAACGACTCGGCCACCGCGACCATCCCGGCATCGTCGGGCGCGTCGAGCACGCGCCGTTCCGCGTCTTGCGCGCCGCTTTTCAGGGCCGCTTCGAGCGGCATGGTGCGGTCGGCGAAGGCGGACAGCGGCCGGTCGATGAAGGGACGCAAGCCGCCGGCATGGAAGCGCACNNCCAGCGCCGGGGAGGGCGGGTAAGTGGCCAGGCGGAGCCTTTGCGCCGCGCCGCGCGGGTCGACCAGGCCTTTCGGGGCGCCGGCGCTGGTGTCGGGTTTATCCAAGATGTCGATCATGTTCGCCGCTACAGTTCGTTTTCTCCACTTACCAGAAGGAGTACATCACATGACAAGCCGCGCCACTGGATCCCTGATCGTCACCATGACCCCGGCCGCGCCCAGCGAACGGTCGGGCCGCACCACCCTCGGACGCATGTTACTCGAAAAGCAATACAATGGCGAACTGGTCGCGACTGGCAAGGGCGAGATGCTGACCGCGGTCACCGATACCAAAGGCTCGGCCAGTTATGTCGCCATCGAGCATGTCACCGGCACCCTTGGTGGACGAGCGGGCAGTTTCGTCCTCCACCACCTGGGAACGATGGAGGGCGGCGTCGACCAGTTGGTGATTGCCATCGTCGCGGAATCCGGCACAGGAGAATTGGCCGGCATCAGCGGAAAATTTATCATCAAGGTGGTCGACGGCAAGCACCTTTTCGAACTCGACTACGCGCTGCCCGAGCAGTGAAGCGCAGGCACCCGTGACGGATGCTGCGTACTATGCAATCGTTCTCGCTACCGTTAGTCAACCCAGGGTCGATACCGTGGCCGTCGACGGGCGCAATGGTACGCGGTCGGCTTCGGCCTGTTATCGATGCTGCTGCAGGTGTTTGTCCCGTACAGCAAATAATACGTGAGGGTGCTGAAATAATGGCTGACGCTGGCCTTGCCGTCGTATGTCGCGACGGTGTTCGTCGTCCACATCCCGTGGGCACAGGTGGCGAAGCAGGGCATGGTGCTGCCGAGCTTTCCATGGAAGCCCGCCTTCATCACCACCATCGTCGCGGTGTTCGGCACCACCATCAGCGCCTAGCTGTTTTTCTGGCAGGCGTCGCAGGAAGTCGAGGAACTGCGCGCCGACGACAAAGCGCACGCCCTGAAGAAAGCGCCGCGCGAAGCACGCGCCGGCTACACCCGCATCAAGCTCGACACCTACGTCGGCATGGGCTTCTGCAACTTGGTGGCGTTTTTCATCATGCTCACGACAGCGGTAACGCTGGCTCGGCGGCGTACGCAATCTCGGGCGCGTTCAAGTGGAAGAGCACCCTAATGCCGCTAAGTTAAGCGGCTCGTAGTCCGCTAACTTAAAAACCGTCATTGCCGCGAAGGCGCGAATCCATGCTGAGCCTGCGTTTCACAGGACGCGTAGAAATCTAGCTCAGCATAGGTTCCCGCCTGCGCGGGAACGACGGTCTTGAGGATGGCGAAAATGCAAACGTAACTGTGCTTTTCGACGCTCAGACCGGGCGGTCGGGCGTGGCGGCCGGCTCGAACATGTTCCTGACTAGCCGCGGCCACATCATCCGGCCACGCGGCGGCAAACGCAAAACCGAGCCATGCCGCGTTTGCCGCGTGGCGCCTGCCGGACGTAAAACGCGCCGGGCTCGGCTTAGTGTTTCTGTTCCTGCTTGGCGCCGCCGCCGGCGCCCTTGTCGCTGCCGGCTTTTTCACGGCTCATGTGGTCATGGCTGCTCTTGTCGTCCGGCTTGACGGTGGACTTTGCATCGGCTTCGGTTTGTGGGCTGCCCGACTGCTGGTTCTGCGTGCCGCTCGATTTCGATTGGGTCATGGTGAATCTCCTCTGTTGAATGTGATTGATACTNNATCCAAAGCGGGCCAACCGCGTCTTGATACTAGTCGAGTGTGCAGAATGCGATCCGAACCGGGCGTCGTGAAGCACGGTCCTTTCCATGCTTTGTCGAGCCTGGTTGGAAGCATTCTTGCAAACCTGAATATCGTGGCCGCGTGTTTCCTGGCCGCGCTGTTCCTTAGCCTGTTGAGCTGGGGTTTCCTGATCGGCGGCGTGCTGGCGGACCGCGAGGAGGGCGTGCAGGATGCGCTGGCGCAGGCCTCGACGATGGCGCGCGCCTACTCGGAACAGGTGGCGCGCGCCATCAATGCGCATGACCTGGTGCTGCGCCAGGTGCGCTATGGCTGGCAGGTGTCGCAGCACACCATGGCGCTCGACTCGCCCAGCGCGGAAGCGATGTTTCGCCAGGCGCCGTTCTCGACCCTGGCGATCGTCGACAGGAACGGCGCGCTGGTGACAGCGACGCGGGCCGGCGCGGCGCCGAGCGCGGCGGGCGCGGCGTATTTTCGCGTCCATGCGGGTTCGGCGCTCGATCGGCTCGTGGTGAGCTCGGTCGACGATGCCGCCGGGCGCGTCGCGGCCTTGCGGTTCTCGCGCCCGGTTCGCGACGCCGGCGGCCGCTTCGATGGCGTCGTGCTGATCGAGGTCGCCGTCAACGAGCTGACGCTGAATTTTTTCATGCACCGCTTCACGCCGGGCGGGCTGATGGGACTGGCCGCCAATGACGGCCACCTGCTGATCGGCGCTGCCGAAGGGGACGGCGCGCACCTGCTGGGACTGCCGGAGTTGGCGCCGGGCGGTGGCAGCGTGCCGGCTGGCGGCAAGTGGTTCAGCGACCAGCGTGAGCGCTACCTGGGCTGGCATCAGGCCGGGGCGTACCCGCTGCTCGCCTTCATCGCCCTCGACGAGGAAACGGCGATGGCGCCGTTCGACGCCGCGCGCGCCACCGCCATTCGCCACGGCAAGATCGTCACCATCGCCATCTTCGCCGTGGCCGCCATCGTGATGGGCTTCCTGCTGCGCCTGACCTGGCGCAAGCGCGAGAGCCAGCGCACCGGCGAGACCTACCGGATGGCGACCGAAGGCAGCAGCGACGGCTTCTTCATCCTCGCCATGCTGCTCAACGGCGCCGGCTCGGTCGACGACTTCGAAGTCGTCGATTGCAACGAGCACGGCGCCTCCTTGTGCCACCAGCGCCGCGAAACGCTGATCGGCCGCCGCTTCTCCGGGCTGTACCGCGACGACACGTTCGCGCGCGTGATGGAGGTGCTGCGCATCGCCGTCGAGCGTGGCGCGTGGGACGGCGAGCTCGAGTTCCAGCCCGAGGGCAGCACCGATTCGCGCTGGATGCAGCTGAAGGCGGTGCGCTCGGACAGCAAGCTGGCGATCACCCTGCGCGACATTTCCGAATCGAAGGCGCACGTCGCCGCGCTCGAGCACCGCGGCAACCACGACGCGCTGACCGGGCTGCCGAATCGCCACTGGCTGCAATGGTACCTGCCGCAGGCGATCGAGCGGGCGCGCGAGAACCGCCAGACGCTGGCGCTGCTGTTCATCGACCTCGACGGCTTCAAGGCGGCCAACGACACCATGGGCCACGCCGCCGGCGACGAGCTGCTGCGCCACGCGGCGCACCGGCTGAAGGAGGCGGTGCGCCCGCACGACAACGTGATCCGGCTCGGCGGCGACGAATTTGTCGTCATCCTCGAAAACAACCTGCGCGTCGAGGACGCCGCCATCGTCGCCAAGCGCGTGATCCAGGCGTTCCGGCCGAAGTTCAAGCTGATCGGCGGCACCGCGATGCTCGGTACCTCGATCGGCATCAGCAGCTTTCCCAGCGACGGCGAAGACGCCGCCTCGCTGCTGCAGAATGCCGACGTCGCCATGTATTCGGTGAAAACCAGCGGCAAAGGCAGCTTCCGCTTTTTCGATCCCGAGTTCTACGAGGCCTTGCGGCGCGAACTGGAGTACGAGCAGGAGCTGCGCCGCGCGATCGAACTCGACGAGTTCGTGATCTACTACCAGCCGCGCATGGACCTGGCCAGCAACCGCACCACCAGCATGGAGGCGCTGGTGCGCTGGGTGCACCCGACCCGCGGCCTGCTCGAGCCGAAGGAGTTCATTCCGCTGGCCGAGAAAACCGGCATGATCGTGCGCCTCGGCGAACTGGTGCTGGGGAAGGTGTGCGAGCAGCTGGCGCTGTGGGTGGCCAGGGAGGAATCGGTGGTGCCGGTGTCGGTCAACATCTCGTCGCGCCAGTTCAACGAGACTGACATCGCGCGCATTTTCTCGGCCGCGCTGGCGCGCCATGCCATCCCGTCGCACCTGCTCGAAATCGAACTGACCGAGTCGTCGATGATGGGCAGCAGCACCCACGTGCTCGAATCGCTGTCGAAAATCCGCGACCTCGGCATCAAGCTGCTGGTCGACGATTTCGGCACCGGCTATTCGTCGCTGGCCCAGTTGCAGCTGCTCGACTTCGACATCCTGAAAGTGGACAAGGCCTTCACCAGCCGCATCGAACAGACCGAGCAGGGCAAGATCCTGTTTACCGCGATCATCACCATGGCCCACGCGCTGGGCATGCGGGTGGTGGCTGAAGGCGTCGAGACCGGCAGCCAGCTGGCGATCCTGCGCGCGTTGGCGTGCGACGAGGTGCAGGGCTATTTCATTTCGTTTCCGCAGGCGGCCGGCGAAATGCAGAGTCTGCTGCTGTCGCACGCCACGTAAATCGGTCCCGGGATGCAACCTTGCCGACGACGCAACAAAATGTGTGGAATTTTGATAGAATTGAAAGGTTTGTTGTATACGCCACGTTAAAGCGCTATTTGAATGATCAGCTAATCCATCCATGACGGTCCCCCGTGCCAAACCAGCGAAATTAACACCGATCAGGCCCTATCCGCTGGCCCGGCTCGTTGCCGCAACGGCACTGCTGATCGTCTTCCTGGTGGGCGCCACGTCGTGGATGCTGTTCGTCAGTTACGACGATACGCTGCGCCAGGCGAAGACCAACCTGCGCAACCTGTCGATCGCTTTTTCGGCGCAAACGTTCAGCGTTGCCCAGGCCGTCGAGAACGTCATGCTGCAGGCCGAACGCGGTTCTGCCGGCAATGGCGCCAGCGCGCCGCCGGCCAATTCGCTCGCCAATTTCGGCGAAAACAGCCTGGCGCGCGAATACCTGCTGGGCATCCATTTGTACGATAACGCCGGCCGGCTGGTCGCCAGCGGCGCGCCGGCCAAGCCGCACACGCCGACGCCGCCGTCGCCCGGCGAAATCGGTTCGGCCATCGACGGCAAGCCCGNNCCCGCCCGATCGTCGACGCCAACGGCACGCGCACCGGCACCATCCTGGCGCAGGCCGACTCGGAACGCTTCGAGCGCATCTACAGCCTCGTCGAGCTCGGCAAGGGCGGCTCGGTCACGCTATTCAACCGCGACGGCACCATGCTGGTGCGCGGGCCGAATTTCCCGGCGGGCATCGGCAAGTCGTTCGCCCACACGCCGGTGTTCCAGCAGTACTTGCCGTTCAGCGACCGCGGCGCGTTCGCCACCATCAGCCCGCTCGACGGCAAGCCAAGGCTGTACGGCTTCGATGCGGTCAGCAATTACCCGCTGATGATCGTCACCGGCATGGACACCTCGGACGCGCTGGTGTCGTGGTACAGCCGGGTTTGGACGGCGCTGATTTCGCTGGCGCTGATTTCGATGACCGTGATCTTCCTTGCCTGGCGCGTCGCGCGCGACGCCGGGCGCAATTTCGCCCTGATCGGCCAGCTGGCGGCCAGCGAAGCGCGTTCGGAGAAAAGCGCGGAGTACCTGGCGACGATCCTGAACGCGGTCGGCACGCCGATCTGGGTGCTCGACGGCGCGCGCCGGATCGTCATGCTCAACGAAGCGTTCAGCCGCTTCGTCGGGGCCCGTTCGGCCGACCTGGTCGGGCGCGCCGAACAGGACGTGCTCGATCCGGTCCACGCCGAAGAACGCGACCTGCGCTACCGCGATGTTCTGCAAGGGGCGCACACCACCGAGTCGATCAGCGAGATCACCGACGGCAGCGGCGAGCCGCGCACGGTGATCCAGCTGACGTCGACACTGTTCGACCAGGCCGGCCAGCCGCAGATCGTCAGCGTGCTGACCGACGTCACCGAGCGGCAGAAGGCCGAGCGGCGCCTGACGTATATCGCCAACTACGACCTGCTGACCGGCCTGCCGAACCAGGGCCAGTTCCGCAGCATGCTCGAAGCGGAGATCGCCGGCGCGGCCGCGCGCGACGCCTGCCTCGGCACGCTCGTGGTGTCGCTCGAACGGGTGCAGGAAATCACCGACCTGCTCGGCCACGAGGCCGGCGACGCCGCGCTGAAACAGATCGGCGACGTGTTCCAGTCCCTGCTGCCGCGCGCCAAGGGCGTGGCGCGCATCAAGAGCAACGAGTTCGCGGTGGTGGTCGACGCCCATCACGGCCGCGAATTCCTCGAGCAGTATGCGATCGAACTGCACCAGCGCCTGGCCGAGCCGCTGAAGGTCGGCGGCCGCGAGTTTTACCTCGGCCCGGTGATCGGCGTGTCGATCTTTCCGGAGGACGGCGACAGCGCCGACGAACTGTTCCGGCGCGCCGACAGCGCCCTCAACCGCGCCGGCGTCGACGTCCACGACACCATCCACTTCTTCTCCGAGCGCGCCCAGACCGACCTCGACGAGCGCCTGAAGGTCGAAGCGCAGTTGCGCCGCGCTCTCGAGCGCGAGGAGTTCCGCCTGGTCTACCAGCCCAAGGTGCAGATCGGTTCGGGCCGCATCGTCGGCCTCGAAGCGCTGCTGCGCTGGGCCAGTCCGCTGCTCGGCGAAGTGTCGCCGGTGCGCTTCATCCCGATTGCCGAACGCACCGGCCTGATCATCCAGATCGGCGCCTGGGCGCTGCAGCAGGCGTGCCGCCAGGTGCAGCTGTGGAGCCAGGCCGGCATCCACGTCAAGGTCGCGGTCAATTTGTCGCCGCGCCAGTTCTACCAGAAGGACTTGCTGCCGATGATACGCGCCTGCGTCGAGCAGAACGTGATCCGGCCGGGCAGCCTGGAGCTGGAGATCACCGAGAGCGCGCTGATGAGCCGCGAGCAGGAAGTCGACGTGCTGATGCGCGAGATCCGCGCGCTCGGGATCGAATTGTCGATCGACGACTTCGGCACCGGCTATTCCAGCCTGGCCTACCTGAAGCGCTTCCCGGTGCAGCGCCTGAAGGTCGACCGCGCCTTCATCCGCGACCTCGGCAAGGACGACGACAGCGCGGCGATCGTGCGCTCGATCGTCAACCTGGCGCACGGCCTGAAGCTGGCGGTGGTGGCCGAAGGGGTCGAAACCGAGCAGCAGCTCGAGATCCTGCGCGCGATGGCGTGCAACGAGTACCAGGGCTTCCTGTTCAGCCGGCCGGTCGACGCGGCGCAGGTGCCGGCGCTGTTCGAGCAGAACGCGCTGGCCTGACCGTTGCCAGCAGCCTGGCGCGGCACTATCATGCAAGTCTTTCCATCCAGACATGAACCCCATGCATAACGCGCTACTCGAGCACCGCGGTATTGACGATTTCAATTTCTTGCGCGGCCGCTGGCGCGTGCAGAACCATCGCCTGCGCCTGCGCTTTCAGGATCACCATGAATGGGACACGTTCACGGCGACGCAGACCAACTGCGCCTTGCCGGGCGGAATCGGCAATTACGACGATTTCGTCGCGGCCGAGTGGCGTCCCGAGTATGTCGGCATGTCGCTGCGCCTGTTCAATCCGCGCACCGGGCTGTGGAGCATCTACTGGCTCGACAACCAGACCGGCGGTCTCGATGGCGCCGGCCAGATGCTGCCGCCGGTGGTGGGCAAGTTCGACGACGGCGTCGGCGTGTTCGAGGGCGCCGAACTGCTCGACGGCAAGCCGATCCGGGTGCGCTTTACCTGGTCCGGCATCACCGCCGACAGTGCCTGCTGGGAGCAGGCGATGTCGGCCGACGGCGGCCGCAGCTGGGAGATGAACTGGCGCATGCTGTTCGAGCGCATCGGCCAAGGCTGACCCCGGGGTTTCAGGCGGCGCAGACGCGGTTGCGGCCCTCGGCCTTGGCCTGGTAGAGGGCGCGGTCGGCCGACTCGACCAGCGTGCGGGCCGGCTGGCCATGGGCCGGCGTCAGCGCATGCACGCCGGCGCTGATGGTCACGCTGCGGAACGGGCTGGCGCCGTGCGGAACGTTCAGCGCGGCGATGGCCGCGTGGATCGCCTCGGCAACGGCAACCGCGCCGTCGATGTCGGTGCCCGGCAGCAGGACGGTGAATTCTTCGCCGCCGAAGCGCGCCGCGATGTCGCCCGGCCGCCGCGGCCCGGCCTGCACCGCCCGCGCGACCATCTGCAGGCAGGCGTCGCCCTCGACGTGACCGTGCTGGTCGTTGAACTTCTTGAAATAATCGACGTCGATCATCACCAGCGCGATCGGCGTCTGGTCGCGGATCGCGCGCTTGAATTCGGCCTCGAGGCGCTGGTCGAAATGACGCCGGTTGGCCAGGCCGGTGAGGCCGTCGGAGAGCGCCATCCGCTGCAGCGACTCGTTGGTCTTTTCGAGTTCGGTCTTGGCGCCGCGCAGTTCGGCCTGCAGGCGGTCGCGCTCGATCAGCTGGCCGATCATGCGCGCGCCGAGCAACAGCAGCACCAGCAGCAGCACCAGGGTGCCGGCGAATCCCACCAGCGCGGTGCGGCGCCAGCGCGCCAGCACTTCTTCCTTCGACAGCGCCACCGCGATCAGCAGCGGGTAGTGGCGCAGGTGCCGGTAGGAGTAGAGCCGCTCGACCTTGTCGATATTGGCGGTCAGGATCGCGCTGCCGGTCTCGCCTTTTTCCTGCCACAGCCGGAACAGCGGGCCGCCGCTAAGGTCAGCGCCGATATCCTTCTCGTTGAACGGGCGACGCAAGACGAAGCGGCCCTGGTCGGTGGCCATCAGGATCGTGCCGTGGGCGCCGATGCCGAAGCTGTCGTAGAACGCCCGGAAAAATTCGATCTTGACCGTCGCCAGCGCCACTCCGGCAAAGCTGCCGTCGGGGTTATCGAGCCGGCGCGACACCGGGATGACCCAGGCGCCGCTCGAACGGCTGCGCACCGGTTGGCCGATGTGCGCCCCCTTGTCGCTATGCTGGCGATGGAAGGCGAAGTATTCGCGATCCGCATTGTTAAGGATGGGCGAGGGGGTGGGCAAGGAATTGATCAGCCATCGGCCATCGGCGTCGAAGAGAAATAGCCCCTGCAGGACCGGCGTCTTGCGTACCATCTCGCCGAGGTAGCCGTGCAAGCGGATGGGCTCGGCCGCCATCTCGCCGTTTTGTACCCGTTCGACCAGGCCGAACAGGATCGTGTCGACCAGGTCGAGCGACGCTTCCGCATGGTCGGCCAACGCCCGCGCCATGTTTACGGTGGAAAGGTTGGCGTTCGCCAGGTCGGCCTTGCGCGCCGAATAGCTGTTCCAGCCGTCCACCGCCAGCAACGACAGGCAGACCAGCGCCAGGAAAACCATCGCGAGTCCGGTCACCGAGCGCCGCGGCGAGGCCGGCGCCCCGATGGCGGGCGGGGGAAGGGGAGTCGTGTCCAAGGTGTCCTCTCGGTCTCAACCGGATCAAATGGGGGATAAGTTCGAAACACGCGAGGATTTGGCGACTATTGCCATCTTACAGTAATTTGTTCCATGCGGAAATATTCGACGCGATCACGCGCGTGCCGCATCGTCGCCGCGATTGTCAGAACAGCGCGTCTTCGGCAGCCGGCCTGGCCTTGGCGCGCGGCGGCAGCGGCGCCGCCTCGGCCATCAATTGCGCGGCCGGCCAGGGGCGATAGGTATCCGCCTCGTTGACCAGCTCGCCCTCGAGCCAGCCCTTGTATTGCCCCGGTTCGAGCAGCACCAGCATGCGCTTCTCGTCGCCCTGCTTGTGGAAGCGGTCCATCAGCGGATGGCCTTCGGCGTTGATCGTCAGCATCGAGAACGACAGCAGCGGCAAGCCATCGGGCCCGGCCGGGCGCCACTCCCAGATGCCGGCGATGGCCAGCGCCTGCTGGTCGGCCGCCATGATGCGCCAGCGCACCGGCTTGCCCGTTTCGTAGCTCGGCTCGTAAAAATTCTGCGCCGGGATGATGCAGAACTGATTGCGCTTCCAGGCGTTGCGGAATGACGGCTTGGTCGCCACCGTCTCGGTGCGCGCGTTGTAGGTCTGGCGCGCCAGCCTGGTGTCGGCCCAGTGCGGCACCATGCCGAACATCGCCGGCACGCACTCGACCTCGCCGGCCACCTCGCGCGATTCGCGCAGGATCGGCGCCAGGTAGCCGGGGAACGCTTCGTCCGGAAAATTGAACAGCGCGCGTTCGAGCCCGTGGTGATGGCTGATCGCGTCGAGATGGCTGGGGGTGTAATTGGCGCACATGGATGAATGGTAACGCTTTTTCGATTCGCTGTCGGGGCTAGGCCGATTGTACCGGCGCGGCCGGCGCCTGGCGGCGCCGCCACTTCAGCAATTCGAAGCCGATCACGCTGGCGGCGCCGATCAGCAGCGCAAGCAGCAAATGGCCGATGCCCAGCGGCGCGAAGCGAAACAGGCCAGCCAGCCAGGGCTGGTAAATCGCCAGTACCAGCAAGCCCAGCGCGGCCGCGGCCACGCTCCACAGCACCGCATTCGGCGTCGCGAGCGCCGCCAGCGCGCTGCGCGAGTGCGAGCGGTTGGTGAAGATCTGCCCGAGGTTGGTCGCGATCAGGGTGGCGAAGGTGAACGCGCGCGCCGACGGCTCGGGCAGCGTGGCGACCGCCCAGGCGGCGGCGGCCAGCACGGCGAAGAGGCCGCCCGCGCCTTGTCCGACGGCGTGCAGCACCGTCCAGCCGGCGAAGATCGGCGTGTCGGGCCGGCGCGGCGGGCGCCCCATCAGCTCCGGTTCGGCCGGCTCGTTTTCGAACGCCAGCGCGCAGGCCGGGTCGATCAGCAATTGCAGGAACACGATGTGGAGCGGGTCGAGCATCATCGGCCAGCCGAGCAGCACCGGCAGCAGCGCGGTGCCGGCGATCGCCATGTGCACCGCCAGGATGTAGGTCATCGATTTCTGCATGTTGTTGAAGATCAGGCGGCCGGCGCGGATCGCCGTGACGATCGAGGCGAAGCGGTCGTCGAGCAGTACCAGCGCGGCCGCCTCGCGCGCGACGTCGGTGCCGCGCCGCCCCATGGCGATGCCGACGTGGGCGGCCGCCAGCGCCGGCGCGTCGTTGACGCCGTCGCCGGTCATGGCGACGATGGCGCCGCCCGCCTTGAGCGCCTGCACGATGCGCAGCTTCTGGGACGGCGCGATGCGCGCGCAGACGCTGGCGCCGGCCAGCCGCGCGGCGAGGGTACGCGCCGACATCGCCTCGAGCTCGTCGCCGCTGAGCACGTCGCCGCCGTCGAGGCCGGCCTGGCGCGCGATCGCGCTGGCGGTGGCCGGATAGTCGCCGGTGACCATCAACACGCGCACGCCGGCCTCGCGGCACGCGCGCACCGCCTCGGGAATGTCGGCGCGCAGCGGGTCGGACAGGCCGACCAGGCCGAGCAGCTCGAAGGCGAAATCGAGCTGGCTGGCCGGGCATGGCCGCTCCGGCCAGGCGGCGCGGGCGACGCCGAGCACGCGCAGGCCCTCCCTGGCCATCGTTTCGGCCGCCGCCATCAGCGCGTCGCTGCGCGCCGCGTCGAGGCGGCACAGGTGGGCCACTGCTTCCGGCGCACCCTTGGCGGCGACCACCAGCTCGGCGCCGGCCGGCGTGCGCCACACCTGGGTCATCGCGCGCAGCTGCGGCGTCAGCGGGAATTCGCCGGCGAGCGACCAGCCGGCGTGGCGGGCGACTTCGGGATGGCGCTGGCCGACCGCGTGGAAGGCGTTTTCCATCGGGTCGAACGGCGCGTCGGCGCTCGCCAGGATGGCGAATTCGGCGAGGGCGGCAAAGCGCGCCGGCAGGGCGCCGTCGAGGTCGCACTGCTGGCCGTCGGCATGCAGCACCGACACCGTCATGCGGTTCTCGGTCAGGGTGCCGGTCTTGTCGACGCACAGCACCGAGGTGGCGCCCAGCGTTTCGATCGCCGCCAGCCGGCGCGTCAGCACCTGCGAGCGCGCCAGGCGCCAGGCGCCGAGCGCGGGGAACACGGCCAGCACGACGGCGAATTCTTCGGGCAGCATCGACATCGCCAGGGCGATGCCGGCCAGCAGCGCCTGCAGCCAGTCGCCATGGCGCAGGCCGAGAAACAGCACCAGCAGCACCGACAGGCTCAGGCCGAGCGCGGCGAAGAAGGTGACCAGGCGGGCGGTCTGCTGCTGCAGCGGCGAACGCTCCGGCGCCAGCGTGCCGAGCACCGCGCCGATGCGACCGATCTCGGTATGGGCGCCGGTGGCGCTGACGCGCGCGATGCCGTGGCCCTTGACCATCAGCGTGCCGGAATACAGGAACGGCAGGTCGTCGCCGCCGGGGGCGGCCGCCGCCGGTTCGCCGTCGGCCGGCAACTTGCGCACCGCCAGCGATTCTCCCGTCAGCAGCGATTCGTCGACCCGCACCTCGTTGCCGCTGATGAGCACCGCGTCGGCGGCGATGCGGTCGCCCTCGGCCACCACGAGCAGGTCGCCGCGCACGACTTCCCGGCTGGCCACGGGACCGGTCGCGCCGTCGCGGATCACCCGCGCGCGCGGGGCGCCGAGCTCGCGCAGTGCGTGCAGTGCGCGCTCGGTCTTGCCTTCCTGGTGCAGCGTCAGGCCGATCGTCACCAGCACCATCGCAAACAGGACCAGGCCTTCGCGCAGGTCGCCCAGCAGCAGGTACAGCAGGCCGCCGCCGATCAGCAGCAGGAACATCGGCTCGCGCGCCATCGCCAGCGCCATGTGCCGCAAGGTGCGGCGCCGGCCGGCGGGCAGGGCGTTGGGACCGTCGGCGGCGAGCCGCGCCGCCGCCTCGGCCTGGCTCAGGCCAACCGGCCGCGTCGCCGTTTTCCTTGCTTCCTCGATCACCTTGCTTCCTCCGCGCGCCACTTTGATCTGCGTCAAGGACTGCTCCCCGACTTCGGCGGGACACTTTCAGGTAGCGAAAGGAATCCCGTGAGACAGCTGACATCTTCCGACCTCGACGAACTCGAAAGCCGCCTTCGCAGCGAGCGCGCGGCGGTCATCGAGGCGATCCGCACCCGCCTGTCGGGCCGCGACGAGGACGAGCAGCGCGTGCTGGTCAATTACTTTGTCGAAGGCGACAGCCGCGCCGTCGCCGAACAATTGGCCGGTACCGACATCGCCATGTTGCGCCAGGAGCTGGCCCAGCTCGCCGCCATCGACGCCGCCATGAAACGCATGGATTTCGGCGCCGGCGGCCTGTGCACCGTGTGCGGCAAGCCGATCCCGCTGCCGCGCCTGCGCGCCAGCCCCGCCGTCCAGACCTGCCTCGAGTGCCAGGTCCACCTCGAAGCGGAGGCGGCCGCGCGCGCGCCCGGCTGAATCAGCCGACATTGCCGCCGCGCCAGTGCCAGTCGCGGATCTCCGGCATGTCCTCGCCGTGTTCGACGATGTACTGCTGGTGCGCGCGCAGCTTGCCGGCGATGAAGCCGCGCACTCCCTCGACATGGTCCGACAGCTGCGGCAGGCGCGCCACCGCGTCGCCGAACAGGCGGAAGCGGTCCATCTCGTTGAGCACGACCATGTCGAACGGCGTGGTGGTGGTGCCTTCCTCCTTGAAGCCGTGGACGTGGAAGTTGGCGTGGTTGGCGCGCCGGTAGGTCAGGCGGTGGATCAGCGACGGATAGCCGTGGTAGGCGAAGATCACCGGCTTGTCGGTGGTAAACAAGGCATCGAAGGCGTCGTCGCCGAGGCCGTGCGGATGGGCGTCGGCCGGCTGCAGCTTCATCAGGTCGACCACGTTGACCAGCCGCACGCGCAGGTGCGGGAAGCGCTCGAGCAGCAGCTGCACCGCGGCCAGCGTTTCGAGCGTCGGCACGTCGCCGGCGCAGGCCATCACGACGTCCGGCGCGCTGCGGCCGTTGTCGCCCCATTCCCAGGCGCCGATGCCCGCTTCGCAATGCCTGACGGCGGCGTCGATGGCCAGCCATTGCGGCCCCGGATGCTTGCCGGCGACGATGACGTTGACGTAATTGCGGCTGCGCAAGCAGTGGTCGGTCACCCACAGCAAGGTGTTGGCGTCGGGCGGCAGGTAGACCCGCACGATTTCGGGCTTCTTGTTGAGCACGTGGTCGATGAAGCCGGGATCCTGGTGGCTCGAGCCGTTGTGGTCCTGGCGCCAGACGTGCGAGGAGAGCAGGTAGTTGAGCGAGGCAACCGGCCGGCGCCAGGCGGTCTGGTTGGCCGCCTTGAGCCACTTGGCGTGCTGGTTGAACATCGAATCGACGATGTGGATGAACGCTTCGTAGCAGGAAAACATGCCGTGGCGGCCAGTCAGCAGGTAGCCTTCGAGCCAGCCTTCGCACTGGTGCTCGCTGAGCATTTCCATCACGCGGCCGTCGGCGCCGACATGCTCGTCGGAGGCGAGGATCTCGGCGCTCGAGCAGCGGCTGGTGACCTCGAACACGGCGTCCCAGCGGTTCGAGGCGGTCTCGTCCGGGCTGAAGACGCGGAAGTTGTGCATGTTCAGGCGCACCACGTCGCGGATGAACTGGCCCTGCACGCGCGTCGTTTCGGCCGCCACCGCGCCCGGCACCGGCACCGGCACGGCGTAGTCGCGGTAGTTCGGCAGCTCGAGGTCGCGCAGCAGGCAGCCGCCGTTGGCGACCGGGTTGGCGCCCATGCGCCGTGCGCCGCTCGGCGCCAGTGCGGCGAGGTCGGCGCGCAGCCTGCCGCCGGCCTCGAACAGGTCTTGCGGCCGGTAGCTGCGCAGCCACTCTTCGAGCAAGGCGACGTGGCCGGGACGGTCCATGTCGGCGATCGGCACCTGGTGCGAGCGGAAGCTGCCTTCGGCCTGCTTGCCGTCGACCATGGCGGGGCCGGTCCAGCCTTTCGGCGAGCGCAGGATGATCATCGGCCAGCAGGGGCGGGTGGTGACGCCGCGCTCGCGGGCGTCGCGCTGGATGCGGCCGATGCGCTCCACCACGGCGTCGAGCGTGTCGGCCATCAGGCGGTGCATGGCGGCGGGGTCACTGCCCTCGACAAAGAACGGCTCGTAACCGTAGCCGCGGAACAGGGCGGCCAATTCGTGGCGGGGAATGCGCGCCAGCACCGTCGGGCCGGCGATCTTGTAGCCGTTCAGGTGCAGGATCGGCAGCACGGCGCCGTCGGTGACCGGGTTGAGGAACTTGTTCGAGTGCCAGCTGGTGGCCAGCGGGCCGGTCTCGGCTTCGCCGTCGCCCACCACGCAGGCTACGACCAGGTCCGGGTTGTCGAACGCGGCGCCGAACGCGTGCGACAGCGAGTAGCCCAGTTCGCCGCCTTCGTGGATCGATCCGGGCGTCTCGGCCGCGACGTGGCTTGGAATGCCGCCGGGGAAGGAAAACTGCTTGAACAGGCGTTGCATTCCCTGCGCGTCCTGGCTGATGCGCGGGTAGGTTTCGCTGTACGAGCCTTCGAGGTAGGTGTTGGCCACCAGCGCCGGACCGCCGTGGCCGGGGCCGGCGACGTAGATCATCGACAGGTCGTGCGCCTTGATCGCGCGGTTCAGGTGGACGTAGATGAAGTTCAGGCCCGGGGTGGTGCCCCAGTGGCCGAGCAGGCGCGCCTTGACGTGGCGCCGTTCGAGCGGTTCGGCCAGCAGAGGATTGTCCTGCAGGTAGATCTGGCCGACCGACAGGTAGTTGGCCGCCTGCCAGTAGGCGTGCATCTTCTGCAGCAGCAGGTCATCGTTCATGCGCCGGCCCGCGCGGCCAGCACCTGGCGCGTATGGTGGACGATCATTTGCTGCTCGTCGGTGTGGATCACGCGCACCGTGACCCTGCTCGACGGCGTCGAGATGATGGCCGCGTCCTCGGCNNGTGTCGACGCCGCCCAGCGCGCCGGCCATCGCGCACACGGTCTTGCCGGACTGGTAGCAGAACAAGGCCACCGCTTCCGCCGCGCGCGTGTCGTCTTCCTGGCGGGCCAGCAATTCGCGCATGTCGCCGCTGGTTTCGGAGATGCCGAGCAGGCCCGAGTCATGGTTGACCATGTGGTTGAATTTGGCCGGGGTCATCTGTTCGTTGCGCGCCAGGAACCACGCCAGGCCCGGGTCGAGGTCGCCCGAGCGGCTCGCCATCGGCAGCCCGCCGGCCGGCGTCAGGCCCATGCTGGTGTCGACGCTCTTGCCGTCGCGCACGGCCGTGATGCTGGAGCCGCCGCCCAGGTGGGCCAGGATCACGCGCCCGTGCGCGGCCGGCTTGCCGGCCACCCGGCCCAGTTCCTCGACCAGCCAGGCGCACGACAGGCCGTGGAAGCCGTAGCGGCGCACCCCGTGCGCCTCGTAGCGGCGCGGGATCGGCACGATGCGGGCGATGCGCGGCATGGCGTGGTGGAACGCGGTGTCGAAGCAGGCCACCTGCGGCACGTTGGGGAAGTTCAGGTGCAGCGTGTCAATCATCAGCAGTTCGAGTGGCAGGTGCTCGGGATCGAACGAGCTCAGCTTGTGCAAATCCTGGCGCATGGCCACGGTCAGCTCCTGCGCGTGCGAATAGCCGGGCCCGCCGTGGACGACGCGGTGGCCGATGGCCGACAGGGCGCCGGGCGCTATCCGTTCGCCGAGCCAGTCCATCAGCACGTGCGCCGCATTGAAGCGCTCGGGAATGCCGAAATGGCGCGCGAACGATTCTGCCGGGTTGGCGCCGCTGACGCTAAAGCTGCCGCGGCTGGTGCCGATGCCGTCGACGCAGCCTTCGAAGGCGCGCTCCGGGTCGGCGCCGGCCTGGAACAGGGCGAACTTGATGTTTGACGAACCGGCGTTGATCGCGAGGATCACCTGGCCGGAGGGGACGATGGACATGGACTCTCCTGGTAGTTCTATTAGTGTATTGATCAGGGTTTGAAAATACCTTGATGTGCATCAAAGTCGCAGGGCAGCCGGGCCTCCTATCATCGAGGGTCGGACCAACCGAAGCGGGGGATGCAATGGACCAATCGTTCAAGGATTTCGTACTGCAGGTGATCGACGGCGCGACCGACCTGACCCTGGCCACGCTGCGGCCGGACGGCTATCCGCAGGCGACCACGGTCAGCTATGCGCATGACGGGCTGAACCTGTATGTGGGGATCGGCAAGCACAGCCAGAAGGCCGAGAATATCCGGCACAACAACAAGGTGTCGCTGACGATTAACCTGCCGTACCAGGACTGGCGCGAGATCAAGGGCCTGTCGATGAGCGCGCTGGCCGACATCGTCGAGGACGGCGCCGGCGTCGCCACTGCCAAGGCGTGCCTGCTCAAGCGCTTCCCGCAGATCGCCGAATGGGGCGACGCCGCCGTCGCCAGCGAGATGGCGTTCCTGAAAATCACGCCGCAGGTGATCTCGATGCTCGACTATTCGAAGGGCTTCGGCCACACCGAACTGGTGACCGCCTAGCTCAGGAAGCGCGTCGGCGCGCCGGCGGCGGCGCCGCCTGCGCGCCACACGATCACCGGAATGGCGCTGTGGGTGAGCACCTTCTGCGTCTCGCTGCCGAGCAGCATGCCCTTGATGCCGCCGCGGCCGTGCGACGCCATCGCGATCAGGTCGCACTGGTGCGCACGCGCCGCCTCGATGATCGCTTCGTGCGGAAAGTCGGACGTCACCAGCAAGCTCTGGCAGGGCACGCCGGCGGCGGCGGCGCGCTGCCCGACATCGTCGAGATACTTTTTTGAATGCAGTTCGCGGTCCTTGATCACGGTCTGGCGCACCGATTCGGTCACGCCGGGCTCGTAGGTAAAGATGTGCAGCGCGGGCGCCACGTGCAGCGCCGTGACGCGGGCGCCGATCTCGCGCGCGAAGCGCAGGCAGGCGTCGATCGCCGGGCGGGCGGCGGCGGTGCCGTCGGTCGGCAGCAGGATATGTTTAAACACGGGCTGGTCCTCCCTGGTAGCGGCCGCCGCTGCGCCGCTCGACGGCCGGGGCGGCAAAGCTGGTGGCGGCGTGCCGGCGCGCGCGGCCCGCCGAGGGGCGGACCGCGGCGGACAGCGCCAGGTCCATCGTCGAACGGTGCATCAGCAGCCACTTCGGCAGCAATGCGAGCGCCTCGCGGCCGAGCGCGATATCGCCGCCTTCGACTTTTGGTTGGGTATGGTGAAGGGCGCCCAGGGCGCGCGCGTGCTGTTCGCGGTGGCTGCGCAGGGCCGGGTAGTTGAGCGCTTCCATGACGGCTTCCTCGTCGCGCAGGTTCGCTTCGAGGCAGGCGATCAGCTTGGTGAAACCGTCGGAAAACTGATCGTCGGGTGTATGCGACAGGCGCTGCATGTGTTCCGACATGTTGCAGCGCGCCTGATTCATCATTCCGGCAACATTTCGGGCCACCCAGGTGGCGGAACTGAATTTCATGATCGATCCTCTGGCAAAATCGGCGGCCGGTTAGCCATGGCACGCCGTCTCCCAGTGTGGGCCGGCACACTCCCCGTTCTCTTTGATGCACATCAAAAAACCGCGAACCGCCGGCGGTGCGCCTGCTTCAGCTCGCCAGCGCCGGGCGCAACACCAGTACCGGGAGGGTGGAATACGCCAGCACGTTCTGCGTCACGCTGCCGGCCAGCAGCTTGCTGATGCCGCGGCGGCCATGCGAGGCCATGCAGATCAGGTCGCAGCCGGTGCCGGTGGCGGCGTTGATGATTTCTTCGTGCGGAAGNNCCATCGAGGGAAAGGGCTGGGCGACCGAGATGGCGACGAGCGCGCTGCCGTGGACGCGCGCCAGTTCGACCGCCGTGGCCGCCGCTTGTTCGGACAGTACCGACCCGTCGGTGGGGACGAGGATTTTCTTGTACATCGCGGCCTACCGGTACACCAGCACCGGCACGCTGCTGTGGACCAGCACCTTTTGCGTTTCGCTGCCGAGCAGCACACCCTTGACGCCGCGGCGCCCGTGCGAGCCCATGACGACCAGGTCGCACTGGCGGGCCTGCGCGGTGGCGATGATGCTCTGCCAGGGATCGTCCGACACCACCTGCTCGCCGGTGCAGGGCACGCCGGCCTCGCGGGCGGCGTCGAGCACGAAGGACAGCACCTTCTTGGCGTGCTCGTGGCTCTCGATGGCGAATTCCTCCTTCGTGTCCTCCAGCATCTCGGTCTTGTAGGTGAAGGTGTGGAATTTCGGGATGACGGTCAGGCCGACCACTTCGGCGCCGAGTTCCTTGGCGAAGCCGATGCCGGCGAGAACGGCGCGCTGCGACGGCTCGGAGCCGTCGGTCGGCAAGAGAATCCTTTTGAACATGTGCCCTCCTGTGCGGTAGTTGCCCGCGCAAGAATGGGCGCGGCGCCATGAACGAATGTTCAGTCTGTGCGCGCGGCGCTCCGGCGTCTTTGATGCACATCAAAGACGTCCGGCGCCGCGAGAATGAGACTGGGTGGCGAAGGCGGGATCGGCGTATGGGCAAACGGGTCTTGTTGATACAGGGACACCCCGACAGCGGCGGCGGCCATCTGTGTCGCGCGCTCGAAGAGGCCTACGCCGCCGGTGCGCTCGACGGCGGCAACGAGGTGCGGCGGATCGATATCGGCACGCTCGATTTTCCGCTGCTCAAAAGCCAGGACGAATGGGAGCATGGCGTGCTGCCGCACAGCCTGCAGCGGGCGCAGGACGACATCCTGTGGGCGGAGCACCTGGTGTTTTTCTTTCCGCTGTGGCTGGGCGACATGCCGGCACTGCTGAAGGGCTTCCTCGAGCAGGTGGCGCGGCCGGGGTTCGCCTTCCTGCGCGATGGCAAGAATCCGTTCGGCAAAAAAGGATTGAAAGGCCGCACCGCGCGGCTGGTGGTGACGATGGGCATGCCGGCGCTCGTGTATCGCCTGTTCTTTCGCGCCCACAGCATCAAGTCGCTGCGCCGCAACGTGCTCGGCTTCGTCGGCATCGGGCCGGTCGCCGACACGCTGATCGGCCTGACCGGCAACATGCCGGCGCGCCGGGCGGCGCGCTGGCTCGACCGCCTGCACGCGCTCGGCCGCGCCGCCGTGTAAGGCTAGCTGCCGCGGTTGGCGGCGGCGATGGTGGCACGGATCAGCTTGACGAACTGCGGATCGACCGCGCCCATCTTCTTCGAGCGGCCGACCACGTTGCCGTCGCGGTCGAGCAGGACCAGCACGGTGGTGTGGTTGTACTCGCCATCGGTGAGCAGGCGGTACTGGATGTCGAGCGCGGCGGCGATCTTGCGCACGCTGGCGGCATCGGTGCGCGCCAGCGTCCAGCGCGCCGGGTCGAGTCCGCGCTGCTCCGCCACGCCCTTGAGCACCTTGACATCGTCGCGCGCCGGGTCGAACGTGATCAGCAGCGTCGACAGGGCGGCGCGCTCCTTCGGCGCGAGGCTGTCGGCGGTCATGCGCACGGTATCGATGAGCATCGGGCAGACGAACTGGCAGGAGTTGTAGAACATGCTCACCAGCAGCGGCTGGCCGCGCCGCGCCGCCAGCGTGAAAGCGTGGCCGTCCTGGTCGGACAAGGGGGCGTCGATGCGGTACAGCGAGCCGCCCGGCAAAGGCGCCGCGGCGTACGCCGGCAGCGCCAGGCAGGCGCCCAGCAGGACGGCGAACAGGGCCGGACGAAACCGGTGCAGGATGGATGGGGTCATTTGTGCTCCTTCGGCAGGGGTCGCGCACAGCGAAACCCCAGGTTGTCGGTGGTGTCGGCGCCGCGCAGCGACGACAGTAGCGCGACGCGCATCAGGATCGCGTAGTTCTCGCGGTCCTGCAGGCTGATGGCGCCGGCGCCGCAAAATTGCAGCTGGTCGGGGTCGCCCTGGCTGCGGCTGTCGGCGCTGACCAGCAGGGCGTTGAAGTCGTCCACCCATTCCCACACCAGGCCGTGGATGTCGCGCACGCCGTACAGGTTGGCCGGGCCGCCAACCGCGGCCGGCGCATGGCGCGAGGACTGGCCGTACCACGCCAGGATGCGGGCGCGCCAGGCCGGGTCGCGGCGGGCGTCGGCGCGCGTGGCATCGGCCGCGGCGACGTATTCCCATTCGTACCAGGTCGGCAGGCGCGCATTTTCGGCGGCGCAGAACGCCTGCGCGGCGAACCAGCTGACGCTGGTCACGGGGCGGTCGGACAGGGCCGCGTCCGCGCCCTGTGCGTGCAGGTAGCTGGCGTCGGCGAACACGGCCGGCGCCTGGCCGCGCCGCCATTCGGGGTGGGCGGCGGTGAAAGCGCTGAATTCGCGGTCGGTGACCGGCGTGGCGCGCAGGGCGAAGGCGTCGATCGGCAGCGCAATGTCGGCCGCGCTGCCGCCCGACAGGACGCTGGTGAGCTTCCCGGCCGGCACGGTCACGTAGTCGGCCGCGGCGACGGCGCCGGCCAGCAGGGCCAGCACCAGCCCAGCGGGCAGGCGGTGCATGGCGCCGCTCAATGCGCCGGCGCGGTCAGCTTGACCGGCTTGGCGCGGATTGCCTTGACGTCGGCGGTCTTGACCTGGCCACCCTTGTTGCCCCAGCTGTTGAGGACGTACGTCAGGATGTTGGCGACCTCATCGTCGTTGAGCTGGTTCATCGGCGGCATCACCGAGTCGTATTCCTTGCCGTTGACGGTGAGCTTGCCCGACAGGCCATGGATGATGACGCCGGCGGCGCGGTGCGGATCGGCGTTCAGGAAGTCCGATCCGGCCAGCGGCGGGAACACGCCGGGCAGGCCGGCGCCGTTCGCCTGGTGGCAGACCGAGCAGGTGCCGTTGAACAGCGCCTTGCCGGCGCCGACCTGGTCCTGCAAGGTCAGGGTGCCGCCGGCGGCGTTGGCGGTGGCGAGCGAGACGGCCGCCATGTTGGGCGCGGCGCGGTCGCCAAGGTAGACCGAATCGACCTCCTTGCCAGAATACACCAGCTTGTTTTCCGGCCCCTCGACTTTCATGATCGCCAGCGCACCCTTGTTAAAGGCGCGGAAGATCGAATGGTCGACCATCACGTAGCTGCCGGGCACCTTGGTGCGGTACTCGACGACGGCGGCGCCGCCGGCCGGGATCAGCGTGGTCTGGACGTTCTTCTGGAAGTTGCTGCCGCCTTCGAAGCGCACCTTGTCGAAGATGGCGCCGATCACGTGGAAGCTCGATACCAGGTTGGGGCCGCCATTGCCGACGAACAGGCGCACCGTTTCGTTGGTCTTGGCGGTGAGCGCCTTTTCGCCCGTGAGCGCACCCTCGGCGCCGTTGAACAGCACGTAGGTCGGCTTTTCGTCGATCGCCTTTTCCATGTCGAACGCCTGCAGCCCCTTCTCGCGGTATTTGCCGCCGGTGTAGAAGTCGCCCTGCATCACGTAGTATTCATGGTCGACCTTCGCCAGGCCCTCGGGCGGCTCGACCAGGATCATGCCGTACATGCCGTTGGCCACGTGCATGCCGACCGGCGCGGTGGCGCAGTGGTAGACGTAGATGCCTTCGTTGAGCGCCTTGAAGGTGAACTGCGACTCGTGGCCGGGCGCGGTGAAGCTCGAGGCGGCGCCGCCGCCGGGGCCGGTGACGCCGTGCAGGTCGATATTGTGCGGCATCTTGCTGCTCGGGTGGTTCTTCAGGTGGAACTCGACCGTGTCGCCCTGGCGCACCCGGATGAAGCTGCCCGGCACGGTGCCGCCGAAGGTCCAGAAGGTGTAGCTGACGCCTTCGGAAATCGGCATTTCCTTCTCGACCACTTCGAGGTTGACGATCACCTTGGCGGGGAACTTGCGGTGGATCGGCGGCGGCACGAACGGCGGACTGGTCAGGATGGCCTGGATCGGCGCGCCCTGCGGCGGGCCGAGGTCGCCCGCATCTTTCAGTTTGGATGGTGCCGGCGCGGCGGCAACCAGGCCGAGCGCGAGGGCGCCGGCGACGAAAGTGGCAAGCATCGAGATACGCGATTGTTTCATTGAAATCCCCTTGGACAGGTACTGGAACATGGTGAAGTTGCTGCGCGACCTGGCAGGGCGCGCAGTGCCTCTATTGGTAAACAGCTTACGTTGCTGCGTGTCGGTTTGATATTGCCCGTAGTGCTGGGCGCGGCAGGCAATGTGGTTAGCGGACTAGTCAGTTTTGCCTATGCCGGCCCGCTAGCCGCGGCGCAGCGTGAAGCGCTCGAACAGGGCGCCGATCGCCGCCAGCGCGCCCTGGTCCGGATAGCCGGCAGTGACGGCGGCATTGAGCGCGGCATCGGCGCAGCCATTGGCGCGAAACACCTGCAGCGCATAGTTGCGCACGCCAAGGCCGGCCAGGGTGGCGGCCAGTTCGACGACGGCGTCCTGCGCCAGCAGCGACGGGTGAATGGTGGTGCGGCATTCGTAGTCGACGCCGGAGGCGAGGATCAGGCCGGCGCACTGGCGCGCCTGCTCGCCGCTGCCGGCGACGCCGGTAATGCGCTGGTACTTGGCGAACGGCGCCTTGATGTCGAAGCCGACCCAGTCGATCAGCGGCAGCACCGCGGCGAGCCGGCGCGGATACACGCAGGCCGTATGCAGGCCGACCGCGAACCCGAGCGCCCTGACGTCGGCGATGGCGCGCGCGAGCGCCGGATCGGTGGTCGGCTCGCCGCCGCTGAAGACCACCGCGTCGACCAGGCCGACACGGCGGCGCAGCAGCGCCAGCACCGCCGCCCACGGCATCGCCGCCGGCGCGCCGCGCCCCTGCAGGTGCGGGTTGTGGCAGTAGCCGCAGCGCCACGGGCAGCCCTGGACGAAGACGACGGCGGCCAGCTTGCCCGGATAGTCGGTGGCGCTGAACGCGGTGAGGCCGCCGACCTTCAGCTGGCGCGCCCCCACCTCAGCCTTCCAGCGCGGCGCTGCGCTCGGTAAAGCAGGTGCGTTCGTGGAATTCGCCCTGCTTGCCGATGTTGAAGGACGATACCGGCCGGTGGTAGCCCATCACGCGGGTCCAGATTTCACATGGCTGGCGCTCGGCGTCGTCGAGGACGGGCGGCAGGGCGAAGAAGTTCAGTTCGATGGCGTGGTTCATGCTGGTTCCTTGGTGAGGTTGGCGGTAGGGGCGGCGGCAGGTGCGCGCCGCTTGCGGGCGATGAGTTCTTCATCGCATTTGGGACAAAATTCGTGGCGCCCGCCGAGGTAGCCGTGGCGCGGGCAGATCGAAAAGGTCGGCGTGACGGTGATGTAGGGCAGGCGGAAGCGGCCCAGCGCGCGGCGCACCAGTTCGCGGCAGGCGTTCGCGCTCGACAGCGGCTCGGTCATGTAGAGGTGCAGCACGGTGCCGCCGGTGTACTTGCGCTGCAAGGGATCCTGGCGCTCGAGGGCCTCGAACGGGTCGTCGGTGAAGCCGACCGGCAGCTGCGACGAATTGGTGTAGTACGGCATGTCGGCGGTGCCGGCCTGCAGGATCGCGCTACCGTAGCGCTTGTTGTCTTCCTTGGCGAAACGGTAGGTGGTGCCCTCGGCCGGGGTGGCCTCGAGGTTGTACATGTGGCCGGTCTGCTCCTGGAACTCGAGCATGCGCGCGCGCACGTGGTCGAGCAGGCGCAGGGCGAAATCGTGGCCCCAGGCGCTGGTGATGTCGTGCTCGCCGGCGGTGAAGTTGCGGATCATTTCGTTGATGCCGTTCACGCCCAGCGTGGAAAAGTGATTGCGCAGCGTGCCCAGGTAGCGCTTGGTGTACGGGAACAGGCCGTTGTCCATGTAGCGCTGGATCACCTTGCGCTTGATTTCCAGGCTGTCCCTGCCCAGCTCGAGCAAGCGGTCGAGCCGGCGCAGCAGGGCCGCCTCGTCGCCGCGCGCCAGGTAGCCCAGGCGGGCGCAGTTGATGGTCACCACCCCGAGCGAGCCGGTCTGCTCGGCCGAGCCGAACAGGCCGTTGCCGCGCTTGAGCAGTTCGCGCAGGTCCAGCTGCAGCCGGCAGCACATCGAGCGGATCATGTTCGGCTTGAGCTCGGAATTGACGAAGTTCTGGAAGTACGGCAGGCCGTAGCGCGCGGTCATCTCGAACAGGGCGTCGGCATTCGGGCTGTCCCAGACGAAGTCGGCGGTGATGTTGTAGGTCGGGATCGGGAAGGTGAACACGCGGCCCTTGGCGTCGCCGGTCATCATCACGTCGATGTAGGCGCGGTTGACCATGTCCATCTCCGCCTGCAGGTCGCCGTAGGTGAACGGCATCTCGGCGCCGGCGATCAGCGGCACTTCGGCGCGCAGGTCGTCCGGGCAGACCCAGTCGAACGTCAGGTTGGTAAACGGCGTCTGGGTGCCCCAGCGCGACGGCACGTTGAGGTTGTAGACCAGTTCCTGGATGCACTGGCGCACGCTGGCGTAGTCGAGGCTGTCCTTGCGGATGTAGGGCGCCATGTAGGTGTCGAACGAGCTGAAGGCCTGGGCGCCGGCCCATTCGTTTTGCAGGGTGCCGAGGAAGTTGACGATCTGGCCGACCGCGCTCGACATGTGCTTGGGCGGCCCCGCCTCGACCTTGCCGGGCACGCCGTTGAGGCCTTCGTGCAGCAGGGTGCGCAGCGACCAGCCGGCGCAGTAGCCGGCCAGCATGTCGAGGTCGTGGATGTGCAGGTCGGCGTCGCGGTGCGCCTGGCCGATTTCCGGCGGGTAGACGTGGCTGAGCCAGTAGTTGGCGATCACCTTGCCCGACACATTCAGGATCAGCCCGCCGAGCGAATAGCCCTGGTTGGCATTCGCGTTGACGCGCCAGTCG
>CXWL01000939.1_pt1 | contig 67343 bp, 53 predicted proteins | sample 590931 | NCBI WGS metagenome assembly CXWL01 (sample SAMEA3498368, study PRJEB10139) | groundwater metagenome | biome: water well; material: biofilm material | place: Germany | collected 2015-04-27 | reverse complement strand
TTCTGGCGTTGTTGGCGGTGGCGGGCCTGACGGGAGTGGCGGGAGCCACGCAGATCGGGCAGGAAGTGGCAGTGCCGAAGCATCTCGCGGACGGGGCGGAGCGAACCCTGCCGATTCCGCAGCTGATCGCCCACGGCGAGCTCCTGTTTGGCGCCGCGTGGACCGGCCAGGAGGGTGGCGGCCGGCCGTTGACGAAGGGCAACGGCAAGCCGCTGGCGGATCCGAGCGACCCGCTCGAGTTTCCGCGCAATTTCAACCGCTTGTCGGCGCCGGACGCCAATTCGTGCGGCGGGTGTCACAACAGCCCGCGGTCGGGCGGCGGTGGCGACATCGTCACCAATGTCTTCGTCCTTGCGCAGAGGTTCGACCACATCACCTTCGACGGCAGCGACACGGTTCCCACCAAGGGGTCGCACGACGAGACCGGCACCCTGCGGACCTTCGACGACATCACCAACAACCGCTCCACCCTGGGCATGTTCGGGGCCGGTTACATCGAGATGCTGGCGCGTGAGATGACCCGCGACCTGCAGGCAATTCGCGACGGCGTCGCGGCCGGCCAGTCGGCGACGCTGGTGAGCAAGGGCGTGTCGTTCGGTGTGCTGCGGCGCAATGCCGACGGTAGCTGGGACACGTCCGAGGTGAGCGGCCTGCCGTTCCCGAGCCTCGCGTCTTCCGCTACGGCACCGCCGAACCTGGTCTTGCGGCCGTTTCATCAGGCAGGCGCCGTGGTGTCGTTGCGTGAGTTCTCGAACAATGCCTTCAACCACCATCACGGAGTGCAGACCGAGGAGCGGTTTGGGGTCGATGCTGATCCGGATGGGGACGGCTTCGCGAATGAGATGACCGAGGCGGACGTCACGGCCGTGGCGCTCTACCAGGCGACGTTGCCGGTGCCGGGCCGGGTCATCCCGCGCGACCGGGAGGTCGAGGAGGCAGTCCTGCTCGGCGAGGCCAAGTTCGCCGCCATCGGGTGTACCGACTGTCACGTGGCTGCGCTGCCGCTCACCAACGCCTACTTTGGCGAGCCGAGTCCCTTCAATCCGAGTGGCAACCTGCAGGGCGATACGGTTCGCGCGGTCAACCTGAACAGCCTTTCACTGCCGCTGCCGCGGCTGCGCGCCGCCCACGGCGTCACCGTGGTGCCGGCCTACACCGACCTCAAGCTTCACGACATCACGTCGGGTCCCGGCGACCCGAATTGCGAGCCTCTGAACATGCTGCAACCGGCGGGCTCGCCCGAGTTCAGCGGCGGCAATTGCCAGTTTCTGACCAAGAAGCTGTGGGGAGCGGCCAACGAGCCGCCGTTCTTCCATCATGGCAAGTTCACCACCATGCGGCAGGCGATTGCGGCCCATGCCGGAGAGGCGTCCGCCTCGGCGGGTGCCTGGGCGGCGCTGACTGCGCACGAGCAGGACTCGATCATCGAATTCCTGAAGACCTTACAGGTGCTGCCCGAGGGAACCCGGGCGCGCGTCGTAGACGAGAGCTACCAGCCGCGTACCTGGCCCCCGGCCCGCTGACACCGGGGGCCTTTTCGCCGCCGCGCTGCGCTCAGGCGTGTCGCGGCGGCAGGCGTTCGAGGGCCAGCCCGGCGACCTCGCAGAGCGCGGCCTCGACGTAGCGCTCGACCATCACCCCGCGCCACTGGGTTTGAAAGTCGGTGTTGTCCATCGGCGTCGCCTGCCGGCGGGCGGCGCTGGCAACCGCGGCGATGCGCTCGCGATCGAGGGGCTGGCCGACCAGCATCTCGCCGGCGGCCGACACCGGCACGGGCGCCGAGGCGACCGCCCCGAGCGCGACGCGAGCCGCTGTGACGGCGCCCTCGACGTCGGTCCACACCGCGGCCGCGACGGAGAGGACGGCGAAGTCGATCGAACCGCGCCGGCGGAGCTTCCAGAAGGCGGTGCGACAGTGGTCGCCGGCGGACGCCGCCGGCAGGTCGACGGCGGTCAGGATCTCGTCCGGACGCTTGGTCAGGTAGGCGATGCCGTCGTCGCGGTGGAGGTCGGCCAGTGCCAGCCGCCGGGTGCCGGTTGCCGACGCCAGCTCGACGGTTGCCCCGAGCACGTGGAGCATCGGCGCCGAGTCTCCCGCGGCGATCGCCCAGCAGCGCGACGACCCCGGCGCCACCCAGCAGACCTTGCCTTCTTCCTTCATGCAGTAGTCGATCGCCCGCCGCCACTCCTCGCTCTGGTTGTAGTAAGTACAGCGGGTGTCGAGGCAGAGATTGCCGCCGATCGTCCCCATGTTGCGCAGCACGGGCGACGAGATGCTGGTCACCGCCCGGGCCAGGCCGGGATAGCGGGCCTTCACCTCGGGATGACGAGCCACGTCGGTGAGGGTCGCGGTGGCGCCGAGGCGGAGGTCATCGCCGACGCGGGCGATGGACCGCAGCTCGTCGACGCGGCGCAGTGACACGATCGTCGCCGCGCGGTCGTGCTGGCGTTTGAGGTTGGGCAACAGGTCGGTGCCGCCAGCGACGATGCGGACGGCGGCGCCGCGCGGGCCGCCCTCGGCGCCGGCCGCCGCCAGAAGGTCGGTGGCGGCGGCGAGGGAGCTCGGAGTGTGAAGGTCGAACGGTGGCAGGCGCAGCATCGGCGGTCAGTCCTTCTCGTCGGTCCGCGGGGTGCGGAGCTCGGTCGTCAGCGCCCGTACGGCGCCGGCGGCGAGGGCCTCCTCGCGTTCGCTCATGGTGCCGCTCGCCACCGGCGCCCGCATGCCGGCCCGCAGCTTGATGCGCAGCTCGTTGATCGCCTTGCCGTCACCGCCTTGGGCGGGGGTGGGCACCATCAGGGTGGGGCCGAAGTCGGCAGCGGGAAAGTCGGTCGGGCCGTAGCGGCCGGTGCCGTCGACCCCCTTCTTGTGGCGCGCCGTCGGGTTGCGCCTGGCGTTGAGCGCGTCGAGCACCATGTGGGGCTGGATCGGCACCTGGTCGACGCGCACGCCGACAGCATCGAAGATGGCGTTGGCCACCGCCGGCATGATCGGCAGGAGCGGCCCCTGGCCGACCTCCTTGGCGCCGAAGGGGCCGTTCTCGTCCGGCTCCTCGATCAGGTAGGTGGTGACCGGCGGCATGTCGGCGAAGGTCGGGCTCTTGTACTCGAGCAGCGACGGGAACTGGTGAACCAGCGCTCCCGACAGCCGCTTGGGCAGCCGCCGGAATGCCGACTCCTCCATCATCACCTCGCCCAGCCCCATGTAGACGCCGCCCTCCACCTGCCCTATGACGAGGGCTGGGTTCAGGCACTTGCCGACGTCATGGGCCATCCAGACGTGGACCGGGTTCCAGATCCCGGTCGCCGCATCGACCTCGACCTCGACGACGGCAGCCGAGTAGCTGTAGGCCGGCGACGGACCGACGCCAGCGCCACGGTAGCGCCCGGGCGAGCGCGGGGGAATGTAGCTGCCGGTGGTCCCCAGGGTGCCGAAGCGGGCCTCGGCACAGATCACCGCCTCGTCGAAGGCGAGGCCGTGGTCGGGATGGCTGGCGTCGAAGACGCGGCGCTCGGCGAACACCAGACGATCGGCGGGCACGGCGAGCTGGGCGCCGACCGCCTTGGCGATCAGGTCGCGCGCCCGTTCGGCGGCCTCACGAGCGGCGTTGCCGACCATCAGCGTCACCCGCGAGGAGTAGCTGCCGAGGTCGACGGGCGTCAGGTCGGTGTCGGCGACGCACAGGCGGATGTCGGCGAGCGCGATGCCGAGCACCTCGGCGACCACCGCTGCCAGCACGCTGTCGCTGCCCTGGCCGATCTCGGCCTCACCGCAGAACACCGCGACGCCGCCCGAGCGGTCGAGCTTCAACTGGACGCCCGACTGCGGCATGTGGTTCCAGTAGATCGGTAGGCCGGCGCCGCAGAGGTAGCTGCCGCAGGCGAGGCCGAGGCCGCGGCCGGCGGGGAGCCGGCCCCAGCGTTCACGGAAGTTCGAACCGGCGACGACGGCCTCGATGCACTGCCGCAGGCCCATCGAGCCGATGCGCAGCCAGTTGGCGGTGACGGTGTCGGCCTCCTCGATGTTGGCGAGGCGCAGGTCGGCGGGGTTGAACCCCAGCTTGACGGCGATCTTGTCGAGCTGCACCTCCCAGCCGAAGCGGGGCTGCGGCGTGCCGTGCCCGCGCTTGGGACCGCAGGGTGGCTTGTTGGTGAAGGCGCGCAAGCCGTCGAAGCGGTAGGCCGGGAGCTTGTAGGTGACGGTCTGGAGCGCTCCGGTGTAGTACGTCGACGCCACGCCGTAGCTGCCGTAGGCGCCGCCGTCGAGGGCGGTCTCGAGGTGCTGGCCGGTGAGCGTGCCGTCGGCCATGACGCCGGTGCGCAGGCGCATGGTCACCGGGTGGCGTCCGCGGTGGCAGTAGAAGACCTCCTCGCGGGTCAGGCTCACCTTCATCGGTCGGCCGTGGAGGAGCGCCAGCTTGGCGACCACGATCTCGTGGCCGAAGGGGTCGCTCTTGCCGCCGAAGCCGCCGCCGTTGCTGCACGAGATGACGCGGATGCGCGACGCCGGCAGGCCGAGGACCTTGGTCAGCGCGCGGTGCAGGTAGTGCGGCGTCTGCGTCGAGCTGTAGACGGTGATGCGGTCGTCGTCCTCGGGCACCGCCACCGTCGCGTGCTGCTCCATCGGCAGGTGGGTGTTGCCCTCATAGAAGAAGACGTCGTCGAAGACGTGGTCGGCGCGGTCGAAGGCGCCGTCGAGGTCGCCGAACTGCATCGACACCTTCTTGTGCAGGTTGCCGTCGTCGCCGTAGTCGTGGATCCGCGGCTCGGGAGTGGCGATCGCCTCGACCACCGAGGCGATGGTGGCCAGCGGCCGGTACTCGACGCGCACGAGCTGCGCCGCCGTCGCCGCGGCGTCCTCGCTGGTGGCGGCGACGGCGAGGACCGCGTCGCCGACGAAGCGCACCCGGTCGATGCACAGGGCGTGCTCGTCCTGGGACACCGGCAGAATGCCGAAGGTGTTGGGCATCGACCGTGCGTCGAGAAAGCCGAGAACGCCGGGCACCGCGGCGGCGGTGGTGGTGTCGATGGCGAGGATCTCGGCATGCGGCACCGTCGAGCGGACCAGCTTGACGAAGGCCATGCGTGGGAAGGCGAGGTCGTCGGCGTAACGCGTCTGGCCGGTGACCTTGGCCCGCCCGTCGACGCGGCGGAAGGGCGTGCCGATCAGGTTGAGCGGACGCTCGTCGGCGGGCACGGGATCCTCGAGGGGCAGGGGCTCGGCCATGGCGTCAGCCCTCCGAGCCGTTGCCGTCGCCCGGCAGTGCGGCGCCGTAGAACCACGCGCGAGGCGGTGTGAAGGCAGTGTCGCCGGCGAGGTCGGCGGCCGCCCACTCCACCGCTTGGAGGATCTTGTGGTACCCCGTGCAGCGGCAGAGGTTGCCGGCCAGGGCGTCGACCACCTCCGCGGTGGTCGGCCGGGGGGCAGCGGCGAGGAGGGCCTTGGCCGCCATCAGGATGCCCGGCGTGCAGTAACCGCACTGGGCGGCGCCGAGGTCGGCGAAGCGGGCCTGCAGCGGGTGGAGGTCGTTGCCGCGCTGGAGCCCTTCGACCGTCTCGATGGCGTGGCCGGCCATCTCGGCGGCGAGCACCAGGCAGGAGAGCACCGGCTGGCCGTCGACGAGGACGGTGCAGGTGCCGCACTCGCCGAGCTCGCAGCCGTGCTTGGTGCCGGTGAGCCGGAGCTCCTCTCGCAGAACCTCGAGCAGGGTGTGGTGGGTCGGGAAGACCACTGGACGCTCCTCTCCGTTGACCTGGAGGACGGTGGCCGTGAGGCCACGAGCCGCGAGATCGCCGGCTGGGGGGCTTGGTGGGGTCGTCGTCGTCGGGTGGTCGCTCATGGGTGCTTTCGGCCGCCGGCAAGTGGGCGGCGCAGCCGGCCGGAGCCGGCGGTTGGAGTCGGCGCCTCGAGGAGGCGAAGGTCGGGCGCGGTGAGGGCGATGCCGTCGGCGAGCAGGCCGCGAATCAGCAGGCCGGCGAAGTCCTCGCCGATGGCGGCGGCGCTCCGCGGGCCGTCGGGACGGAACCAGCGGGCGGTCCAGTTGCTGGCGCCGAGTACCGCGAGGGCAGCGAGCTTGGGGTCGACGGGCCGGAAGCGACCGCTGGCGATGCCCTGGCTGATCAGCTCGCGCACCGCGTGCTCGTAGGCTCGCCGTCCGGCGACGAGCGCGCTCTCTGACGAGCCAGCGAGGGCGCTCTCGGTGTCCGGCGGCGAGCTGGCGGCGCCGAGATCGAGGGCCAGGTGCGCGAGCGCGCCCGGGGTGGCCTCGTTGATCTGGCGGACGTGGCCGACGATCAACAGGTAGAGGCGAGCGTCAGCGGGCAGGTCCAGGCGGCCGACGCGCTCCACCAGGGCCACCAGCCCGGCGAGGCCCTCTTCGTGGCAGTAGGTCAGGAGCTCTTCCTTGCTGGCGAAGTAGTAGTAGAGGTTGCCGACCGCCATCCCCAGCTCGGCAGCGATGTCGCGCATGCCGGTGGCCGCCAGCCCCTGGCGACGGAAGACGGCGGCCGCCGCCTCGAGGATGGCGCGGCGGCGGTCGACGCGGGTAGCGGCGAGGTTTTGAACCATTGTTCAAATTGTCCGGCGCGAGGGGGCCCGCGGTCAAGCGCGACCGATAGCCGCCTGCCGGTCGCGCTCAGGCCGTGTCGGATGGTGGGATCTGGGGGCTGGTGTTCGCGGTGTGCGGCAGTCGCTTGCTGATCGCCCGGCGGGCGCGTTCGAGCTGGCGCCAGCCGCGCGGCCAACGTCGGAACTGCTGGCGCAGGAAGCCGTGCATGGCCTGGCTGGCGATTGACAGCAGGGCGAACCCGGCGAGCAGGAACAACATGCCCTGCAGGATGGGCAGAAACAGGCCGATCACGCCGAGCACGACGAGCGCCCAGCCCGTCACGTGTAGCAGCACCTGGACCCACAGGGGCAGCGGGATCTGGCGCCGCAGGCCCTTTCGGGGGCGCGGCAGGTTGCCGAGGTCAGGGTCGGGGGCGAGCATGGGCGTGAGCTCTGGCTGAGCAGGGGCGAGTGTACGGTGGTGGCTGTCAGACTCCGAATTGACAAGCTGACGGCGGCGGGTCCAGAGTCGGACGCAGTGCCATGCCCGTGCGTCGGGCTCTGTCGCGCTCGATCACCGCCATGCTCCGAGAGAAAGAACAGTTCCTCGCCACGTTACGTTCCCGCGGGCAGCGCGTGACCCGCGAGCGCCTGGCCCTGTTCGACGAGATCTTTCTCCAGCACGAGCACATCGACGCCGATCGGCTGTTGCAGACCATGCGCGGGCGCGGGCTCGACATCTCGCGGGCGACCGTCTACCGCAACCTCGACCTGCTGGTTCGCATGGGGCTGGTGCGCAAGACCCGCCTCGGCCACGATCGTTTCCTCTACGAGCACGTGCACCCCGGTCAGCACCACGACCATCTGGTGTGCACCGACTGCGGCCGCGTCGTCGAGTTCCTGTCACCCGGAATCGCCGCGCTGCAGGCCGAGATCTGCCGTGCCCACGGCTTCGTGCCCAGCCGCCACACGCTCGAGATCCTTGGCCTCTGCAACGACTGCGCGGCGGCGACGCGCGCCGTGGCGGCGCCAGTGGCACGGCCCGCCGACGCCCATCGCAGGTGACGCCGCGTAACCCGACGCCATCGGCTGCGTAGTAGCTGGTGAACAGGCGGAGGGTGCGGAGATTCGGATGAGCCGAAGGGCGCAGCTGGCGAGCGTTCTGCTGGCGGGACTGCTGGGTGGCATTGGGTGCGGTCGATCGCGCGTCGTCCCCGCCGCTCAACAGGCGACTGCCGTGCGCTCCGACTCGGCCGGCGAGCGGGCGACCGGCAACCGGGCGGCCGGCTGGAATCTGATCCTCGTCACCCTCGACACGCTGCGCGCCGATCGCGTCGGCTGCTACGGGGACGCCGAGGCCGAGACGCCGAGCCTCGACCGCCTGGCGCACGAGGGCATCCGCTTCGCCGACGCCAGCGCGACCGTCCCGCTGACCCTGCCGTCCCACGCGACCCTGCTCTCCGGGCTTCTGCCGTTGCATCACGGGTTGCACAACAACGGCAGCGGCGCCTTCCCCAGCGAGGCGCCGAGCCTGGCGGCCACTCTGCACGCCGCGGGCTACCGCACCGGAGCCTTCATCGGAGCCTTCGTGCTCGATCACCGCTTCGGGTTGGCGCGCGGATTTGCAGTCTACGACGACGCCATGCCCCAGGATCCGGGTGGGCCAGCCGGGCTCGAAGCCGAGCGGGCGGGGAGCGAGGTGGTCGACCGTGCGATTGCCTGGCTCGACGCCGGCCGAGCCGTGGCCCCCGGCGCCCAGCCGGGTGATGCGCCGCCGCCCTTCTTCGCCTGGGTGCATCTCTACGACGCCCATGCCCCCTATACGCCACCCGAGCCCTACCGCGGCCTGTTCCCAGGCCGGCCCTATGACGGCGAAGTGGCGGGCGTCGACGCCCAGGTCGGTCGGCTTCTGCGCTGGCTCGACAGCAGCGGCGTCGGCCGGCAGACGGTCGTTGCCGTCGTCGCCGACCATGGCGAGGGGCTCGGCGACCACGGCGAGCTGACGCACGGCCTTCTGCTCTACGAGCCGACCCTGCGCGTGCCTTGGTTGCTGCGGGCTCCGGGCCTGCTCGCGCCGGGCACGGTGGTCGACGAGCCGGTGAGCCTGGTCGACCTCGCGCCCACCCTCGCGGGGATGCTCGGCCGGCCCCTGGCGTCCGCCGGCGGCCCGCCGCTGGATGGCCGTGATCTGTCGTCGGCCCTCCTTGCCGGCGCGTCGCCCGGCAGGAGCGATCTCTACGCCGAGACCGAGTATCCGCGGCTCTTCGGGTGGGCGGGCCTGCGCGCCCTGCGGCGGGCGCGGGTCAAGCTGATTGCCGGTCCGCAGGCCGAGCTGTACGACCTGGCGAGCGACCCCGACGAGGCGCGCGATCTCCTCGCCAGTCTGCTCGCCAGGGCTGCGACCCCGGCCGAGGGAACAGCGGGCGAGGCGCCGGCGGTCGGCCGCGCTCCGCCGGATGTGCTCGATCCGCGGTCCGCGAGCACGCAACTGCTGCATCGTCTGGCGGCGCTGGTCGCCACGGGTCGCCCGGCAGGGCCCGGTGGCGCGGTCGACGCCGAGACCCGTGCCCGTCTCGCCAGCCTGGGCTATGTGGCCGACAGCGCGCCGTCGGCCGCCTGGCAGTCCGACGCGAGCCTGCCCAACCCGCGCGACCGCGTGGCGCTCTTCCAGCGGTTGGAAGCCGCCAACGCCCTGGTAGCCGCAGGCAAGTACCGCCCCGCTGCAGCCGAGCTGCGCCGCCTGGTCGACAGCGAGCCCACCAACCCCGTTCTTCGCGGCGCCCTGGCCAAGGCCTTGCGTCTCGGCGGCGAACCGCAGGACGCTCTCACCGAGTATCGCCGAGCGGTCGAGCTACGCCCCGACGACGGGCAGGCCTGGTACAACCTCGGGGTGACCCTGCAGGAGGTTGGACAGGTGACGGCAGCGGGTGACGCACTCTCTGTCGCGGTGCGTCGGGATCCGGCCAACAGCGAAGCGCACAATGCGCTCGGCATCGCCTTGCAGTCGCAGGGCCAGCTGGCGGCGGCGGCCCAGGCGTTTTCGGCCGCGTTGGGGATCGACGAGCGGAGCTCGCGAACCCACAACAACTTGGCCAACGTGCTCCGGGACCTGGGCCGCGTAGCCGACGCCGAGCGCGCCTACCGCCGGGCGATCGCGCTCGCCCCCGCCTACGCCGACCCGCTCAATGGGCTCGGCGCCCTGGAGGTGGCGCGAGGTCGTCCCCGCGACGCGCTGCCGCTCTTCGATCGCGCTCTCGAGATCGCACCGGACCTGGTCGAGGTGCGGCTGAACCGCGGCATCGCGCTCGAGGTCGCGGGCGACCGCAACGGCGCGATCGCAGCCTACCGGGACTTCCTCGCCCGCGCCGACCCCAAGACCTACGCCGCCGAGCGGCAGGCGGCCGGCCAGCTGCTCGCCCGGCTCGGGTCGCGGCCATGACGGCTCCCCGCCCATGTACGCCCAAAGCCACCTGCCACGCCTTTGGAGCGGCCCGTCCCAAGAGTTGCGGGGGGTGATCGCCGCCGCCCCTACACTCGTTCGCACAAGTTCCGCGACTGTCGTCAGCCCGCTTTCGTTCAATCTCAAGGGAGACTCAAAGGCATGAACCCAATTCGTTTCGCCAGCTTGCGCCGCGCCATCGTCCTGGCCGGTGCGATGCTTCTCGCGACCCATGCAGTGTCGCTCGCCCAGGCGTCGTCGGGTGCGCTCCAGGGCACGGCCATGGATGCCAGTGGCGCCGTGCTGCCAGGCGTCACCGTCACCGCCACCAACGGCGAGACCGGCCTCGTGCGCGTCGACACCACCGGCGGCGACGGCTCGTATCGCTTCCCGTCGCTGCCGCCGGGCACCTACCAGGTCGTATTCGAGCTTTCCGGCTTCTCGACCGTGACCAACAACGGAGTGCAGGTCAACGTCGCCTCGACCCGTGACCTCGACGGCAAGCTCGAGCTCGCGAGCATCGAGGAGACGATCACCGTCACCACCGAGGCGCCCCTGCTCAACACCACGCCGTCGATGGGCACCGTGGTGAGTCAGGAAGAGCTCGACAGCCTGCCCTTGAACGGGCGGCAGTTCGCCAACGTGGCGGTCCTCGCGCCCGGCACCTCGCTCGCCTACAACTCCGACCCGACCAAGCCGGGGCAGCTCACCATCGCCCTGAACGGCGGCATCGGTCGCAACGTCAACTTCGTGATCGACGGCGGCGACAACACCGACGACACGATCGGCGGCGCGCTGCAGAACTACAACCTCGAGGCGGTCGAGGAGTTCAAGATCCAGACCGCGCAGTACAAGGCGGAGTACGGTCGGTCGAGTGGTGGCGTTCTGTCCGTCGTCACCAAGACCGGCGGCAACGATTTTCACGGCAGCGTCTATGACTACTCGCGTCGCCGCAGCCTGAACGGCAAGACGGAGAGCGAGCGGCAGGCCGGAGTCGACAAGGGCGACTACAAGCGCGACCAGTATGGCGCGGCGCTCGGTGGCCCGATCGTCCGCGACCGCGCGCACTTCTTCGCCACTTACGAGAAGCTCAAGCGGGACAACCAGTACGTCATCGACACGGGCGGCGTCTTCCCGTCGTTCGACGGTGAGGTGGTTTCGATTCCGTTCACCGACGAGCTGGCAACCGGCAAGGTGACCTTCGACGCCAGCGCCACGCAGTACCTGCAGGTCCGCTACGGCTACCAGAAGAACGCCGACTTCTACGGCGCCGGCAGCCAGACGCTGCCGAGCGCGCTCGGCACGTTGACCAACGAGTATTCGTCTTACCTCGCGAGCGACACCATGCAGCTCGGCTCCGAGAATCTGAACGAGCTGGTCTTCCAGTACACCAAGTTCGACAACGGCATCCTTGCTGCCTCGAACGAGCCGTCGCTGGTCTTCCCCTCGGGCGTCGTCTCGGGCCAGAACGGCAACACGCCGCAGACGACGGTGCAGACCAAGTACCAGTACAAGGACGACTTCAGCTTCTCCCGGACCCTGGGTGGCGCCCGCCACGACTTCAAGGCCGGCATCGCCTACGTCCACGAGCCGACGCTCGGCGGCACCTTCGAGACCGGCACCGCGGGCACCTTCACGATGATCAACGACGACCCCAACGGTCCGGTGCGCGAGATCGTCGTCCAGGGTGGTGGCTTCGGCGGCTTCACGACGCCGGTGAACCAGTATGCCGCGTATTTCCAGGATGACTGGAACGTCTCCAGCCGCCTGACGCTGAACCTCGGCCTACGCTACGACCTCAACACGGGCACGGGCGGGCTCGAGCTCGACCAGCGCGACAATGCGATTTGCCAGGCCCTGTCGACGCAGACGACCTACAACGAGGGCTACCTGCGGGACTTCCGCGGTTGGGACTGCAAGGGCGAGAAGGACGGCAACAACATCGCCCCGCGCCTCGGCTTCAGCTGGGACGTCAAGGGTGACGGGCAGCAGATCCTCCGCGGTGGCCTCGGCCGCTTCTACGACTTCCCGTACACCAACGCCACCGTGCTGTTCCCGGCGCTGGTCGTGCAGTCGGCTGGTTTCGGCGTCGTCTACAACCTGGTGGACGCCAACGGCATCCGCAATCCCGACGGCAGTCTCTTCCACCCCGGGCAGGCCCTGCCCCCGGGCGGTGAAGTCGCTCCCGGCGGCGGCGTCGCCAACAATGTGGCGTCGCCCACGCAGGCCACGCCCTACTCCGACCAGATCTCGCTCGGCTACTCCTGGCAGGTGAGCCCCACGCTCGGCCTGACCATCGACGCCATCAGCGCGAGCTACAAGGACATCCCGTACCGCTTCCGCTTCAACTCGACGCTCGACGCCAACGGCAACCCGATGGCGACGCGGCGCTTCGCGGGCTTCAGCGCGTCCAGCCGGATGTGGATGGGCGACGGCGAGGCGACCTACCGCGGTCTGAACATCGGCTTCCGCATGCGTCAGTCGGCGTTCGAGCTTCAGGGCTTCTACACCCTCTCGAAGGCGGAGGGCAACGTGCTGGCAGGTGCCGACGAGTTCCGTCTCGGTGACGGCAACTTCCAGGCCGACTATCAGAGCGATCGCTCGGTCAACTCGCGCGATCCGAAGTGTGACGCCTGCACCGGGCCTCTCTACACCGACGCGCGCCACCGTCTGACGTTCGGTGGCATCTACAACGCGCCGTGGGGAGTCAAGCTGGCGGGCTTCTTCCGCTACCGCTCGGCGCTGCCGTACAACGAGATCGCGGATCCGGGCACGGATCCCAACCACGACGGCTTCACGGGTGACCTCGCGGCGGGCGTGAGCGAAGTCAATTCCGGCCGCGGCTCGTCGTTCTCGCAGTTCGACATCCGGGTTTCCCGCGACTTCCTGTTCGCTGGCGACCTCGGCCTCGAGATCCTGGTCGAAGCCTTCAACATCTTCGACGCGAAGAACGAGGCGACCTTCGACCGGCTCGGCGTGGCGCATGCGTACGCCGGCGACCCGCTGCAGGGCGAGCAGCGCCTGCTGCAGGTCGGCGCTCGCTTCCATTTTTAGAAGCGGACCGTCGGAGCAGAAGAAAAGGGGGCGCGTGAGCGCCCCTTTTTTCTTTCGAGGCTCGCCTGGCAGGCGGGCGTCAGTCCGACGCGATGCTCGGCACGGCCAGCCGTTCCCACCACAGGTCGGGGGCGACTGCGGGGGTGCGGGGAAACGCCGCCAAGCCCCACTCGCGAAGCGCGTCGAGGATGGTCTGGACCATCTCGGGCACCGCGCTGCGGACCGCCGCCGTGAGCTCGGTGCCGGCCCCCACGAGCTCAGGAACGACCCCGACCACCAGCAGGGAACGGGGTGCCATGCCTTCCAATGCCAGCTGGCCGAGCGCTTCGGCGAGGTTGGGCTGGTGGGGTGACAGGCGCGGTGCGACCGCGGCGGCGAGAACGGCCTCGCCGCTGTAGGTGCGCACGGTTCCTGGTGGCGCGACGCAGTTGATGGTGTCGACCAGAATGAGACGGTCATAGCCGCGCAGATGCTCGGCCAGATAGGGGCCCGGCGTCCCGAGGTCGAGGATGTCGACGCCAGCCGGCAGGTGCCAGGCGGCGGTGAGGTGAGCGAGGACGGCGGCGCCAGCGCCATCGTCGCCCATCACCACCGAGCCCAGGCCGACCACGGCCGCGCGTGGGCCGACTGCCACCGGCGGGCCGGGTCGGCCGAGGTCGTCAGGGGCGAGAAGGAGTCGCATCGATCTCAGAGCGCGCGGACGCGCGCCACTTCGTTGCCCTCGACGTCGAGGGTGTGGATGGCGCAGGCGATGCACGGGTCGAAGGAATGGATGGTGCGCACCACCTCGAGCGGGCGGTTGGCGTCGGCGACCGGGTTGCCCATCAGCGAGGCCTCGTAGGGCCCCTTCTGCCCCTGCTCGTCGCGCGGCCCGGCGTTCCAGGTCGACGGCACGACCGCCTGATAGTTCTTGATCTTGCCGTTCTCGATCACCACCCAGTGCGACAGCACGCCGCGTGGCGCCTCGTGCATGCCGAAGCCCTGCTGTTCACCCTTGGGGAACGTCGGCGGATTGAAGATGTCGGTGTCGCCCTTGCCGATGTTCTCGGCCAGGCGCTGCCAGTGCTCGAGCGCGAGGTCGGAGATCACGGCGCAGCGGATCGCGCGCGCCAGATGCCGACCCAGGGTCGAGTGGACGACGGCTGCGGTCAGCTTCTTGCCGGAGAGCGCCGAGGCCTGGGCAAGCGCGCTGTCGACGTAGGTCTTGAATCGGGGGTTGCCAGAGGCGTAGCCCATCAGGACCTGCGCCAGGGGGCCCACCTGCATCGGCTTGCCGTCGAAGCGCGGGGCCTTGATCCAGGAGTACTTGCCGTCGTCCTGGAAGTCCGTGTATTTGGGGACTGTCTCCTCTTGCCACGGGTGCTTCTGCCAGTCGCCGTCGTACCAGGAGTGGGCGATCGACTCCTGCACCTGATCGCGGAAGCGCTCGTCCTTCCAGTGGTCGATCGACTTGAAGGTGCCGAAGTCGGCGCCCATGATGGTGCCGCCGGGCAGGTCGAAGGTGGTGGCGTTGGCGTCGGTCGGCAGATCCGGCACCGCCATGTAGTTGGTGACGCCGGCGCCGTAGGACAACCACTCCGGGTACATCGAGCCGATGGCGATGACGTCGGGCAGGTAGACCTGCTGGACGAAGGTGGCGACCTCGGTCAAGAGGTCCTTCACCGCGTACAGCTTGGTCATGTTGAGGGTGGCCTCGTTGTCGAGGTTGATGGCGTTGGCGACGCCGCCGACGGCGAGGTTCTGGATGTTCGGCGTCTTCGAGCCGAGGATGGCGACGACCTGGTTGGCCTTCCTCTGGATGTCGAGCGCCTGCAGGTAGTGGCTGACCGCCAGCAGGTTGACCTCCGGCGAGAGATGCATCGCCGAGTGACCCCAGTAGCCGTTCTCGAAGATACCCAGCTGCCCGCTCGCGACGAGATCCGAGACCCGGGTCTTGACCGCCTCGAACTGGCGGCGGCTGTTGCCTGGCCATGGCGACAGCGACTCGGCGAGGGTCGCGGTCTTGGCTGGATCGCCGGAGAGCGCGGACACCACGTCCACCCAGTCGAGCGCCGACAGGTGGTAGAAGTGGACGATGTGGTCGTGCAGGGCGTGCGCGATCAGGATCAGATTGCGAATGAGCTGGGCGTTCGGCGGGATCTCGAGGCCGATCGCGTTCTCGACCGCCCGCACGGACGTGATGGCGTGGACGGTGGTGCAGACGCCGCAGATGCGCTGCGTGAAGAGCCATGCCTCGCGCGGGTCGCGCCCTTGCAGGATGAGCTCGATGCCACGGAACATCTGGCCCGAGGACCAAGAATTCTTGACCACGCCGCCGTCGATTTCGACGTCGATACGGAGGTGGCCCTCGATACGGGTGATGGGGTCGACCGTGATGCGCTGGGACATGGGGGCTCCTCTTAGCCTGCAGACGTGTGCGCGGGGGTGCCCGCAGTGAGGATCGGCAGGCGGCGGACGGCCCAGATGTAGAGGGCGATCTCGCCGGCGACGATGCCGAGGGTGAGGATCAGCTCGGGCAGTGCCGGGAAGTAGGACCAGTGACTCCCGGGCTGGAAGGCGATCAGGTAGGTGTCGATGCGGAAGAGCGTGCCGGCGAGGACCAGGAGCAGCCCGGCGCGGGCCTGCCAGCGGGGCTGAAGGCGCCGAGCGGCGGAGGCGAGGATGACGACTGGTGCGGCATGGAGCGCGAGCTCGACGAGGAAGACGAGTCCGCGCCAGCCGGTGATCTGGGACAGCTCGCCGGCCACGGCGACTTCCCCGATGCGGAACACCAGCCAGAACAGGGCGACTCCCGCCGCCACTTTGCCGAGCTTGGCCAGCATCTCGGATTCGAACGGCCTGCCGAACGCCCGCGCGGCGAAGGTCGACTCGCAGGCGACGACGCCATAGCCCATCACCAGGGCCGAGACCAGGAACAGGAAGGGTAGCCAGGGTGTGAACCAGAGCGGGTGCAGCCGCGGACCGGGCAGCAGCATCATCGTGCCGAGGGATGACTGGTGCATCGTCGGCAGCAGGAGGCCCAGCGCGAGGAGCCAGATCAGGCTCTTGTCGAGGAGCTTCAGAGCGCCGGTGGCGACGTTGCGCAGGCGGCTGTTGGGCGAGTCGCGCCATTTCTCGAACAGCGCCGGCGACAGCTCCACCATCAGCACGCCCACGTAGCTCATGACGCAGATCGCGACCTCGAGCTGCGGCGAGTGCGTCCAGCGCCAGAAGAACACGGGCACCTTCCAGATCTCCCACCAGCGCCCGAGATCGATGCAGACCGCCAGGCCAGCGAGGCCATAGCCAAGCAGGCTGGTGAGCACCGCGGGCCGCACCAGCGGGTGGTAGTGGCCGCGATTCAGGATGTAGACCAGGATGGCGACGGCGTAGCCACCGCAGCCCAAGGCGGTGCCGACGACGATGTCGAAGGACACCCACAGCCCCCAGGGATAGCCGTTGTTGAGATTGGCGACGGCGCCGAGGCCGCCGAGAAGTCGCCAGACGAGGACTGCCGCCCCCAGGGCGGTCAGCGCCAGCAGCCAGCGGTACGAACGGGTCATCAGCTTGCCGCCAACGGGCGCATGGACGAGATCGTGGCTGCTCACGAACGATCCTCCTCGGCGCCCTCGCCGGAGCGGCGGTTGCGGAACATGACCGCTGCCAGCAGGGCGTAGAGCCCGACCGGGGCGACGAAGCCCTTGTAGATGCTCTCCTGCACGGTCATCGCGACCGTCGGGATGCCGTCGGTGGAGAGCATCGGCAGGCCGAGCTTGTCGAAGGGCACGTGCGAGAGGTAGAGCACCTGGGTGCCGCCCCCCTCGTGCTCGCCGTAGACGCGGTCCTCGAAGTAGCGGCCGGGGTTGTCGGCGATCCGGCGGTTGGCCTCGGCGAGGAGCTCCTCGCGGGTGCCGTAGATCACCGCGCTGCGCGGGCAGACCTCGCAGCAGGCAGGGCCGTGGCCAACTGGATAGCGGCTGAAACCGTCGTGATTCGCGAGCTCAGCGCCCTCGACCCGATGGCGACAGAGCTCGCATTTGACGATCTTCGGTGTTGCGCTGTCGAACTCGAACTTCGGGACGTTGAAGGCACAAGCCATCTGGCAGTAGCGACAGCCGACGCAGTACTGGGGGTCGTACTCGACGATGCCGGTGGTCTCGTCCTTGTGCAGCGAGCCCAACATGCAGGCGGCCGCGCAGGCGGGGTCGACGCAGTGCATGCACTGCGCCTTGACGAACGAGCGGTGCAGCCCCTCGTGGTAGAGCTTGATGATGTTCTTGGTGTGCCCGTCGAGGTCTTCGGGTGCCATGTGCAGGCCGTCGGCGTCGCGGGTCGGAACCAGGTTGTTGGCCTGTTGGCAGGCGAAGACGCAGGACTTGCAGCCGATGCAGGCGGTGGTGTCGTAGAGCATGCCCATCGCCTTCGGCGGCGCTTCGCGCTTCGCGTAGGCCTCAGCCGCCTGGGGCGCGGCCGCGGCGGCGCCGGCGAGGGCGACGGTCTTGAGCAGGGTGCGGCGATCGGTGTCGATCATGGCCTCACCTCACCGCGATGCCGCCGGCGGTTCCTCGAGCTTGCCGGCACTCTTCCAGGTGGCTCCGAGCGCGGCGCCGGCAACGGCGCTGGCGATGCCGACGACCAGCGGGCTGACCTTGCCCTGCTCGGCATGGACCGGCGGGTAGGTGTCGGGCGGTGTCGGACGTTCGATGTCGACCGTCTCGTGGATCGGCACCCGGAAGGCGATCTTCTGCTCCGTGCAGCCGACGCACGGATGGCCGAGGCCGATCGGCCAGGCGTCCACCACCTCGGCGAAGTGCATCACCGAGCAGTTGGCGTGGGTCACCGGGCCCTTGCAGCCCAGCTTGTAGAGGCACCAGCCCTGGCGATGGCCGTCGTCGCCGAACTGCTGGGCGAAACGACCGGCGTCGAAGTGGGCGCGCCGGGGGCAGTGCTCGTGGATCGTGCGGCCATAGGCCCAGGTCGGCCGACCCAGCTCGTCGAGCGCCGGCAGGGTGCCGAAGGTGGCGAACTGGAGGGCGGTGCCGAGGAAGTTGTAGGGGTTGGCGGGGCAGCCGGGGATGGTCACCACGGTCTTGCCGGCAAGCACGCCGGGGATGCCGCTCGCGCCGGTCGGGTTGGGGTCGGCCGCCGGGATGCCGCCGAAGGAGGCGCAGGAGCCGATGGCGATGATCGCGCCGGCCGACTCGGCAGCTTCGCGCACGATCTCGAGCGCGGTGCGGCCACCGATCTTGCAGTAGATGCCGTCGTCCTTGGTCGGGATGGCACCTTCGCAGACCAGGATGTACTTGCCGGCGTTCTCCTTCATCGCCTTCTGCCGGGCCTCCTCGGCCAAGTGCCCCGACGGCGCCATCAGCGCCTCGTGGTAGTCGAGCGAGATGAGGTCGAGGATGAGCTCGTCGAGCGCCGGTTTGGTGGTGCGCAGCAGACTCTCGGTACAGCCGGTGCATTCCTGGAACGACAGCCAGATCACCGACGGTCGCCGGCCCTTGGCCGCGGCCTCGGCGAAGGCGGTGCCGGCGGAGGCCGGCAGGCCGACGGCGGCGGCTGCCAACATGCAGGTCTTGAGGAAGCCCCGCCGGTCGAGGTCGGAGCCGAGGAATCCGCCGCGGGAGACGGGGGGGAGGTCGATGATCTGCATGGACACCTCCTGACCGCCGGGAGCGCGGCGCGGAAAGGACCGCGCAACCTCCTGCGAGTCGATTCCCGACATTAGGAACCCGCGCGAGACGCGCCTAAACACCCGACGACGGGGGCGCCGAGCCGTTTCACAGGGTGGGGACGGGATAGCTCGCTTGGTGTCGAATGAGCAGGCGATCACGACTCGGTGAGCTGCCCATGCACGAGTACTCCATTGTCAGCGCCCTCCTCGACCAGGTGACGGCGGCCGCCCGGGCGCGGCAGGCGATCGCCGTGACCCGGGTGCAGCTGGCCATCGGCCGCGCGGCCGGCATCGAAGTGGAGCTGCTGCGGACGGCCTTCGAGATGTCGCGACGCGGCACCGTTGCGGCGGTCGCGGACCTCGACGTCCGCGAGGTGGCGGCAACCTGGGCCTGCCGCGCCTGCGGTCACGAGGTGGCTGCGGGCGGGCTTCTACGCTGTCCTGACTGTGGCGGCCCGCCGCGCCTGCTTGCCGGCGACGAGATCGTCCTCGAACGGCTCGAAATGGAGGTTCCCTGATGTGCGATGACTGCGGCTGCGGTGACACCAATCTGGTCTCGGTGGAGATCCACCAGGGCCTGCTGGCAGGCAACGATCGGGTGGCGCGGCACAACCGCGAGCACTTCGCGGAGCACGGTGTGCTGGCGATCAACCTGATGGGCTCGCCTGGGTCTGGCAAGACGGCGGTCCTCGAGGCGACCTCACGTCTGACGCCAGGACTGCGCCTCGGCGCGTTCTCGGGCGATCTGGCGACCGACAACGACGCCCGTCGACTATCCGCCGCCGGCATCGCCGCGCGGGCGATCACCACCGGCTCGGCCTGCCACCTCGACGCCGAAATGGTCCACCATGCGCTTCACGACCTGCCGCTCGCCGGTCTCGACATGTTGTTCATCGAGAACGTCGGCAACCTGGTGTGCCCGGCGATCTACGACCTCGGCCAGGCCGCGAACGTCGTCGCCTTGGCGGTGACCGAAGGCGAGGACAAGCCCCTCAAGTACCCGGTCATGTTCCGCAAGGCGGATCTCGTGCTGCTGACCAAGGTCGACCTGCTGCCGCATCTGGACGTCGACCTGGCGGCGATCGAGGACGCCCTGGCCCGCACCATGCCGGAGCCGCGGGTGATCCGCGTCTCGGCACGGACCGGCGAGGGCGTGGCCGAGTGGGTGGCTTGGCTGGCGGCCCGTCGTGCCGCCCTGCCTGCCATGGCGCCGAGTCACCACCACGGCCACCACCACGGCCACGACGCCCACGCTCACACCCGTTCGACCTGAGGCATGGCCATGGCGGACGAGCCATCTGGCGTTGGCCCAGGCGCTGGCTGGACCCGCCGCCGGGCGCTGACCGTCGTCGTCGGCAGCGTGGCGGCCGCCGGCCTTGCCGGCTGTGCCGGGAAGCCGCCCGCGCCGGTCGAAGTCGCCGTGCCGCTCGCCAACCTGCCCCTCGGCCAGCGTCTGAACCTGCGGCGCGGCGACGAGACGGTCGAGCTGCTGCGCACTGCCGATGGGATTCAGGCCCGGTCCATGCTCTGCCCGCACACCGGCTGCGAGGTGTGGTGGGACAAGAGCCAGGGCCTCTACCGCTGCCGCTGCCACGAGGGCAAGTTCGACGCCGCCGGACGGGTTCTCGCCGGCCCGCCGCCGGGGCCGCTGCGCGTCGTGCCGACGCGGATCGAGGGAGAGAATCTGATCCTGCTCCCTGACGCTCCGGCCCGCACGGGCTGAGGACGGAGACCGCCCCTACAAGTGGCGGTGAGCTCGCCGGGGACTGGTGATCGGTTCGATTGGAACCCCGTAGGGGCGGGTCTCAGACCCGCCCGCGATCGTCCCTGAATCCTGGTCAGCAGATCCTCGGCAGTTGCTCTCCCGTCAGCATGTCGACGATGCGCAAGCCGCCAATGCCGCTGCGCAGGGTGACCACGCCCGGATGGTCGGCGACGACCTCGCCGATCACCGCTGCGGCGCGGCCGCGCGGATGGGCGCGCAGCAGGTCGAGCGCCTCCTCCGCGCTTTCTCGCGCGACGATGGCGAGGGCCTTGCCCTCGTTGGCGACGTAGAGCGGGTCGAGGCCGAGGAGCTCGCAGGCGCCGCGCACGGGTTCTGGCACGGGCAGCTTCGCCTCGTCGAGTCGGATGCCGACGCCGGACTGGCCGGCGATCTCGTTCAAGGCGCTGGCGACGCCCCCGCGCGTCGGATCGCGTAGGACGTGGATGCGGTCGCCGAGGCGCGACAGCAGGCTACGGACGAGGTCGTGGAGGGCAGCCGAGTCGGAGAGGATCGGGCTCTCGAAGGCGAGGCCTTCGCGCACCGAGAGGATGGCCACACCGTGCTCGGCGAGGGCGCCGGATACCAACACCACGTCGCCCGGTCGGGCGCGGCGAGGGTCGATGGTGATGCCGGCCGGGATCAGGCCGACGCCGGCGGTGTTGATGTAGACGCCGTCGCCCTTGCCGCGGTCGACCACCTTGGTGTCGCCAGTGACCACCGGCACACCAACCGCTGCGGCGGCGGTCTTGAGCGAGGTGACCACCCGCCACAGGGTCGTCATCTCGAGCCCTTCCTCGAGAATCAACGCACAGGACAGGGCGAGCGGCCAGGCGCCACACATCGCGAGGTCGTTGACCGTGCCGTGGACGGCCATCGAGCCGATGTCGCCGCCGGGGAAGAACAGCGGCCGCACGACGTAGGAGTCGGTGGTGAATGCCAGGCGCTCACCGCCCACCGGCAGCACGGCGCCGTCGTGCAGCGCATTCAGCTGCGGGTTGTCGAAGCTCGGCAGGAACATCTGGGCGATCAGCTGTTGCGTCAGCCGGCCGCCGCCGCCGTGCGCCATCTGCACCGTCGGGTAGTCGCTGATCGGCAGCGGGCAGGCGGCGCCGAAGGCCAGGTGGCCGGTCTTGTCATCGCTCATCCGAGTCTCCCGTAGCGGTAGTAGGCCGAACAGGCGCCCTCGGCGGACACCATCGGCGCGCCGAGCGGACGCTCCGGCGTGCACTGGCGACCGAAGGCCGGGCACTGGTGCGGCTTCTTCTGCCCCTGCAGGATCTCACCGGCGATGCACAGCGGCGACTCCTCCGCAGCGAGGTCGCCGACGGCGAAGCGGCGCTCGGCGTCGAAGGCCACGTAGGCGTCGCGCAGGGCCAGCCCGCTCGCCGGGATCATCCCGATGCCGCGCCACTTGCGGTCGCAGGGCGTGAAAACCTGGTCGACCAACCGCTGGGCCGCCCGATTGCCGTCGCGGGTCACCGCCCGCGCGTACTGGTTCTCGACGCCCCAGCGACCCTCCTCGAGCGCCCTGACGGTCATGTGGATCCCCTGGAGCAGGTCGAGGGGCTCGAAGCCACTGACGGTGATCGGCACCCGGTAGCGTTCGGCGATCGGCTCGTACTCCCAGTAACCCATCACCGCGCAGACATGGCCGGCGGCGAGGAAGCCCTGGACCAGGTTGCGGGGTGAGCCGAGGATGGCCTCCATCGCCGGCGGCACCAGGACGTGGGAGACCAGGATCGAGAAGTTGGTCAGCCCGAGCTTCTCGGCCTGCCAGACCGCCATGGCGTTGGGTGGCGCGGTGGTCTCGAAGCCGACGGCGAAGAACACTACCTGGCGGTCGGGGTGTTGCTGGGCGAGCTTCACCGCGTCGAGCGGCGAGTAGACGATGCGCACGTCGCCGCCGGCGGACTTCACGGCCAACAGGTCAGTGGTCGAACCAGGCACCCGCAGCATGTCGCCGAAGGAAGTGAAGATGACTTCCGGGCGGCGCGCGATCGCCAACGCGCGGTCGATCAGCTCGAGCGGCGTGACGCAGACCGGGCAGCCCGGGCCGTGAATCAGCGAGACGGTCGGTGGCAGGAGGCGGTCGATGCCCGAGCGGATCAGGGTGTGGGTCTGGCCGCCGCAGACCTCCATCAGCGCCCATGGGTGGCGGGCGTCGCGATGGATGGCGGCGAGCAGCGCCTGGGCATCGCCCTCCTGACGGTACTCGTCGACGAAGCGCATGGCTCAGCCCTCGGTGCCGCTGGCGTCGGGTGCCTGCGGCGGACCTTCGGGCGGGGACGGCGCCAGCTCGTCGAGCTCGCCGACGCCGGTCAGGTAGTCGAAGACCTTCTTCGCCTCGGCCTCGTCGATCTTCGAGATGGCGAAGCCGACGTGGACGACCACGTACTCGCCGACGACGACGTCAGGTGTGTAGGCGAAGCAGACGTCCTTGACGATGCCGCCAAATTCGACCCGGCCGTTCGAGATGCCGAGCGGGCTGGGGACGACTTCGATGACCTTGCCGGGAACACCGAGACACATGGCGAATCTCCTAGGCGGCGAGCGTCGGTGACGCCAGCAGACGAGCCGCCCCGACCACGATCTGGCCGAGGGCGATGCCGCCGTCGTTGGCGGGCACCTGACGGTGAAGCAGAACGTTGAAGCCGCTGGTGCCGAGGGCTTCGGCGGTGAGCGTGGTGAGCAGGCGATTCTGAAAGCAGCCACCGGAGAGCGCGACGTTCGAGACGTCCGCGCGGCGAGCCAGGGCCACCGCAGCCAGCGCCAGCGTGTGGTGGAAACGGCCGGCGATGACCGACCTGGGCAGCTCGCGGCCGAGATCGCCGAGGATGGCGATGACGAGCGGGCGCCAGTCGAGCTCGACGAGGTTCTCGGCGCTGCTCTGCCCCGGAGCAAGTCCGCTGGGGGCTGGTACCACCTCGAATGGGAATGGGTAGGGGCCCCGAGCCGCGGGATCCGCCAGGGCTTCGAGCGCAGCCGCGGCCTCGCCTTCGAACGACACCCGGCCAGGCAACCCGAGGAGCGCGGCGACACCGTCGAACAGGCGACCCATGCTGCTCGTCCACGGCGACCGCAGGCCACGCTCGAGCATGCGGGCGAGGATCTCGCGTTGGTCGCGGGCGAGGTCGTTCCACAGGCTGCGGGGCAGGCCGGCGAGGTTCGGGCCCTCGCCGTGGGCCGCGTCGTCGCCGAAGAGCTGGTGGAGGAGGGCGAGAGCGACGCGTCGCGGTTCGCGCACGGCGGCCTCGCCACCGGGCAGACGGAAGGGTCGGAGCCGGGCGAGGCGGGTGAAGCTGCCGGCGTCGCCGACCAGCGCCTCGCCGCCCCAGACGGTGCCGTCCGCGCCGAAACCGGTACCGTCCCACGTCAGGCCAAGGCCCGGGCCGTCGCCGTCGAGGGGGCGCTCGTTGTCGGCGAGGCAGGCGGCGAAGTGGGCGTGGTGGTGCTGGACGGCGATCGCCGTCAGCGCAGCGGACGCTCGGCCATGACGGGCCAGGACTCCACCAGCGGCCGCTGCCGCGCCCAGCGCCCAACGGGTCGTCGGGTAGTCCGGGTGGAGATCGTGGGCAATGGCGACCGGCGCGGCGGCATAGAGGCGCAGGAAATCGTCGATCACCCGCTCGAAGGCGGCCCGCGCGGCCGGCGTCTCCATGTCGCTCACGTGCTGCGAGACGAACACCTGGCGACCCATCGCCAGAGCGGCGGCGACCTTCTGATGGGCGCCGACGGCGAGGAGCGGCGGCACCGGTCGAGAGACCATGACCGGCAGGGGGGCAAAGCCGCGGGCGCGGCGGACGAGTCGAGGCGTTCCGCCGAGCACCCAGACGACGCTGTCGTCGACCTGGCGGACGATCGGCCGGTCGTGGCGCAGGAACGAGTCGGCTACCCCAGCAAGCTCCCGCAGGGCGCCGTCGTCGTCGGTGACGATCGGCTCCTCACTGACGTTGCCGGAGGTGGCCACCAGCGGGCCCCCAAAGCCGGCGAGCAGCAGGTGGTGCAACGGCGTCGTCGGCAGCATCAGGCCAAACCGGGGGGTGTCCGGGGCGACCGACCGTGCCATCGCGCCATCAGGCAGGCGAGCGAGGAGCACGATCGGGGCCATGCGACTGGCCAGCAGCTCGGCCTCCGCGCGGTCGACGACGGCCAGCTCGCGGGCCGCCGCGAGGTCGGCGACCATCACGGCGAGTGGCTTGTGCGGCCGCTGCTTGCGCTGTCGCAGGGTTGCCACGGCGGCCTCGTTGCGGGCGTCGACCAGCAACTGGTAGCCGCCGAGGCCCTTGAGCGCCACGATCTGACCGCCGCGAAGCGCGGCGACCGCGGCGGTGAGCGCCGTCTCGCGGCTGGCGAGGAGGTGGCCAGCTGGACTCACCAGCGCGAGCTGGGGTCCGCAGTCCGGGCAGGCGATCGGCTGGGCGTGGAAGCGGCGGTCCAGCGGGTCGGCGTACTCGGCGGCGCAGGCCGGGCACATGGCAAAGCCGCGCATCGAGGTCAGCGGACGGTCGTACGGGAGGTCCTCGACGATGGTGAAGCGGGGCCCGCAGTTGGTGCAGGTGGTGAAGGGGTAGCGGTAGCGCCGGTTCTGGGGGTCGAGAATGTCGCGCCGGCAGTCATCGCAGATCGCGAGGTCCGGCAGGATGACGGCGCTCGGCGCCGGCTGCCGCTCGCTGGCGACGATGCGGAAGCCGGGCGACGCGGGACCGACGGCGGACGTCCACTCGGTGCTGACGGACTGCACGACAGCGGCCGGCGGCGCCTCCGTCCGCAGGCGCTGCTCGAGCTCGCGCAACGCCCGCGAGGTGCCAGCCACCTCGACGACGACGCCGTGGCTGTCGTTCCTGACCCAGCCGTCGAGCCCGAGCTCCGTCGCCAGGCGATAGACGAAGGGCCGGTAGCCGACGCCCTGCACGGCGCCGGTGATCGCCAGCCGCAAGCGCTCCCGTGGCGGCTCCGAATCCCCAGGAGCGGCGACGCCACGGCCATCGCTCGTGGCACTGAGCTCCGCGATCATCATGGCGAGGGCACGGTACACCCGCGTTCGCGTCGTCACCCCGACCCGCGCGGGTGGGTTGCCGCGAGCGCTGGGGTTGGCTGCGGCCCCGATGCACCAAGTGACCGGAGATACAAGGGGCTCCAAGCGCCGCGAGCCCTGGGTCTGGCATCGGCTCCGAAGCCGCTAGTCCTCTTGGGCGGAGAGCTCTCGACCGTCAGGCCGAGACTCTCCACCCAAGTGACCGCTGCGGCTCCGAGCGCAGCGAGGAAGCCGCTAGAGCTCGATCAGCGCGCCGATCTCGAGGTAGGCGTTGGGTGGCAGCCGGAAGAACTCGTTGTTGCGCGCGGAGTTTCGCTTCATGAAGCGGAACAGGCGCTGACGCCACATCGGCAGGCCGTGTCGACGCGTTGCCATGAGGGTGTCGCGGCCCAGGAAGTAGGAGATCTGCGCCGGCTCGACGTCGAGCCCGAGGGCGCGGGCTTGGGCCAGCACCTGCGGGATGTCGGGATCCTCCATGAAGCCATAGCGGACCTCGAGGCGGGAGAAGCCTTGACCGAGGTCGGCGAGAGTCAGCCGCTGGGCGCCGGCCTCGGGGATCGGCAGGTTGACCACGTGGAGCAGCACGACGCGCTCGTGGAGGACACGGTTGTGCTTGAAATTGTGGAGCAGCGTGCGCGGTACGCCCTCGTCGCTGGCGGTGAGGACGACCGCCGTTCCCGCCACGCGTTGCGGCTGGCGTCGGGCGACGTCGGCGAGGAAGACGTCGAGCGGGAGCCGGACGCGCGCGTCCTCGGCGGCCATCACCGTGCGGCCCCAGCGCCAGGTCGACATTGCAAGGTAGCCCACCGCACCGATCAGGAGCGGCAGCCAGCCGCCGAGGGCGATCTTGAACAGGTTGGCGCCGAGGAAGGCGAGGTCGACGGCGAGGAAGCAGCCGGTGACGGTCAGTGCCAGCGCCAGCTTCCAGTGCCAGACCCGTCGGCTGGCGACGAAGGCGAGCGCGGTGGTGATCACCATCGTCAGGGCCACGGCGATGCCATAGGCGGCAGCGAGGTTGCTCGAGGTGCGGAAGCCAAGCACGAGACCGATGGTGGCGACCATCAGGGCCCAGTTCACCGCCGGAATGTAGATCTGGCCCATTTCCTTCTCGGAGGTATGGGTGATCACCACCCGTGGGCAGTAGCCGAGCTGCACGGCCTGACGGGTCAGCGAGAAGGCGCCCGAGATCACCGCCTGCGAGGCGATCACCGTCGCGGCCGTGGCAAGGACGACCAGCGGGTAGATCAGGTTGGCCGGAACCATGGCATAGAACGGGTTGCTGACCGCTTCCGGGCGGGCCAGGAGAATGGCGCCCTGGCCGAGGTAGTTGAGCAGGAGCGACGGCATCACCAGGCTGAACCAGTCGATCTGGATCGGTAGCTCACCGAAGTGGCCCATGTCGGCATAGAGCGCCTCGCCGCCGGTGGCGACCAGGAACACCCCGCCGAGGACCAGGAAGCCGCGAAAGCCGTTGGCGGCGAAGAAGTGGACGGCGTAGGCGGGGTTGAACGCCGCGAGGACACCCGGATGGTGGGTGATACCGGCGATGCCGAGCGCGGCGAGCGTGGCGAACCAGACCAGCATGACTGGGCCGAAGACGGCGCCGATACCGCCAGTGCCATGCCGCTGGAAGAGGAACAGCGCGATCAGGATGGCGATGGTGATCGGCACGACGAAGGGCTGGAAGAAGGTGGTCGCCACCTCGAGCCCTTCGACCGCCGACAACACCGAGATGGCCGGCGTGATGATGCCATCGCCATAGAGCAGCGCGGCGCCGAAGAGTCCCAGCGCGACGATCAGCGCCTGCCAACGGCGATTGCCGAGCGCGTTCAAGACCAGGGCCATCAAGGCCAGGATGCCGCCCTCGCCGTGGTTGTCCATCCGCAGGACGTAGACGTGGTACTTGATGGTGACGACGACGATCAGCGCCCAGAAGAGGAGCGACAGGATGCCGAGCACGTTCGCTGGCGTCACCGGCAGGGCGTGGGCGCCGAGGAAGCACTCACGGAGAGCGTAAAGCGGGCTGGTGCCGATGTCGCCGTAGACGATGCCGAGGGCGCCGAGGGCCAGAACCCAGAGGCGCGAGCCATGGACATGGCCGTGTTTCGAGACCGGCGCCGCCGAGGCGGCGTCGAGATGGGGACTGGCCAGCATGGAATCTCCTTGGGGCGCGGCCGACGGCGGGTGGGGCATCGCCGCGGCGGGGCTCGAGCGCCGGTGTTCACTCTGGGCGCGCCGGCCAAAAGGAGGCCGAAAGAAGGCCTAAGGGAAGCCTAAAGGGCGGTGGGTGTCGGCCGCCTAGGCCAGCGACTGTTCGCGCTCGACGGCCATTGCCAGCTGGCTCGAGAAGGCCTCGAGGAAAGCCAGCTCGTCGGGCGCCAGGAAGCGCTGGGGAGCCGCGGGATGGAGACCGAGCACCCCGAGCGTTCCGCGGGCGGTGCGCAGCGGCAGATACAGACCCTTCGCCGCCGGCAGAGTGTCGGTCGTCATGCCCGCCATCTTCCCTTGGGCGAAGACCCAGGAGGCAACCGCCTGCTCCCGCTCGTCGAAGCGATAGGTGACGCTCTCCGCCGCCCGCTCGTGGAGGATTCCGTGGTCATCCGGCAGGACGATCAGGACCTGGCTGAGGAAGACGTCCCAGATCCGCGCCGCGGCGGACCCGAGCAGGGCGTCGAGGTCGCGCGCCTGCGAGAGGTCCTTGGAGAATGCGTAGAGCGCGGCGGTGCGTGCCTCGCGCTGGCGTGACGCGGCGAGCTGGCTCCGCAGCCGCGCGGCGAGGGTCGAGATGACGGAACCAACGATCAACATGACGCCGAAGGTGACGAGGTACTCGCTGTCGGAGACGGCGAACGTCAGGTGCGGGGGAACGAAAAAGAAGTCGAAGGCGGCCACCGCGAACACCGTCGCCAGGGCCGATACTCGCCGCTCGACCTTGGTGGCGAGCAAGGCGAGGGCCAGTAGGTAGACCATCACCAGGTTGGCTTCCCGAAAGTAGGGGACCAGCAGGAAGTCGACAGCGGTCGCCAGCCCGACCGCCAGGGCCGCCAGCAGGTAGGACCTGCCGCGCGGCCGCGCTCGGTGACGGACGGCGAGGGGCATCTCCTCCTGCCCTTCGCCGGCGATGACGTAGACGTCGATGCCGATCTCGGTGCGGAGTAGCGCCTCGACCGGCGACCGGCGGAGCAGCCGAGCCAGCCCACGTTGCGCCGGCTTGCCGACAACGACCTTCGAGACGTTCCGTTGCCGGGCCAGGGCGACCACTTCGTCGGCCAGACTGCTGCCGCCGATGGTCAGCGTTTCGGCGCCCAGGCTGGCCGCCAGTCGGAGGTTGGCCGCCAGGCGGTCACGGTCGGCCTGGGAGGCCTGGAGGGTCTCCGGCGTCTCGACGTGGACCGCCAGCCACTCGGCGCCCAACCGATCGGCGAGGCGCCGCGCCGCCCGCACCATGCGGGTGGACCCCGGCGAAGCGCCGACGCAGACCAGCAGCCGCTCGCTGACCGGCCAGGTCTGGGCAATGGCATGGCTCGAACGGTAGGCGCGAACGTCGCGATCGACCCGATCTGCTGTCGTGCGCAGGGCGAGCTCGCGCAGCGCGGTGAGGTTGCCCTTGCGGAAGAAGCTCTGGAGGGCCCGGCGAGCCTGCTCCGGGACGTAGATCTTGCCGTCGGCGAGGCGGGTGAGGAGCTCCTCGGGCGGCAGGTCGATGAGCTCGACCTCCGCCGCCTGCTCGAGCACCAGGTCCGGGACCGTCTCCTTGACGATCACCCCGGTGATCTGGGCGACGACGTCGTTCAGGCTCTCGATGTGCTGCACGTTCATCGCCGAGAAGACATCGATGCCGGCGGCCAGCAGCTCCTCGACGTCCTGCCAGCGCTTGGCGTGCCGCGAACCGGGCGCGTTGGTGTGCGCCAGCTCGTCGACCAGCAGCAGCTTGGGATGGCGTGCGAGGGCAGCGTCGAGGTCGAGCTCGAGGAGCTCGGCTCCTTTGTGGGCCACCTTGCGAGGAGCCAGCACCGGCAGCCCCGCGAGCTTGGCGGCGGTCTCGGCGCGGCCGTGGGTCTCGACCCAGCCCACCATGACGTCGATACCGCGCTCGAGGAGGGCCCGCGCCTCCTCGAGCATGGTGTAGGTCTTGCCGACTCCGGCGGCGGCCCCGAAGAAGAGCTTGAGCCGACCGCGATTCGACTTCGCCTCCTCGGCCCGCACTTGGGCAAGGAGGGCATCGGGGTCGGGACGTTGGTCGGGTCGCGGCATGCGGGTCGATTCTTGCGCCCGGGACGTCAGCTCGGAGTGGTCGGCACGGGGAAGCGCTCGTCCAAATCCAGGTTCAGCTCGAGGACGTTGACGCGCGGCTCACCGAGGAAGCCGAGCTGCCGGCCCTCGGTATGCGCGTTGACCAGGCCGCGGACGGCATCCTCTGCGGCGCCGCGCGCATGCGCCACCCGACTCACCTGATAGAGCGCCGCGGCTGGCGAAATATGAGGGTCGAGGCCGCTGCCCGAAGCCGTCGCGAGATCGACGGGCACGGCAGCGTTCGCGTCGCCGCCCGCCTGGCGGAGGGTGGCCACCGACGCGGTCACGCGGTCATACAGGGCAGGGTTCGACGGCCCCAGGTTCGAGCCACTCGACGCTCCGCCGTTGTACGCCGGCCCGGTTGCCGAGGGCCGCCCCCAGAAGTAGCTGGGGGCGACGAAAGTCTGGCCGATCAGGGAGGAGCCGATTGCCTTGCCGTCGTGCTGGATGAGGCTGCCGTTGGCCTGGTGGGGAAAGACGAGCTGGGCGAGGCCGGTGACCGCCAGCGGGTAAACGAGCCCGGTAAGGACCGTGAAGACGAGCACGAGCAGGATCGCAGGCTTGAGTTGGGCGAACATGTCTCTTCTCCTTATACCCAGCCGAAGGCGGCCAGCACCAGGTCGATGAGCTTGATGCCGAAGAACGGCGCGACGACGCCACCTACGCCGTAGATCAGCAGGTTGCGGCGCAAGAGCTGGGCAGCCCCGACCGGTCGGTACTGGACACCCTTCAAGGCGAGCGGGATCAGGGCGACGATGATCAGGGCGTTGAAGATCAGGGCCGACATGATGGCGCTCTGCGGTGTTGCGAGGTGCATCAGGTTGAGCTGGTTCAAGGCGGGGTAGGTGACGGCGAAGGCCGCCGGAATGATGGCGAAGTACTTGGCGACGTCGTTGGCGATCGAGAAGGTGGTGAGGGCGCCACGCGTCATCAGGAGTTGCTTGCCGATCTCCACGGTCTCGAGCAGCTTGGTCGGGTTGGAGTCGAGGTCGACCATGTTGCTTGCCTCCTTGGCGGCCTGGGTGCCGGTGTTCATCGCCACCGCGACGTCGGCCTGGGCGAGCGCCGGCGCGTCGTTGGTGCCGTCACCAGTCATCGCTACCAGGCGTCCGCCCGCCTGATGCTGACGGATCAGCGCGAGCTTGGCCTCCGGAGTGGCTTGGGCGAGGAAGTCGTCGACGCCGGCCTCGGCGGCGATGGCGGCGGCGGTCAAGGGGTTGTCGCCGGTGATCATCACTGTCTTGATGCCCATCCGCCGCAGCTCGGCGAAGCGCTCCTTGATACCGCCCTTGACGATGTCCTTGAGCTGGATGACGCCGAGGACGAGCTGCCCGTCGGCGACAACGAGGGGTGTCGCGCCGCTCTTGGCGACGGTCTCGACGATGCGCCGGACCTCGGCCGGAAAGGCGCCTCCCTCGGCGCGGACAAAGGCCTCGACAGCATCGGCGGCGCCCTTGCGGACGGTGCGGCCGGGCAGGTCGACACCGCTCATCCGCGTCTGCGCGGTGAACGGCACGAAACGCCCGCCGAGGGTCGCCAGGTCGCGCTCGCGCAGCGCGTACTTCTCCTTGGCGAAGATGACGATGCTCCGCCCTTCCGGGGTCTCGTCGGCGAGTGACGCGAGCTGCGCCGCGTCGGCGAGCTCGCGCTCGGTGACGCCGGGGGCGGGCAGGAACGCGCTCGCCTGGCGATTGCCGAGGGTGATGGTCCCCGTCTTGTCCAGCAGCAGCACGTCGACGTCGCCCGCCGCCTCCACCGCGCGGCCGGAGGTGGCGATGACGTTGGCGCGGATCATCCGATCCATGCCGGCGATGCCGATCGCCGACAGCAGGGCGCCGATGGTGGTCGGAATCAGGCAAACGAGGAGGGCGGCGAGCACCGTCACGGTGACCGGCGAGCCGCTGCCGGCGGCCTTCACGCTGTAGATCGAGAAGGGGAGCAGCGTGGCGGTGGTGAGGAGGAAGATGAGGGTGAGGCCGGCCAGGAGAATTTGCAGGGCGATCTCGTTGGGTGTCTTCTGCCGCCGTGCCCCCTCGACCATGGCGATGATGCGGTCGAGGAAGGTCTCGCCGGGGTTGCTGGTCACCTGGACGATGATCCAGTCCGACAGCACCCGCGTGCCGCCCGTGACCGAGCTGCGATCGCCGCCGGACTCGCGGATGACGGGGGCGCTCTCGCCGGTTACCGCGCTCTCGTTGACCGAGGCGATGCCCTCGACGATCTCACCGTCGGACGGAATGACGTCGCCGGCGGCGACCAAGACGTGGTCACCCTTGCGCAGACTGGCCGAGGGGACGAGGTCAAAGATGGCATCGAAGCTAGGCGACGCGAGTCGCTTGGCGGTGGTGTCCTCGCGTGTCTTGCGCAGGGCGTCTGCCTGGGCCCGGCCGCGGCCCTCGGCCATCGCCTCGGCGAAGTTGGCGAACAGCACGGTGATCCAGAGCCACGCCGAGACGGCGAGGATGAACCCGGCGGGCGCCTCGCCCTGGCCGCGGAGGGCCTGAATCCAGAGGAGCGTCGTCAGGACACTCACCACCTCGACCACGAACATGACGGGGTTCTTGAACTGCACCCGCGGGTCCAGCTTCTTGAAGCTGCCGAGGATGGCCGGGCCGAGGATTGCCGGGTCGAACATCGAGAGTTGTTTGCGAGTTGTCATGGCAGTCACCTCAGTTGGCGGCCGCGAGCATCAAGTGCTCGACGATGGGGCCCAGGGCGAGGGCGGGGAAGAAGGACAGCGCCCCGACCAGAAGCACGGTGCCGAGGATGAGCGCCACGAAGAGCGGCGTGTGGGTGGGCAAGGTCCCAGCGCCGGGTGGGACCGTCTTCTTGGCGGCCAGCGATCCGGCGATCGCCAGGGCTGGAATGGCGACCCAGTAGCGAGCGAAGAGCATCGCCAGGCCGAGCGACACTTCGTAGAAGCGATTGGTGACCGTCAAGCCCGCGAAGGCGCTGCCGTTGTTGTTGCCGGCCGAGGAGAAGGCGTAGAGGATCTCGGAGAAGCCATGGGCGCCGGGGTTGGCCAGCCCTGAAAGCGCGGCCGGAGTCACGGCGGCGACGGCGGCGCCGATGAGAACGACGAACGGCGGCACCAGAATGCCGAGGGAGGCCATCTTCATCTCGTGGGCTTCGATCTTCTTGCCGAGGTACTCAGGGGTGCGGCCGACCATCAGTCCAGCAATGAACACGGCGACGACGACGAAAAGCAGCATGCCGTAGAGGCCCGAGCCGACGCCGCCGTAGACGACCTCGCCGAGCTGCATCAGCCACATGGGCACCAAGCCGCCGAGTGGCGTGAAGGAGTCGTGCATGGAGTTGACCGAGCCGTTCGAGGCGGCGGTCGTCGCGGTGGCCCAAAGGGCGGAATTGGCGATGCCGAAGCGCACCTCCTTGCCCTCCATGTTGCCGCCGGCCTGGAGCTCCGAGGCCCGCTGATCGAGCCCGAGGCTGGCGAACGCTGGGTTGCCTCGCTGCTCCGCCCAGGCGCAGACGGCAAGCAAGCCGAGAAACAGGATCAGCATGGCGGCCAGCACCGCCCATCCCTGGCGGGTGTCGCCGACCATCCTGCCGAAGGTGTAACAGAGGGCGCCGGAGATGACGAGGATCGACAGCAACTGGAGGAAGTTCGAGAGCGGCGTCGGATTCTCGAACGGGTGGGCGGAGTTGACGTTGAAGAAGCCGCCGCCGTTGGTGCCGAGCTGCTTGATCGCGATCTGCGAGGCGGCAGGCCCGACGGCAAGGGTCTGCTCGGTGACCGCTTGGCCATCACTGCCGGCGGCGGGCTCGAGGGTCGTCACCTTGGCGCACGGATCGAGTGTTTGGACGACACCCTGGGACACCAGAACAAGCGCCAGCACCAGCGACAGCGGCAGCAGGATGTACAGCGTCGCGCGCGTCATGTCGGCCCAGAAGTTGCCGATGCCGGCCGCGTTGCGGCGCACGAAGCCGCGGACCAGCGCGGCGAGGATCGCCATGCCGGTGGCTGCCGAGACGAAGTTCTGGACGGTGAGCCCCAGCATCTGGGTGAGGTAGCTCATCGTCGTCTCGCCGCCGTAGCTCTGCCAGTTGGTGTTGGTGGCGAAGCTCACCGCAGTGTTGAACGCCAGGTGAGCCGTCGTTGCCGACAGATGCTCGGGGTTCCACGGCAGCACACCCTGCAGGCGCAGCAGGAGGTAGACCACGAGGAAGCCGACGAAGTTGAAGGCGAGCATCGCGAAGGCATAGGTCTTCCAGGGCATGTCCTCGTCAGGTCGGACGCCGCCCAGGCGATAGATGAGCCGTTCGAGCCAGCCCAGCGACCTATCGAGGCCGCAGGGCTTGCTTTCGAAGACATTGGCCATGTAGGTGCCGAGGGGCTTGGCCAGCGCCGTGAGCACGATGACGTAGAAGGCGAGTTGGATGTAGCCGTTGGTCAGCATTCAATCCTCCAGGGTGGACGACGGCTGGGACCGGAGGGCCGAGCTGTCGGCCGACCGGGTGACCGCTGCGGGGCCGAGCCGAGCGAGGCCCACGCTAGAATTTCTCCGGCTTGAACATCGCCACGAACAGGTAGACCACCAGTGCGAGGGTGATGGCGGCGCCCACCCAATACTGGAGGCTCATCGGTCGCCGCCTTCCTTGACGTCGCCGCCGAGGCGGGTGCAGAACGACACCAGCGCCATGCTGAGGGCGAAGAAGACCACCGCCGTCAGGATGTAGATCGCGTCTTCCATGGTTCCTTCCTCCGAGTCTGCCAAACCGTGGCACAGCCCATGGTCGGCTCCGTTCGCGGTCTCGGCGCCGCCCGCGGGGGCGGTCGCTGGCACTCGCCGCGTACGAAGCGAGATTGCCGGAGCGCAGCGGAAGGACCTCGAAAGGGCGGCTAAAGAGTTCGCTAAGAAGCGCTGCTCGGAGCCCTTGCACCACCCTGACGGAAGCACTCGATCCGTCTGATGGGGTGTTGACGCCCCTGGCCCTGACCCGCGACCTTAGGACGAGGGTCGGCTGCCGACGCGAAGGTCGTGGCTCTTCCGTGGCGGGGTCGGTTCTGGAACAAGCGGTCGGTTGCCGACCAGGAGGTGTCCATGTTCCGCCGGATCAGTGCGCTAGTCGCTCCGCTTGCGTTCTTGCTCGTCGCTCCGCTCGCTGGCCAGAGTTCGCCGAAGGTCAGCGACGACGCGCTCGGCACCCAGCCTTACGAGAAATTCGAACGACCCGCTGTCTGCGGCAGTTGCCATGTCGACATCGCGCGGCAACACGAGCAAGCGATGATGTCGCAGGCCTTCACCCACCCCTGGGACGAGATCGAGTACTTCGAGCTGGCGGTCCCGCATGCCGCCAAGGAGCCCAAGGTCGCGGGTGTCAAGGCCGGCTGCAACGGCTGCCACGCCCCGCTCGCCTTCCTGGCCGGAGACATCCCGCCCCAGCGGCCGGCGGCCAACAGCCGCGCCAACGAGGCGGTGTCGTGCGACATCTGCCACACCATGACCGGCTTCAGCGGCGAGCTGCCGTTCAACTTCAACTGGACGATCGAGCCCGGCAAGGTCAAGCAGGGCCCGCGCGCCGGCGCGGCCAGCCCCCACCACGAGACGCGGGAGAACCCGTTCCTGCGCAGCGCCGAGCTCTGCGGCACCTGCCACAACGAGAAGAACCCGTGGGGCCTGTTCGTCAAGTCGACCCAGCTCGAGTGGAAGGAGGGGCCGCACGGCAGGGCCGGGATCGTCTGCCAGGACTGCCACATGCCGCCGGCCCCCGGGCGCAGCGCAAGCATGGGAGCGGACCTGCCCGACGTCCGCCAGCACCTTTTTCACGGTGCGCATGACCCCGGCAAGCTCGCCGGCGTCGCCGAGGTGCGGATTCACCCCGAAGCGCGGGAAGCCGAGCCCGGCGACACGATGAAGCTCACCGCGGTCGTGGTCAATGCCAAGGCGGGCCACAAGATCCCGAGCGGCTCGGCCGAGGAGCGCGTCCTCTGGCTGCATGTGGAGGCGCGCGACGCGAGCGGCAAGACCTACCATCTGGCCGTCGACCCCAAGGGGTTCAAGGACGAGGACTACACCATCGCCTCGGCCACCGCTCTCGCCTACCAGGACATCGGCGAGATCAAGGACATTCCTGGATTCGCCGGTCTGAAACGCGACGGCACCTACGCGACGATGGCTCCGGGCGACCGCATCTTCCGGCTGCCCTATCTCGATCCCAAGGGTCGGATGACCATCGCGCAGTGGGGTACGGCGTCCTTCGCCACCGACTATCGGCTGGCGCCGCTGGCCGCCGTCGCCGAGCTCTTCACGTGGCGGCTGCCGTCCGAGATCGCGCCAGGACCGGTCACCGTGACCGCCAGTCTCTACTACTCGCGCCTCGTCTCGTCGGTGGGCGAGTACATGAAGGTGCCGCCGGAGGAGTACGCGCCGGTGACGATCAACCAACACGAAACCACGTTCACCGTCCTCGAGTAAGGGAGTCGGCGATGACTCACCCCCGTTCCTTCGCGCTCGCCCTGCTGGCCGTGGTCGCGCTGGCCCTCATCTGGCCCGACCAGGCCGGTGCGATCCCGGCCTTCGCCCGCAAGTACCAGATCTCGTGCAATACCTGTCACGCGCCGTTCCCGCGCCTCAAGCCCTACGGTGAGGAGTTTGCCGCCCGCGGCTTCCGGATGGAGGACGCTGCGAAGGAGCCCTCCCGAGCCACCTACGACGTCGGGGATCCACTGCTGAAGTTGCCCCGTGACCTGCCGCTCGCGGTGCGCCTGGACGCCCAGGCCTCGTTCGCGGACGACGGCGAGGATCGGGTCGACTTCGAGTGGCCCTGGTCCCTCAAGCTGCTCTCCGGCGGGCCCCTCACGGAGAAGATCTCCTACTACTTCTACGCCATTCTCGAGCAGGGCGAGTCGATCAAGCTCGAGGACACCTTCCTGCAGTTCAACGCGCTCTTTGGCCTGCCGGTCGACCTCATGCTTGGCCAGTTTCAAGTCTCCGACCCGCTGTTCAAACGCGAGCTCCGGCTCGAGCGCAACGACTACGCGATCTTCAAGACGCGGGTGGGAGAGGTGCCGACCAACCTCACCTACGACCGTGGTCTGGTCCTCACCTGGCACGCCCCGGGCGAGGTCGAAGTCATCGGCCAGCTCCTCAATGGCAATGGCATTGACGCGGCGGAGAACGGCAACTTCGACGACAACAAGCTCAAGAACACCGCGCTGCGCCTGGCTCGCCAGTTCGGCCCGGTACGGGTCGGCGCGTTGGGATACTGGGGCAAGGAGTCGCTACCGGATGGACCGTCGACCAGGGTCACCTACCTGGGCCCCGACCTGTCCGTGGCGTTCACCGAGCGTTGGCAGCTCAACGCGATCTACCTCGAGCGGACCGACGAGGATCCGTTCCTGGTGGGCCGCCACGGCTCGGACCTGAAGACACGAGGCGGGTTCGCCGAGCTGCTCTTCCTGCCGCAGGGGGCGGACGGCCGTTGGGCGCTGGCGGCGCTCTACAACAAGGTGGACTCGGACGTCGTCGGCTCCGAGGTCGAGAACGTCTCGTTGACCCTGGGCTACCTGCTGGCCCGCAATCTGCGCGCCTCGGGCGAGGTCTTCCGGGACCTCGACCGCGACGCCAATCGCCTAAGCTTCGGTCTGGTGACGGCGTTCTGATTGCGGCCCGCGGCGGCTGAGTCCCCGGACGAGCGCGCCTGGCTCAGCGCTCGTCCGGTTCGACCGGCTCGGGCAAGAAGCGGTATCCGACCCACGGTTCGGTGACGACGTAGCGCGGGTCGGTGGGGTCGGGCTCGAGCTTCTTGCGCAGGGTGCCGACGTGCACGCGGACGGTGTCGGGGCTGGTGGCCGGGGCGCCGTGCCAGACGCGGGCAATGATCTGGCGCAGGGTGACGGGCTTGCCGGCGTTGCTGGCGAGCAGGTCGAGGATCGAGTATTCGGTGGGAGTCAGTCGAATGTCCTGACTGTCGCGGCGCACGAGGCGCCGGTCGCGGTCGATCTCGAGGCCGGGAAACGAGAGCAGACGGTCGGTGTCGACCCCGTGCCGGCGGAGCTGGGCGCGGACGCGGGCGAGCAGCTCGCCCATCGAAAAGGGCTTGCTGACGTGATCGTCGGCTCCGAGGTCGAGGGCACGAATCTTGTCGCTCTCCTCGCCGCGCACCGATAGGACGATGACCGGGGTGGCGCCAGCGCGGCGCACCCGACGGATTACCTCGAAGCCGTCCAGTCGGGGCATCGCCAGGTCAGTGAGGACCAGGTCCGGGGCCTCGGCGGCGAAGCGGATGAGCGCCTCTTCGCCGTCGGCCGCGGTGATCGCGGCGAAGCCGGCAAGGGCGAGCTCGTCGGCCAGGGCCTGGCGAATGGCCGGGTCGTCGTCGACGACGAGGACAGTAGCCGTCATCGCGCGTCGACCTCGGCGGTCGGCGCGTCCTCGGACGGTTCGAGGGACGGGATGGCGGGGAGCTGCACCCTGGCAATGGTACCCCCGGCGGGACGGTCGAGGAGCGTCAATCGACCGCCGGAAAGCTCGACCAGGGAGCGCGCGAGCTCGAGCCCGAGCCCACTGCCGCGCGCCGCGGCCAGCGCTTCGGGCTGGCTGGCCGGCCCGAAGCGGTCGCGGACGGTGCTCGGCAGGCCGGGTCCGCGGTCCTGGACCTCGAGGCGGACGGTGTCGGCGACCTCCGGGTCGGCGCCCGCCCACAGCTCGAGCGGTCGGTCGGTAGGGCCTGCGCGCAGGGCGTTCTCGACCAGGTTGACCATCAGCTCGAGAGCCAGCGTGGGGTCCACCCGGATCTCCGGGCAGTCGGGGTCGACGTGGGTCTCGACTGGCCGTCCGACCAGCGCCAGCTCGAGCGCCTCACGAGTCTGCCGCCACAGGCTGCCGGCGGGCACGGCTTCGGGGTGTGGCCGTGCAGCGTTCGCCTCGAGGCGCGCGAGGGTAAGGAGGTTGTCGATGCGGCGAGCCAGCCGGTCGCGCTCGCGGGCCAATGTTGCGAGCTCGGTGCTCGGTTCGGGCGTTCGCCGGGCGAGGGCTGTCAGGGCGAGCTGCATGCCGGTGAGCGGGGTGCGAAGGTCGTGCGACACGGCCCGCAGGAGCGCGGTCTTGAGCGCCTCACTCTGGCGCAGAGCCTCGGCCCGCGTGGTCTCGGCAGTCAGCGCAGCCCGTTCGATGGCCAGGCCGAGCAGCCGACCGGCCGGCTCGAGAACCTGTTCCGGAGCAGCACCGCCGCGCACCACCAAGACCCCCGAGATGGCCTCGCCGACGTGGAGGGGGACGAAGGCCAGCCGCTGCTCACCCTCGCCGCGCAGCAGGAGCTCGCCGGCCAGAGCCCGCGCGAGGGCGGGATCGTCGGCGTCGGCAAGCGCTCCGTCACCGGTCGCGAGGTCCAGCCGCCCGGCCTGGGGGCCGAGGAGCAGGGCGCCGGAGCTCGCGCCGAGGATGGTGAAGGCACGGGCGGCCGTGTCGCGAAGACTGTCCGGCGACGGGTCGGCGGTCAACAGGCCGAAGCAGAGGTCGTAGAGTTGCTCGAGCTCCTGGCGGCGTTGGGCGGCGACGTCGGCCTGACGACGGGTGGCCGCCACCAGCTGACTGCCCGCGAGGGCGGCGACGAGGAGCGAGCTCAGGGCCACCCAGTTGGCCGGGTCCTCGATGCTGAGGGTGCCGAAGGGTGGCAGAAAGTAGAAGTTGTAGCAGCCGGTGGCGACGACCGAGGTGGTCACTCCTGCAGCCAGCCCGCGCCGGACGGCGATGCCGAGAGCTGCCAGCAGGTAGATGAAGCCAACCGAGGCGGCGTTGAGGCCGACCAGTCGTCCGAAGAGGGTGACGACGGCGACGGCAGTGCAGGCCGCCAGAAGATCGATAGGTAGTCGGGCGAGACGCTGCTCGCCCCGGTGGGACCGCTCGCTATGGGCGGGCACCTGGCGACCCGCCGACGCGTCAGCCCACGGTCAGGCGGGCGAAACGCCGCTTGCCGACGCGGACGACGTAGGGCTCGGTGCGGGCGGCGAGGGCTGCCGAAGGGTCACCCCAGCGCTCGCCGTCGACACTGACGCCGCCCTGCTCGATCAACCGGCGTGCCTCGCCGTTCGAGGTGGCGAGGCCGGCTCCCGCGAGGACCTTGGCCAGCGGGCCGCTCGGCACCGCCAGCTCCGGCATCTCGTCGGGCAGGCCGTCGCCGGCGAACATGCGCTCGAACTCGGCCTCGGCCTCCCCGGCGGCAGTTGCTCCATGGTAGTCGGTGATGATCCGCCGCGCGAGCTCCTGCTTCTGGGTCTTCGGGTGCAGCTCGCCAGCCGCCAGGCGTGCCTTGCGCGCGCTGATCTCGGACTCGGGCACCTCGGTGAGCAGGAGGAACCAGTCCCACAGCAGACGGTCGGGGATCGACATCGTGCGGCCGTACATCTCGCGCGGCGAGTCCTCGACCGCGATCGCGTTGCCGAGGCTCTTCGACATCTTGTCGGTGCCGTCGATGCCGACGAGCAGCGGCACCGTCAGCACGATCTGCGGCGGGAGACCCTCCTCGCGCATCAGGTCGCGGCCGACCAGCAGGTTGAAGATCTGATCGTGGCCGCCGAGCTCGACGTCGGCCTTCATGGCCACCGAGTCGTAGCCCTGGGCGAGCGGGTAGAGCAGCTCGTGGATCGAGATCGGCTGGTTGTTGGCGAGGCGCGTGCGGAAGTCGTCGCGCTCGAGCATGCGGGCCAGGGTGTAGCGGCCGGCGAGGCGGATCATCCCCTCGGCGCCGAGCGGCGACAGCCAGCGGCTGTTGAAGTCGATCACCGTCTTCTCGCGGTCGAGCAGTCGGAACACCTGGCGCTGGTAGGTCTCCGCGTTCTCCATCACCTGCTCGCGCGTCAGCTGGGGCCGGGTCGCCTTCTTGCCGGTGGGGTCGCCGATCATCGCGGTGAAGTCGCCGACCAGGAAGACGACGCGGTGGCCGCAGTCCTGGAAGTGCTTCATCTTGCGCAGGAGAACGGTGTGGCCGAGGTGGAGGTCGGGCGACGTGGGGTCGAAGCCCGCCTTGACGGTGAGTGGCACGCCGGTCGACTGCGCCTTCTCGAGCCGTGCCCGCAGCTGCTCGCGCTCGACGAGGTCGACGGCGCCGCGAGCGAGCAGGGCGAGCTGCTCGTCGACCGGCGGAAAGGCGGTGGCCGCGGCTGCCATCAGCGCACCAGCACGCTGACGGGCTCGCAGGGGGCTCCCTGGTTGCCCACCTGGTCGACGGCGAGGAGGCGGTACTCATAGGTCAGGCCGCTGACCAGGCCGACGTCGCGAAACTCGACGCCGGGGATGGCTTCCTCGTTGATGGCGCGCCAGTCGCCGCCCGGATCGCGACGGTAGAGCAAGTAACCCTTGACGTCGGTGGCCGCGCTCGGCTCCCACCGCAGGCGGGCCTGGCCGCTCTCGCCGAGGGCGACGAGTCCCGTTGGCGTCGGCGGCGCGAAGCGGTCCTCGTAGGAGATCTCCCGCTCGGCCGACAGCGCGCTTTCGATCAGCGGGTCCTTCTGGGCGGCGGCGCTCAACGCGTAGATGTAACGCTGGCCGTAGGTCGCGGTCTTGTCCTCGTAGGCAGTGGCGGTGGCTGCCGGCGAGCCGATCGGCTTGCCCCAGCCACGACTGACCGCGGGTCGGCGGTAGACCAGGTAGCTCTGGATCGCATCGGCAGGTGATGCCGCTTGCCAGGTCAGCTCGATCCCGTCGGCGGTGGCGGCGACGGCGACCCCGGCCGGCGGCGCCGGCGGCTGCCGCGGAATCAGCCTGGCCAGATTGGAAAAGGCGGACGGCTCACCGCCCTCGGGGGTCAACTTGACGGCGTAGGTGCAGAGCTCGATCTTGGGCCCGGCGGGGGTTGACGCGGTCTCAGCGGGCGAAGGCGCCGGCTCAGCCGCCGTAGCTGCCGCCGCGGTCTCGGGTGTCGCGGCGGGCGTGGGGGTCGGGGGCGTCGCCGTTGGGGCCGTCGGAGGCGCCGTTGGCACACTGGGCAGCGGGCCGGCCATCTGGATGCGGACGCTGAGCCGGTCGCCGCTGGTGGCGTTCGCCAGCTCCGGGCCGCGCAGCGTCAGGATCGACTGAGCCAGTCCCGTGAAGTCGCGCGGAGTTAGCGTCGGCAGGGGCTTGCCGAGGACCACCGGCTGCCGCACCTCGAAGACCTCGATCGACTGCAGCGGTGGCAGGGCGGTGCCGGCGACGGTGGCCGTCGGGTAGGCGAAGTCGAGGGTGAGCTCGTTGCCGCGCTGGAGGAGCGTCAGATCGGTGGTGTTGGCCGGAATCAGGCGGATCGGTGGCAACGGGTTGCCGCGCTTGCCGCAGGCGGCGAGGCTTAGGGCGGCGAACGTGGCGAGGAGCAGGGCGCCGGCGTGGGCGAGGCGAGGACGAGGCATGACGGCTCCTCGAAGAGGTCAGAGAATGTAGCGGGAAAGGTCGTGATTGGCGGCCAGCTCGCCGAGCGTGCGGCGGACGTGGGCGGCGTCGATGGTGAGGTGCACGCCGTCCATGTCGGGCGCCTCGAACGACACCTCTTCGAGCAGCCGCTCGAGCAGGGTGGCGAGACGGCGGGCGCCGATGTTCTCGGTGGCGCGGTTGACCTCGACGGCGAGGCGGGCGATCTCGGCGATGGCGTCGGGGGTCAAGGTCAGGGTGACGCCCTCGGTGCCGAGTAACGCCTGGTACTGGTGGGCGAGCGCCGCCTGCGGCTCGGTGAGAATGCGGACGAAGTCCTGCTCGGTCAGCGGCTCGAGCTCGACACGGATCGGAAAGCGACCCTGGAGCTCCGGGATGAGGTCCGACGGCTTGCTGACGTGGAAGGCACCGGCGGCGACGAACAGGATGTGATCGGTCTTCACCATCCCGTGCTTGGTCGTCACCGTCGTGCCCTCGACGATCGGCAGCAGGTCGCGCTGGACGCCTTCACGCGAGACCTCGGGGCCGCCGTGTCCGCGCTCGCGGCTGGCGATCTTGTCGATCTCGTCGAGGAAGACGATCCCCGCCTGTTCGACGCGTAGCCGCGCATCCTGGGCCACGGCCTGGCGGTCGATGAGCTTCTCGGCTTCCTGCGCGACGAGAATGTCTCGCGCCTCGGCCACCGTTACCTGCTGTTGGCGACGACGCGAGCCGAACAGGCCTGGCGCCATGTCCTTGAGGTTGAACCCGACCTCCTCGACGCCCTGCGGGGTGATCATCTCGAAGTGCGGCGCGACGGAGTCCTCGACCTCGATCTCGACCATCCGGCTGTCGAGCTGGCCGCTCTTCAGCTTCTCGCGGAACTTCTCGCGGGTCGCCGAGAGGTCGACCGCAGGCTCGGCGGGGGCGGTGTCGGCGCCCTCGGCGCCGAGCGCCGGATCCGTCGCCGTCGCCTGCTTGGCCAGGTTGCCGAGCCCGGCGAAGCCCGGCCGTGGGCTGGCTCCCGTGTCAGGGACGAGCAGCTGAAGGAGGCGCTCCTCGGCGCGCGCCGCGGCGCCGACCTGTACCTCGACGCGCTTCTCCTCGCGCACCATGGCGACGCCGATCTCCATCAGGTCGCGGATGATGCCCTCGACGTCGCGGCCGACGTAACCCACCTCGGTGAACTTGCTGGCCTCGACCTTGAGGAACGGCGCCCTGGCCAACTTCGCCAGCCGGCGTGCGATCTCGGTCTTGCCGACACCGGTCGGACCGATCATCAGGATGTTCTTGGGGCTGATCTCTTCGGCCAGCTCGGGCGAGAGCTGCTGGCGACGCCAACGGTTGCGCAGAGCGATCGCCACCGCCCGCTTGGCCGCTTTCTGGCCGATCACGTGCTTGTCGAGCTCGGCGACGATCTGCCGCGGCGTGAGGTTCTCGAGGGCGTGGGCCGGCAGGCGGGGAGCGGGTCGCATCACAGCTCCTCGAGGGTCAGCCGGTCGTTGGTGTAGATGCAGATCTCCGAGGCGATTTTCATCGCCGCCTCGGTGATTTCGCGTGCCGACAGCTTGGTTTTGCGCAGCAGCGCGAGCGCCGCCGCGCGGGCGAAGTTGCCGCCCGAGCCGATGGCGAGGATGCCGTCCTCGTCGGGCTGGATGAGATCGCCGGTGCCCGAAACCAGGAAGCTCTTGTCGCGATCCGCGACCAGGATCACCGCCTGGAGCTGCCTTAGGGCACGGTCGGTGCGCCAGTCCTTGGCCAGCTCGACGACGGCCCGCTCGAGGTTTCCGGAGGCCTCCTCGAGCTTGGCGTCGAAGCGGGTGAACAGCGCCAACCCGTCGGCGGCACCGCCGGCGAAACCGACCAGCACGTTCGCGCCCTTGCCCGCCCGTCGTACCTTGCCGGCCGAGGTCTTGACGACGGTCTCGCCAAGCGTCACCTGGCCGTCGCTCGCCATGCAGACGCGTCCGTCGCGACGGACGAGAAGGACGGTGGTGGCACGGCTCGTGGGTGCACGCATGGGCCGCCGATGATAGCGCGGCGCTGCGCCTGGACGTGGCGGGGCGCCACCCGCCGGCAACCTCGCGATCGAAGCTCCCGGTCGATCAGAGGCCTCCGTGGCCTGCTAGGCTTCGGCCATGCAGCGTGAAGGACCGGGGTTGATGGTGTTCGGCGTGGTGCTTCTCGCTGGCGCGGTCGCGGGTACGGCTTGGCGCTGGGGCCCGGAGGTGGCCACCGCCACCCTGCTCTGGGGCGCGGCGGCGTTGATGGCGCTGCCCTTGCTCGACGCCCTGGCAGGGCTGATGCTGGCCTTCGCGCGGGGTGGCGACCGCGGCCAGGCGGGTTGGCGGCTGTTGACGCAGCTCGGGCTCAGTGGCCTGTTGGTCGGACTGGCCGCCCTCGCCTACCTGGCCCAGCGGGCGCCGCGCCAGGCAGCGCTGGATGCCGGAGCGGCCAGCGCCGTGCCGACCATGCCGCTCAGCTTGGTGTGGAGTGGCGAGACCGCCTTCCTGCCGTTCAGCCTGGCCGTCACCCTGCTGGCGACGGCGGGAGTGGGCGCGTTGGCCTGGCTGATCGGCGCGCTGATGCACCGACCGGAGCGCTGAGCAAAGACCAGCTGCGCTTGCCGGAGCGCTCCGGCTACTCCTTCGCCTTCGGATGGGCGTCGCGGTAGACCTGGAGCAGGTGTGCGACCTCGAGGTGGGTGTACTTCTGCGTCGTCGACAGCGAGCTATGGCCGAGGAGCTCCTGGATCGTGCGCAGATCGGCGCCGCCCTCGAGCAGGTGGGTGGCGAAGGTGTGCCGCAGGGTGTGGGGATGCACCCCGGCGGCGAGACCGGCCGAGGTGACGTAGCGATCGAGAATCCGACGCACGGAGCGGTCGGTCAGCCGCTGGCCCTTGGCGTTCAAGAAGACCGGCTCGCTCGGTCGGCTGCTGCTGCGACCCCGTCCGGCGCGCCCGGCGGCAACGTCGAGCACCGCCGCCGCGCGGATCGACTCCCACTCGGCCAGCCAGGTGGTGAGGGCGTCGGCGGCGGGTTGGCCGAAGGGCACCATCCGTTCCTTGTTCCCCTTGCCGACGACCCGCAGCACCCTGCCGCGCAGGTCGAGGTCGGACCAGTCGAGTGACACCAGCTCGCCGACGCGCAGGCCCGTGGCGTAGAGCAGCTCGAGCATGGCGCGGTCGCGACGGCCCAGGGCGGCATCGTCATCGGCCTCGTCGAGGAGGTTTTCGGTCTCGCCAGGGCGCAAGTGCCGCGGCAGGGTTTTCGGCGCCTTCGGCGTCTTCACCGCGGCCGCCGGGTTGGCGGCGACGGCGCCGACCTGGCAGGCATAGCGAAAGAAGCTGCGGACGGCGGAAAGGGCCCGGCCTTGGCTGCGCTTGCCGAGGCTGCGGCGGGTCTGCCAGGCGAGGAAGGAGCGTACGGCCTGCGGGTCGACCTGAGTCGCGGTGAGTTGGTCGGCGGGCAGACCCAGATACTCGACGAGGAAGGCGAGCAGCTGCTCGAGGTCGCCGGCATAGGCGCGCAGGGTGTGCGGCGACAGCGCCCGCTCCTCGCCGAGGTGGGCGAGGAAGTCGGCGATCAGGGCGTGCACGGGGCCGCCTCGGCGGCGGGCGCAGGATCGGCGGCATCGCCGGCGGTGGAGGAGGCCTGCGCGAGCGGCGGCTTCTGCCGTGGGTCGGTGATCGCGAGCGGCGTACGGTCGAGGGCCAGGCCGTGGCGATCGGCCCAGCTCACGAGCTGGCGGTGGGCGCGCGCCGCCATCGCCTCGCGGCGGTCGCCGCGCCCGCGGCGGCCCGTCCGCGGCGGGTCGGGGAGCTCGGTGAAAAGGCCGTAGTTGATGTTGGCCGGCTGGAAGTGGGCGGGATCCGAGGCGGTCAGGTGGCGGGCGAGGGCGCCGAGCGCGGTCGTCGCCGGCAGGGTCGCCACCGGAATCTCGAGCTCGCCGCTCGCCACCTGCCGCTCCAGCGCGAGGTACAGAGCGATGGCGAGGCCCGTCGCGGCCGACTCGAGGTAGCCCTCGACGCCAGTGATCTGGCCCGCCAGGCGGACCCGCGGCGCGCTCTTGACCCGGTACTGCTCGTCGAGGGCGAGCGGCGCGTTGACGAAGGTGTTGCGATGGATCTGTCCCAGCCGGACGAACTCGGCATTCTCGAGCCCGGGAATCAGGCGCAGGACCTCCCTCTGCGCCCCCCACGTCATGCGCGACTGAAAGCCCACCAGGTTGAACTGCGACTTCGCCAGGTTCTCCTGGCGCAACTGCGCCACCGCCCAGTAGCGCTCGCCCTGCGGCCCGCGCAGGCCGACCGGCTTCATCGGCCCATAGCGTAGGGTGTCGCGCCCTCGCCGGGCCATTTCCTCGATCGGCAGACAGCCCTCGAAGAAGGCCGCCTGCTCGAAATCGTGGGGGGCGACGACGTCGGCGGCGGTGAGCGCGTCGTAGAAGGCGTCGTACTGCTCGCGGGTCATCCCGGCGTTCAGATAGTCCTCGCCGCCGCCCTTGCCGTAGCGCGAGGCCCAGAACAGGCGCGAGAGATCGAGGCTCTCGGCTTCGATCACCGGCGCGATGGCGTCGTAGAAGTACAGGTACTCACTGCCGAGGAGCGCTTGAATCTGGGCCGCCATCGTTGGTGACGTGAGGGGCCCGGTCGCCAGCACGACGTCGCCGTCGGCGGGGATGGTGGTGACTTCCTCACGGACGACGGTGAGGTTGGGCAGCTCGGCCAACGCTGCGGCGATCTCCGCCGCGAAGCGCTCGCGGTCGACGGCCAGGGCGCTGCCGGCCGGTACGGCGGCCTGACGGGCGGCACCGATGATCAGCGAGCCGAAGGCCTCCATCTCGCGCTTGAGGAGGCCGGCGGCGTGCAAGGGGTCATCACTGCGCAGCGAGTTGCTGCAGACGAGCTCGGCGAAGTCGGCCGTCTTGTGAGCCGGCGTCGTGTGGACGGGCCGCATTTCGTGGAGCACCACGGGCAGGCCGCGGCGGGCGAGCTGAAAGGCGCACTCGCTGCCGGCAAGGCCGCCACCGACGACGTGGATCGGGGTGCTCATGCAAAGCATTGTAACCACTCGGCGGCTTGCGGCCCGCAGGCCCATTCCGCCTTCGCCGCGCCCTAGGACCGCCTCATTTCTCCCCTTGCTCCTGCCTCGAAGATGAATAAAGTCTGCGCCCGGAATTCCAACGCAGGAGAGGAGCTGAGATGAGCACGCAAGAGCAGGGCGAGGAGCATCCGTTCGACAAGTTCGAGCTGGCAGTGACGGTTCTGCTGGGCCTGGCGGCGGTGGGCGCGGCGGTGTCGAGCCTGCAGGCGGGGCAGTGGGGAGGCAAGATGGTCGAGGCGTACGGCGAGGCGGCGACGCTGTCGTCGAAGGCGTCGTCGACGTCGAGCCAGGCGGCGGTGGACATCGCTCACGACCTCACGGTCGACATCCAGGCCAAGGCCCACATCCTCGAGGCGGTTGACGCTGGCGACGACGGCCGCACAGCGGACGAGGCCCGCGGCTACGAGATCGCGAGCTACCTCTATTCACGCCAGCTTTCCGACGCGGCCTACGACGCGTTGGGCCTGCCGGATGCGATGCAGGTGCACGACGCGGTCGAGGACCCGGACTGGGTCGGCATCAAGCAGGACATCCCGACCGAGGAGCTGCACGGCGCGGTGCAGGTCGACCTCGACGAGGAGTACTACGACACCATGCTCAAGCCGGGCGAGGAGCTGTTCGCGCAGGCGGACAGCCGCTTCGACGAGGGTCGGAAGTTCAACGGTATCGGCGACACCTACGACCTCATCGGCGTCTTCTACACCGTGGCCATCTTCTTCGCAGGCCTCGGCCTGGTGATCAAGACCAAGACCAAGTGGGGCCTGTTCGGCGTCGGGCTGGTGATCTGGTTGATCGCCTCCGGCTACATGACGACCCTGCCCTGGGCCTCGTAGGCGGCTTACTGCGACCGCCGACTGGTGGGGGCCTACCTACTAGCCGGCGGTCGCGACGGGCTCGACGGGCTCGCTGTAACCACAGCCCTCGCGCTCGCAGAGCAGCTGGGTGCCCGCCTTCTTGGTGGTCTTCTCGACCAGGAAGGGAGCCGCACATTTCGGGCACGGCGTGGCGACCGGCTTGTTCCAGAGCGCGAACTTGCAGTCTGGGTAGCGGTTGCAGGAGTAGAAGATCTTGCCGCGCCGCGACTTCTTCTCTTCGATCATGCCCTTGCCGCAGTCCGGGCAGCCGACGCCCGTGGGCTTTGGCGCCGCCGGCGCCGGCCCGGTCTTCCGGATGTTCTTGCACTCCGGGTAGCCGGTGCAGCCGAGGAAGGTGCCGAAGCGGCTCCGCCGCATGGACATCGGCTTGCCGCAGAGCTCGCACGGGGGCACCTCGGGTGCCGCGCCGTCGGCGCCTACCGCCGTGCCATCGGCCGCCGGGGTCTCGCCGGGCTTGTCTTCCTCGTTGCGGGTGTAGTCACAGTCGGGATAGTTGCTGCAGCCGAGGAAACTCCCGAACCGCCCGAAACGCAGGCGCAGGAAGGCGCCGTCCTTGGGGCAGACCTCAGCGGTGAGGACGCCTTCGCGCTTGACGTTGGGCATCACCTGGGCGGCGAGGAGGAGGTCGGCGGAGAACTTGGTGTCGAACTCGCGCAGCGCACCCTTCCACTCGACGCGCCCCTCCTCGATCTCGTCGAGCCGCAGCTCGAGGGAAGCGGTGTAGCCCTCGTTGATGATGTCGTTGAAGCTGCCCTGGAGCAGGCGGTTGACGGTGGTGCCGAGCGGCGACGGCCGGAAGCGCCCCTCGACCTTCTCGGCGTACTCGCGCTCGGAGAGCGTCGAGAGGATCGTGGCGTAGGTCGACGGTCGGCCGATGCCGTTTTCCTCGAGTGCCTTGACCAGCGTCGCCTCGCTGTACTGCGCCGGCGGCTGGGTGAACTTCTGCTCCTTGGCGAGCTCGAGCAGCCGCAGCTCCTCGCCGACCGCCAGGGCTGGCAAGAGCGAACCCTCCTCGGGCTCGGCGTTGCCGTTGCCAGCTGGCTCGTCGCTCGCCGCCTCGCGGTAGACGGCGAGGAAGCCGGGGCTCTTCATCACCTTGCCAGTGGCGCGCAACGTGTAGCTGCCGTTCTTGACGTCGGCCTGGGTGACGTCGAAGACGGCGGGCAGCATCTGCGAGGCGATGAAGCGGTCCCAGATCAGCTTGTAGAGCTTCCATTCGTCGGTCTTGAGGCTGTCGCGCAGGGCTTCGGGCGGGAGGTCGAAGTAGGTGGGGCGGATGGCTTCGTGGGCATCCTGGGCGCCGGCCTTGGACTTGTACTGGATCGGCTTGGCGGGCAGCTTGTCGGCGCCGTAGGTGGCGGCGATGTAGGCCCGGCCACCCTCGAGCGCTTCGTCGGCGACGCGCGTCGAGTCGGTACGCATGTAGGTGATCAGGCCGAGCTGGCCGCGGTCGCCAACGACGACGCCTTCGTAGAGGCTTTGCGCCAGGCCCATCGTACGTTTGACCGCGAAGCCATAGCGGCGGGCGGCGTCCTGCTGCAGGCGGCTGGTGATGAACGGCGCACCCGGGCTCTGTTTGGACTCCTTGCGCTCCACGGCGGCGACGGAAAAGCGGCCCGCGCCGAGCTCGTCGGCAATGCGGTTCGCCGTTTCGCCGTTGCCGACGACCGCCTTCTCGCCGGCGATCTGATGCAGCCGGGCGAAGAACGGCGGCGGTGTTCGCCCTTCGAGTCGGGCGCCGAGGTTCCAGTATTCCTCGCTGACGAAGGCGTCGATCTCCGCCTGCCGGTCGCAGACCATCTTGAGGGCCACCGACTGCACGCGGCCGGCCGACAGTCCCTGCTTGACCTTGTCCCAGAGCAGCGGCGACAGCTTGAAACCCATCAGGCGGTCGAGGACGCGGCGGGCCTGCTGCGCGTCCACCTTGCGGGTGTCGATGCTGCGGGTGTTGTCGAGCGCCTTGAGCACCGCCGTCTTGGTGATCTCGTTGAAGGTGACGCGGCGGATCTCGGGGACGTCTTTGCCCAGGACCTCGGCGATGTGCCAGGCGATGGCCTCGCCCTCGCGGTCAGGATCGGGGGCCAGGAAGACGGTATCGACGCCCTTGGCGGCCTTCTTGAGCTCGCTGACCACCTCTTTCTTGGCGGCGAGCACCACATATTTCGGCTCGTAGTTCTCGTCGATGCCGAGGTCTTTCTTGGCCAGGTCGCGGATGTGACCGAGCGACGCTTTGACCTCCCAGCCGCGGCCGAGGAACTTCTTGAGCGTGCGGGTCTTGGCGGGGCTCTCGACGATGATCAGGTTCTTGGCCACGAATCCTCGCTCTGGGGGTGACGGTGCGACGTCAGCCAGCCCATAAGGTTGATGCGGGAAAACTGCGGACTCCGGTGTCGCGATCGCGCCGGGCAGCCTCGACGGCGCAGGGCGCAACGGGGGCGAGGGCTCGCCACGGGACCGCGCAGGGCCCATCCGGACCGGGGCGGGGACCATACCGCCGCCGGGCCCGCCTGGCAAGCGCAGGGTGCGCAGTGTCTTGATGCGCAGTTTGATGCGCGGTGGGCGGCGGTCGCCAGAACCGTCGTCACGGCGCCGACATTCCACGGGTACTGGCGCTGGGCGGCGCGTCAACTGCCAGGTCCCCAGCCACCGCGCGGCGGGTGTAGAGGGAGCCGGGCAGCCGCGCCACCGCGTCAGCGAGCTCGAGCTCGAGCAGGTGGGCGAGAACGCGGTCGATGCGCCAGCCGAGACGCTCGGCGAGAGCTTCTGCGGTCAGGGGGTCGCCCGGCGTTAGCGCGGCGAGCAGGGGGTCGGAGGGTGGCCGTGGGGGCTGGGCGCCGACGGTGCGACGGGCCGGGTCGAGCGCGCCGGCGGGGAGAGCCTCGAGGATCTGCCGTGGGTGTTGCACGAGGACGGCGCCGTCGCGGATCAGGCTGTTGGGGCCGAGTGCCTGCTCGTCGAATAGGCGGCCGGGGACCGCCCAGACTTCCCTGCCGAGGTCGAGGGTGTGGCGGACGGTGATCATCGACCCCGACCGCGGTGCCGCCTCGACCACCAAGGTGCCCCAGCTGAGCGCGGCGATCAGGCGGTTACGCAAGGGGAAGTGCCAGTTGCGCGGCTGCCAGCTGCAGGGAAGCTCGCTGATCACTGCCCCGCGGGTAGCAATGCGCGCCGCGAGGCTGCGGCTGTGGGCGGGGTAGTCGATCGCCAGCCCGCAGCCAAGGACGGCCACCGTCGCGCCGACGGCGGCGCCGATGGCGCCCTCGTGCGCGGCGGCGTCGACTCCGCGGGCAAAGCCCGAGATCACCGCCAGGCCGGCGGCGGCCAGCTCGGCGGCAAACAGATGCGCGACCTCGCGTCCGTAGGGTGTCGGCTGGCGCGCCCCGACCACAGCGATACCGAGCTTGCCGGGCAGGGAGCCGCGGCAGTAGAGCACCGGCGGCGGATGGCTGCCGTCGCGAAGGGCCGTCGGATAGTCGGCGTCGAGCCAGGTGAGCACTCGCGCGCCGAGGTTGCCGGCGGCAGCCACCTCCTGGGCCGCCATCTCGGGCGCTGTGGAGAGCAGCGCAAGGGCGCGTCCGAGCAGCGCCAGCGGGACGCCCAGCGTGCGGGCGAGCGCCGCGTCGGCGCGGGCTCCGGGAGCGGCCCAGGTGTCGAGCTCGGCGGCCAGGCGATGGATACCGGCTCGACTGACGTCGAGCGTGTTGAGGGCAATGAGCAGGCTGCGGCGGGTGGCGTCGTCCATGTCACCCCGAGAAGACGGATTCCGTCCCGAAAAACGTGCGGCCCGGTGAAAGAGCTTGGCGCGGCGGAATCCCTGGCGGACGACGGTCCGGCCCGCCCAGGTCGCCGTTCGTCGCCGCCGGCAGGCCGAAACCACCTGGCGCGGGATCTGATCGCCGCCTCTCGAGCAGGCTGGCAGCGCCTGGCAGAGAGCATGCAAACGGTCATATATACTGCCCTTCGGACGCTCCCAGAGATCGCCAACATCGTGCAATCCAGCCGCTCTCGTCAGTCTTGGTCGCCCCGTCTCCCCGGCCCCGCGGCCGCCGTCGCGGTGGCCGTCCTAGCCGCGCTTTCGGGTTTCTCCGCGGCCGCCGCGCGAGGCTCGAATCCGGGTCTGCCGGCGGACCCCAGCCTCGGACAGCAGATCCGTTTCGGCGTCGACATGGCGGAGCGCGGGCTGTGGAGCGAGGCGTTGTTCCGCTTCGAGCAGGCGGCGCGCCTGGCGCCGGACGACGCCCAGGTCCTCGGCAATATCGCCGTCTCGTACGAGGCCATCGGGCGATTCGACGACGCCTTGGCCGCCTACAAGAAGGCGCTGGCGGCCGCGCCTGACAACCGTGACCTCAAGCGTAACTACGCGCGCTTCATCGAGTTCTACCAGAGCTTCCGGCCGGGTGCCCTGAAGGCCGCGGCGGGCGCGCCTGGCGCCGCTCCCGAGAGCGTTGCCGTCGCCGTGCCAGCGCCGCCGCCCGGACCCGTCGAGCTGGCGCCGCCAGCCCCGACGCCCGCGGATCCATCGCCGGCCGCCGCGGTGGAGCCCCCGAGTCGCCGACGCTAAGGCACGGCGCCACGAGGGATCCCTGCCGCTCCTGCCGCTGCGCCGCCTTCGACCGCTCGAGAGAGGAACCCGCATGTCCCGCCGTTTGGCTGTCGCTACCTTGGTTCTTGGCGCCTTGGCGTCTGCGTGGCCCGCGTTCGCGGGCACGGTCGAAGTGCGCCTGCGACTGCCGGTGCGCGCCCGCCTGGACCTGCAGGGGCGCACCTCGATCGCGGTCGCCCCATTCATCGTCGTCTCCAAGGAGGGCGAGGAGAGGGCGCAGGGCAAGTCGATCGACGTGCAGAAGGAGTTCGAGCGCTACCTGCTCAAAATCCTCCGCCGTGAGACCAAGCTCAAGGTCGCCGAGCTGGGTCCCGTTGACTACCCGACCTATGACGCCACGGCGATGGGCCGGAACAAGGAATTTTGGCAGGCGACGGGTGAGCGCGCCCAGGCCGACCTCATCCTCGCCGGCAGCCTGGACTTCGACGTCCAGGATCGCAGCGGCTACCGTACCGAGGAGTACGTTTCGCCGTTCGACGGCCGGACCTACTACCGGCAGGTGTTGGTCGAACAGACCGGGTTCGAATACGACATCCTGATGCAGGTCTACGACGGCCGCACCGGCGATCTTCTGCACACGGACAACTTCAAGGATTTCAAGAACTTCGAGGGCGAGAACGCGGACCCCTTGCGGGGCATGTTCGAGAACCTCTTCGCCCTCGAGAACCAGATCGTCGGCCTGTTCACCACCAAGGACGTCGAAGCCACCCGTCTGTTGTTCGTGCCCTAGAGCCCGAGCCCTCGAGCCCGGGCAAGGAGACGCTCCCGTGATCCGTACTCGCTCCCTCGTCCTGGTCTCGACGTTGATCGCCGGCGTCCTCGCGGCAGTGGCTCCGCCCGCCGCAGAGGCGCAGTTCGGCAAGAACAAGATCGCCTACCGGCAGTTTGACTGGCAGATCTACCACTCGCCGCACTTCGACATCTACTACTACGCGGACGAAGAGGTGCTGCTCGAGAAGGTGGTGTCCTTCGCCGAGAGCTCCTACGACCGGCTGTCGCGCGAGTTCGATCACCAGATCCAGGAGCCGACGCCGCTGATCATGTACGCGACGCACTCGGCCTTCGAGCAGAACAACGTCTACCAGGGCTTCCTGCCCGAGGGCGTCGGCGCCTTCGCGTCGCCGGTGCGCAATCGCATGGTGCTGCCGGTCGACCTGCCCGACCCCGAGCTGATGATGCTCATCACCCACGAGCTGACCCACATCTTCCAGTACCACATCCTCTTTCAGGGCAGCTACGGCAGGTCCTTGACCGGTGGGCCGCCGCAGTGGTTCATGGAGGGCATGGCCAGCTACATGGCCAAGGACGAGCAGTCGCACGACCGTATGGTGCTGCGCGACGCTGCCGTCAACGACCTCATTCCGCGCATCACCGAGCGTGGCGTGTCGGGCTACCTGGCCTATCGCTTCGGCCACGCCTGCTTTGATTTCATCGAGGAGCGCTGGGGCAAGGAGGGCTTCCTCGACTTCATCTACGAATTCAGGAACACCCTGGGTGGCAATGTCGGACGCGCGGTCGAACGCACCTTCAAGATGGATCCCGAGGACTTCGACGTCGAGTTCCGGCGGTGGCTGCGGAAGAAGTACCTGCCCGAGCTCGTCGAGACTGGTGAGCCGAGCGACTTCGGGCGGTTGTTCCGCACCGAGCCGCAGGCCGACAGCGTGGAGACGTCGCCGGCCGCGTCGCCGTCGGGCGATCTCGTCGCTGCCCTGACCACCTACCACGATCAGATCGACGTGGCCCTCTTCGACGCCAAGAAGCGTCGCGTGCTACGCAACCTGACCGGCGGCTTTTCGAAGTCGTACCAGAACCTCACCGCCCAGTTTCTGACCACTGGTCGCCAGCTCGGTCGCGACCTCGCCTTCGCGCCGGACGGCAACCGCGTGGCGGTCTTCGCCAAGCGTGAGCGGGGCCGGGCCCTCATGCTAGTCGACGTTCTCCGCGGCAAGCTCGATCGCGTCGTCGACATGGATGTCGAGCAGCAGTTGTCGCCGGCGTTCAGCCCCGATGGCCGGCACGTCGCGTTCAGCGGTGCGCGCAACGGTAGCTTCGACATCTTCAGTGTCGATCTCGACACCCAGGAGATCACCAACCTCACGGGTGATGACGTCTACGACGCGTCGCCCGTGTACTCGCCCGACGGCAAGTCCCTGGTCTGGAGCGCAGTGGTCGGCGATGCCGGCACGCATCTGTTCCGCCTCGACTTGGCGACCGGTGAGCGCTTCGAGCTGACCAAGGGCAACGCGGCCGACAAGGATGCCGTCTACTCGAGTGACGGCAGCTGGATCTACTTCACCTCGGATCGCGGTGGCGCCGACAACATCTACAGCCTCGACCTCGCGACCGGCAAACAGCTGCGGTGGACCAACGCCGCCACCGGCTGCGTGATGCCAACCATCCTCCGGGACAAGGACAAGGATCGCCTGGTGTTCACCGGCTACTGGCGCGGCAGCTACAACCTCTACGTCAACGACCTCGAGACGCCGATCGGCGACGTCGCCGACGAGGCGAGCCCGACCCAGCCGACGACGAGCGAGAGCTTGGCGCGCTACCAGCCCGACATCGAGGTGGCCATCGACGCCGCCAATAGCGAGAAGATGAAGAAGCACAAGTTCTTCCTGGAGGATGGCGGGGCCCAGATTGGGGTCACCTCCGACCAGACCTTCCTCGCCGACACCTATCTGTCGTTCTCGGACTACCTGGGCGACCGCCGGATCTACGCCCAGTTCAGCTCGATCTCGACGTTCGCCAACTTCGACGTCGCGTACATCAACCTGTCGCATCGCTGGCAGTGGTCAGCGCGGCTATTCGACGACCGGACCTACTACATCGGCTTCGACCAGTCGACCGGGCTCGATCGCCGTGGCCGCGCGCAGTACCGGCAGACCGGTGCCCTGGGCTCGATCGAGTACCCGTTCGACTTCTACCATCGGGTCGAATTCGGGCTGGGATACGTGCAGCGCGAGCTGGACGCGCAGGTGTTCGGGATAGACGAGAACGGCCGGCCGGTCGCGACGATCATTCCCCTGAAGGACGACTTCCCGTTCGCCCAGGCCGCCCTCGTGGGCGACACCACGGTCTACTCCCAGTACGAGCCGGTCGGTGGGCGGCGCTGGCGGCTGAGTGGCAGCTACGCCCCTGACCTCGACGGCTCGGGGACCCTGACCGCGCGGGTCGACCTCGATGTCCGTCAGTACATGCAGCTCGGTCGCCGGTCGAGCTTCGCCGTCCGCGGCTTCGTCGGCGAGGCGTTTGGCAACGCGCCGACTCCCTACTATTTCGGTGGTCTCGACACCCTTCGTGGTTTCGACTTTCGCCAGCTGGTCGGCGATCGCGCGTTCTTTGTCAACCTCGAGCTGCGCTTCCCGCTCCTCGACGTCCTGGCGACCCCGATCGTGGTCTTCCAGGGCATCCGCGGCCGGATCTTCCTCGACGTCGGAGGCGCTTACTTCCAGGACGATGGGAGCTTCGACTTCTGGGACAGCGAGGAGCACCGGCTGGTCGATGGCGTCTCGGCCTACGGCTGGGGCCTGACCGTCGACCTGGGTGGCCTTGACCTCAATTGGGACTTCGCCCAACAATGGGACTTCAAGGATCCGGTCGGCGGCGAGGGGTTGCGCACGTCGTTCTGGATCGGCAGCCGGTTCTAGGCAGGAGGCCGTAAAGGCGGTGGTCGTTCCGCCATCGCCCAGCAGGCCCGGTCCGCTCTGCAGTGCGAGGGCCCAGCTTGCGTGACGTCGACCACCCGCAGCCCGTAGCGACGAGCGACTTCGAGAGTGTCGCCGAGTCGCGGCGTCGGCTGAGCGAGTACGAGACACTCCTCGAGATCGGCGTCGAGCTGGCCGGCACGCTCGACCTGGCCCGCGTGCTCGAGCTGGCGTTGATCAAGGCCGAGGAGCTCTGCTCTGCGGAGTCGAGCTCGATTTGGGAGCTCGACGAGGAGTCGAGCGAGCTGTTCTTTCGCGTCGTGCGCGGGCGTGCCGCCGGTGACATCCGCGGCCTGCGGGTGCCGCTCGGCCAGGGCATCGTCGGCAGTGTTGCGCTCTCGGCCCGCGCCGAGATCGTCAACGACGTGCGCGCCGACCCGCGCTGGCGCGGCGATTCCTCCGACGACTTCGTCACACGGGCGATTCTCACCACTCCGCTCCTCGCCCACGGCCACGTCGTGGGTGTCCTGCAGCTGTTGAACCCGGTGGGCCGCGCCGGCTTCACCGCCGACGACCTGCGGCGCATGCGCCTGTTCGCCGGGCCGCTCGCCCACGCGGTCGAGAACGCGCGCCTCTATGCCGCCCAGAAGCGCCAGTTCGTCGACACCGTGACGGCGCTGGCGGAGGCGATCGAAAAGCGGGATCCGTATACCGGTGGCCATGTCCGGCGGGTAGTGAGCTACTCCCTGGCGCTCGGCGCCGAGCTCGGCCTGAGCATGGCGGAGCTCGAAACGCTGCGGCTGGCGGCAACCCTTCATGACGTCGGCAAGATCGCCATTCCCGACCAGGTGCTGCGCAAGCCCGCGCCGCTCGATGCCGAGGAGCTCGCGGCGATGCAGCGCCACACCGTCGACGGCGCCGAGATCGTCACCCGGATCCGCGGGCTGCGGCGGCTGTTGCCCGGCGTGCGCAGCCACCACGAGCGGGTCGACGGCCGAGGCTACCCGGACGGCCTCGCGGGCGACGCCATTCCGCCCCTGGCGCGGATCATCGCGGTCGCCGACACCTACGACGCGATGACCACCAACCGGCCCTATCGCCAAGGCCTGACGGCCGAGCGAGCTGCCGCCGAGATCCGCGACGGCGCCGGCAGCCAGTTCGCGCCGGAGGTGGCGGCCGCCTTTGCTGCCCTCTACCAACGTGGTGGATTCACGTTGGAGGCGGGCGAGGCGATTCTCCGTTCCTTGTCGGAGGAGTCGGAGCGCGAGTAAACTCCGTCAGAGTATGAAGATCGAGGTTCTGGGAGCTTATGGCGGCGAGAGCCCCAACTGCCGGATGACCTGTCTGCTGGTCAACGGGCGGGTGGCGCTCGACGCCGGCTGGCTGGCACNNCGGCTCGCTGGCACAGGCGCTGCCGATCGAGCGCCAGGTCGAGGTGCAGTCGATCGTCCTCACCCACTCGCACATCGACCACACCAACTCGTTGCCCTTCTTCATCGAGAACGTGTTCGGCAAGAGCGAAGGCGCGATCGACGTCTACGGCTCCCCGGCGACGGTCTACGCCATCCGTAAGCACCTGTTCAACAACGACACCTGGCCGGACTTCACCCGCATCCCCAATCACCTGTTGCCCGCGGTGCGCTTCCAGGAGTACGGGGAAGAGGTGCCCTTGACCTTGTACGGCGTGCGCTTCACGCCGATCGCGGTCGACCACCCGGTGCCCACCCACGGCTTCCTCATCGAGCAGAACGGGGCGGCGGTGCTGTGGTCGAGTGACACCGGACCCACCTCGCGGCTGTGGGAGATTGCCAACCAGACGCGCAATCTGAAGGCGATCTGTATCGAGACGAGCTTCGACAACGCGCTCCAGGCGGTGGCGGACATTTCGCTCCACCTGACGCCACAGACGCTGGCCGAGGAGCTGCGCAAGCTGACGCGGCCGGTGCCGATCCTCGTGCATCACGTCAAGCCGCCGTGCCTCGACAAGATCCGCGAGGAGATCCGGGCCTTGGGCAATCCCGACATCTCGTTTCTCGAGCAGGGTAAGACCTACGATCTGTAGCCGGGTCGTCGTGCCCTCGGCGCCGGCAGGCCCTGGGGCAGCCGCGTAGATCGCGGCACGTTGTCCCACCCACGAACCACTCCGCGCACCCATCCATCCACCGACCATGGCAGGCCCCCGCGTGCGCGCCAGCTCCGCCGGGTCGCAGCTCGCCCTCTTCGGCCCGTCGCCGGCCGGCGGCGCGTCCAGCGGCGCGCCGCCCCTGCGGTTCTGTGTGCTGGGCTCGGGTTCGAGCGGCAATGCGGTGGTCGTCGACTGCGGCGGCCGACGGATCCTGATCGACGCCGGCTTCGGCGGCCGCGAGGTGGTGCGGCGGCTGCGCGCGGTGGGGGTGGAGCCCGAGACCCTCGGTGCCATTGTGCTCACCCACGAGCATGGCGACCACATTCGCGGCGTCGACCAACTGGCGCGGCGCTTCTCGCTGCCGGTTCTGGCCACCCCAGGCACCTTGGCCGGGATGACACTGTCGCCCGCCGCCAGGCTACTGACCAGGCCGATGCGGACCGGCGGACGGCACGAGGTTGCCGGCTTCGAGGTGGAGCCCTTCGCGATCCCGCACGACGCGCGCGAACCGGTCGGGCTGGTGGTGCGCGACGCCCATGGCCGGAGCGTGGGGCTGGCGGCCGATCTCGGAATGCGCAGTCGTCTGGCCTGGGGTCGCCTGCGCGACGTCGACGCCCTCATTCTCGAGGCCAACCACGACGTCGAGATGTTGCGCCGCGGGCCCTATCCGTGGGCGCTCAAGCAGCGCGTGGCCGGCAGCCACGGGCATCTGTCGAACGCCGAGGCGGCCCTCGGTATCGAGGAGCTCGTCTCGGACCGCCTGCGCACCGTCGTGCTCTACCATCTCTCTCGTACTAACAACCTGCCCGCCCTGGCACTCGCAGCGGCCGGTGAGCAGCTGGCGCGACTTGCGTCGCCCGCCGAGCTCGTGCTGTCGTTTCAGCACCAGTCGACCGCCTGGCTGGCCGTCCAGCAGAGTCTCCCGTTCGCCCCAGTCTGATGGAGCCCAGTCCGATGGAGCCCAGCCTGATGGAGGAAGTGCATTTGAAGGCACGCATCACCGTGTACCCCCGGCGCGAGATCCTCGACCCGCAAGGCAAGGCCATCCGCGACGCCCTGGCGCGCAGCGGTTTCCCCGAGGTGGCGAGCGTCCGGGTCGGCAAGAGCTTCGACGTCGAGCTCACCGCTGCCGACTCGGTCGCCCGCGACCCGGCTCAGGCCGCCGAACGGCTGCGTCAGATGTGCGAGAAGCTGCTCGCCAACCTGGTGGTCGAAGAGTTCGCCATCGAGGTCCTGGGCGAGGCTTCGCCATGAGGTGCGGGGTCGTCGTTTTCCCGGGCAGCAACTGCGATCACGACGTCTATCATGTGCTGCGGCACGTCCTCGACCAGGACGTCGTCTTTCTCTGGCACGACGAGACGTCGCTTCAGGGGTGCGAGCTGGTGGTCCTGCCTGGCGGGTTTTCGTATGGCGACTATCTGCGCGCAGGGGCGCTGGCGGCACGGTCGCCGATGATGGGAGCGGTCCGCCGCCACGCCGATGCGGGCGGCCTCGTGCTCGGCATCTGCAACGGCTTTCAGATCCTCCTCGAGAGCGGCCTGCTGCCCGGCGCCATGCGGCGCAACCGGGACTTGCGTTTCCTGTGTCAGGACGTACATCTGCGCGTCGAGCGGAACGACCTGCCCTTCACGGCTCACTACCGGGTCGGTCAGGTCGTGCGGATGCCGATTGCACACGCCGAGGGCAACTACGAAGACGCGCCGGAGCGTCTCGACCTGCTCGAGGCGAGTGGCCAGGTGGCGTTGCGCTACACGTCGCCCGACGGGGCCCTGGACCAGGCCTGGAACGTCAACGGCTCGGCGCGGGCGATCGCTGGCATCAGCAATCGCGATGGCAACGTGTTCGGCCTGATGCCCCACCCCGAACGCTGTGCCGAGGAGCTGCTCGGCAACACCGACGGCCTGGCGTTCTTCGCCGGCCTGGTGGCGGCCACGGCGGGCAGCCGTCGGCAGGAGGTGCTGGCGTGAGTCGGGTGGCGGTCACCGCCCCGCGGCGGGTGGACCTGGCATTGGCCCGCGAGCACGGTCTGTCGTCGGCCGAGTGGGATCGCCTCGGCGAGGTTCTCGGCCGCGAGCCCAATCTCGTCGAGCTCGGGGTGACGTCGGCATTGTGGTCGGAGCACTGCTCCTACAAGAGCTCGAAGGTCTATTTCGCGGAGTTCCCGACCACCGGGCCGCACGTTGTGCAGGGGCCGGGCGAGAACGCCGGCGTGGTCGACATTGGCCACGGCTGGGTGGCCGTGTTCAAAATGGAGAGCCACAACCACCCGAGCTTCATCGAGCCCTACCAGGGGTCGATGACCGGGGTTGGCGGCATCCTGCGTGACATTTTCACCATGGGGGCGCGCCCGATCGCCTGCCTGGACGCGCTTCGCTTCGGCGAGCTCGACGCCCCGCGCATGCGCTCGCTGGTCGACGGCGTCGTCCGCGGCGTGGGCGACTACGGCAACTGTGTCGGGATTCCGACCGTCGGCGGCGAGACGCAGTTCCATCGCTCTTACAACCAGAACATCCTGGTCAACGCCTTTGCGCTCGGAATCGCCCGCCGCGAGCAGCTGGCGCACGCCACCGCTCAGGGGGTCGGCAACCCGGTCTACTACGTCGGTAGCCGGACCGGCCGTGACGGGATTCACGGCGCCACCATGGCGTCGGAGTCCTTCGACGCGGAGAGCGAGCAGAAGCGGCCGACGGTGCAGGTCGGCGACCCCTTCACCGAGAAGATCCTCCTCGAGGGCTGCCTCGAAGCGCTGCGCACCGGTGCCATCGTCGCCATCCAGGACATGGGCGCGGCGGGCCTCACCAGCTCGAGCCTGGAGATGGCGGCGCGCGGCGGGCTCGGCATCTGCCTCGATCTCGATTGCGTGCCGCTGCGCCAGCCCGGGCTGTTGCCGTACGAGATCATGCTCTCGGAGTCGCAGGAGCGCATGCTGCTGGTGGCTGCGCGCGGCCGCGAAGAGGAGGTGGCCGCGGTGTTCCGGCGTTGGGGGCTCGAAGTGGCGAGGATCGGCGAGCTCACCGCGGACGGCCATGCGCGGCTCCGGTTCAGCGGCGAGACCGTGGCTCACCTGCCCATTGCGCCGTTGACCGACGCCGCTCCGGTGTACCGGCGGCCGGTCGCCGTGCCGGCCGATCTCGCTCGGCGCCAGGCGGCGCCTACCGTGCCGCCCGCCGACGATCCGACGGCCTGCCTCGAACGGCTCCTGGCGACGCCGAACCTGGCGAGCAAGGAGTGGCTGTACCGCCAGTACGACCACACGGTGCGGACCAACACCCTGGCCGGCCCCGGCGGCGATGCCGCGGTCCTGAGGCTCAAGGGCACCCCCGGCGGGCTGGCGCTGACGTCCGACGTGAATCCCGTCTACTGTTCGCTCGACCCGCGCACGGGCGGGCGGCAGGCGGTTGCCGAGGCGATGCGCAACCTGGCCTGCGTCGGGGCGGAGCCGGTCGGGCTCACCGACTGCCTGAACTTCGGCAGCCCCGAGATTCCCGAGGTGATGTGGCAGTTCGCCGAATGCGTCAAGGGCCTGGCCGAGGCCTGCCACGCCTTCGAGATTCCCGTGGTGTCGGGAAACGTCTCGTTCTACAACACGACGGAAGGATCCTCGATCCATCCGACGCCGACCGTGGCCATGGTGGGGCTCATTCCGAGCCTGGGCGAGTTGCCCCAGGCCGCGTTCCGGCAGGCAGGAGACCGCGTCATCCTGTTCGGGGAGGACGCCGGTGAGTTTGGCGGCTCGGCGTATCTCCGCCTGCTTCTCGACCTCGAGCAAGGTCGACCGCCGGCGGTCGACCTGCCCGCCGAGCTGCGGCTTGCCCGCCTGCTGCGGCGACTGGCCGCCGAGGGCTTGCTGCGCACGGCCCACGATGTCGCGGACGGCGGTCTGGCGGTGAGCCTGGCCGAGGCCTGCTTCGCGTACGGCGTCGGCGCGCGCCTGCGGGTGCCATTGACGCCGACGGACTTGTTCTCGGAGACCCAGGCGCGAGCAGTCGTGGCGGTGGCTCCAGCGGTCGTCGAGCGGGTGCTGCGCGCCGCGGCGGAAGCGGGCGTGCCAGCCCGCGACGTCGGCGAGACCGGCGGTGAGTACCTCGAGGTGGTCGCCGACGGCGCGACCCTGCGGGCTGGCGTCGCTGACCTGCGTCGAATCTGGTCGACGGCCTTGCCGCTCGCCCTCGGACTGTAGCTCGGCTGGAGACCATTCGACATGTGCGGGATCTTTGGAATCGAAGGGCCTGAGGCGGCGAGCAACTTCACCTACCTCGGTCTCTATGCCCTCCAGCATCGGGGTCAGGAGAGCGCGGGCATCGTGTCCTGGGACGGCACGACGATGCACGTCGAACGCGGGATGGGGCACGTTGCCGACGTCTTCTCCGACCGGGTCATGGCGCAGTTGCCCGGTCGTCGGGCGATCGGCCACACCCGCTATTCGACGGCCGGCTCGAGTGTGATCGCCAATGCCCAGCCGATCGTCGTCAAGACGGCCCTCGGCCCGCTGGGCGTGGTGCACAACGGCAACCTGACCAACGCCTTGGCGATCCGTCGACGGCTGGAAGAGGAGGGTTCGATCTTCCAGACCACCAGTGACACCGAGGTGATCCTCCACCTGATGGCGCGCAACCCGCGGGCCGACCTGGTCGAGTCGCTGATGGTGGCCCTGGAGCAGGTGGAAGGCGCCTACTCACTCCTCCTGGTGAGTGATACCTGCCTGGTGGCGGCCCGCGATCCGCATGGATTCAGGCCGCTGATGCTGGGCGAGCTCGACGGGGCGCCTTGCTTCGCCTCGGAGACGTGCGCTTTCGACCTGTTGGGCGCCAAGGCGGTGCGTGAGCTCGGGGCCGGGGAGGTGGTGGTTGCGCGGGGGGGCGGTGTCGAAACCTACCGCCTGTCGAGCCCGGCCGAGCCCACGCGTTGCGTCTTCGAGCACGTCTACTTTGCCCGACCCGACAGCCAAGTCTTCGGTGATGGGGTCGGCGCGGCGCGACTGCGTATGGGCGCCCAGCTCGCCCGCGAGGCGCCGGCGGCAGCCGACGTGGTCGTGCCGGTGCCCGACAGTGGACTGTTTTCGGCCCTCGGCTATTCACGAGAGTCGGGACTGAGGTTCGACTTTGGCCTGATCCGCAACCACTACGTGGGCCGTACCTTCATCGAGCCCAAGCAGTCGATTCGCAACTTCGGCGTCAAGATCAAGCTCAACCCGGTGCGCGAGATCATCGCCGGTCAGCGCGTCGTGCTGCTCGACGACTCCATCGTCCGCGGCACCACCTCGCGCAAGATCGTGCGCATGGTGCGCGAGGCCGGCGCGGCGGAGGTTCACCTGCGGATCTCGGCGCCGCCGACCTGCTATCCGTGTCACTACGGGATCGACACCCCGAATCGCAGTGAGCTGATCGCGGCGCAACTCGACGTCGAGGGGGTGCGTCGCTTCGTCGAGGCCGACAGCTTGGCCTACCTCTCTCTCGACGGACTGCTCGCGTGCGTCTCTGGCGCTCCGAGCAGCTACTGCACCGCCTGCTGGACGGGCAACTACCGTGTACCGGTGGCACCCAGCGCTCGCGAGCAGGGCGAGCTGTTCCCGCTCGCCACGTGACGGCCACGGCGGCCACCCGAAGCAAGGAGGCAGGATGAGCGAGGGCGCCTATCGCGCGGCCGGAGTCGACATCGACGCTCAGGAGCGCGCACTGGTCGAGGTGAAGAAGCTGGCCCGCGCCACCTTCACGCGCGGCGTGCTGTCGGAGATCGGCAGCTTCGGCGGACTCTTCCGCCCGGATCTGGCGGGGATGAGCGAACCCGTGCTGGTGGCCTCGGCGGATGGCGTGGGCACCAAGCTGCGAGTCGCTCAGCTGGCCGGCGACTATTCGACGGTCGGCCGCGACCTCGTGAACCACTGTGTCAACGACATCCTGGTCCAGGGCGCCGAGCCGCTGTTCTTCCTCGACTACGTCGGTGCCGGGACGCTCGAGCCGTCGACGATGGTGTCTCTGGTCGGCGGTGTCGCCGCTGCCTGCCGCGAGAACGGCTGCGCCCTGCTTGGCGGCGAGACCGCCGAAATGCCGGGCTTCTATCAGGCCGGCGACTACGAGCTGGTGGGATTCATCGTCGGCCTGGCCGACCGCGCACGCATCCTCGACGGCAGCAGGGTGCGTCCCGGCGACGTGCTGCTCGGCCTGCCGTCGGCTGGCCTGCACACCAACGGCTATTCGCTGGCCCGTCGCATCCTCTTCGACCGTCATGGCCTTGGACTCGCCGAGCGCCTTCCTGGGGCGCGAACCGAGCGGACCGTGGGCGACCTACTCCTCGCCCCCCATTTGTCGTACCTGCGCCCCCTGCGTGGGCTCCTGGGCCATCCGGCGTTGCACGCGATGGCCCACATCACTGGCGGTGGCATCACCGACAACCTGCCGCGTGTTCTGCCGGAGGGGACGCGCGCCGCCGTCCGCCCGGGAGCGTGGGAGCTGCCCGAGCTCTTCGCACAGCTGGCGCGCCTCGGAGAGGTGACGGATGACGAGATGTTCCGGGTCTTCAACCAGGGCATCGGGATGATCCTGGTGGTCGACCTCGCCGGGCTCCCCAGTGTGCAGGCCCATCTGCAGAGTCAGGATCAGGCATTCACCGTTATCGGCGCCATGGAGGCGGGGGGAGGCGGAGTGATCTACGAGCCCCCGTTGAGAGACTCCGGTGCCGGGGGCGGCTCTTGAGGCCAGGAGTGGTATCTCCGGTCAGCCGCGCTCGCGTCGGGATCCTGCTGTCCGGCCGCGGCAGCAACTTCCTGGCGCTGCAGGGCGCCATTGCTCGCGGAGAGGTTCCGGCCGACATCGCCTTGGTGGTCAGCAACGTCGAGTCGGCGACGGGACTGGCCAAGGCCCGGGATCTGCGTCTCCCCACCCTGTGTCTCCCGAACCGCATGTTCGCCGACCGGGTACAACAGGAGATGAGAATCCTCGAAGCCCTCGAACACGCAGGCGTGGACTGGGTCTGCCTGGCCGGGTACATGCGGCGCTTGACAGGCCTGTTCGTGGGTCGCTACCCCCAGCGGATCCTCAACATTCACCCTAGCCTGCTGCCGGCCTTCCCAGGTCTCGACGCGCAGCTGCAGGCCCTGGAGCATGGCGTGAAGGTAAGCGGCTGCACGGTGCACCTGGTGGACGAGGGCGTCGACAGCGGGCCGATCGTCGTCCAGCGCACCGTCCCAGTGCGCGACGACGATCTGCCAGAGAGTCTCGCCGCTCGCATCCTCGCGGAGGAGCATCGCGCCTACCCGGAGGCGCTGCGCCGACTGCTCGAGGAGCCCTGGACGGTCTCCGGGCGCCGCCTGCTGTTCGCTGGCGGCGTTCTGGGCGCCTCGAGCGGTCGTCTCTAACCGCATTTATTTCCAGATGTTTACGAGGCCAGTCGAAAATATCTTCGAAGATCCGCCGAAAAGGGGTTGACACTCCCCGGGGCCTTGCCTACTATTCGCCTCCCCTTGCGGCGCTGGTCGCCGGCAACGGGGCCCGGGAAACCGGGATGTTCCTTGAAGAACCGACACTCCGGGTGAAAAAAAAGGTGAGCAGGGGGGTTGACACTGCAGCCGAAAGCACCTAGAGTTCGCGGTCCGCCCCCAACGGGGTGACCGGTTCTTTGAAAACTAAATAGGGAGTAAGTCAAACGTCAATTCCTGCCGTCGCGGCCCTCGGGTCGCGCGACAGAACAAGATGTAACTTCGATCGTTGGTGGATCTAGCCGGTCTGCCGCGATCTTCAGGATCTAAACTGGAGAGTTTGATCCTGGCTCAGAATGAACGCTGGCGGCGTGCTTAACACATGCAAGTCGAGCGCGGGATCGGCTTCGGTCGATTTCCGAGCGGCGAACGGGTGAGTAACACGTGGACAACCTGCCCATGAGCGGGGGATAACTTGGGGAAACCCGGGCTAATACCCCATACGTTCGGAGGGTTTCGGCTCTCCGAGGAAAGACGGCCTCTACTTGTAAGCCGTCACTCGCGGATGGGTCCGCGTCTGATTAGCTAGTTGGCGGGGTAACGGCCCACCAAGGCGACGATCAGTAGCCGGCCTGAGAGGGCGATCGGCCACACTGGAACTGAGACACGGTCCAGACTCCTACGGGAGGCAGCAGTGGGGAATATTGGACAATGGGCGAAAGCCTGATCCAGCAACGCCGCGTGGAGGACGAAGGTCTTCGGATTGTAAACTCCTGTCAGATGGGACGAAAAGGCGATGGTAAATAGCCATCGCTTCTGACGGTACCATCAGAGGAAGCCACGGCTAACTCTGTGCCAGCAGCCGCGGTAATACAGAGGTGGCGAGCGTTATTCGGAATTATTGGGCGTAAAGGGCGCGTAGGCGGCTCTGTAAGTCAACGGTGAAATCCCTCGGCTCAACCGAGGACGTGCCGTTGATACTGCAAAGCTCGAGGCCGGGAGAGGGTAGTGGAATTCCCAGTGTAGCGGTGAAATGCGTAGATATTGGGAGGAACACCGGTGGCGAAGGCGGCTACCTGGACCGGTTCTGACGCTGAGGCGCGAAAGCGTGGGGAGCAAACAGGATTAGATACCCTGGTAGTCCACGCTGTAAACGATGGGTGCTCGGTGTCGCGGGTATCGACCCCTGCGGTGCCTTAGCTAACGCGTTAAGCACCCCGCCTGGGGAGTACGGTCGCAAGACTGAAACTCAAAGGAATTGACGGGGGCCCGCACAAGCGGTGGAGCATGTGGTTTAATTCGATGCAACGCGAAGAACCTTACCTGGGCTCGAACGGTGGTGGACCGCGGTAGAAATATCGCTTCTCCTTCGGGAGTCGCCATCGAGGTGCTGCATGGCTGTCGTCAGCTCGTGTCGTGAGATGTTGGGTTAAGTCCCGCAACGA